>JACCED012241484.1_pt1 | contig 11346 bp, 7 predicted proteins | sample 7455021 | NCBI WGS metagenome assembly JACCED01 (sample SAMN15323456, study PRJNA562643) | freshwater metagenome | isolation source: river surface water | place: USA:Blue River Watershed | collected 2017-08-19
AAAGCTGCTGCTGAAGCCAAAGCTGCTGCTGAAGCCAAAGCTGCTGCTGAAGCCAAAGCTGCTGCTGAAGCCAAAGCTGCTGCTGAAGATGCTGTTAGTGGAGCACCATCCTACGAAACAAAACTTATGTCGATTTCTCAAATTAATGAGTTTATAAAATACCCAACCCATACCGATTTTACATTTTTGCAATATATTGTTCCTAATGGTTTACTACCAGTTAAAGCCGTTATTCGTAGTTTCAAACTTGGTACCCCCGACGTGGATAAATCCAAGGTATATGGTATTATAGGATTCACAAATGTTGAAAGTGATTATAGTACTCCATCCGTATACAAAGTACTGTGCGAATCATTTGATGAATATAATGCAACGAGTATAATAGGTCCGCAAAATATGATTGTTTGTAATGAGAATGTTACTATTAATGGTTTTGATGGTACAACTTCAGTTGCCATTGCCAAAGAGGTTTCGGACGACAACCAATATCTGACACGGTATGTAAAAGATATAAAAACCCTTACCGAACAGCAAGTCCAAGATGCATTAACAACCCGGCAAAATGAAAATTTCGAACTCGGTGCCGAAGCCGAAGCCGGTGCCGAACCCGGTGCCGAAGCCGAACCCGGTGCCGAAGCCAAATCGGCACTCGATATAATAATGGCTCCAATAACGAGTGGATGGGTTACGCGTGATGTGTTTCTTAAATTACTAGAATTAGGTTTTTTTGGTCAGGTTGATTTTAATAAAAATATAGCAATTTCGAATTTGGTTAATTTAAATGCTGGATCGGGGTCAACCATAAGAGAGATACTCAAATATATCCCCAAAGATACCGTTGGCGTCAGACAAGACGGCTCCCGCAGTTTAACTAATTCTGGGTCTATGTGTTACATGAATGCAGCACTTCAACTTATTTATTCAATGACTGATGTAAAAGAACAAATTAAACAAAACTCACATCCTAGTCAATTATCAGAATATTTATCCGCGATGGAAAGTGGAGTCGACTTTCAAAATGCAAAAAAGTTGTCTGAACAGTTATTTAGTTATGTTAAAAAAAACGCACCAACTATTTTTAATGGTAGGCTCTACAACGAACAAGAAGATTCGTCCGAACTACTTGAACCACTTTTTGACAATTTACCCGAAGATATAAAAGCATTATTTATCTGCAATGTATTTGACAATTACGTCGTAATAACCGATGATACCACACACTTAAATGAGGAGTGTAATTTTGAAACAGTCAATGGTAAAGTAATGATTCAATCAAGTGTTAAGACCAAGCCCCAGATGAATATGCTTACCATTTCACTAGACAATGAATTAACTCGCAAAAAAGAAACAGTAACTTTTAATGGTTTGATAGAAAATTATGAAAAAGAAACGGATATAGAGTGCGTTACGGAGTTTAACCCAACTCATGAAAATAACCCTATTATAAGTAGTAAGGATGTTAAAAGTGGCAGGCATGTCATTAATGATCTTCCCCAGTGTATGGTCGAAACAAGAGAGGACGGTTCTAAAATGGTGAAGCCCGCCTTTATACCATACGTTAATACCGTTAATAACACTAATCGTAGTGAGACTAAACTGTATATGCTTGAAAAAATTAAAAGGAAAAACTTTTTTGAACCAAATAATAAATATTTGATCATGGTATTACTTCGGTACACAAATACAGGACAAAAAATTTATATTGATATTACCGGTTTAAGTGGAGCCACTATACGAAAGAATGGTTATACGTTTCGCAGCAAAGGGTGTATTTGCCATATAGGAGATACACCGAATGGTGGGCACTATATCTATGTAGATTTTGAAAACGGTAACTCTACAAATGTGTATGATGATAGTGTAATATGTCCGTATGAAGCATATGTAAATGCGAGAAAAAGCACCAACTCTATTTTTAGTGTGGAAAAAACGGGATATATAGTATTATTTGAAAGAGAAGAAGAAGTCGCTGCAGCCTCTAGCGAATTATAAAATAATTTGAATATTGAATATATATTGATCGTTTCAAATTATTTCAACTGTGTAGTTACCAAACTGTATCTTCCGTTTGCCAGTGCATTTTATCCCCGGGTTTGATATTATACAATTTATTGAAGAGCGCCATTCTCGATAACGGAATATTGGTTCGATACTTGTCTAAAGGATGCGGATTCGATTTCAATTGGGCAAAAATTGACCGCCTGTATATTTTTTGTCGATTCTGGTTCGCAAATTCCGTATAAAATTTTTCAAACGACACCATTCGCAGCGGTATCAATAAATTGTCTCGTTCGTGGCGCTCATTTAACACCATTTCACACAGCTTTAACCCGGTAATATCCGCCAAATCTTCACTCAGTGAAAGTTTCGCATCGAATTCCAGTCCGTCAGCTCGAGCTGCGGCTTCATATTGCCGTTCCACATTCGCTAATTTTCGGTTATAAATCGCCGAATCCCGCGGAGTCCACCATGATCGCATGTTTCCCGTATGGTCGAACATGCGGCCGTATACATGTAACCCGTGTCCAATTTCATGGCCAAGAGTGTACCCAATTCGCGCCAAATTATACTCCGGCCCATGGTTCAAATCCACAAACCCGGTTTGAAAGTATCCGAGCGGAATATACACCGAGTTTCGCGTTTCAGTATAATACGCATTTGCAACATACGCTTGCGATCCAACGAATTTCATTTGATTCCAGTCGATTTGCGGCATATCATACTCCAGTCGACCATTATTTCGAATCATTACGCGTGTTCGCCACTTGAAAATATCCATCAAGTTCAACCACGCATCCTGGGTTTTAAACTTGTGCGAAATCGAGTCGGGAATATCCGGTCCCAGCTTTTCAGGCATACCGATGACGATTTTCAACGTATCCAGTTTACGGTGGGCTTCTGCACGAGTGGATTTACTGACCCATGAGTTCGCGCGTACCATATCATTTGCAACCTTCAAAATATCCTGTGCTATTTCTTCTACATACTTCACCTGTTCTGCCTGGAAAAATTTGCGTTTATACGCATTTGCAAAAAACGTGTCGTATGCGTACGTTGTTCCGTACAGTGCAGTAATTCGTTGCGGCAACGGAGCGGCTTGTCCGCGCAAAAATTTCATGCAAAACTTGTAATAAATATCCGACCATTCTTTATGATACTGAATGATATGCCTCGCATAAATGTATACCCAGTAACTGCGCCACTTCAATGATTTCCATCCACGCTTTTTATTTATCATTGTTTCAGGCTTAGCCTTAGTGTCAGAGTCAGAGTCGGTGTCGGTATCAGTGTCGGTATCAGCGTCTGCATCAGTGTCGTGAGTTTTTCGGTACAATAAAGATTTCATCATACAAAGAATATACCCCGTAGACGAACACACAACATCACTTTCTCCGCTAGAACATCCCATATGTTTCAATGTTTCTTGCCAGTCAAGATTTGTTTTTTTTTTCAATTGGGCTGCCGATACTTTTTCGTATTCAGTTTCATAGTCGTCAAGGCTCTTAGATGATGACGATGACGACGACGATGACGATGATGTACCATAACACGCCATGTTTCGAATGATTTGTCGTTCAATTTGTAATACGTGCAGTCCAGACAGAGTAGGATATCCAAGCACTCGAAATATATTGTTCACATAATTTACAAATTTCGTCAGGACGAGTTTGTCATAAGCCCGCGGCTTCGGTCGGGGCATTACTCTTCGCGTTCTACATTGTTTACGCTTTTTGGGTTTGACAGTAGCAGTACGACCTCGCCGAGTTTTCATTTTTCTCTGGCGATCATCATCATGGCCGGAGTACGGGGGCATATTTAAGTAGTATCGATAATCATACAATGAAAGCTCTGGGTAACTGATATGGTGTATAAATTTTTTACTGTTTTTTTCATCAGCGCTTACGTCCCACGAAATCGGGCACGCGTATCGTGTCATTTCGTTTGTATTCAAGTATGCTAACAGTTTCCAGATATTGTTTTCAGTGATACATTCATCCAAAAAAGCTACATACGTGCGAATATGGTCATGAACTTGAGAACTTGTTAATGAGGTGGTCAATGACTTGTACAAATGTTTTATTGTCGCCGGGGTTGTAGCGTCTTCCACAATGTCAATGAGTTGGTTATACACCGCATCTTGCGCTAGTCGAAAGTTATCAATTTGCATTATGTATTCTTGCCCCGACTTCAACCGCTTGTTTCGAATCCATCCTCGATTGACATAATTGAAAAAATCACTTGATGGGTTAATTAGTTTTTTTGTAACGACACCGGTTCCGCACACGCCTTTTCTTTGTGAATTGGCGTATTTTATTATATCATTATATGATTCCTGAGGCGTCTTTCTAGATACTCTTCGTTCTTCTTCGTTTGTCAAAACCGCCGAGGACGCCGATGCTGATGCTGTTGCTGATGCTGCCTCATTCGAATCGTGGTTACTTTTATGTTTCGGCATTCAAAATAAATTATACATAATTATACATTAGAAAATAAACATCACAAAATAACATATAAATAAATACAGTCGTATATAGATATGTTGTAAAAATAAAATACAAATTATAAATTAAATTAATCAAGTTAAATTAGTTTCTACTCTAGATTCATATTCATATTTTCATGTCAGCAGCTTTTCCATTTGTGAGTGTGTGCACTCCTACGTTTAATCGCCGACCCTTTTTTCAAGCAGCGATTCAATGTTTCAACCATCAAACCTATCCCAAACACCGGATGGAATGGATTATTGTCGATGACGGGACCGACAAAATAGAAGACTTGGTCTCAAGTCATCCAAATGTAAAATATTTTAAAGTTTCTGAAAAAATGACACTGGGTAAAAAACGAAATTTTATGCACGCCAATTCATGTGGAGACATCATCGTTTATATGGACGACGACGACTATTACCCTCCGGAACGCGTGTCGCATGCAGTGGAAGCGCTCATGGCAAATCCCACCATACTTTGTGCAGGAGCAAGCGAGATCTATATTTATTTCAAACATTTAAATTCGCTCATTCAATTTGGACCCTATGGGCCAAATCATGCTACAGCCGGAACGTTTGCATTTCGACGCGAAATGTTGAACATGACCCAATACAATGATGCCGCATGTTTGGCAGAAGAGCGGTTTTTTTTGAAAGATTATACCATTCCCATGATTCAACTTGATCCAACCAAAGTGATTCTTGTTTTTTCACATATGCATAACACGTTCGACAAACGAAAATTGTTGGTCAATGCAAATCCGGCGTTTGTAAAACAAACATCTAAAACGCTGGATGATTTCATACGAGGTCCGACGTCGGCATTTTTCAAGGATTTTTTTATTAATAAAATGGATAATTTACTTCAAGGATACACTCCGGGCGCCCCAGATATGAAGCCGGACGTCATAAAACAAACAAAGGAACTCGAACAAACTCTTATCCGACTTCAAGAACAGGAAAAACTGTACGAGCAGCAGAAACAGAATCAACAACCCCAACAACAGCCAAACGAAATTCCTGCGATTATAATGCACCAGGAAGGGAAAGAACCGGTTGCTCTTTCAAGCGAACAAGTCCTTACTGTTATTCAAACCCAACAAACTGAAATAAAAACACTTACTGCGCGCATAACTGCGATTGAATCCGATAAGACAAAGACTGAAGCTACGCTGCAGTATTTGATTGGATTATACACGGATACTGATACTGATACTGATACCAATAATAAAACCGTTTTATTGGAGCAATGTTTGAAAGATGTTGTAGAACGAGACGACAAGCTTAAAAAAACCAAAGCGCTTTATATTAAATCCGTAAACGAGTGTTCTGAACTTAAAAAACAAATAGTAGAATTACGAGCAAAAATTCAGTCCATTCATTCTGACTATTTAACCCGCACTACAAGTACGCATTCGTCGTCATCGTCATCGTCATCGTCGTCGTCATCAAATGAAAATTCCATTCGACTTGTAATTGACGACTTATAATTTATTTTTACTTTTACTTTTACTTTTATATTTATGGTTTTTTCCATACATATATGTATTCATTGTATTTTTTTTCAGGATTTACAGGATTGCCCTTTGCAAACCTGGGCTGAATAAATAATTTATGTTTCGCAGATACTCTCGGCGGCATTATTTTAGCATTACGTATATCATCAAACGCGTCGATTGGAACGTTGATAGCAAACGTTCCTCCGCGTTTTAAATGTTTATATGAGTTTTGAATAACTGGAAATAAAAATTTGGTATTGAAGTCCTGACGAGTTGAATACAATGGCATGTGTGGATACACTTCAGCTAAACGAAGCGACTTGAAATAAGGCGGAGATGTAAACACCATGTCGTATTTATAGTCTTCGTAGCGTACGGTTGCCGCATCTTTAAAGATCATGGTTACATCAAATTCCGACGCTTCTGCTTTGGATATTTCGCTCACCATTTTACGATAAACACTCTTCAACTCAATATTTGTGTCGATCCCTATATACGGAACATTGTATGCCATCGCTGCCAAACATCGTCCACCCCATCCTGCCGAAAAATCAAGTACCGCTGTTTTGGGTTGATACAGCGAATAAAGCCATTTTGCAATCAGTGGCTTAAATCCTTGCGAAGATCCGTAGTATAGTCGAAACACTCCGTACCTCGCTTGTTCGTGATTTTTTCCTTGCGCCAAGTTGAATTTGTACATACGGTATTCGGATTCATTTTGCTTCCAGTTGGTTTTTATCCATTCATAATAAGAAATACCTCGTTTTATTTTTGTATGAAGGCGATATTTAAAAAAATAATAGTCCATCGCAGAATTTCCAACTTTTGCCGAATGAAGGACTGTATTTTTTTTACTAGAAAAGTCTATGTTTTTCAGTGCTCTAAAATCCGAACATGCTTTTTCAAACGATATGTTTTTAATGGTTGAAGATACAACTCTTGAAAAGTTATTTTTACGCGTAAATCTCGAGCGGTCGACTTTATCTTTATTTTTATCTTTATCTTTATATTTTTTAGTTTTCGGCATGGGTATGGGTACAAGTATTTGCCGGCCGGTATTTTATCTATTTATTTATGTATCATTTTATTTTTATTTTTATTTTATATCACTCAGTTACATTCTACATTCATTCTACATTCTAAGTCGCATGTAATATTCTTCATCATTTCGTTTTTCATTTTGTTCTTCTAAAAACATTTGATAGTGTCCAGCAGTCTCCGTGCCAACATTCCATTCTGGAAGACCGGTTATCATTTGATTTTGATTTTGATTTTGATTTTGATTTTGACTACGCCCGGTATTAGTAGACGGACCAGATCCAACTGCATAATACGCTGCATTTTTCGCAGCCAAATAGTTTTTAGCGTTTACAAGTTTCAACTGCGACAATAAGTATTCGCGCTGTGACTGTTTACGCTCTTCTATTTCTTCTGCAGTTGGTTTTGTTTTGTATTTTATAAAAAGAATGGTTCCAACAATCACAACAAAAACAACAAACGTACACGTGTTAAAAATTGTATTATAGTATTGCTCCTTGACTTGTCTGCAATTCTGTAGTGATAGTTTAAGAAAACTTTTAACTCCTGGCTCTATCAATGCAGCAGGGCCACTTTGACTCGATCCAACCGACGATGTTTGAAAATTTTGAAAATTTTGAAATATATTCATTTACGGATACTCGGTATTCGGTATTCAGTATTCGGTATTCGGTATGATTCGATATTGAAATTGGAACCTATAAAATAAGAACGAAAAAAACGCGAATAAAGCGTAAATACCAAAAAAAAATAAAATAAAAATACATTACTAAAATAGGAACTATTTTCAAGTTTAATCATTATCATTCGATTGACGAATAAAATAATACATGGCAAAAACAGAAATAACTCCAAATTTTGCAATTGGTTATTACTTGGTAGCCCTTTTAATTTATCTTGGATATAAAGTTGCAAATACTCCATCAACAGGCGGAACAGATCAAGAAATTGTGTCTCCGCTCATAGGAACGGCGTTTGTTGCCGTAATTATTATTGGGGAATATATGATCAGCGTCGGTATGACTAAAAGCGTATGTGGGTTTGAACAGTGGGACGTTGCGGCAATGTATACATTTATTCCTTGGGTATTTATTGTTGGCGCCATAAAGGGCATTCTTATGATTCGTCCCGGATGGCTTGTACCGTTTTCAAATACAATTGGATATTTTTTGGCATCCGCAATATTTGGCATGGTTGACGTTTTTCGTAAAATATTGAAACCTAAAGTAACACTATCAAATGACGGAGAAGAAGAGTCAGATAAATCGGCTCATAGTCGAGAAGTTGCGAAGGCGTTGCAGGAAATATACGAAGACGAGTCGTTGTTGATTAATCAGCTAACGCCAGATAATGTTGACGGCACTATCAATAAGTTTCAAAAAGTAGGATTAATGTATACTGCAGGTGAGTATGCAGCTCTTCCTGAAAATAAAGACAATCCCGCCGCGTTCTCAATGTTTAATAAATATATCGATGCAGTCAAAAAGGCCCTATGGTTTAAATTGTTTGTATCTGAATTTTTATGGCTATTTCTTGCAGGCGTTCTTGCAATATCGGTGACGTATAATTATATTATGAACTTTGGATGCAAGATGACACCTGACCAAATTGCAGAACGCGAGGCTAAACTTGCGGCTTTGTCATCTGCCGATGCTGCAAATGCCGCAACCCAAGAGCCAAATACGATATCTGTAACTCAATAACTCAATAATTCACTACTTAAAAACGATGAAATGAAATAAACTGAAATAAAATGAAATAAAATGAGTTTAGCAAAAATGCAATAAAAGTAAAATATTATTTAAATCGTAAATAATATATATAATAACCAACAAACCCTAAATCAACCAGTCAATACTACCTTTCCATAATGGATCCATCAACTATTTCTTTTTCAAATGCATCTGTTGATGCAAAAGGTGTTAAAATTCCATCGTATTCGGAAATACGTCCTCATCTTGTTCAACCTGTAAAGGATGTTATCAAGGTTATCAATGCCACATGTCCTAAGATTGGTCCCGGTGGCGTTAGTCTTGGGTGCAGCAAATAAATCATTTTTAAAAATATAATAAATGCAGCGTCGTATTATATTTTATACTTTATATTTTATTATGGAAACCGGCACAAACGCAAGGTTGGTATACCCAGAATCATGGTCGGAACCAGAATCAGAACCGGCATCATCAGAGTCATCAGAATCAGAGTCGTCCGAATCAGAGTCAATTACATCAATGACACCTTATTTAGACGACTATGATGCAGAAGAGTTATTTGAGGAAGCATGTACGCTATGTCATGATTATACTCAAGAACATGTCGGAAAAATGAGCCATCCCGATTTTCATGAATCGCTACGTTCATACGTATATGAACAACTGCGAATCGTATTGTTTGCAGTTATTGGAACCAATACACCAGTTGACTGTGATAAAACGAGAGAATACATGACAAGTATCGTTGACAAAGCCTGTAAATTCATATTTACAGATCTTAATGAGACTGACGGCACGTCGTTTCCGCCTTGGAGGTCATGTTCTGATCGCTCATGTAGTGACTACATACCAACTAGACCAGACATAGTTTCACACATAACCAAGCTACAAAATATGCAGGATCAAACTGAACAACGTACACCAGCATGGTATCAACGGCGCCATAATATGATCACTGCCAGCAGTGCTTGGAAAACATTTGGGACAGAGGCTGTTATGAATCAACTTATTTATGAAAAGTGCAAGCCTTTAATCGATGAGGACAGTGATGATGGTATTGTAAATGTAAATGTCGACTCACCTTTACACTGGGGGCAAAAATACGAATATGTAAGCGCTAGAATATATCAACTTAAAAATAACACTCGCCTGGGAGAATTTGGGTGTATACAACATTCGGACCCTAGTTTGTTTTTTTTAGGCGGGTCACCTGATGGAATCAATATAGACGATACGTCCCCTCTCTATGGACGAATGGTAGAAATAAAAAACATTGTGAATCGAGAAATTACAGGTGTACCTAAAGAAGAGTACTGGATTCAAATGCAAATTCAGATGGAAGTTTGCGATCTTGACTCGTGTGACTTTGTTGAAACCCGGTTCAAGGAGTATGAACATGTCGAAGATTATGAACAAGATGTTGAAATTGACTATCATTATCGAAATGACGAGTCTCGAACCGCGTTTTCTGAATTTGACATATGCGACGACGACTTACAAAGAGGCATTATCATTTACTTTATTGAAAAAAATACTCGTAAACCGCACTATGAGTATATGCCAATGCACTACAAAGACCTTGATACTCAAGACGCGTGGGTTGTAAATACTATATTTGAAAAGCAGAAAACGGGGGAATATACCTGGATACGTAATATTTATTGGAAGTTGGATGAATACAGCTGCGTTTTGGTAAAAAGAAACCGCGTATGGTTTACAACATATGCTGCGTATCGATTTAAAAAAATATGGAACATTATTGAAACAGAACGTAATACCGGATACGCCCACCGTGCTCCTAAAAAAAGAGAAACGAATAATATGATCTCTGAACAAGCCGGTTCGTTTCAAATGCGGCTTTGCAGGATCGTATTATAATATAAAATAAAACTCATTGGTTTAAACTCGTCTAGTAAATTTAAATTTTTTGAATTTTTTCAAAGAATAATTTGCAGGGCTCTTATTTTTTCTTGATTTGAATTTATGCTGAACCGCATATAACCCAAATGGAACAACTGCCTGACTAATAACTTCTCCGATTCCAGGAAAAAACCCTCCATTTTGGTTTTGGCTTTGGTTTTGGTTTTGGTTTTGGTTTTGGTTTTGATGTTGGCGACTAGAACGTCTTCGTCCTCGACTGCGTCGTTTTCGCAACCTCGAAAATCGTCGTTTTTTTCCTCCCATTTGTGAAAGTGCGTTATTGTATGAACTCATGTTAAGTCCGACTGACATTTTTTGCTTAAATCTATAATATATGTAAATAAAAAATAATAGTATGATTTTATATTTTATTAGTTTTATAATTTTATAATTTTATAATTTTATAATTTCATGATTTTAAGTTTTAAATACTTGTTGCAATTGTGAAGACTATGTAATACATACACCCGTACAAAAGTGTAATCAACAATTGCCGTAATACTTGTTCGTGCGCGGACGGTCTTGATGCTAGTAACAAATTTTCAGAGTCTTCGTATACTCTACGACGCAGCTCGTCGAACATACGAGCATGTTCGTGAGCTAATGTTTGCTGGACTTGAGAAACGCATCGCTCAGTCAATTCATCTACTGAGACTCTCTGCGATATGTTGTTTGCATTTCGACTGCTGTT
>JACCED011767840.1_pt1 | contig 11345 bp, 6 predicted proteins | sample 7455021 | NCBI WGS metagenome assembly JACCED01 (sample SAMN15323456, study PRJNA562643) | freshwater metagenome | isolation source: river surface water | place: USA:Blue River Watershed | collected 2017-08-19
GAGTGCATACCCGTCGCTGGCCCTGTGATCGCGCGCAGAAAGCCTCGCCACGTACGAGCAGATAACAGACTCGGCCGAGGCTGGAAGCGTTCCCAACAGAACAAATCCCAAAGCCAGAAGGATAAACTTTTTCATACGAGGTGGCGTCAAGTCGCCACCAGTAAGCATCATGCGGCGCACGAACGCAACGGCATGACTCAAAACGGCGCGCCCGGAATCACAGGGGTCCGACGCCCTCCGGCCCCCCCCCTTAGACGGCGCCGCACAGAAGCAGATGGACTCGGCGAAGAACACCCCACAAATCTCCGCCACCACCGGGCACCCATCGAGGCGTATCCAGCCCACCAAAAAAGGGAGGCCATAAAACTGCACAAAACCATCATTGAGAAATACTTAAAGTTAAAATGAACCCGAAAGCCGACCGCAAACCCAACTTTTCCGCCACAAAACTGTCACATTTTTGCCATAAATGTTGCAAGATCGTAACAAATTGCTAATCTCACAGATGTGCGGTCGGGGATTGCCCCCGTAAGTCTTCCTAACTCCCCTTGATTCAACTGTTATGAAAACTCTATCTCTGCTCCTGATCACGGCCCTGTGCTTCGTCACCGTAGGATGTTCCAGCGGCGGGACGTCCACCAAGTTGAAGAACAAACTGCAGCCGGAGACGCATATCCTCTTCGAAGGCGCCTACTAAGCGCTTCTTCGGAAAGCGTCTCTTCACCTTCTCCGCTTGAGAAGGTGGCCGAGGGCAGCCCTCTATGAGGCGTAGTCAGATTCGGATTCCCGCCACGCAGTAGCCTGGCTCCCTTCTGCCTCGGCCGTAGCCTAGGCTCCTCATGCTGCTCCTCGGAGAATCGCTTTCCGTATCGAGAGTTCGCCAGTCGGAGCCGCTCCGAAGCAAGTCTGGCTTGTGGGCACTTTAGGGGCCTCGGGGTTTTCTCGTGTTAGTAGAGTTGCTCCACCGAACGGTCAGCTTTCTTTCCTGCGATATTTAGTCGTGACGGAAAGTCAGTGATATTGAGGTGCACAGAGGCATCAATTTTCCGGATTTGCATCTCGAATTTTTCACTCGCTTGAGGCGACTCTTTCTCTGCGGAATTCACGCACAGAGGATCGCAGCCTCGCAATCAGCTCGATTCGCGTCTCTGGGGTGACTTCGCGCTGTGTCGAATCGTCCACGCAATCGGGCGACTGTGCCAGACGGTGCGCCGCTTTCTTGTCCTCGAGAAAAAGCGCTGCGACTCGCAGCGCAAGGTCGACGGGATTATTCTCCAGTTCAATCTCGTGCGGAGAATTTCCAGCAAACGGCTCACGGGCCACGCCGAGCACCGCAAAGAGTTTTTCGCAAAACGCCTTTCTCTTACGGCAAATAATGACACCTTTGCCGTTGTTATCTTCCGCTTCCCCGAGAACAACCCGCTTACCTCTCGACGGCCTCGACAATCTCAACACTCACTTTGCATCGATGGATAGTTTTCAGGAACAAATGCTCAGTGACCTGCAGGAAATCGGCCGCACAAGGATGCCGTTCGGAAAGTACGGGCCGGAACACTATCCCCCGGCCGGCCTTCCGATCTACGAGCTTCCCTCGGAATATTTGGGATGGTTTCTCACCAAAGGCGGCTTTCCAAAAGGCCGTCTCGGCGTCTTGCTCTCGATGGTGTACCAAATGAAAGTCGACGGCTGCGACGAGGTTTTCAACGTGCTCAGAAAGCCTCGCGGCACCGGCCGACCTTAACTCGCCTCGCCCTTTCTGCGGCCATTAAAGCCGCCTGAATGCCTACCGCGCCCTTTCGGCATTCCACACCTTGATGTCTTCGAACCAGCCGCTCTTCCCCGCCACGCCCAGCTCGATCTTCGACTTCGTCTGATGGCCGATTCCATCCGATTTCAAATACGCAGCGACTTTACCGTCGATGGAGACCCGCATTTCGTCTCCCACGGTCTCGACCGTGAACAGGTAGGTTTTCCCAGGCTCAAGTTTCGTGGGATACGTGATGCTGTGCGCCGCGATGATCTTGTCGATCTCAGCCTTGTTCGCCACCGCGTCCTTCTTTAATTCAACCACGCGACTGCTCTGCGTTCCCTCCCGCTCGTCCAGAATCGTCACACCGTTGAGCTTCGCCTGAGCCCGGGCAATGTGCCCGTAGTGCGAGCCGGTGAACTTGCGATCGTCAAACTCCACATCGATCATCGTCGCACCTTCGAAACGGATCTTCGCCTCAATCACACTGTCCTTCGTTGGAACCTCAAGACCGTACACGGCCGCATGCGCCTTCACCTCTGGCTTTCCATCGGCCGCGGGAATGTTTTGATCCCGCGTCTGGGTCCCTTTAAGCGCACCGTTTTCAAATGCAAATGTGTCAACCACCCGGTGCCAGCGTTTGTCGTGCTCGGCACCCTTGAAATCATCCGAAAAAAGAAGCTCTTTCTTAACCGCGATCGGCTTCTCGGGAAGCGGCGGCTGTTTTGCGGGATCCAGCGCGTTTGCTGAAACTGCAAGGCATGAGGTGACGAATAGGATTGCGGGTGATTTCATGTTTAGGAGGGGCTTTTGTTTTGTTTCGGGGTTCGAGTCGTCCTGTTTCGGAAGGCCAAGCGCAAACACCAAACGCCAATGCTGCCACTGGGACTGACCCTGGGCTACTCGAAATACGTATCCTCGTGCGCGTAAGGCGGAGCGCAGCAGCAAAGAAACCTCAGATCCGACTCGCCTGTGATGGTATGCCGCGCCCCGGGCGGGATCAAAACCGCGTCCCCAACGCCCACCTTGCGAGTAACTCCGTCGACTTCCATCACGCCCTCGCCCTCGAGGATGAAATAAAACTCTTCAGCAACCCGGTGATAATGCCGCTGCGTGGAAACACCCGCTCCAACGCAAGCCTCCGCGAGGCTCTGGTTCTGCACCGGCGCGTTCGTGCGGTCCAGAATGCTGCGGATCGTCGAGCCGTCTTTTGTCGTGAAAGCAACCTGCAGCGCGAAATTTTGTACGATCATACCGCGCAAAGACTACCTGCAAAAAACACCGGAAACAACGGCCCTCCACGGAACACGCTCTGAACCGCCCCCTCACGAGCCCGCCGCGGCCGCCCCGCGAAGGCCGGGGTCACTTTCACGCGAGAATTTCGTGCACGACTTTCGCACCCTGCCCGTCGGTGAGCGTGCGATTGCCGCCGTTGCGGATGAAGCCGAGCTTCTCGTGGTCGAATCCAAAGCTGTGAAGCAGCGTCGCATGCCAGTCGTAGTGGTTCACCACATCCTTCACCGCGTGGTGCCCCCATTCATCGGTTTCACCGTACACGCAGCCCCCCTTGAATCCGCCTCCCGCCACCCACTGGCTGAATCCGTACGTGTTGTGATCGCGCCCCCATTTGTCACGGGCACCGTCGTTCTGAAGCACGGGCAAGCGGCCCATCTCGCCGCCCCAATGCACCACCGTGGAATCCAAAAGCCCGCGCTGCTTTAAATCCATCACCAGCGCGGCGCTTCCGCGATCCGTCTCCGCACAGCGTTCCGGGAGCGCCTTGATGATCGACCCGTGGTGATCCCAGCTCTGCCCGTTGTTGAGCACCTGTACGAAACGCACGCCCCGCTCCACAAGCCGGCGCGCAATCAGACACCTGCGCCCGTAATCCGCGCTGACGGGATTATCCAAGCCGTACAGCTTTTTGACGTGCTCAGGCTCGCTCTCAACATCGAGTGCCTCCTTTGCTGCGACCTGCATGCGCCCCGCCAGTTCATAGCTCGCGATGCGGGCCCGAAGGTCGTGTTCACCGGGATACTGCGCGGCATGCTGCTGGTTGAGTGCGTCCAAAAGCTCCATCTGGCGCTGCTGCGGCTTTCCAGCGAACTGCGCGGGCGCATCCAAGTTTAAAATGTACGGATACTTCGCCTGCACCAGCGTCCCCTGATAAGTCGACGGCAGCCAGCCGTTGGTCCAGTGCTGATGCTGGAAGGTGGGCAGTCCGGAGGGATGCGCCAGCACTACAAACGCCGGCAAGTCGCGCGTCTCGCTCCCGAGCGCGTACGAAATCCATGAACCCACCGTCGGCCGTCCCACCGTTCCACGACCGGTGAGCATCGCAAGCATGCCCTGCAGATGGTTGCTCACACCCGACTTCATCGAGCGGATCAAGGTGATGTCGTCCGCCACCTGCTGAAGGCAAGGAAGCCACTCGCTCAATTCCATCCCGCACTGCCCCGACTTTGCGAATGTCCACGGACACCCAAAAACCTTCGGCGACGCCTGCGCCACGTTGTCGTACACCACCTGGCCCGGAAACTTCTCGCCATGCCGCTTGTTCAACTCCGGCTTCGGATCAAACAAATCCATCTGCGAGGGACCGCCCATCATGAAGAGCGAAATCATCGCGCGCGCCCTGCCCGGCGCGGACGGCGCCTTTGGTTTTACATCAAAACCCTCGCCGCCTAGCAAAGGCTTCACCGGCGCAGCAAGCAATCCCTCCTCGCGCAGGAGCGAGGCGAACGCGATGCCCCCCAGCCCAAAGCCGCTGCTCTGCAAAAAGTGACGCCGGGAACACAGTTGGGAGTGTTGGTTGCTCATTCGGATGCGTGCGTTATTCGAGATGGAGAAATCGGTTGGAGGCGAGCAACGCCTGGCACAATGAGCCCAGCGCGTCGAGCTGGCTGTCCGGCGCGGGCGCGTCCTTGGCGGGCGGATGCTTCACGACATACTCGCGCAACTGCTCGGTCTGCTCGGACCAAGTCGCCAGAAAACGGTCCTCCTCTGCCGCACCCGGCAGCCGCCCCTGGGTGAGCTCCCACGCCCTGCGCACCTGCGCCCTCGCATCGCCAGGCCGCTCGCGGCGCAACCGCTCAGCAAGCGCGCGCGACACGCGCACCACAAACTCGTCGTTCATCAAAAACAGCGCCTGCGGCGCGACCGTCGAAGCCGCGCGCACCTCGCAGTTCGGATCCATGATCGGCAAATCAAACGTGTCCAGCACCGTGACCGGCGTTTTCCGGCGGACCTGCAGATAAATCGAGCGGCGGTTCACCGCGGGAGCGGTGTTGTCCACCTTGGTGACATCGCCATTCGCATTCAAAATTTCCACACCTGCAACCACACGTCCCTCGTTGGAACGCGCGATGGAAACAGGCGCTCCGAACATTTCAGGCTGCAAAATTCCAGCCGTCGCAAGCATCGCGTCACGCACAGCCTCCGCATCCAGCCGCCGGATGCGAAACCGTCCGAGCCAAACGTTCTCCGGATCCTTAGCAATGGAATCCGGATGCGCCGACACCTGCCGGTACGTGCGGCTCATCACCATTTCACGGTGCATCGCTTTCAGACTCCATCCGGTGCGCACAAACTTGTCCGCGAGATAATCAAGCAATTCGGGATGCGAAGGCAGCTCGCCGAGTTTTCCAAAATCGCCCGCGGACCGCACGATGCCATTTCCGAAATGATGCATCCACACGCGGTTCATCAACACCCGCCCCACCAAGGGATGCCTGCCCGAGGTCAGCCACTGCGCGTACGCAAGGCGCCTTCCCGTGGTCGGCAGCTCCGGCTTTGGCTTCACCAGCTCGGGCCCTCCTAGGACTGCGAGTTCACCGGGCGTGACCTCTTCACGCAACTGTTCATGGTCCCCGCGATGGTGCAGCTGGCTGACAGGCACGTCGCCCGCAACCTCTGTCACGACCATCAGCATGCCCTCCACGGGCTTTGTCGCCCGCAGTTTTGTAGCCTCAGCACGCTTCTCCAGCACTTTCTTGTTAAGGGCGGGGTCGTACAAATCCAACGCGTAAAGCGCGAGCGCCGACGGGTACTTTTTCAACAGCGCCTCCTGCTCCGGCGTGCGCTTGGCTTTTTCCAAAGACCTCGCGAGCCGGTACGGTTCGCGCTCCGGCTCGGGAAGCTCGAGAATTTTTTTCTCAAAAATCTCGTCCAGAAAACCGCGCTCCATTGTCTTTGCCGCCGCGTCAATTTCCACCGCCTTCTTCTCAATCTCCGCCGCCCGTTCGCGGTCCGCCTGCGTGTAAAGCGACACCTGACGCTGCGCCGGAGTCCGCCATTTGCGCCAGTCCAGCGCGGGATCAAACACCGCGCGCAGGCGGTAGTAATCGGCCTGCGTGATCGGGTCGTACCGGTGGTCGTGGCACTGCGCGCATGCCACAGTGAGCCCGGTGAGCGCCGTGGAAACAATCCGCACGGTGTCGGCGATGTTTTGGTTGCGCGCAAGGTTCATGTCCGGCACTGCATCACCAGTGCCATCGGGGGCGAGCCGCAGAAAACCCGTTGCGGCCAGCGCGTCAAACTTCGCCGGGTCATGCACCATCTCACCAACCTTGCCGTGCGCGGCGGCGACAAGTTCGTCGCCCGCGAGCTGCTCCTGGATGAAACGATCCCAAGGCTTGTCCGCGTTCAGCGAGCGAATCACGTAGTCCCGGTAACGCCACGCGTTGGGGCGCACGGAATCCACGTCGGCATATCCGTTGGTGTCGGAGTAGCCGGCCACATCGAGCCAGTGCCGCGCCCAGCGTTCCCCATATTTTTCCGAAGCGAGCAGCCGCTCGACCAGCTCCTTGTAAGCCTCCCCGCGCTTGTCGGCGACAAAGGCAGCCACCTCCTCGGGCGACGGCGGCAGCCCGGTCAAATCCAGCGACACTCGCCGGATGAGCGTCGCGCGGTCGGCCTCCGGAGCAAAATCCATCCCCTGGGCCCTCAGCGCGCGGCGCACAAACGCGTCCACAGGCTCCAGCTGCGGCGCGTCCTCAAACTTGGGCGCCGGATGCAGCACGACGGGCTGAAACGACCAGAATTTCCGCTCCTCCGCGGTAATGTAAGGACCGGGCGGCAAAGTTTCGGGCTCGGGCGCGCCGATGTTGGCCCCCGCACGCACCCAGCTCTCGAGCAGCTTGATTTCGTCGGCCGAAAGCTTCTTCCCCTTTTTCGGCATCTCCCCGTCATGGATGACGCGCAGCAGTTCGCTTTCCTCCGGTTTGCCGGGAAGGAGAATCGGCGACCCATCCTTGGTTTTTGCGTCCATAAAACGCCGCAGACGCAGGTCCACCCCACCGCCAGGCTTCGGCTCCTCGCCGTGACAATGGGTGCAGTGCGCCTTGAGGATCGGACGGATCTCCGTCTCATACACGGGGCTTTTCTGGACCGCGGCGCCCTCAGACCGTGCAACGCCAGCCAGCACCGCGCACAACCACATCACGGGCAGTGCAGGCAATCGGCGGCGAGATGCAGGAGGGAGGAAACTCATCGGCAACAAAAACAATCCGCTCCGAGGCCATTTCTTAGTCTGATCTCGATGCAGCAGACCGGAGATCACAGGCGCCTGCTCTCCCTTGACTGCTCGCCTTGCCGTCCCGCTTGTTTCACACCCGCGCTCGCCAGGCCCCCGCCGCGCCTAGCGCACGCACCACTCGATCCAAGCCGATCCATTCAAGGTCACCCCGTAGGTGCCCTTCGGCAGCTTGACGCCGCCCTGCCAAACATCGTTCTGCAGAACAACGCCCGTGCCGCTGCGCGTGCTCGCCACGCCGGAGGATGTGACCTTCAGCGACAGGGTCCGCAGCGGCGAACCCGGCGAAGGAGTCAAATTCACTTCGCTCACCGCATTCAACGTGCTCACCTGAGTGCCGCCGCTGAACTTCCAGGCATCATCCACCGAAGTGTTGGGCCGGATCACCGTGGCCACCCTCAAGCCCCAAGTTCCAGTGCCAAGGGCCGATGGCAGCGTCGCACCAGCCGTCGTGTAGGCGCCGAAATTGGCCACCGTCGCGGAAGCAGCCCCCAGCATGGTGGTCGCAGTCATGGAAGTCACGGAAGTCGGCGCCGTGTACAGGCTTCCAAACGGACGCACTCTTCTTGCCACGGTGGTCTTCAGCTCCCAATCCCCGTCCGCAGGCTGCACCGCATTATTGTCGGTGGATGCCGTATCCACCACGCGCAGCCTGACGCTGCCCGCGAGATGGCCGGTCGTTCCGATCGCCTTGTAGATCGCCGCAGTGTCGTCGCTCACAAGGTAAGTTGAGGCCGTCATCGCCGCATCCGACCCGTCTCCGAAGCGCCCTGCGATCTTCACCAACCCAGTGCTGCTCACCATCAACACTGCGTGGCCCGAAGTCCTCGCCGCGGTCCCTTCAAAGGTGGCCAGCACGGCTCCGAAGTTCTTGCTCGCGATCGTGGAGGCCGGCGAAGTGCGCTTGAGCGTGCCGAAGCCGTTCAGCGTGGTCGGGCTCAGCGAGCTCTGTTCAAACCAGGCGGTACCCGTCGCGCCAGCAGAACGCAGCGTCTCCGTGGAAGCGGCTGTGATGGTCAAGTTCTTCGCATCCAGATCACCGATGCTCAACTGGAAGGAAACCGCCGGCAACGCACCGCGGGACACGGTCACCGTGGACATGCCATCCGGGTTGAAGCTGCCCACAAGCGTGAGTGCCTGTCCCTGATAATCCAGGACACCGCTGAAGCTGCTGGTCGCAGAGACCGTCAACGTCACACGGCCCGGATAACGCAAGTCCGATGCGGAATCCCCCTCAGGCGCAGGGAAGGCCGCGTTCTTAAGGAGCGCCTGATAAGTGCCAGCCATCTCGGACCAGGTCCTTACCACAGCCTCCGGAGTCACCACATTCCCGGAACCATCCACCAGCGCACCCTTGGAGTTGCTCGCCGCAACGCGGTAACTGCCGGCGTCCACCGATGCCACCACCAGCGTGCTCTTGGTCGCCGTGTTTACGTTGCCGCCCACATTCTGCCAGCCCGTGCCCGTGTTCTTCTGCCAGATGAACGAATCCACCGTGCCGGACGCCGTCACCACAAGCGTCACCGTGCCGCCGGAGGAAACCACCGAACTCACTGGCGCGCTCACCAGCGTTGGAGCGGATTCGACAACCAGCGTCGGCGCCGAACTCACCGTCCCCGTATTCGAAACGCGGCTGATTCCAAACAGCGGGTAAGAGGCGGTCGCAAAGAACGGTGTGTCCCCAGTCACCACCGTCACATTCGAGCTTGAGCCCGTCGACACCGGCGACCCGGCCGGCGTCCACTGATAGTTGATTTCCGAAGCGCGCATCCCGGCCATGTCACCCGCCAAACGCGCGACCGCAGTCACAGGAATTGCAGCACCGACCAACCCGACCTTTGATTCAGGTTGCGTGGCGAAGTAAATCCCGCCCAGCGCGGCACTGTTGTTTGCTCCGGCAACAACCCCGGTGAGTCCGGCGGTGGCCACCGCAACCTGCTGCGGCGTCGAGGAGCCCGTGGTCAAACGGTTGCCCAGCTGTCCGCTGGTGTTCTGACCCCACACGATCACCTTCCCGTCGGCGGTCAGTGCAATCGAGTGCCCGCTTCCCGCGGCGATGGACACCACCTTGGCCCCGGAGAGCGAGCCATTGGAAATCCATACGGGCGTTCTCTGCACGCCGGCGCTCACGCCGGGCCCAAGCTGTCCTTCCAGATTGGATCCCCAGCCGTAGACGTTGCCCGCATCATCCACCGCCAGAGAATGGCTTTCACCAGCAGCCACCATCCGAACCACTTTCCCTGCCAACGCGCCGCCCTGGATCAACGCAGGGCTTGTGCGGTCGAAGGACCCGCCATCCCCGACTTCACCCGAAGCGTTACGGCCCCATGCGTAAACCTTGCCGCCTGCCACCACCAAGCTGTGCTCGCTGCCCGCCGCCGCCATCGTGACAGGCGCGTTGATTCCTGTCGCGGTCTTCAGCACAGCCATTGGCGTGTTGCGAACCGCAAAATCACCCTGGCCGAGCTGGCCCTTCGTATTCGCACCCCAAGCGTACACATTCCCCTCCGTATCCACCGCGAGCGTGTGCGCCCCGTTTGCGCCAATCGACACTGACCGGATTTTCTTCGCCACAAAAGCCCAGCTGGTCGCAGTCACGTCCACCGGAGTCGCCACCGTGGCAGATGCCGTGGACCCGATCCCCAAGCGCCCGTTCTCCGTCGAACCCCACGCGAACAAGCGCCCGTCCTCGAGCACTGCAGCCGAGTGCCTCGCGCCGGCCGCCGCGGCAACCACGCGCTTCCCGCCGAGGCCCGGCACCGCGTACGCCACCGCATTCGATGCAGCCGTCTGGGCCACCTTCGCAAAACCCTCACCGAGCTGACCATGTTGATTCGCGCCGATCGCATACAGACTGCCCGAGGCGTTGATCACCAGTGCGTGCGAACCACCGAAGGCCACCTGCACCGCGGAGTCCACGCCGAGGAACGCCCGCGGACTAGATACCGCAGATCCCAGCGAGCCGCCGAGAACACCCGAGTTGTTCGCACCCCAGCCGAACATGAAGCCCCGTGGATCCACCACCACCGCCGCCACCTGCTTCTGAGCCAGATCGTACTCGAGTGAGGCAGCCATATTCGAGCCGAGAGCAGAGGAATCCACCGACAGGAACCCGCTCAGCTCACCCGTGTAGCTCATGATCCCGTACCGGCCGTACGAGAGGCTCGAACCGAACTTGGAGAGCTTCGCGATCGCGGCGCTGGTTCCCAACGTGAGGTTGCCGGTCACGCTGATCGCATCCCCAGCGAACCCGCTCGAGAGAGGCGCATCCAACCGCAGTTTCACCTCACCGGCGGCCAGATTCAGGTTGCCTGTCACCTGCATCTGGCTGAGCACCGCGGCAGCGCTGTCGAGGGCCAGCGTTGCTTTCGTTCCCAAAGTCAGATTCCCGCTCACAATCGAAGGCGCCGTCACCGTGCCGCGTGTTCCGAGGATTTCAAGCTGCTGCGTCACGTTCGACCCGAGCGTCCAAGTGTCCTGCACCTTCAGTGTCGTGCTCGCCTTCAGGCTGATCTTGCTGGAGGCAAGCGAGACACCCGATGAGAGCGACAACGTGCCGGCATTCACGATGGTCACCCCGGTGAACGTGTTGGTTCCGGCAAAAACCAGCGTTCCCGACCCGGACTGCACCACCGCACCGCTGCCGCTGATCACCCCGAAATTCACACCCTGCGTCAACAGGTCGGAGCGGTTGAATTCAACGGTTCCGCCAACCACAATCGCGCTGCTGGTCGCGAGGGCCCCCGTGACTCCGCCCGCGCCGATCTGCAGCACGCCGGATTCAACGCGGGTCGTCCCCGTGTAGGTATTCGCCCCGGAGAGGACCAACCGGGAGTTTGCCCTCTTGACCAATCCGCCCAGACCGGAAACCACGCCGGCAAACACCGAGTCGGACGTGCCGCTGATGGTCAGCGAGTTGCCCTGCAAAGTCACCAGACCGGTCCCGGTCACGGCTGCGAGCTCGCGGTTGGACGCAAGATTCAAGGTGCCCTGCGTCGCAAGCGTAACCACGTTGGTGACGGGCAGGCTTGCCGCGCCCGAGAGCGTCAGCTTGCCACTGTTCAC
>JACCED011941186.1_pt1 | contig 11345 bp, 6 predicted proteins | sample 7455021 | NCBI WGS metagenome assembly JACCED01 (sample SAMN15323456, study PRJNA562643) | freshwater metagenome | isolation source: river surface water | place: USA:Blue River Watershed | collected 2017-08-19
AAGAATAAACAATTACTTCCGTGAGACCAGAGACGAGTTGGTAAACAAAGTCAGCTGGCCCACATGGGAAGAACTGAGGGAAAGCACATGGATTGTGTTGGTAGCCTCTTTATTATTTGCCCTAGTAGTATGGGCGCTTGATAGTGTATTGGGTGTGAGTTTGACCCAATTTTATAAATTATTTAAATAAACATGACAACTGCAGAAGACAGACACAAGTGGTACGTAGTTCGTGCAATTACCGGACAAGAAAAGAAGGTAAAGCACAGCATTGCGGTGGAGCTAGAGCGCGACCGTAAGAGCGACTTTGTGCCTGAGATTCTGATACCAACGGAGAAGGTGTATTTGATCAAGAATGGTAAAAAGGCCATCAAGGAGCGCAATGCGTTTCCTGGTTACATTTTGATCCACGCCGATTTGTCTGATCCTGAAATCATGCCATTGATTAAGAGTGTTACTGGTGTGGTTGGTTTCTTGGGTTCCAAGGATCAACCGGTTCCATTGAGACCGAATGAATTGAGCAGAATTTTGGGAACGGCTGATAGTTTGTCTGAGTCTGAAGTATCGGATGAGGAACACTTCTTGGTTGGAGAGTCTGTGAAAGTGGTGGATGGTCCGTTCAATGATTTTGACGGGGTGATTGAAGAAGTAAACGAAGAAAAGCGCAAGCTCAAGGTAATGGTGAAGATTTTTGGTCGACGCACACCCCTTGAGTTAAATTATAACCAAATACAAAAATTGTAACAGTAACAATGGCAAAAGAAATAACAGGTTTCGTCAAGCTCCAAGTAAAGGGTGGACAAGCAAACCCAGCGCCTCCAATCGGTCCGGCTTTGGGTTCAAAAGGTTTGAACATCATGGATTTTTGCAAACAATTCAATGCGCGTACGCAGGACAGAATGGGTAAGGTGTTGCCGGTGGTTATCTCCGTTTATTCGGATAAATCATTCGACTTCATCATCAAAACTCCTCCAGTAGCAACGCAGTTGTTGGAAGCTACCAAGCTCCAAAAAGGATCAGCAGAACCAAACCGCAGAAAGGTTAGTTCAGTTTCATGGGATGTGGTGAAAACCATTGCTCAAGATAAAATGCCTGATTTGAACTGCTTCACTGTTGAGTCTGCCATGAAATTGGTTGCAGGAACAGCCCGGAGTATGGGTATCACAGTAACAGGGGATGCCCCATTTTAATCGAATTGAATTATGAAAGTTGGTAAAAAAAGAAAAGAAGCGGAAGCTAAATACGACAATACAAAGTCGTATACTTTGCTTGAAGCGTGTAACATCCTGAAGCAAATTTCAACCACCAAATTTGATGCATCGGTAGACATTGATGTACGATTGGGTGTAGATCCTCGCCAAGCGAATCAAATGGTTCGTGGTGTGGCTTCATTGCCTCATGGTTTGGGTAAGGTTGTACGCACTTTGGTGCTTTGTACTCCGGACAAAGAAGAAGAAGCTAAGGCAGCGGGTGCAGACCACGTTGGTTTGGATGACTATATTGAAAAGATTGCTGGCGGTTGGACCGACATCGACATCATCATTGCCGTACCGAGTGTAATGGCGAAGTTGGGTAGATTGGGTAAAATCTTGGGTCCTCGTAACTTGATGCCCAATCCTAAGAGCGGTACAGTAACCATGGAAGTGGGAAAGGCCGTTACTGAGGTAAAAGCTGGTAAAATCGATTTCAAAGTAGATAAAACAGGTATTATCCATACATCTGTAGGGAAAGTATCTTTTGAGTCTGACAAATTGAGCGAAAACGCCTTGGAATTGGTGCAGGTATTGCACCGATTGAAGCCAAGTGCAGCCAAGGGTACTTATTTCCGTAGTATCTACATGAGCAGCACGATGAGCCCAAGTGTAAACATTGACGTTAAATCAATCCCAGGAATATAAGCGATGAACAAGGCAGATAAATTATCGGTAGTTGCAGAATTGACCGAGACTTTCAAGTCAAACAACTTTGTTTACTTGGCAGACACAACCGGTTTGAGTGCAAACGACACCAACAAATTGCGTCGTATGTTGTTCGAGCGTGGCGTTGAGATGCGCATGGTAAAGAACACATTGTTGCGCATTGCAATGGAAGAGAGTGGTAAGGATTTTGGTGCATTGAAGGATGTATTGAAAGGTACTACTTGCGTATTGACTGCAGAAGCTCAGAAGGCACCAGCAGAATCAATCAAGGATTTCCGTGGAGCAAGCCAAAGCGTTTTGTTGAAAGGCGCATGGATTGACAACGCAGTATTCTTAGGAGATGATCAATTGGCTACTTTGGTGAAGTTGAAGACCAAGGAAGATATGATTGGCGAAATCATTGGATTGTTGCAGTCACCCATCAAGAATGTTATTGGTGGATTGCAGGCCAGTGGACCACAAAAAATTGGCGGCTTGATCAAGGCGCTTGAAGAACGTAACTAAACAAATAAAAAAACACTTAAATTAAATAACAATGGTAGATTTAAAAGAATTCGCGAACCAGTTGGTAAACCTTACTGTAAAAGAGGTTAACGAGCTTGCTCAAATTTTGAAAGAAGAGCATGGCATCGAGCCTGCAGCTGCTGCTGTGGCTGTTGCTGCGCCTGCTGCAGGTGGTGGCGAAGCTGCTGCTGCTGAGCAAACAGAATTTGACGTAATCTTGGTAAGCGCAGGTGATGCCAAATTGCAGATCGTAAAGATCGTTAAAGATTTGACTGGCTTGGGCTTGAAAGAAGCTAAAGACTTAGTAGATGGTGCTCCTAAGGCTGTTAAAGAGAAGGTTTCTAAAGCAGAAGCTGAAGACTTGGCAGCTAAATTGAAAGAGGCCGGCGCTACAGTTGAAATTAAGTAAGCACTAAACCAATGTACCCTAAGGCCCCGGAAATTCCGTGGGCCTTTTGGGCGTTTTAAGACGAACACTACTGTCAAACCATAAAAAAACCAAAAAAATTGAGCACCATACAAAACAAAAGGATTTCATTTGGCAAGGTAAAACACGCCATTGATTATCCCGATTTTCTGGACGTACAACTCCAATCTTTCCAAGAGTTTTTCCAGTTAGACACTCCGGCCGACAAGCGCGAGGGAGAGGGATTGTTTGAAGTATTCCGCGAGAACTTCCCAATCACCGATACCCGTAACATCTTTGTGTTGGAATTCCTAGATTATTTCGTGGATCCCCCAAGGTATGTAATCAACGAATGCATTGAGCGTGGTTTAACCTATGCCGTGCCGTTGAAGGCCAAGTTGAAATTGAGCTGTAACGATCCAGAACATGAAGATTTTCAGACCATAGTTCAGGACGTGTATTTGGGAACTATCCCATACATGACTCCGAATGGTACATTTATCATTAACGGTGCTGAGCGTGTAATTGTGAGTCAATTGCACCGTTCACCAGGTGTATTCTTTGGACAGAGTGTACACAGCAACGGAACGAAATTGTATTCTGCTCGTGTGATTCCTTTCAAAGGTTCTTGGATTGAATTCGCAACAGATGTGAATGCGGTGATGTATGCATACATCGATCGTAAAAAGAAATTCCCTGTAACAACATTGCTTCGTGCCATTGGATTTGAGAGTGATAAAGACATTCTTGATATTTTTGGTTTGAGTGAGGAAGTGAAGGTTTCAAAGGCAGGTTTGAAGCGTGTGATTGGTCGTAAATTGGCTGCACGTGTGCTTCGTACTTGGATTGAGGATTTCGTGGATGAGGATACTGGAGAGGTAGTGAGCATCGAGCGCAATGAAGTGATATTGGAGCGTGATACTGTTTTGGCAGAAGATCACATAGATGTCATCGTTGAGGCTGGTGTTAAATCGATCATTTTGAATGCTGAAACCGAAAATGGTATTAGCTATGATGTGATCTATAATACTTTGCAGAAAGATACTTCTAACAATGGCAAAGAAGCCTTGGAAGTGATCTATCGTCAATTGAGAAATGCTGATCCACCGGATGAAGAAACAGCACGTGGAATCATTGAGCGTTTGTTCTTCTCAGACAAGCGTTATGATTTGGGTGAAGTAGGTCGTTATCGTATTAATAAAAAATTGGAGATCGACACCCCTATGGAGGTGCGCGTTCTTACAAAAGAGGATATCATCAGCATCATCAAGTACTTGATTGAACTTTACAACGGTTCTGAAATACTCGATGATATTGATCACTTGAGCAACCGCCGTGTCCGCACCGTGGGTGAGCAATTGTATGCTCAATTTGGTGTTGGTTTGGCGCGTATGGCAAGAACCATCCGTGAGAAGATGAACATTCGTGACAACGAAGTATTCACGCCTCAAGATTTGGTGAACGCACGTACATTGTCGAGTGTAATTAATTCTTTCTTTGGAACGAACCAGTTGAGTCAGTTCTTGGATCAAATCAATCCTTTGGCAGAAATTACGCACAAACGTCGTTTGAGCGCACTGGGTCCAGGTGGTTTGAGTCGTGAACGTGCAGGTTTTGAAGTTCGTGACGTACACTACACGCACTACGGTCGTTTGTGTACCATCGAAACACCAGAGGGTCCGAACATCGGTTTGATTTCATCGTTGTGTGTACACGCGAAAATCAACGGTATGGGATTCTTGGAAACGCCTTATCGTAAAGTGGTAAATGGCAAAGTGGAAAGTGGTATCGTATATCTTTCTGCAGAGGAAGAGGATGGTAAAACTATCGCACAGGCCAATGCCGAGTTAGACGAAAAAGGAAACTTTATGACGACGTTGGTGAAGAGCCGTAAGGAAGGTGACTTCCCATTGGTGAACCCAGCGCAGTTAGAATATATGGACGTAGCTCCGAACCAGATCGTATCGATTGCTGCTTCATTGATTCCTTTCTTGGAGCATGATGATGCAAACCGTGCATTGATGGGTTCTAACATGCAGCGTCAGGCCGTTCCATTGTTGCGTCCTGAAGCCCCTATTGTTGGAACTGGATTGGAAGAGAAAGTGGCTCGCGACAGTCGTTCATTGATCAACTCAGAAGGCAGTGGTGAAGTGGTTTACGTGGATGCACGTGAAATCCGCATTCGTTATGAGCACAATGAATTTGATGATTTGGTGAGCTTTACTGGCGATACCAAAACGTATAATTTGATCAAATTCCGTAGAACCAACCAAAACTCTTGTATCAACTTACGTCCGATCGTGAAAAAAGGCGACCGAGTAACTAAAGGACAAGTTTTATGTGAAGGTTATGCGACTCAGGGTGGTGAATTGGCATTGGGAAGAAACTTGCGTGTGGCCTACATGCCATGGCAGGGTTACAACTTCGAGGATGCGATTGTAATCTCTGAAAAGGTAGTGAAAGACGATTGGTATACAACTGTTTACATTACTGAATTTGAATTGGAAGTTCGCGATACAAAGCGTGGTGAGGAAGAGTTAACGAATGATATTCCAAACGTAAGTGAGGAAATGACTCGCAACTTGGACGAAAACGGTTTGATTCGTGTGGGTGCTGAGGTGAAGGAAGGTGATATTTTGATCGGTAAAATCACTCCAAAAGGAGAGACTGAACCATCACCTGAAGAGAAGTTGTTGCGCGCCATCTTTGGAGACAAAGCGGGTGACGTGAAAGACGCTTCTTTGAAAGCTTCTCCTGGTGCTCAAGGTGTTGTTATCGATAAAAAATTGTTCTCTAAGAGCAAAAAAGATAAAGGCACTCGCAGTGGAGATAAAACCCGCTTGTCGAAAATGGATGACGACCACCGCAAGGATTTGGGTCATTTGAAAGATGAGTTGGTGAAAAAATTGTTCCAATTGGTTGGTGGCAAGACTTCACAAGGTGTTTACAACATGTACAGCGAGGAATTGATTCCAAAGGGTACAAAATTCACTCAGAAGAATTTGATGAGCATTGATTACAGCAATGTGAACTATCACAATTGGACGAGTGATTCTGATAAGAACGATTTCGTGGTTCGTTGTTTAACCAACTACATCAATGTTCACAATGAGAAGGTGACCAATTACAAGCGCGATCATTACTCAATCAGTGTGGGTGATGAATTGCCAACCGGAATTTTGCAATTGGCTAAGGTTTATGTTGCCAACAAGCGTAAATTGAAGGTGGGCGATAAGATGGCGGGTCGTCACGGAAACAAGGGTATCGTAGCACGCATTGTGCGTGAGGAAGATATGCCATTCTTGGACGATGGAACTCCGATGGATATCGTATTGAACCCATTGGGTGTACCTTCACGTATGAACTTGGGTCAGATTTACGAAACTGTATTGGCATGGGCTGGTAAGGAAATGGGCGTTCGTTTTGCGACACCGATTTTCGATGGAGCTACCATGGCTGAGATCGACGAGGTAACTGAAAAAGCAGGTATCCCGAAGAACGGTTTGGTTTATTTGAACGATGGTTTGAGCGGTGTGAAATTTGATCAACCCACTACTGTAGGTATCAGTTACATGTTGAAATTGGGACACATGGTGGATGATAAGATGCACGCACGTTCAATCGGGCCATACTCTCTCATTACTCAACAGCCGTTGGGTGGTAAGGCGCAGTTTGGTGGTCAGCGTTTCGGTGAAATGGAAGTGTGGGCGTTGGAGGCATTTGGTGCTGCCAACATCTTACGCGAGATTCTCACAGTGAAATCGGATGACATTACCGGTCGTGCGAAGGCATATGAGGCCATTGTTAAGGGTGATAACATCACAAACATTGGCACACCAGAATCGTTCAACGTATTGCTCCACGAGCTCCGTGGTTTGGGCTTGGAAGTAACATTTATGGATTAATCCCCAGAAACCAATCATGCAACTTCAAAAGAAAACACAAAAACAAGGGAGTAACTTTAGCAAGATTCGTATCTCGCTTGCATCTCCTGAAAACATATTACGTCGCAGTTTCGGTGAAGTAGTTAAACCCGAAACCATTAACTATCGCAGTTATAAGCCTGAAATGGGCGGATTGTTCTGTGAGCGCATTTTCGGTCCAATCAAGGATTACGAATGTCATTGCGGTAAATACAAGCGTATCCGTTACAAGGGTATTGTTTGTGACCGTTGTGGTGTAGAGGTAACCGAGAAGAAGGTACGTAGAGAGCGCATGGGTCACATCAATTTGGTGGTACCTGTGGCGCACATTTGGTACTTCCGTTCTTTGCCGAACAAAATTGGTTATTTGTTGGGAATCCCTACCAAGAAATTGGATATGGTGATTTACTATGAGCGTTATGTAGTGGTTCAGACCGGTGCAGCGAGCAATGTGAATTACTTGGATTTGTTAACAGAGGAAGAGTACTTAGACATTTTGGATTCTTTGCCAAAAGAAAACCAGATGTTGGAGAATTCTGACCCCAACAAATTTGTAGCTATGATGGGTGCAGAGGCATTGGAAGAGTTGTTGAAGCGTGTGAATTTGGACACGTTGAGCTACGACTTGCGTAACCAAGCTGCTACTGAGACTTCACAGCAACGCAAGCAAGAGGCGTTGAAGCGTTTGAAAGTCATCGAAAGCTTCCGCGGTGCTCAGTTGACTGGTGAAAATCGTCCTGAGTGGATGATCATGAAAATGTTGCCAGTAATTCCACCAGAATTGCGCCCGTTGGTGCCATTGGAAGGTGGAAGATTTGCTACATCGGATTTGAATGATTTGTATCGCCGTGTAATTATCCGTAACAACCGTTTGAAGCGTTTGGTTGAGATCAAAGCCCCAGAGGTGATCTTGCGTAACGAAAAGCGTATGTTGCAGGAAGCGGTGGATTCATTGTTGGATAACACCCGTCGTGCAAGTGCTGTAAAGAGCGAAGGCAATCGTCCGTTGAAATCTTTGAGCGATATGCTTAAGGGTAAGCAAGGTCGTTTCCGTCAGAACTTGTTGGGTAAGCGTGTGGATTATTCTGGTCGTTCGGTTATTGTTGTTGGACCTACACTTAAATTGAATGAGTGTGGTTTGCCAAAGAACATGGCGGCGGAATTATTTAAACCGTTTATTATCCGTAAATTGATTGAAAGGGGTATCGTAAAAACCGTGAAAACTGCGAAGAAAATCGTAGAGAAAAAAGATCCGGTGATTTGGGATATCTTGGAAAATATTTTGAAGGGTCATCCAGTGTTGTTGAACCGTGCTCCTACGCTTCACAGATTGGGTATTCAGGCTTTCCAACCCAAGTTGGTTGAGGGCAAGGCCATTCAATTGCACCCATTGGTATGTTCAGGATTCAACGCGGATTTTGACGGTGACCAAATGGCGGTTCACGTTCCTTTGGGCAATGCCGCTGTTGCAGAAGCGCAGTTGTTGATGTTGGCATCGCACAACATTTTGAACCCAGCGAACGGTGCACCAATTACAGTACCTTCTCAGGATATGATCTTGGGATTGTATTACATCACCAAAGAGCGTAAATCTACCCCAGAGCATCCAGTGAAAGGTGAAGGTTTGTCGTTTTATGGTGCTGAAGAAGCCATCATCGCTTACAACGAAGGCAGGGCTGAATTGCACTCAAAGGTGAAGTGTAAGGCCACTGTATTGGAGAACGGTGAATTGGTAGAAAAGATCATTGATACCACCATCGGAAGAATCATCTTTAACCAAGTGGTTCCGAAGGAAGTTGGATACATCAACGAATTGTTGAAGAAAAAGAACTTGCGTGACATCATCACCAAGATCATTCGCTTCAGCGGTGTTGCCAAAGCAGCAGATTTCTTGGATAACATCAAGAACTTGGGCTTCCACTATGCATTTAAAGGTGGATTGAGCTTTAACTTGAGTTATGTGAAGATTCCTGTTGAAAAGGAACAGTTGGTGAGCAAGGCAATGGAAGAAGTATTGGAAATTCAATCGAATGCCGATATGGGTTTCATTACCAACAACGAGCGTTACAACCAAGTAATTGATTTGTGGACACGTGTAAACAACCAGTTGGCGCGTGTGTTGATCAACGATTTGCAGAACGAAGACCAAGGTTTCAACCCCATTTATATGATGTTGGATTCTGGAGCCCGTGGTTCTAAAGAGCAAATTCGTCAGTTGGGTGGTATGCGTGGTTTGATGGCGAAGCCTCAAAAGAATACAGGCGGATCAGGTGGAGATACCATTGAAAACCCAATTATTTCAAACTTCAAAGAGGGTTTGAACGTATTGGAGTATTTCGTATCTACGCACGGTGCTCGTAAAGGTTTGGCGGATACGGCGTTGAAGACTGCGGATGCGGGTTACTTGACCCGTCGTTTGCACGACGTTGCGCAGGATGTTGTGATTACTGAGCCAGATTGTGGTACCCTTCGTGGTATTGCGATGTCTGCTTTGATGAACAACGACGAAATCACTGAGCCATTGTATGAAAGAATCTTGGGTAGAACTGCCCTTGACGATGTTTATAATCCAACAACCGGTGCGTTGATCGTTGCGGGTGGTCAGGAATTAACAGAAGAAATTTCTGTGGCCATTGAAGAGGCGGGCATCGAGGAATTGGAAATTCGTTCGGTATTGACTTGCGAAACCCTCACGGGTGTTTGTGCTGCTTGTTACGGTCGTAACTTGTCTACTGGAAGAATGGTTCAAGCTGGAGAAGCTGTGGGTGTAATCGCTGCACAGTCTATCGGTGAACCAGGAACTCAGTTGACGTTGCGTACTTTCCACACGGGTGGTGCGGCGTTGAACATTGCTGCTGAGAATACATTGACTACAAAGTACGATGGTATGATCAGTTTCGATGGAATGCGTACAGTAACCAAGTTTGAAACCGATGAAAATGGTGAAGCCAAAAATTCTGAAATCGTATTGGGACGTTCAGGTGAAGTGCGCGTATTGGATCCAAAAACCAAAACCGTAATTACCACTTACAACATTCCTTATGGTGCCGTTTTGATGGTGAAAGAAGGTCAGAAAGTCAAAAAAGGCGATGTGATGTGTACTTGGGATCCATTTAACACATTGATCGTATCTGATATTGATGGTAAAGTATCTTATGAAAACATCATTGAAGGTGTGAACATGAGAGAAGAAGGTGATGAGCAAACAGGTTTGTCTGAATTGGTGATTGTGGAAAGTCGTGATAAAACGAAGGTTCCTCAGTTCCGAGTAGAAGGTAACGATGACGTTGTGAAGATTTTCAACATGCCTATGGGTGCCATTTTGGTGGCCAAGAATGGCAACGCTGTAAAAGGTGGTGATGTGTTGGCGAAGATTCCTCGTTCTGCTACCCGTACACGAGACATTACCGGTGGTCTTCCCCGTGTTACTGAATTGTTTGAAGCGCGTAACCCTTCGAATCCTGCAGTAGTTGCAGAAATCGATGGTGTTGTAACTTATGGTGTTTCTAAGCGTGGTAACCAGGAAATCATCATTACTTCAAAAGATGAAGAGGTGAAGCATTATCAGGTGCCATTGTCTAAGCACATCTTGGTACACGATGGTGACTACGTGAGAGCGGGTCAACCATTGAGTGATGGCGCGATTACTCCACAAGATATTCTTCGTATTGAAGGTCCTGCATCAGTACAACGTTATGTATTGAACGGAATTCAAGAAGTATATCGTTTGCAGGGTGTAACGATCAACGACAAGCACATTGAAGTGATCGTACGTCAGATGATGCAGAAGATGGAAATTGTTGATCCAGGCGATACTCGTTTCTTGGAAGGTGAAATTGCGGATCGTTGGACTTTGCGTCTAGAGAACGACAATATTTACGACAAGAAGTTTGTAACCAACCCTGGTGATTCAACGAACATGCATGCTGGTCAGATCGTGAGTTTGAAAGACTTGCGTCAAGAGAACAGTACTTTGCGTCGTCAGGACATGGCATTGGTAGAATACCGTGATGCAGTGGCAGCAACAGCTACGCCTGTATTGCAGGGTATTACTCGTGCATCGTTGGGAACTCAGAGCTTTATGAGTGCGGCATCGTTCCAGGAAACCACTAAGGTGTTGAACGAAGCGGCAATTTCAGGAAAGATTGACGAGTTGAAAGGCTTGAAAGAAAACGTAATTGTAGGTCATTTGATTCCTGCTGGTACTGGATTGAGAAGATTCCAGGAAGTGATTACCGGATCAAAAGAAGAGTACGAGCGTTTGATGGCTACCAAGTACGAGGAAGCGGAAGAAGAGGCTCAGGCTTAATTTTCAGCAACCGATAAATTGTAAATTCGCATTAAGGGCGGCCCAATGGGCCGCCCTTAATCGTTTATGGAGACTAAATTGTTGGAATGGTTGAGCAAGGACTATAAACAAACAAGGGATGGGCCCTGCGTTGGGTTAACTGAGTAAGCAGCGGATTGATTGATTGATTGATTGATTGATTGATTGAGCTATGCAAGGGCTTCGCCGAGCGAGCAACTGATTAGCCTCACGTGTTGCTTGCAGAACACTGGTTAAATCGCGCTGTGGATGAATGAAGTGCTTAC
>JACCED011296412.1_pt1 | contig 11343 bp, 10 predicted proteins | sample 7455021 | NCBI WGS metagenome assembly JACCED01 (sample SAMN15323456, study PRJNA562643) | freshwater metagenome | isolation source: river surface water | place: USA:Blue River Watershed | collected 2017-08-19
CTTTGCCTGGACAAGTTAAACGAAATCGTGGCGGAGTAATAAATGTGAGTTCGGTTGCTGGATGGTTAAGTAGTGGAACTTATAGCGCTGCAAAATCTTGGGTAACCACATTTAGTGAAGCACTAGCCACTCAATTGCGGGGCAGTAATGTCCACGTGATGGCGCTTTGTCCCGGCTTTACCAGAACTGAATTTCACGAACGAGCACAAATGCAAACAAGCACGATTCCTGATTGGATGTGGCTTGATGTTGATGCGGTTGTAGAAAAAGCACTTAAAGACTTTGCTAAATCAAAAACAGTCAGCGTTCCTGGATTTCAATACAAATTGCTTGGAATTGTGGCGCAGTATTTGCCAAGACCTTTAGTTCGTTCAATCTCTGTTTTGTCGCGCTAAATACAAGAAATTTAATTAATACTTCTTTAAAACTTCACTAAGTGAATTAGTCACAGTCCATCCACGCAACCGGGATTGCAACGATGCTTCTTTTGCAGATTCACTAGCTGAATCGGTGATGACAACTGTTACTGGTGCATCTGGCCAGTCGCTGTATTCACCGCCAACTTGTGGCATGACTGGATCGACTAATACATAAGCAACTGCTGGTCGTCGTAAGGATTTGCGACTAAATCCAATTGCTGGTGCGTGAATTGAAGTTGGACCATTAAAAACTAAAACCAATGGCTCAGCAGTTGAGGCCAGTTTGGCTGCCACATGTGAAACCCATCTGGCATCTGGGCTTGGCGGTTCAACTACAAAAGGTGAAGTGGTCAGCGAAATTGAATTGGCGAATGGGTTTAGGGAATCATCTGTTGGAAGAAATGCCACAACCGCCATGTTCTAACTTTGCCATGCCCTCTAGGCTTGATACATGTCAGATCGCGATTTACTAAAGAAACAAATCCTAGATAAAGCAGTAGTTCATGGAAAAGTAATTCTTTCCAGTGGGAAAGAAGCCGACTACTACGTTGATCTTCGCCGAGTGACATTAGATTCAGAAGCTGCGCCACTAGTTGGCAAAGTAATGCTTGAGCTAACTAAAGATCTAAATTTTGATGCAGTTGGCGGATTAACTTTAGGTGCCGATCCGGTTGCAACAGCAATGATGCACGCAGCACACGCTCAAGGTAGAAAACTTGATGCATTCGTTGTTCGCAAAGCAGAAAAAGCGCATGGATTACAACGTCGTATTGAAGGACCTGATGTTAAAGGTCGTCGCGTCCTTGCCGTTGAAGACACCAGCACCACAGGTGGTTCAGTCTTAACTGCAGTTGAAGCCTTACGTGAAGCTGGCGCAGAAGTAGTTGCCGTTGCAGTAATTGTTGAACGCGCAGCCGCACCTGCAGTTGAAGAAAAAGGTTTGAAATACCTTTACGCTTACGATCTAAAAGATTTAGGCCTTTAGCTCTTCTTTGATTTGCGTAGTTCCCAAATAATTGGAAGAACGCTAATTAATACGATCGCAATAGTTAAAGTCTCGATGTTTTCAGCGATGAACGAAACTGTGCCCAGGTAGTAACCAAGCAGAGTCATTGAAAACGCCCAAAGCACGCCACCGATCGCGCTATAAATACTGAAAGTTCTGAAATTCATTTTTGCAATGCCAGCAGTTGCAGTTATTAATGTACGAACGATTGGAGTGAATCGGGCAAGAATCAGTGCTCTTGGACCAAACTTTTCAAAGAAATCATGAGTTCGAGTTACATATTCTTGTTTGAAAATTTTTGAATCAGGTCGTTTGAATAACGCTGGACCAATCTTTATTCCAACCCAGTAACCAACTAAGTTTCCAACAATCGCAGAAATGGCAATAGCAGACATTGCCATCAGTGGATTTATGTCGATGAATCCGGTTGCAATAAGCATTCCGGTAATGAATAAGAGGGAATCACCAGGAAGAATTAAGCCAACAAGCAAGCCACATTCAATAAAGATGATTGCAATTACTGCAGCAAATGCCCATGGGCCAAAGCCTTCCAGTAATCCTTGTGGGTCAAGTATTCCTGCAGATTGAAAGCTTGATTGCAATACCGAAATCATTACTCGAGCCTATCCGTGAGAGAATAAGTGTGCGGGCAACGGCGCCCATTGGCCCCCGACAAACCGTATTTTTTAGGAGTAAAAATGCCTATCGCAAGTCCAGATGTTTATAACGAAATGCTTGATCGTGCAAAGGCTGGCGCTTTTGCTTACCCGGCAATTAACTGCACCTCTTCACAAAGCATCGTTGCAGCTATCCGCGGCTTCGCTGAAGCAGAATCAGATGGCATAGTTCAGGTTTCTTGGGGCGGCGCAGAATTCGCATCTGGCCAAACTGTAAAGAATATGGTTGCCGGTGCAGCAGCACTTGCTGAATTTACTCACTCAATTGCAAAAAGTTACAACGTAAATATTGCACTTCATACAGACCACTGTCCTGCTGAAAAACTAGATGGCTTTATGCGCCCGCTTGTTCAGATTTCTGCAGATCGCGTTAAAGCAGGCCAAGAACCTCTATTCCAATCTCACATGTGGGATGGATCTGCAGTTTCACTAACTGAAAACCTAAACATCGCAGATGAAATGCTTGATAAGTGTGTTGCTGCAAAAACAATTCTTGAAATTGAAATTGGTGTTGTCGGTGGCGAAGAAGATGGCATTGAAGCAAAGCACGATGCGAAGCTTTTCTCAACACCTGAAGATGCATTGGCAATGGCCGAAAAACTTGGTCTGGGCGATCGCGGTCGCTACCTAGTTGCGGCAACTTTTGGTAACGTTCACGGCGTTTACAAGCCAGGCAATGTAGTGCTGACTCCTTCAATTCTTAAAGATCTTCAAAGTGCTGTGCAAAAGAAGTACAACACTAAAGACAAGCCACTTGATCTTGTATTCCACGGTGGCTCAGGCTCACTTCTTTCTGAAATTCGCGAAGCACTTGATTACGGTGTAATCAAGATGAACATCGACACCGATACTCAGTACGCATTCACTCGTCCGATTGTTGATCACATGTTTAAAAATTACGACGGCGTGCTAAAGATTGATGGCGAAGTTGGCAACAAGAAGGCTTACGACCCACGCGCTTATGGCAAGTTAGCTGAAGCAGGCATGGCTGCACGCGTTGTTCATGCATGTGAAGATCTTCGTTCAACTGGTACTCGAATCAAGTAGTCCTGCCACTAAACTCAACACCTGCACCTTATTTATAAGTTGCCTTGATGATTAAAGGAGAGCCATGCCTGCCGTAGTGCTAGTTGGCGCCCAGTGGGGTGACGAAGGTAAAGGCAAAGCTACCGATTTACTTGGTGGCCGCGTTGATTATGTTGTTCGCTACCAAGGTGGAAACAACGCAGGTCACACAGTTGTAATTGGCGATAAGAAGTTCGCACTTCACTTATTGCCAAGTGGCATCTTGACGCCAGAGGTTACTCCGGTAATTGGCAATGGCGTCGTGATTGATGCGGGTGTGCTTTTCAAAGAAATCGAAGGTCTTGAATCTCAAGGAATTGATACCTCGAAATTAATTATCAGCGCTAACGCACATCTGATTACTTCGTATCACGTGACATTGGACAAAGTCACTGAACGTTTCTTGGGTAATTCAAAAATCGGCACAACCGGTCGCGGCATCGGTCCAACGTATGCAGACAAAATTTCTCGCGTTGGTATCCGCGTCCAAGATCTTTTCGATGAAAAGATCTTGCGGGCAAAAGTAGAAGGCGCATTAACTAATAAGAATCAGACTTTAGTTAAAGTTTTCAATCGCAGAGCTATTTCAGTTGATGAAGTTGTTGGCGAACTTCTTGGATATGCCGAGCGTTTGCGACCACACGTTGCTGACACTGCATTAATACTCAATAATGCACTTGATGAAAACAAAGTGGTGCTTCTAGAAGGTGGCCAAGGAACTCTTCTTGATGTTGATCACGGAACTTATCCATTTGTGACTTCAAGTAATCCAACAGCTGGCGGCGCTTGTGCTGGTTCAGGCATAGGACCGACAAAAATCTCAGGTGTAATCGGAATTCTTAAGGCTTACACAACTCGCGTTGGTTCTGGCCCATTCCCGACAGAACTCCTTGATGAGGATGGCGAAAAACTTCGAACCATCGGTGGCGAACGTGGCGTAACAACAGGTCGCCCACGTCGATGTGGTTGGTTTGATGCGCCAATCGCTCGTTACGCAACCAGAGTTAATGGCTTAACTGACATTTTCTTAACCAAGCTTGATGTGTTAACTGGCTGGGACAAGATCCCAGTTTGTGTTGCTTACGAAATTGATGGAAAACGCAGTGATGAATTGCCAATGACTCAAACTGAGTTCCACCACGCAAAACCAATTTATGAAAACTTGCCAGGCTGGAAAGAAGACATCAGTGGCGCACGCACCATTGAAGACTTGCCAGCAAATGCACGTGCCTACGTTAAATACCTTGAAGAAATAAGTGGCACCCGGATTAGCGCAATTGGTGTTGGCCAAGATCGCGATGCAACTATTAGCCTGCACGATCTTTTAGGCAAGTAAAACAAAAACTGAGCCATCCGCTAGCGTTAAGGCATGCGCCTTAAAACAGTTAAAGATCATTTAGGTAATCCAATTGGTGTGCCGCTTGGCAATGTAACTAAGCCTGGTTTGCCTGATGAATCAGTGAAATTAGTTGGTCAGTACTGTCACCTTGAATCACTTGATGCAGATAAGCATGCTGCTGATCTTTGGGATGTTTATTCACTTGATAAAGAAGGTCGCCTCTGGACATACATGCCACAAGGTCCATTTAATTCTCTGGATGAATACCGCACTTGGGTGCAAGGTGCTCATCACAAAGCTGATCCATTTTTCTATGCGATTATCGATTCAAGCACAGGTAAAGCTGTTGGCGTAGCTTCATTTTTAAGAATTGATCCAAATTCAAGTTCAATCGAAGTTGGCTGGATTACTTTCTCGCCAGTTATCCAACAAAAACCAATCGCGACTGAATCCATGTATTTAATGATGAAACATGCATTTGATCTTGGATACCGAAGATATGAATGGAAATGTAATTCGCAAAATGCACCATCAATTAGTGCTGCAATGAGACTTGGAATGTCTTTTGAGGGTCTATTTCGTCAAGCAGCAATTGTTAAAGGTCATAACCGCGACACCGCTTGGTTTGCAATCCTTGATCGCGATTGGCCAGTAGCTAAAGCTGCATTTGAAACATGGCTTTCGCCAGATAATTTCGTCTCAAATGGAATCCAGAAACAAAGCCTTTCTAAATTAACCGCGCCAATTGTGGAATCTAGGTGGCCAAACTTAAGCGTTGAGGTCGAGTAAATCGTCTGACAATCCAGGCGTAACATATCAATCAGTCAGGCTGACTAGGAGAGACAATGGCGTTTGAAGCTGACCCAAAACGTGGGCAAGAAGTTCTAAAACTTGATCGCGAACATGTATTTCATTCATGGAGTGCGCAAGGTGCACTTAACCCGATGCTTATTCAAGGAGCAGAAGGATCTTACGTTTGGGATTATGACGGCAAGCGTTATCTAGATTTCTCAAGCCAGTTAGTTAATACAAACATTGGTCATCAGCATCCAAAGCTTGTTAAGGCTATTCAAGAACAGGCTGGACGTCTGGCCACTATTGCACCACAACATGCAAATGACATGCGCGGTGAAGCTGCAAAACGCATTTCAGATCTTGCACCAGATGGAATGAACAAAGTCTTCTTCACAAATGGTGGAGCAGATGCTGTTGAAAATGCAATTCGTATGGCAAGACTTCACACCAATAAACATAAAATTTTAAGTTTCTATCGCAGTTACCACGGAAACACCACAACAGCGATTACTGCAACTGGTGACCCACGTCGTTGGCCGAATGAATTTGCCGCTGGCCACGTACATTTTTTTGGTCCACATCTTTACCGCTCAAGTTTCTGGTCAAAGACACAAGAAGAAGAAACCGAACGTGCGCTAGCTCATCTTGCCGAAGTAATTAAATATGAAGGTGCTAAAACAATCGGTGCAATTCTCATGGAAACCGTTGTTGGTACTGCAGGCATCCTTGCACCACCTCCAGGCTATTTAGCTGGGGTTCGCAAACTTTGTGATGACAATGACATTCTGTTAATTCTTGATGAAGTCATGGCAGGTTTTGGACGAACTGGTGAATGGTTTGCATTCGATCACTACAAAGTAAAACCAGACTTATTCGTATTCGCAAAAGGATCCAACAGCGGTTATGTTCCAGTTGGTGGCGTTGTAATAGGTGATCACATTGCAAAGACTTTCGATGAACGAGTCTTCCCAGGTGGGTTGACGTATTCAGGTCATCCACTTGCAACAGCATCAATCGTTGCAACGATTGACATCATGAAAGAAGAAGGAACTGTTGAAAACGCCAAGATGATCGGTGAAAAAATCCTTGGTCCTGGCTTGCGTGAACTTCAAGACCGTCACAAGGTAATTGGTGAAGTTCGTGGACTAGGAACCTTCTGGGCTTTGGATCTAGTTAAAAACCGGGAAACAAAAGAAATGATCGCACCTTATGGTGGAACTTCGCCGGCGATGGCTGATCTAATTGCAGCTTGCAAGAAGAACGGCTTACTTCCATTTACTAACTACAACCGTCTGCACGTGGTTCCACCATGCAATGTATCTGAAACTGAAGCCAAAGAGGGCTTAGCCATTTTGGATGAAGCATTTGCTGCACTTGGCAAGTACTACGAAGGATAAATAAACCTAAACTTAAAGGCGCTGCGTGCATACGCAGCGCCTTTAATTGTTCAGGGACTCAATTAACGAATAAACTTAGGAAAGTGCTAATCCTCGTTATCGGTCAAGGTGCGAGAGAACACGCAATCGTAGCAACTTTGCTAAAAGATTCTGAAGTAAATGTTTTTTGCGCTCCAGGTAATCCAGGTATCGCTCAAATTGCAAAAACTATTCCAGTAAATGCAACTGACGGAAAAGCAGTTGTGGCACTTGCCAAAGAAGTTCAAGCCGATTTAGTTGTTATTGGTCCAGAAGCGCCACTTGTTGTTGGCGTTGGCGATGACTTACGCGCAAATGGATTTGCTGTGTTTGGTCCATCGAGTGCTGCAGCCAAGCTAGAAGGCAGTAAAGCCTTTGCAAAAGAAGTTATGCATGCTGCAAATGTGCCAACCGCGCAGGCAATTTTTTGTGTCACCATGGAAGAAGCCCAAACTGCTTTAGATAAATTTGGCGCACCTTACGTTGTTAAAGACGATGGTTTGGCTGCAGGCAAGGGTGTTGTGGTCACAAATGATCGCAGCGAAGCACTTGCCCATGCGATGTCTTGTATTGATAGCCAAGATGGCGGGGCAGTGGTAATTGAAGAATATCTAGATGGCCCAGAAGTTAGTTTGTTTGGAATTTCTGATGGCAAAACTATCGTTCCGCTTTCACCAGCCCAAGATTTCAAACGCGTTGGAAACAATGACGAAGGTCCAAATACTGGTGGCATGGGTGCCTACACACCGCTTCCATGGGCGCCAAAAAATTTAGTTGAACAGGTCAAGGGCGATGTTTTGCAGCCAATGATCGATGAAATGGCAAAGCGCGGAACACCATTTATTGGATTACTTTATGCGGGTTTAGCTTTAACAGCTCGCGGAATAAAAGTTATTGAATTTAATGCAAGGTTTGGTGACCCAGAAACCCAAGTAGTTTTAGCCAGACTTGATTCACCACTTAGTGAATTATTAATGGCTGCGGCAGTTGGGAAATTAAATACATTGCCTGAACTCAAATGGAAATCAGAGTCTGCAGTCACAGTAGTAATGGCAGCGCAAGGTTATCCAGAATCACCGGTAACCGGCGCTCAAATATCTGGGATTGATGATGCGGCTGGTTTAGGTGCTCTGGTTTATCACGCAGGAACTGCCATTGATCACACTGGAACATTGGTTGTTCACGGCGGAAGAGTTTTATCGGTTACAGCGATTGGCCATGATTTAGGTGATGCGCGTCGACGTGCATACGCCGCAGTTGAGACAATTAAGTTCAATGGTGAACATCACCGAACAGATATTGCATTATCCGCAGCACAAGGGGAGATTAAGGTTCCATGACCAAACCAAACATTCCTAATGTTCTAGCTGCACGCTATGCCTCAACTGGCATGAACAATATCTGGGCACCAGAAAACAAAATCACCATTGAACGCCACCTTTGGATCGCGGTACTTAAAGCACAAAAAGATTTAGGTATCGATATTCCAGCAGAAGCTATTAGCGCTTATGAAAAAGTTGTTGGACAAGTTGATTTAGCAAGCATTGCAAATCGTGAAAAAGTTACTCGACATGATGTCAAAGCGCGGATTGAAGAATTTTGCGAATTGGCTGGTTTTGAACATATTCACAAAGGAATGACCAGCCGCGACTTAACTGAGAATGTTGAACAACTTCAAATTGCAGAAGCTGCTTACTTCATCCGAATCAAGGCAGTTGCAACAGCTGCAAAATTGGCAGAACTTGCTGTTAGATATTCAGATGTTGCCCTAACTGGTCGTAGCCATAATGTTGCAGCGCAAACGACAACACTTGGCAAGCGATTCGCATCAGCTGCCGATGAACTTTTAATTGCGATTGCAAGACTTGATGATTTACTTGTTCGCTACCCATTACGTGGCATCAAGGGTCCAGTTGGCACAGCCCAAGACATGCTTGATTTATTGGGCGGGGATTCAAAGAAGCTTGCCGAGCTTGAGCAGCGAATTGCCAAGCACCTTGGCTTCAATAATGTTTTAACTAGCGTTGGCCAGGTCTATCCACGTTCACTTGATTTTGAAGTTCTAACTGCCTTAGTCCAACTAGCAAGCGGTCCAAGCTCGCTTGCCACCACTATCCGATTAATGGCCGGGCATGAATTGGTAACCGAAGGCTTTAAAGAAGGCCAAGTTGGTTCAAGTGCTATGCCACATAAGATGAACACTCGTTCTTGTGAACGCGTTAATGGCTTTGCAGTAATTTTGCGTGGTTATGCATCAATGGCTGGTGAATTATCTGGCAATCAGTGGAATGAAGGCGATGTATTTTGTTCAGTTGTTCGCCGGGTGGCACTGCCAGATTCATTCTTTACAATCGATGGACTATTTGAAACTTTCTTAACTGTGCTTGAGGAATTCGGTGCATTCCCAGCGGTAATTGAACGTGAACTTTCTCGCTACTTACCTTTCCTTGCAACCACAAAGATTTTGATGGCTGCAGTTCGAAATGGTGTGGGTCGAGAAGTTGCCCACGAAGTAATCAAAGAACATGCAGTTGCAGTGGCATTAGAAATGCGCGCAGCAAATGGTGGCGATGGCAACCAAGTACTAACTAGATTAGCCGCAGACTCACGTCTTGGACTTTCACTTGATCAACTTCAAGCATTGATCGCCAAACCACTTGAATTCACTGGTGCTGCCCAAGATCAAGTTGCTCAAGTTGCCACAAAAGTTTCCAAGATTGTTGCCAAATCACCTGAAGCTGCAAATTATCGCCCGGAGCCAATTCTGTGAAAATCAATCCGGTTGATTATCAATTAGATTCAAGCTTCAAGCACGTTTACTCCGGAAAAGTTCGCGATCTTTATCAAACTGAAGATGGTCGATTACTTTTTGTAGCTAGTGATCGTATTTCAGCTTTTGACTGGGTATTGCCAAGCACAATTCCAGACAAAGGTCGCATTCTGACAGCCATGTCATTGTGGTGGTTTAGCCAACTTGATGACATAGTTCCCAATCACATCATTTCGAGAAATGTTCCGGATGCAGTTAAGGGCCGAGCAACATATTGTGAAAACTTAGAAATGTTTCCAGTTGAATGTGTTGCCCGTGGATACTTAACGGGTTCAGGATTAACTGACTACAAAGAAACAGGTTCTATTTGTGGTAATGGTTTGCCACCAGGCCTAAAAGATGGATCAGAATTACCAAAACCAATTTTTACCCCAGCAACCAAAGCTGCTCTAGGTGATCATGACGAAAATGTAACTTTTGATGAAGTAATGATCAAAATTGGTATGGAAGAAGCGCAGCAACTGCGTCGTCTAACACTTGCTGTGTATGAACGCGCTTTGAATATTGCTAAATCTCGCGGGATTATTTTGGCTGACACAAAATTTGAATTTGGTCTTGGCTTAAAGGGCGCTCATAAAAATCAGATCGTTCTTGCAGATGAAGTTCTAACTCCTGATTCTTCACGTTTCTGGCCAGCTGACCACTGGAAGCCAGGCCAGGCTCAGCCATCATTCGATAAGCAATTTGTTCGAGATTGGTTGCTATCTAGTGAATCAGGCTGGGATAAAAATTCGGGTGATGCTCCGCCAGCACTGCCAGATGAAGTAATTGAAAAGACACGCGATCGCTATGTTGAAGCTTATGAGCGATTAACCGGAGAAAAGTTTATTTAGTTGGGGCGAGGGACTAACTAGATATCTTGCTAGTCCCTCTACGGTCAGCGGCGCCTCTGGTGGGATTCGAACCCACAACCATCGGTTACGTCAAGACCGCGCTCTGTCCAATTGAGCTACAGAGGCACCCCAACACGTTTATAAATTCTTTAATCGTCACAGTCACTTCAAAAGTTTCATATGTGGAAAATTTCCAAAGGTGGAAAACTCCTTACATTTCCATGCGAAAAAGTAAAAATGAAAATACGTCAGGACCGAGCAAGTCCAACAAAAAACCCTCGCAATTGCGGGGGTTTTTTGTTTCAGTTTCTATTCATTCCAGCGAGGACTTGTGCTCTTCGGTGGGTTTAACTTTTCTTTAACTACAATAATTCCTGGCTGTTTAAGTGAAAGTGCTTCACCCAAATCTTCAATCGTGGTTTCAGTAAATGAAAGACCAAAAGCCTGGGCTAAAACAGCCCAGGCTGGTGAGACTAAATCAACACCACGTTCAGGGTGACCCATCACGATCTGGTCGTAGCGAAGCATTCCGTAGCCACCATCATCAACAATTAATAGTGTGTAAGGAAGATTTTCTTGAACGATAGTTGCAAGTTCACCAAGTGCGAAGGCAACGCCACCATCGCCACAAACTGCAAGAGTTCTAACTCCAGCAGCAGCTGGTCCGATTGCTGCAGGCAAACCAAAACCTAGAGTTCCCCAGCCAACTGGATAAACCAAACGACGCGGACGTGGTTGATCTGCATAAACACCAGTCCAGTAACCGGCAACTGCCATATCGCAAACAACTACGCCATTTTCTGGCCAATGTTTTTCAATAGCTCGAACAAGTGCCGTTCCACGCTTGGATTTTTCATCTACTTCAAGACGTGCGCGGACTTTTGTATTTAGAGCTGAAATATCAGTCCAGTTTTCTTGTGGTTTGGTGTCAGCAACTAAAGTGCGAGCCACCTTATTAATGTCA
>JACCED011037921.1_pt1 | contig 11341 bp, 5 predicted proteins | sample 7455021 | NCBI WGS metagenome assembly JACCED01 (sample SAMN15323456, study PRJNA562643) | freshwater metagenome | isolation source: river surface water | place: USA:Blue River Watershed | collected 2017-08-19
TTGATTTCAAATCCTACGACTAAACCAAGTTTTTGCAAATAGGCTTTGAACTGTTCCGGCTGTTCAATGCCAAAAGCCTTGTCAGGCCGAAAGGTAGGATAGACTTGTAGGGAAGTACTTTCCTGATTTACCGCCAAATGATGCTCCAAGGTATCGGTGGGGTCATCTGTGGTTCCGACCATTTCCACTTTCATGTGTTGCAGGAGCCCTCTTACGCGGAAAGATTCCTGCTGCAAGGTTGCTTTCGTATCTCCATAAATCTGATTGGCATTGCTGGAATTGAGGAGTTCGTCGATCCCAAAGTACCGTTTCAATTCCAACGCGCTCCAATGAAAAAGAGGATTGCGAAGGGTATAGGGTAGGGTGTAAGCCCATTTTTCAAACTTCTCTGTTGCTGAAGCATTTCCAGTGATGTATTGCTCATCAATTCCAAGGGTTCGCATGGCCCGCCACTTGTAATGATCTCCCGCTAGCCATAGGTCTGTGATGTTGTCAAACTTTCGGTTGGATGCAATTTCAGCAGGAGAAAGGTGGTTGTGGTAATCAATAATGGGGAGGGACTTGGCATAGTCTTGGTAGAGCTGTTGGGAAAATTTATTCTTTAATAAAAAATCATCCGAAAGAAAAGATACTTGCTGGTTTGAACTTAGCATTATAAAATTAAGTAACTTAATAACAATAAGATAAACTAAATAGATTAAACTAATACTTAATTAAAATATCACGGATTAAATCTCCTTTTAGTTGGACAAAAGGACCAATTTGTGAATTAAATTGTTGGAGGAGCCCAGCCCTTTTCATATTCTCGAGTCCACAATGCCATTGCCTTAGGAGAATTGAGAACATGTCCATTCTTCGGATCACAGGTCAAGGCTTCTCCGGTACGGCTACTGATATTGGCTAGATGACAAAGTAAGGTAGAAACCGCGCCTTCTTCAATGGTCGAGTTTTGTTTTTCTGTTCCCCGGACGGCGTTGAAGAAATTGACAATGTGCAAGGTACTCATGTCTCCGCCACCGCCAAGGGCTGTTCCTGCTTCGTTATTGGCCGCAAGATTGGATTTGATTTCTTTTCCAGAACGATCCATTAGTCGGTAGCCACCTCGATCCACATAGACGGTCCCTTCCGAACCATAAATTATCGTTCCCCGGTCAGAGCCATAGGTTTTGTAATTGTTTCGGCTTTTTCCATCCCACTGGATGACTTTTCCATCTCCAAATTTGAAGGTTGCATCCATGGTATCGTACATGGTCCATCCGTCTTCTGGGTAGTGCATTTTGCCGGCTACCACTGACACAGCAGTGGGAAATTCCACCTGTAGCGCCCAGCGGGCCACATCTAACTCATGGGTTGCATTATTACCCGTTTCCGCAGTGCCATAATCCCATCCATACCAATGACAATTGTAATCCCAGGTATCGTGAAAATAGGGTTGCCGGGGCGCAGGGCCCTGGAAAAGATCCCAATCTAAGCCAGCCGGTGCTGCTTGTTGGACGGGGTTCGGAACCGAACCTCGGGAATTGCTGTAAAAGGCCTTGGCGAAGTACACCTTACCAATGACTCCCTCGTGGATGGCTTTGATAATTTCCTTACTTTCTGGTGCGGAGCGCTGCTGGTTGCCCATTTGCACCACCTTATTGTATTTCTTTTGTAGCGCTACAAGCACTTCTCCCTCACGAGGGTTGTGGGAACAAGGTTTTTCTACATAGACATGCTTTCCTCGCTCTAATGCAAGCCAGGTACCCGGTGCATGCCAGTGGTCAGGAGTAGCATTGATGAGCACATCGACTTCCTTGTCATCCAATACCTTGAAGATATTCTGCTCTTGCTTGGGTTGGTAATCGATCCATTTTTCAAATCCTTTGGCTGCCTTAGGCATCTGAGACTGCATGGCATCGCAGAGATATAGCAAATTGACATTGCTACTCTTCAATCCGATTGGCTCGTAAAATGCACCTAGCCGTCGGCCCAATCCAGCAATTGCTACATTAAGGCGGTCATTTGCTCCGACAATGCGTGCATAGGATTTAGGTGAAAAGGCTAGTGACCCAAGGGAGGCTACCCCAAGGGTTGCAACCGCACTTTTCTTGATGAATTCTCTTCTGTTCGATTTGCTCATAATGGTATTGGCTTCCCTGATTTATTTCAGGGGTTTGATTTTGATGTTTTTGTATTGCACAGCATCTCCATGATCTTGGAGAAGAATGCGGCCTTGTTCGGCTTCGCCAAATTTATTCCAGATCGCATACTTGCTAATGGCGACCAGATCTCGGTAGGCTTGGGATCCCCTTTGGTATTCAAGTACTTTGACTCCGTTGAGGTAATGTTCCACTTTATTGTCCGGATAGACTACGACTCTTCCTTGATTCCATTCGCCTGGTTTGCGCACAAATCGGGCTTGCTTTTCGGCTTTGATCAAGTCATACAAGGAGGCGAGGGTTCGGTTGCCATCTCTCCCCATCTTGGCATCGGGATGGAGGGCATCGTCCAGGATTTGGTATTCCAGGCCAATGGCCGAGCCCGTATTTCCTTCGGAAAGGGTGACAAAGTACTTGACCCCACTATTTGCGCCTTCACTGATGTTGAAATCAAATGCCAAATCGAATGCTTTGAATTGCTCTGTGGTGACGATATCCCCAAAAGTCATGGATTCACTGCCATCGGATTTTTGGATTTTCAGGATGCCATCTGCAATGCTCCAGCCTTTTTCTGGGAAGGCATCCTTGTAGGCACCTACCCAGCCCTTGCTCGATTGGCCATCAAAAAGCAATTTCCAACCTTGGGATTTTTCCTCTGGAGTCAACTCATTATTGATGGTACTGACTACAAAAACGGGGTTTTTAAAGGGGATAGGTTGTAGGTTTTCCGTTTGCACGCGGATATTTTTAAAATAGGTTTTTCTGCCTTCATCTTCTTTGGATTGGATGCTATGCACCTGTAGTCCAATAAATCCTCTGGCATCTACGGCATCCACAAAGTAGGCTACCTCTTGGCCATTGACCCAAGTCTTGAGGGTGTTGCCAATCGCTTCGATGCGGTAATGATTCCATTCCCCTAGTTTAAAGGCAGATTTGGCAGCGGGATTGAGGTCCAGGGGATAAAACCATCCGCGTCGGGCTTCGTCGTAGATCCCTCCCGACCAGGCTCTTGGGCTGGGATCGGCTTCCACTTGATAGCCAAAAACCAGACCCTTGCCCTCATTCTTAGTTGCATCGTATTGGCCGCGGGCCATAATGCCACTGTTGGAAGAGGCATGGCTTATTTTGAGTTCCAATTCGAGAATAAAATCCCCATAAATGTCCTCAGTAATCAGAAAGGTATTCCCAGTGCCATGGACGGCTGTACCTTCAATTGTCCCATCCTTAACAGTAAAAATTGCTTTTCCAGCTACGGCTTTCCAGCCATTCAAGTCTTTGCCATTGAAGATGGGCTTCCACTTGGCTTCTTGTGCAAGGCTCGGCAGGGCCAATAGGAGGGCCATGCAGGCCATAAAAATGCGCGTATTCATGAAGTTGGGTTTATTGCAGTAACAAGTTTTGCACGATTGGACAAGACTCGATTCGAAATCAAGATACAAAAACTAGTTGAAGTGTACGCAAGGAAGGAAGGTTGAATGGCCTGATTTTTTTTCGGGGATTCCCTTTCCTGTTTTGTACTTTTGTGCATGCTTGATTTTAATACCAAAGGAAAGGTTTTCATTACCTGTAAGGACCGTTCGGTCAGTTACTTGGAGCAGGAGATTCGTGAACTGGGTTTTTTTCCAGTAGAAATTCGCCGGACAGGCATCGAGATTCTTGCTTCATTGGAAGAATGCATGGACCTCAACCTGCATCTGCGCACTGCTTCTCATGTCTTGTATGAAATCAAATCTTTTTACCTCCGCAATGCAGACGATATCTATAGGCGCTTTAAGGCCATTCCTTGGGAGGATTATTTGGATGTGGATGGGTATTTTTCGGTCAACTCGGTTGCCGAAAATGAATCCATCACCACGCCTTTGATTGTGAATGTGAAGGTAAAAGATGCCATTGTGGATCGCTTTCGAGAGCTGAAGGGGAGGAGACCCGATTCCGGTTCTGACTTTTCTGGACTTGTAATTCAGGTCTATTGGAAAGAAACGCAAGCCATCGTCTACCTGAATACTTCCGGGGAAACTTTGGCCAAGCACGGCTACCGCAAGATTCCAGGAAAGGCGCCGATGATGGAAGCCTTGGCAGCTGCTACCATTTATGCAACTGAGTGGAATACCCGAGTGCCCTTTATCAATCCCATGTGTGGTTCTGGAACCTTGGCCATTGAAGCAGCCTTGATGGCTAGCAAGCGATACCCGGGCTTGTACCGGGATACCTACTCCTTTCAGCATATTCTGGGATACAATGAGGAAACTTTTCAAGCGAAAAAGCGAAAGTTGGAGAATAAAATCATTGCCAACCCAGGTGTAAAAATCATTGCCTCTGATATTTCCCTGCAAGCGATCACTTTCGCTCGTGAAAATGCGGCTTTTGCGGGGGTAGAAGAACTCATTGATTTTCAGACGGGGGATTTTGCAGAAACGGAGATTCCAGAAAAGCCAAGAGGGGTAATTATGTTTAATCCGGAATACGGAGAGCGATTGGGGGATCTTACCGAATTGGAAGAAACCTACAAAAGGATGGGGGACTTTATGAAACAAAAATGTGCGGGTTACCGAGGGTATATTTTTACGGGCAACTTGGACTTGGCCAAAAAAGTAGGCTTAAAGGCAAGTCGACGCATTGAGTTTTGGAATGGAACAATCGATTGTCGCCTCCTCAAATACGATATGTATGAAGGAAAAGGGACTGAATAGCAACCTGTAAGGGATAAGCAACATTTTTGAATTTTCACCAACTTCAATCCTTAAAATGGGGATTGAAATCAGGTTTTGAGACCAGCAATGGAATGGCTGCACTTTTTTTTGAAATTGTGAGTACCTTATTCGTTCGCGATTGATTTTATGCGCCATTTTCTAGCACTTGTTTTCCTTTTCAGTTGGCATTTGACCTGCTTTTCCCAAACCCTTACAGGCACGGTACGGGAAAAGGGGACAGGTCTTCCGCTACCCTTTGCGAATGTGTTTGTAAACAACACAACCATAGGATCGGCTACTGATGCAGAGGGTCGATTCCGTATAATCGGGGAGTTTTCTCCGGACATTGAGTTGGTTGCCAGCTTTGTAGGCTATGTCACAGAAGTAAAAGCGATCTCATTCCGAAAAAAAGGTGAAGTCCAAGTCGATTTTGTATTGGCATTCAATGAATCCAATCTCACCGAAATCGAGCTCAAAGCCAAGCGCGACAAGTCCTGGGATCGGGAACTTCGTCGATTTGAAGAAGTATTTTTGGCATTACCTGATGATCCGTACCGCTCGCAAGTCCAAATTAAAAACCCTTGGGTGTTGGAATTTGAGAATGTAAAGGCTGCAAAGGGTCCCAATTACCTTCAAGCTTCTGCAGCACAACCCCTGAAAATCACGAACACTGCCTTGGGGTATGAGGTTGATTATTACCTAAAGGATTTTCGTGTCATGCGAACAGGCTCCATGTTTTATGGGCAAGTTTTTTACACCAGGATGAATTCGGCAGATGAAGAAAAGATGTCGGAATGGGAATTGAATCGTGAGGCCAATTACCACAGTTCCTTACGACATTTCAATTCTTCCCTTTTACTAAATTTACAAGATTCCATCCATTTTAACGTTTATAGGGCGCTCCCAGAACGACTAGGTCGGGTTCGAACCAACGATTTTAGAGAAGAATTGGGTGAATCAATTGTCCCAATTGAACTAGATTCAATTTTTCGGAAACCCCTTGGAAATGGGAATTTTCGGATTTATACAACGGACCGTCTGGAAATTCATCACTTAGATAAGCCCTGGAGAAATGACTACTACACCAATGTGTACCATGCCATCAGCTGGATTCAAGCTCCTAGCGGATATTACGATGTAGATAAGAAGGGTACCTTGATCAATCCTACACAATTGATCCTTTCGGGGTACCTCAGTCGACAACGGATGGCGCGGATTTTACCGCTGGATTTTACGCCTTCCTCGGATCAAGCACTTGCTCAAAATCAAAATGAGGTGCTCACCAATCCTGCCATCCAATTCAATCGACTGCGGGAGAAAGCTTGGCTGACGACGAATAAACCCTATTTCTATCCGGGAGAATCGGTTTGGTTGGGAGGGAAGATGCTCTATCAAGAGCAACAAATTTCTGATTCCCTCAGTCGCGTGCTGCATGTCGATTTGATCAATTCCAAATCAGAAGTAGTTCATTCGGCCATATTTCCGATTGAAAAAGGGAAGGTTACCGGAGGATGGACGCTGTCACCGGATTTGGTGCCTGGAGATTATGTACTGCGAGCCTATACGCATTGGAACCAAAATTTTGGTGAACTCGATCAATTTGTGGCTCCATTTTTAGTAATGGAACCGGGATTTAAGCCCAAGGCGGAGCAAATTGCAGCAGAATCTTTTCAAGGAGAGATTACGGTGAGGTCTGAGACTACGGTTGCAGACTCACTGAGTTACCGAGTGATGGATTTGAAACTGGAATTGTTGGATGAGTTTCAAAACTCCATCGATGGAGAATTTATCCTTTCGCTCACAGATTCGGACGCGGTATCCCTGATTCAGGGAAGTAGTTCGCTAGAGGAGGAGATGAACTGGTTGGATAAGAAACTACCGGAGGATTTCAAGTCGACTCTCGCCTTTCCCATCGAATACGGCATTTCGGTGCAGGGCAAATTTACGGCAGACAACAAGCGTCGCCCAGCGATCAATCCGATCACGGTGGTGCGAGGAGATTTGGAGGATTATGGACAAGTGATGACGGATTCGGTGGGAAATTTTTGGGCTACTGGCTTAGTTTTCAAAGACACTGCTCAAATCGCCATTGCTGCTTTGGATTCCAAACGAAAACCTTTTGGATCAGTAGAACTCCAAACTTTCCCCAAACCTGTTCTTGTTTCAATCTTTCCCAAGTATGCATATAGCCTAGAAGCTCTTCGGAGCGAAATTCCAATTCTAGATAAATCGGGCGAATACATCTTGCTCCAGGAGTTTGTGAAGGAAGACGAGAATCTTCAGAAAACTCAGGTCAGTCCGATGGATCGATATGGTGAACCTACCCAGCAAGTGAGCGTGGATGCCCTTGAAAAAGAAACCATGGGTCAAATTTTGGGACGTTTGGGTTTTAATTTGAATACCTTAAAGTTTAGGAATTACACCTACGGAGAAACGACGGGAAGCCCCTTGTTAATTATTGACGGATCCTCCTTACCTTTTATGGAGCCAACTGAGTTTAGGGAAACGCTTCTAGGTTTTGAACCTTCACAACTTACTTCTATCAAAGTGTATGCGGATAATGTCGGAAAATCAATTTTTGGTATGGCCGGCTATGCAGGAGTAATCTCAATTGAGACTAAAAAAGGCATGAAGTTAGGCCCGGATTCCGACAAAAAATTCAATTCTGAGGGATTTCAGGTTTTCCCTATTCCAGGATTTACTGAGTTTCCAGAATTCATTAAAAATCCTCCTTCAGATCAATATTTAAAGAAAAAGCCTACGATCTACTGGGAACCTCAGGGAGTTACCACTTCTGGTGTGTACCAAACTAAAGTAAAGGTTCCTTTTGGAGTAAAGGCCATCCATGTTATGGTGGAAGGTATAACCTTGGATGGGCAAGCTTTTTCAAAAATGATCAAGGTGGAGTTTTAATACCCAAGGGTTTTACACGCGGTTATTCAAGGTTGGACCCGCCGCGGCGGGTGTTTCCCATTCTTCAATTAATCACAAAAAAAAACCGCAGAAATGGCTCTCCGCGGTTTTTTTATTTCTGATTATTGAAGTTGACTGCTCAGGTTATTTATTTTATTACTGAGATCAAGAATTGCGTTGGCATAGCGCGTATCCCATTCTTCTAGTCTGCTGGTGTTCTTTGTTGCTACTTCGTACTGGATGCCTGGTAGGATCCAAGAGGCATAACCGGAGAAGGGATCGTTACACACGTACAAGGACTTGTACCATTCACCGTAGTACATTCCTTTGGGATCTATCCAGCTTTTTTCCAAGTCGATCAAACCCGTGTTTATTTTTTTCAGGGTCACGGCATTCAGTTTTTCGGATGCAAGTGCATTTTGTAGTGCATTTTTGTAAACCTCTGAACTTTCTTCGAGTGCCTTTAATGCAGTTTGTACCTGATCAAACCCAGCAAAATTTGGGTCCATGGCTTTCACATTCTTTACTGCCTGCTCAAAGTGTCCTTTCAAATCTTGGGCATAGCGAGGCACATCGTATGGAATGATCGTTGCATTGGCTTGACGGATGGCGACTAGCCCAAATACTTGCGCCACAGCACCACCCATCTTAAAGCTTGGATCAGAAAACTTGCTGTAATAGTGAATATTATCGTAGTTGGAGTGGTAGGCAGTGGTACCTCCAGAGCCGCCGCTCAATGAAGGAATGCCTACATGCATGTAGAAGGCAATGTGGTCGGAGCCTCCACCCAAATTCCCAATTCCTGGTTCTGCATTTTTTCCTGCCCAAATCTCAAACACTGTTTTTGCTGAGTCTGGGTAGATTACTTCTTTGGAAGCATCAATGATCAATTTCTTCAAGGTAGGAGCAGCTGAAGCACCAAAATTTCTGCCTGAGGCACCCCCGTCAAAGTTCATGTAGGAAATGGCCTTTGCACCCAATTCCTCTTTCAAATGCTCTACCCATTCTGTAGATCCAATCACGCCCTGCTCTTCGGCATCCCAATGTCCAATCAAAATGGAGCGGGAAGGCTTTTGGCCATTTTTATACAACTCACCCAAAGCTTCTGCAAAGGTGAGCAACATGGCTGTGCCGGAGTTGGGATCCGTGGCACCAAAAGACCAGGCATCGTAGTGACTGCCCAAGATGATCCACTCGTCTGGATGATCTTTACCGATAAAGGTACCTACCACATTATTGGCACGGATAAATTCTGGCTTTTGATCCACCATCACGCGAACCTTCAAGTCAGCACCGCCAGTCAGCTTGTAAGGGAAAGGCAATCCACCTTGCCAGCTAGCAGGAACATCTGCTCCTGTCATTCTGCTCAAGATCTCTTTCGCAGCTCCATAGCCAATCGGGGTCACCGGAATGGTATGGAAATCTACGGTAGCAGGATCGTCTCGCTTGATTTTCTCTGGACCATCCAAGGGTAGGGCAGGGCGATTGGGAGTCAAGGGATCACCCGTAAAATCCAAGGTCAACATGGAACCACGTTGAATGGTGGTTTCGTTATAATAAGGGCCTTTGGGATAGACATCTCCTCTAGTAAATCCAGAATCTTTTGGGTCAGTGAAGACGACCAAGCCTACCATACCTTGCTGCTCTGCAAATTTGGCTTTATAGCCACGGAAATTGCCTCCATAGCGAGCGATGGCAACTTTTCCTTTTAGGGGAACTCCCATTTCTACTAACTTCATGAAGTCTTCTCGGGTACCGTAGTTGACATATACTACCTCGGCAGTTACATCTCCGCTGCCTGAGAAGGCATTGAAGCCTAGGTGTAATCTGGGGTCTGTGGAGAAAGGGTCTTCTGCTAGCTCCCCTTCTTTTTGGGAAAGGGTAAGCTGCACGGGGCTAATGATTTGTAGTTCAGATTTGCCGGGATGATTGGGTAAATACACATCGTAAGGCCATACTTTCACATCCATGCCTGCTTGGGACATGATTTGCACCATGTAGTCTTTTACTAGTTCATTTTCTGGAGTACCGGCGATGTGCGGGTTTTTGGTCAACTCAGTAAGGTGTACTTTGAAGCGGTCTGAATTGACAGCTTTCAAGTAGTCTGCCTCAAATTTCTTTTGGGTAGCAAGTTTGGATGTAAAAAATCCATCTTGCTGTGCTTGCACACTTAGCGAAAGGAGCGAAGCTGCAGCGAGGTAAAGTAGTTTTTGTTTCATTGGATAGGTGTAATTCCTGGAATTCATCTTGGGGAACTTTCAAGTTAGAATTTTCCCAAGAAAATAAAAAAGGCCATGGGGTTTTTCCATGGCCTGTAGTATTAATTGGTTTTCAATCCGGGAGATCTTTCCAAAAACTCTTGGTAAAGTCGGATGTGTCGGTTAGACATTGGGATTCGGTACCCATCTATAAACACATGCATGATCTGAGATCTAGTCTCAAATGGATCCCCTGTGGATACAATCAGGTTGGCACGCTTGCCTGCCTCTACCGAGCCGTATTGGTCTGCCACCCCGAAAATTTCAGCAGGATTGATGGTTACTGCCTTCAAGGCTTCTTCTTTTCCAAGTCCATAAGCCGCAGCAAATGCTGCGTGGAATGGCAGGTTTCTCACATTTTCTTCCTCATCGGTACGAAGCGCCACTTTCACTCCTGCTTTTGCAAGCATGCCTGCATTGGCGTAAGGGGTGTCGTAGCGGTCAGATCCTCGAGTAGGGAGATCCTGGATTGGTCCAGTAACTACTGGAATCTTAGCCTTGGCGATTTGCTCGGCCACTCGCCAGCCTTCTGCTACTCCGGTAAAGATGACCTTGATGTTTTTTCCTTCCACCCATTTGATGGCATTTAAGATATCCGAAGCTGAATTTACTTCAATCAAAAGCGATAACTCCCCAGTAATTACTTTGGAAAGCTGCTCCATTTCTGGATAATAGCTGAGTTCTGCTCCAGACTTCTTTAATTCTAGGTAGCTTTTCGCATTTTCCCAGATATCATTCGCTTCTTTCATTGCCTTCTCTCCATCTTTCTTGATGTCTTCATCAGATCTTCTATCAAAGCGACCACGTCGACCTGAGCTCGGGAAGGTCATTGCTACAGCCTTAAAGCCTCCATACATTTGGTCAGGCGTGTAGCCATTCAAGTTGATTAGGGCAGCAGTTCCTGGAAATAATCCTCCTGTAGGAACAGTCAAAACCGTGGTAACCCCAGAAACGCGGGTAACTCCGATGGCTTCGGAATTGGGATTCACCGTGGTCAAGGCTTGCATGTTGGGCGTTACATTTCCTACATCCGCGTAATCCACTGTTTCAGGGACAGAACTTACCTCCACCAATCCCAAACGAGTACCCCCGTCGATGATACCTGGGTAGATAAACATCCCTGTACAATCAATGACTTCAGCACCTTCGCTAGGGATGCTGGCTCCAACTTGGGAAATTTTGCCATTTTCTAGCAGTACAGATGTATTCTTGAGTGTGCCTTTGGTCACGGTGACCACAGTGGCATTCTTTAAGAGAAATTTTCCATTTCGAGGCTTTACAAACTCCCCGTCGATTTGGGCTACAGCCACTACCGGAAGGAGGGCTAGAAATGCAGCGCAAA
>JACCED011013421.1_pt1 | contig 11339 bp, 6 predicted proteins | sample 7455021 | NCBI WGS metagenome assembly JACCED01 (sample SAMN15323456, study PRJNA562643) | freshwater metagenome | isolation source: river surface water | place: USA:Blue River Watershed | collected 2017-08-19
ACATCAGAACCATTGCTGGCAGAGGCAGTCCAGTTAAGCTGAACCTGGCTGACACCGGCGGTAACGGTAACAGAAGGTGCTCCTGGAGTGGTCACCGGTGTGCCGACAACGGTACTGGTGTAGCTACTGACTGAAGCACCGCCTCCAGAGCCGGTGATTCGAGCTACTCGAACTTCGTATGATGTTCCGTTCACCAGTCCGGTCAACGTGGCCGAACGGCTGGTGCTTGCGGTGTCAACCTGAATCCAGGTTGAATCACCCAAGATTCGATATTCAACGATGTGATTCGAGATCGTGATGCCATCAGTGTTGGCAGCCCATGATAGAGAAATTCCAGATGACTGACCGGTGACGGTCAATGTAACAGTTGAAACTGATGGGCCATATCCTGCGGCATTTTTTGCCGTTACCTGGAAATCGTAAGTTGCTGAGCTGTTTAGGCCGGTAACGGTTGCCCCAGTTGTGGCAGATACCGCGTCAGCAAATGTTGACCAACTTGGATCGCTAGATAGCTTGAACTGAACACGATAATCGGTGATAGCTGATCCGCCATTTGAACCAGGTGCCGTCCAAGTAAGTGTGGCCGAAGTTCCAGACTTGTTTGCAGCCAGAGAGGTTGCCGCGCTAGGAACGGTTGCAGGTGTTGCGTCGAGAACATTTGAGTACGCTCCTTGGCCTGCCGAGTTAACTGCCGCAATTCTGAAGCTGTACGTTGTTCCGTTGGTTAGTCCGTTAACCACGGCAAGAGCATTGGTGCTTGTTCCATCGATGAATGGAACCCAGCTTGAACCCACCTTGTACTGGACAACGTAGTCGGTGATCGCCCCATTGCCGTCACTTGCAGGTGCTTGCCAAGTTAGAGACACCTGTGTGGCTGCGGGAGTAGCTGTTGACAAAGTTGGGGCACCTGGAACCGAAACAACTACCGGGTTTGCCAAGACCTGGAAACTTGAGTTCGCTGTTGTGGCTAGATGCGTGGAATCACCGGCTTGGTTCTGAGTTAGTAAACATGTTCCAGGCGCTACCAATGTCACTACGTTTCCAGCAACGGTACAAACACTCGAAGGCGAAGCTACATAGTTGTAAGGCAAGCTCGCGGAATTTTGGGTCGCAAGGTAAATCGGTCCGGCATTCTGCTGAGTGTCTGGGATGCTGGCGAAGTCGACCACCTGAGCGGTCAAGCTTAGAGAGGCTAATGCTCCGCGTCCTAGGGAGTTGGTGGCTGCAACTTTTATTGAATAAGTTTGTCCGGGTGTTAGGCCCGTAACCCCAAAACTAAAGGTTCCATTTCCGTTATCGGCAAGATTAGAAATGTTGGTAAATGTTGAGCCGCCATCAAGCGAATACTGGTAGTCGGAGAGTGCTAGCCCACCGGTATCAGTTGGGGGCGAGAAAGTTATGGTTGCGTTCGTGTTCAATCCGGTTCCCGATAAATTGACCGGAGCAGAAGGAACGGTCAAGTAGAGACTTGAACTATTAGTCGTTGAAATCGTGAAGTTGCGCTCGGACTCATAGAGGTTCACTAGGCCCACAGAGTCAACGGAATATGAGTGCACCAGGGAAGCAGTTGCGGAGGCTGGCGAATTCAGAACTGCCGTGCTGCAGAGTTCTGGCCCTTTACCTTTATATTCCAAAGCAATGATTGCACTTGAAATAGTTCCGCTAATTCCCGAAAAAGCAAAACTGAATGTTGGTCTTGAACCAGATAAATCGATGTTCATACCGGAAAGATCAAGATCAGTATTTAGCGTTACAAGTCGACTTGTGAAGCCAACTACTGCATTTCCATTTGCGTCACGAACAGTTAGCCGAATGGATGATGCGGTTCCGCCACCGGTCAATTGTGAAATCTTTAGTACACCCCATTGGTCAATACCCTGTGCCGTGCTACAGGCGTAACGTGGCGCAAATTGAGATGGCTGAAGTGTAATCACGGGATTTGATGAACAACCCAAGGAGCCCGTGACGGCATCCAAATTCTTAAGAGCACCTTCATCCGAGTTGGTCCACAAACATGATGGATTCTCGGGGTCAACAAATATCGAGTAGAGCTGTCCCCAACTTGGGCTTGTAAATCCGACGCAAGCTTGATTGGTTGAATAATCAAAACACGCCATGCTGCTGTGATTTGATGAAAAAGTTCTACCGATAGTTGTGGCCGTTATGTATGCCCACTGATTTCCGCCAGTGCCCATTACAGAAAATGGATTGACCCAGGTCTGCGAAACACCACTCAGATTGAAGCACTGACTAATCGAACAAACTCCATCCGGGGTGCCGCTCGCATCAGTGTGCACAGCGGTCTGTGGATCGGTTGTGTTTACGGTGACTGAGGCTGGCCAACTACCAGAACAGGCAGAAAGGTCACTCGCATTGAAACAGTAAAATTTCGATGAAGTTCGGGCAAATACGCGGCTACCGATGGTTTCTAAGTGAACTCCTCCAGCACCCCAGCTAGTGCCGCTGCTGCCTTCTAGAGCAATTGGTGAGTTTGCACACTGCGCATTCGTTGAGGCATCGAAACACACCAAACTGTTTGTGCCAGCTGATTCGGCAGAAAACATCTTTCTCCCGATGTTCACGCTGTCACTCAAGTGACCGTAGTTATTGACGGTGTTGTCTGTGGTTAGTGGAATGAATCCGCATGTGGTCGGGGTTGAACGCACGTCAACGCAAATGACACCTGCGCGGTTTGCGTATGTTCCTGCTGTTGGCGAAGTGAATGCATAAAGTTTGGCCGTATCTGGATCTACCCAAGCGTCAGACCTCATTGAGGCGCGGTAATTTACGGTAGTGCCGCCCTCTGTAGTAGTGATGTCTTTGGTGTAACCAGCGCAACGAGCTCCGGTTGTGCGGAGGTGACAATACAACCGGGTGTAATCCGAGTGGTGATAAATATTGAAAATGTAATTGTCGTAGAAAGTAACACCCCACCCATCGCCCCCGGTGCTGGTGCTAAAAGTGCTTGATGGTACGGCAGCTGAAGTTTCTGTTGAATATTGTTGCGAGTAACCATCAATTGCACCGGCGGCCACAGATGAAGCCGTTGCTTTGATGTCAGTAACCGCAGAAGCAGGTGAAGGTTCAGTAGTCACCCAAGTTGAACCATTGTTAGTCGAGTAGTAAAGAGTCCAGCCTTCAGGTGCTCGCGCAGTTCCAGCTTGATAAATAGTGTTGGCATCGTATTTCGTTCTAATCTCACGTTGTCCGACACCTGGATTAAGCAATGCAGAAGTTCCGATGCCAATTGTTGAACCACCGGCTAGTGTGGCCCCTTCACGAATTGGTGAACCACCCAGAGTGATGGTTGTATTTGAGCCAGCCACATCAGGCACAGCCGTTGTTGTAACAGCCGCGTTTGCAGATGTGGGCATCCAGGTTAGACCAATCGAGCTTGCAGCGATGGCGATCAGAGCGATTATGCTCCAGCGCTTGATTGCTCTCTGATTCATTAGTGAGAAAGTCTGACTTTTCCGACCGATATTGGCTGAGGAGAAATTGCTCATGCTCACATGGTATGGGGAAAACCGAATAATTTGAAATTCACAAAGAGAAACCCCGCCATTTCTGACGGGGTCTTTTCTTTGGATTCTTTAGCGACCGGCTGAGCCTTCGACGTAGTCCTTCTCGGTGTCTGCCTGACGGAGCCATGAGAAGAGCTTGCGGAGTTCGCGGCCAACCTTTTCGATTGGGTGAGCTTCACCCTTAGCGCGGAGGGCTAGGAACTCTGGGGCTCCTGCGTCCTGGTCGGCGATGAAGCGGTTGGCGAAGGTGCCGTCCTGGATGTCGGTTAGGACATCGCGCATGCGCTCCTTAACCTCTGGGCCGATCACGCGTGGTCCTGAGATGTAGTCGCCGTATTCAGCGGTGGTTGAAACTGACCAACGCTGCTTCGCGATTCCACCCTCATACATGAGGTCAACGATGAGCTTTAGCTCGTGAAGAACTTCGAAGTAGGCAACTTCTGGCTGGTAACCAGCTTCGGTTAGGGTTTCGAAACCGTACATGATTAGCTGTGATGCGCCACCACAGAGAACAGCCTGCTCGCCGAATAGGTCGGTCTCAGTCTCTTCGGTGAAGGTGGTCTTGATGGTGCCGGCACGGGTTCCACCAATTGCGCGTGAGTAGCTAAGTGCTAGATCGAAAGCCTTGCCGGTTGCGTCCTGCTCAACAGCGATAAGGTTTGGTACACCCTTGCCTGAAATGTATTCGCGACGAACTAGGTGACCAGGGCCCTTTGGAGCAACTAGGAAAACGTCAACGTTCTGCGGTGGCTTGATTAGTCCGTAACGCACAGAGAAACCGTGACCGAAAACTAGGGCGTCGCCTTCTTGAAGGTTCTTCTCGATTGCCTCTGCATATACGTGGCGCTGTGCTGGGTCTGGAGTCAAGATCATGATGACGTTTGCCCACTCAGCAGCCTCTGCTGGAGTAACAACCTTTAGGCCCTGCTCTTCGGCAGCTGCCTTTGACTTTGAGCCAGGCTGAAGACCGACTACTACGTCAACGCCTGAGTCCTTAAGGTTTAGCGCGTGTGCGTGACCCTGAGAACCGTAACCAATGATGGCTACCTTGCGGCCCTGGATGATTGAGAGGTCTGCGTCTTTGTCATAGAAGATTTCAGCCACTGTTCTACTTTCTTTTGATGTTGCTTTTAGGTTTTACTTGTTAACTTTTTCGGTGATCGACTTTGAGCCACGGCCCATTGCCAAAACGCCAGACTGAACCAATTCTTTAATGCCGAATGGTTCAAGAACTTTGATTAGTGCTTGGCACTTCGAGGTGTCGCCAGTGACTTCGATGATTACCGCGTCGCTAACCACATCGATAACGCGCGCTCTAAACAAGGTTACTGCCTCAAGAACCTGGCCGCGAGTTGAGGCGTCGGTCTTGACCTTGATTAGCATGTGGTCGCGCTGCACGGCCTGGTCGGGCTCTAGTTCAACGATTTTGATTACATTGATCAGCTTGTTGAGCTGCTTGGTGACCTGCTCTAGCGGGGCTCCCTCAACGCCGACTACGACGGTGATTCGTGAGAGACCTTCGATTTCAGACGTGCCTACGGCAAGGCTTTCGATGTTGAAGCCACGTCGAGCGAAGAGTCCGGCAACGCGGGTTAGTAGACCCGGCTTGTCTTCAACGAGTAGTGAAAGAACGTGTGATGACATGTTTACTCCTCACCATCCCAAACTGGTGCGGCGTCTCTTGCGTATTTAACTTCGTCGTTTGAAACTCCGGCAGAAACCATCGGCCAAACCATTGCGTCGCGGCTCACGATGAAGTCGATGACAACTGGTCGGTCGTTGGTTTCGATTGCGAGCTTGATCGCGGCGTCGATCTCTTCTTCTTTTTCCACGCGAATTCCGAGGCAACCATATGCTTCGGCAAGTTTCACGAAGTCGGGAATCATGTGAGTGTCGGTGCCGGTGTGAAGATCTGTGTTTGAGTAACGCTCGTTATAGAACAGTGTTTGCCACTGACGAACCATTCCGAGGCTTGAGTTGTTGATGATGGCAACCTTGATTGGAATGTCATTGATGGCACAGGTTGCTAGCTCTTGGTTCGTCATCTGGAAACAGCCGTCGCCGTCGATTGCCCAAACTAGACGATCTGGTTGTCCAACTTTTGCACCCATCGCAGCAGGAACCGAGTAACCCATGGTGCCGGCTCCCCCAGAGTTGAGCCATGCGTTTGGTCGTTCGTATTTGATGAACTGCGCGCTCCACATTTGGTGCTGACCAACTCCGGCTGCGTAAACAGCTTCTGGGCCAGAGATTTCTCCGATGCGCTTGATCACATATTGCGGTGAAAGTTTGCCGTCGTCTTCGTGGGTGTAACCGAGTGGGTAACGCTCGACGAGTCCGTTTACGAACTGCCACCATTCCTTTAGGTCTGGAATGTTTTTGCCTGCGCTAATCTCGGCGATGAGTTCAATGATTACATCTTTAGCGTCGCCAACGATTGGTACATCAGCAAAACGGATCTTGCCGATTTCGGCTGGGTCGATGTCAACGTGAATCACCTTGGCGTTTGGTGCAAACGATTTTGCGTCGCCGGTGACTCGGTCGTCGAAGCGAGCGCCGAGGGTAATCAGTAGGTCTGCCTTCTGCAGCGAAGTAACCGCAGGCACGGTGCCGTGCATGCCAGGCATGCCGAGGTTCTGCTTGTGTGAGTCTGGGAATGCGCCGCGAGCCATAAGGGTGGTAACCACCGGGGCACCGACTAGCTCGGCGAGCTTCAGTAGCTCTTTGTGAGCGCCTGAGCGAACCACACCGCCACCAACATAGAACACCGGCTTCTTAGATTCACCGATGAGCTGAGCTGCGGCCTGAATCTGCTTGCCGTGTGCTTTGGTGACCGGCTTGAAACCAGGAAGATCAATCTTCGGTGGCCAAACGAATTCTGCTTTTGCGTTTTGTGCATCTTTGGTGATGTCTACAAGAACCGGGCCAGGTCGTCCGGTGGTTGCGATCATCACCGCTGATGCAATTGCGGTTGGAACATCTGCCGCCTTGGTAACCAAGAATGAGTGCTTGGTAATTGGCATGGTGATTCCAACGATGTCGGCTTCTTGGAATGCGTCGGTTCCAATCAATGTGCTGCCAACCTGGCCGGTGATCGCGAGCAGAGGAACTGAGTCCATGTATGCATCGGCGATTGCGGTAACTAAGTTGGTTGCTCCAGGGCCTGAGGTTGCGATGCAAACACCGAGCTTGCCGGTAGCGCTTGCGTAACCCTCGGCAGCGTGACCAGCACCCTGCTCGTGACGCACCAAAATGTGACGGATCTTTTTTGAATCCATCAGTGGGTCGTAGGTTGGCAGAATCGCTCCGCCCGGCAAACCAAAAATGGTGTCGATGCCAAGATTTTCGAGCGAGCGAATAATCGCCTGAGCTCCAGTTAAGACTTCGTTAGACATTTAATCCTCGTTGAACGTTGATGATGCAAACGCAAATTAGCCAGTGACCGCACCCTGAGATGCTGAGCCAACCAACTTGGAATACTTTGCGAGTACACCACGGGTATAGCGCGGTGGAAGCGGCTGCCAATCTTGCTTACGGGCTGCCAACTCTTCTGGCTCAACGAGTAGTTCGAGCGAACGAGCTGCGATATTGACTCGAATCAAGTCTCCATCGCGCACCAGAGCAATTGGTCCACCTTCGGTGGCCTCTGGTGCAATGTGTCCGATGCAAAGGCCGGTTGTGCCGCCTGAGAATCGTCCGTCTGTTAATAGTAGAACATCCTTGCCCAAACCGGCACCCTTGATTGCCGCGGTGATCGCGAGCATCTCGCGCATACCCGGGCCACCCTTAGGACCTTCGTAGCGAATGACGATGACGTCGCCCTTCTGGATGCTGCCTTCGGTGAGGGCGTCCATGGCTGCGCGCTCGCGCTCGAATACGCGAGCTGGACCGGTGAAGTCTTCGAGGTCGAAGCCTGCGGTCTTTACTACTGCGCCATCTGGAGCAAGCGAACCGCGAAGAATGGCAAGACCACCGGGCTTGTGGATTGGGTTGTTTAGTGGGCGGATGATCTTGCCGTCTGGGTCAGGTGGGTTGATTCCGGCTAGGTTCTCGGCAACGGTCTTGCCGGTTACGGTGAGTGCATCGCCGTGGATTAGACCTGCGTCGAGCAGTGCCTTCATCAAAACTGGCACTCCACCAACGCGGTCGACGTCGTTCATTACGTACTGACCGAATGGCTTGAGGTCACCAAGGTGTGGCACCTTGTCGGCGATGCGGTTGAAGTCGTCAAGAGTTAGATCAACTTCTGCTTCGCGCGCAATTGCAAGAAGGTGCAGCACTGCGTTGGTGGAACCACCGAATGCCATGGTCACCGCGATTGCGTTTTCGAAAGCCTTCTTGGTCAAGATGTCGCGCGCGGTGATTCCTTCGCGAAGAAGGTTTACCACAGCTTCACCTGAGCGGTGTGCCCAGTTGTCGCGACGGCGATCTGCAGATGGTGGTGAAGCCGATCCTGGCAAGCTCATGCCGAGTGCTTCGGCTGCCGATGCCATGGTGTTTGCAGTGTACATTCCACCACAGGCGCCTTCACCAGGGCAGATTGCCTTTTCGATGCGAGTCAAATCTTCTTGGCTCATCTTGCCGGCCTTGCAAGCACCAACTGCCTCGAAGGCGTCGATGATGGTGACTTGCTTTTCGGTGCCATCTTCAAGACGCACCCAACCAGGCGCAATTGAACCTGCATATAAGAAGACAGAAGAGAGGTTTAGGCGAGCTGCCGCCATCAACATGCCTGGCAGTGACTTGTCGCAACCGGCTAGCAAAACGCTGCCGTCGAGGCGCTCTGCCTGCATCACGGTTTCAACCGAGTCTGCGATAACTTCACGTGACACAAGAGAGAAGTGCATTCCCTCGTGGCCCATGGCAATGCCGTCGGAAACCGAAATGGTGCCGAATTCAAGCGGGTAACCGCCACCGGCGTGAACACCCTGCTTGGCGGCATCGGCTAGGCGATCGAGTGAGAGGTTGCAAGGGGTGACTTCGTTCCAGCTGCTGGCCACACCAATCTGAGGCTTGACCCAGTCGTCATCGCCCATGCCCACTGCACGAAGCATGCCTCGTGAAGCGGTCTTTTCAATTCCATCGGTAACGTCGCGAGAACGCGGTTTGATATCAGCGGCCATTAGATAAGTCTAAACTGCGAGCCGGCCGGAGAGGTAGCCCGCTCCTGAAACTAAGGATTCACTTCAAAATTGAATGTTTTTCTGAGCGAGATTTCACAAGATTTGATTCAATTTTGGGGCGAAATCAGAGTGTGCCGAACCTACACACCATTTCTAGTATCGGCCGATTACAGCAACTGCAGCCATTCCGATTACTACGAAAATTGGCAAAGCTAGAGCCAGAAATGCTGCTCCAACAACCTCTGCGGTGCTTGCTACTTTTTCGCGCATTGCAACTCCTTTGTGAGACTGGTGAAACTACTTGGACTAAGAAGAACATCGACGGTTCGCTGGTTATTCCACGAGCGAGGCCTGTTACCTGACCGTTATTTGCCGCAAATGGGAAGGTAACCTGAAGGTGTGGAAACAAAAGAGAGCCTGGAGCACTACACCGAGGCGGCCGAGCAGGCTTCGGCGGCGGTAATTGAGTCATACTCCACCTCTTTTGGCATGGCCACCAAGCTGCTCAGCCAGCGCATTCGCACCGACATTCGCAACATCTACGCTCTGGTGCGCGTGGCCGATGAAATTGTCGATGGAGCGGCTGCCGGTAATGGCGCCACCAAGGTGCAAATTCGCAAGCAGTTAGACAACCTCGAAGCCGAGGTATATGCCGCCATGAAAATTGGCTTTAGTACCAATCTTGTGGTGCACGCATTCGCACTTACCGCGAATCGAGTGGCGATCACTCGTGAAATCATCGAGCCTTTCTTTCACTCGATGCGCATGGATATCACGCAGGCAAAGCACACGCCAAAAACATTCAAGGAATACGTTTACGGTTCGGCCGAGGTAGTTGGGTTGATGTGCTTGCGTGCATTTATTGCCGGGCGTGAATCTGGATATTCTGCTGCGGAGAGAGAGTCGCTTAACACCGGAGCGCTAGCTCTCGGTGCTGCATTTCAAAAGATTAATTTTCTACGCGATCTAGCTGCCGATTTCAAAACACTTGGCCGCAGTTACTTTCCGAACGTTTCGGTGGCAACATTCGATGAGGAGCAGAAACAATATTTGGTAGACGACATTGCTGCCGACTTGATTGTGGCTGCGAACTCAATTCGATTGTTGCCCAAGGATGTACGTCCGGCGGTTTCTGCTGCTCAGTTTTTGTTCCAGGATCTCACCGCAAAGGTGGCTGCTACCCCGGCTTCGGTTTTGATCAACACTCGCATCAGCGTGAGCAACCCGCGCAAAATTTGGTTGGTAACTAAGTCACTGTTTGGAGTGCTGCCTCGATGAAAAAAGTAATTGTGATCGGTGGTGGCATCGGTGGTCTTTCCACCGCAGCGCTCTTGAGTAAGGCCGGTCTCTCGGTAACCGTTTTAGAAGCACGTGAGAAGGTTGGCGGCCGCGCTTACATTTGGGAAAAGGATGGCTTTACCTGGGATATGGGGCCATCCTGGTACCTAATGCCAGAGGCATTCGACCAGTTCTTTCGCCTGATGGGCACCACTGCCGAAAAGGAACTCGACCTTGTGGCCCTCGATCCGGCCTACAAGACCATCTATGAGGGGCAGTCGGAATCGGTCACCATTTATAGGGATTTGGCCAAGAACCTCGAGGTTTTCGAGGGTATCGAAAAGGGTGCCGGTGCTTCGCTGCAGAAGTATCTAGACAGCGCAGAGCTGGTTTACAACATCGCCACCAAGTACTTCTTATACACAAACTTCAACTCGCTAAAGCCGTTCTTGAAGCGCGACCTTCTCAAGCACACCGGTTTGTTTATGTCGCAGCTCTTGAACTCGCTGCACAAGTACGCCGGTGCGCATGTGAAGGACGAGCGCCTTCGCAAAATCTTGAACTTCCCCGCCGTGTTCTTAGGTGCTTCGCCCTACAACACTCCTTCGATGTATCACCTGATGACTCACGTAGACATGAATCAAGGTGTCTACTACCCGATGGGTGGTTTCTACAAAATCATCGAAGCGATTGAACGCGTTGCGAAGCAGCACGGCACTGTGGTGCACACCAACGCACCGGTCACCGAAATTGTTGTCGGCGACGACAAGCAGGTTCGCGGCGTGAAGGTCGGCGAGATTTTCTACGAAGCCGACATCGTGGTGGGTAATGCCGATCTCGCATCGGTAGAAACCAAGTTGCTCGCACCGGAGCACCAGAGTTACCCGCAGAGCTACTGGGATAAAAAGCAGCCTGGTCCATCCGCGCTGCTTTTGTTCTTAGGTGTGAAGGGTCGACTACCTCAGCTCAATCACCACACTTTGCTCTACACAGAAAACTGGAAGAAAAACTTCAAGGAAGTTTTCAAGAAAGCCGACGGAAAATCAAACTTCCCGACACCGGCATCGATTTACATTTGTGCACCTTCGGTGACCGACAAGTCGGTGGCACCTGAGGGTTACGAAAATCTTTTTGTCTTGGTGCCAATCGCACCGGATCCTTCGCTCGGTGGTTCGGGTGATGCTCGACTTGAGGCGGCCGCCGACAAGATCATCGAGCAGATCTCGGAGTGGTGTGGCATTCCTGATTTGGCCGAGCGCATTGTGGTGCGCAGGACAATGGGTCCGGCCGACTTCGCTAACGACCTCAATGCTTGGTCGGGCACGGCACTGGGCATGGCTCACACCCTTGGCCAGAGTGCCTTCTTTAGGCCTAAGAACCAGAGCTCTAAGGTGAAGAACCTCTACTACGCGGG
>JACCED011500274.1_pt1 | contig 11338 bp, 11 predicted proteins | sample 7455021 | NCBI WGS metagenome assembly JACCED01 (sample SAMN15323456, study PRJNA562643) | freshwater metagenome | isolation source: river surface water | place: USA:Blue River Watershed | collected 2017-08-19
CCAAATCATGGGATATTACGAGAGAGATAGGAGTGCTTTGTGTCATCGGTTATAATCAATCAAAATTAATCTAATAGGTATTACTTAGCATGAAATACAGTTTAGCGTTTTTTATCGTCATTTGGCTTACAGGCTGCAGTATTTTTGGAGCCCCTACAGAGCTTGATGAAACCAAAAGCTGGCAAGCAGATCGCATTTACGCAGAAGCCGATCAAAAAATGCGTGATCGAGATTACGAAAAAGCCCTAAAGTATTTCAAAACTCTTGAATCTCGCTACCCTCATGGCAAATATGCGGCTCAAGCTCAGCTTGAAACAGCTTATCTTTATTTCAAAAAAAATGACACTGCATCATGTATTGCTGCTGCAGATCGCTTTATTAAGCTACACCCCAATCATCCAAACGTTGATTACGCATACTACATGCGTGGTGTAGCGAGTTTTACACAACGGGGCATTATCGAAAAAGCAACGCAACAACAAATTAATGATCGCGATCCTAAAGCCCTTAACACCTCATTCTTAGCATTTAAAGAACTTCTCACGCGTTACCCGGACAGCCGTTACGCTAAAGATGCTGCGCTTCGCATGACTTATTTAGTCAACACATTAGCAGGTCATGAGCTACACGTAGCTCGCTATTACATGAAGAGACAAGCGCATATTGCAGCTATCAATCGTTGCAAATACGTACTTGAGAACTACCCTCAATCAACCAGTGTAGAAGAGGCATTAGTCATTCAGATTAGCGCTTACGATTTAATTGGTATGCAAGACCTCAAAGAGGATACTATGCGCGTACTAAAAGCAAACTACCCTAACAGCTCCATGCTAGGCAAAGGTGTTCCAGAAGATGAGAAAGTTTGGTGGAAATTCTGGGAAAGCCTTTATAACTAAACAAATGGAAAGGCCACTTGATCAGGCTTGTTAAGTTTAACAACCCACTTTAAATCACTGCATTATTTTTTAGCAGTGCTTTTTTTCGTCGATCTTTTCGCGATTTCTAAGCCAGATGCCTTAAATTTAGACTTTTTGGTCTCTTCGTTCTTGCGAGCGTTAAGCTCTGCACGTTGCGCTGTTTTACGGCGACGCATACTGACGATACCCTCACCCTGCACCCGCTTGTCAGGTTCAGCAAAAGGATTGTCACCTTGATTAAACTGAACACGCAAAGGGGTTCCGGTTAACTGGAATGTCTTACGGAACACCCCCTCAAGATAACGCTTATAACTATCTTTGACGCCATCCACATGATTGCCATGAATAACCACAATAGGTGGATTGCTCCCACCTTGGTGGGCATATCTTAATTTTGGACGAATGCCTTTGCTGATTGGTGGTTGATGTTGTGCAATCGCATCGATCAATACTCGCGTTAATTGAGGAGTAGATAGCTTAGCCATTGCCGCTTTATAAGCACCATCAACAGAGATGAATAACTCAGGCAAACCTTTTTTACGTAAAGCCGAAATATAGTGGAATTTAGCAAAATCTAAGAATTGCAACTTACGATCGATCTCGCGTTTAATCCAATCGCGCTTATCATCATCAAGCCCATCCCACTTATTAATAGCAACAACAAGCGCCCTACCTGTTTCCAGGATATATGCTGCAACGTGAGCATCTTGTTCGGTAATACCCTCTTTTGCATCAACCACTAAAATCGCCACATTGGCTTCTTCAATTGCTTGTATTGTTTTGATAACTGAGAACTTCTCAATTGCTTCGAATACTTTACCGCGTTTACGCACACCGGCAGTATCAATAATTTTATAATGTTTACCGTTACGCTCTAAATCCATCGTGATGGAATCACGTGTCGTACCAGGCTCATCAAACGCAATCACACGCTCTTCACCAAGCAGTGCATTAACAAGCGTTGATTTACCAACGTTTGGACGTCCAACAATCGCAATCTTTGGCGCGTCTTGATCATTAAAAGGCGCTTCTGGCTCAGGTTCTGCAAATGGCTCTAAAGCCAACTCAATGAGATCACGAACACCTTCTCCATGTGCTGAAGAAATAGAGAGTGGATCACCTAAACCTAATTCATGAAACTCCGCACTCACCACGGCACGCTGCATGCCTTCTGTCTTATTAACTGCAAGCAATACAGGTCTCTGGCTTCTACGTAAGCGATTAGCAATCACTTGATCTTGTGGACTAACGCCATGACGGCCATCCACCACAAAAATAATCACGTCGGCCTCATCTATTGCAAGCAATGTCTGACGTGCCATTTCTTTCATAATGCCAGTTTCAGCGGTTGGTTCAAAACCACCAGTATCAACCACCAAAAATGGCTTGTCCCCACCAACTCCACGGCCGTAATGTCGATCTCGCGTTAAGCCTGGCAAATCAGCAACTAGTGCATCACGGCTTTTCGTCAATCGATTAAATAATGTGGATTTGCCAACGTTAGGTCGGCCAACTAAAACAATGGTAGGTAACATGGTCTACTTATGAAGTTATTTCAATGAGATGGCATAAATGCCACCTTTACGGGTTTGGGCAATGATTGTACTGGTGCCCAAAGCAACCATTTGAGGCATGATAGGCGCTTCCTCAATTTGCAATCTACCTACAAAAACTCCATCTTCTCGATTAAGCAAATGAACATAGCCTTCAACATCACCAATAGCAATTACATTTCCCATTGGTAAAGGTGCAGTAATTCGACGTTGACGCAAATCACCTTGTCGCCAATAAGTTTTACCAGTACTAAAATCTAAAGCATAAACAGAACTAGCAGCATGGGATATAAAGACACGAGCATCTTCGGCATTCAGGCCTGTATAACTGGAAATATCACGACTCCAAGCAATTCGACCCGTTGCCCTATCTACCGCGGCCACTTTTCCTTGATATGCAACAGCATATACCAATGAACCATCAACAACAGGCAAGCTTGTAATGTCAGCAATACGTTCAATTTCTGTTGTTCCTTTGGGTTGCGCAACAGAAACTTCCCAGAGAACTTTACCGTCTTCAACCCTTAATGAAATCAATTTTCCACCTGCGAAACCTGCATAGGCAGCACCGCCATCAAGCACAACACCAGCACTGCTTTTTAATGATAACGGCGGAGTTGCACGTTCATAAATCCATTTTCGCGAACCATCAACTGCATTCAATCCATAAATACGGCTATCACCACAACGAACTACCACCACACCAAAATCAACCTTAGGCGCACTTAACACTTGGCTGCTGACTTTTGCTTTCCAAAGCATTTTTCCATTAAAGTCGTAAGCAACGACATAACCGCTTTTAGTACCAATTAAAACCAAATTAGCGCCAATACCAACACCGCCTGTAATTGCTTCACCTAAATTAACCCGCCACTCTTGCTTGCCTGATGCAGCTGACAATTTGAGCACTTCGCCTTTTGAGCCAGCAGCATAAATATATCCGTTATCAATGGCTGGCGTAAAATCATCGTCCTCAGACATCTCCAAACGAGAACTCCACAAGACTTTGGCTTGTGCAGTCGTTTTAATTTCGTTTAATTCTGATGGGATTTCGGTACTTTGACGACCGAACAGACGCTCTGAAACGTCTGTCTTCAAGTCAGTAATTGAGGTGCATGCACTAAGCATAACTGCACTAACTAGTGCAGTCCATTGATAAAATTTCAAGCTTAGCTCCCTAAAGCTTCAAGCTTATGAAGAGTATATTGATGATAGCGACCTTCACCATCTAATTTAGTGAGCGCTTCTTGATAAGCTTTCTTTGCTTCAGTTAATTTACCTTGAGCAACTAAAACGTCACCCTTCAAATCCAAGAACAAACCATCAAAACCTTCAGTATGGCTTTTATCTAAGGTCTTCAAAGCGCCTTCAAGGTCCTTGTCCTGAAATTGCACTGAAGCAATTTGCAATAGCGCAATAGCACGAATTGCATCTTCTTTAGCATGGTCTGCAGCCCATTCCAATTGAGCACGAGCGCTTTTAGTTTCATTAGCAGCGAAATTAGCCTTTGCTGCAGTCAAAGCAGCTCGACCAGCATAAGGTGTACCTGAAAACTTCTCCATCAATTCAGCAGACACCGCTTGCACAGCTTTTAGATTCTTAGGATCTTTAGCATCAATCTTATTTAACAGTTCATATTTTGCTGAAGCTTGCAGAGATTGCTGACCTTGGTAATAGTTCCAAGCTTTATAAGCAGCAACAGCCACAAGCAAAACAATTAATGCTGTTGTCACTTTTTGGCTGTGTAGTTTCCACCATGCCTTCAATACGTCTAACTGTTCTTGCTCTTCTAAATCGTATGCCATGCTAATTTCCTAATACTCGTTTAATGTTTAATTTGATAACGCCAAAGCCCTTTGCCCAGGAATAGATTTCAGCAAATTCTGTGTATATTCTTGGGTTGGTGATCGATAAATATCATCAACAGCACCACGCTCTACAATTTTTCCTTGGTACATCACTGCTATTTCGTCAGCCACGTGGCGCACAACACGTAAATCATGACTGATAAAAATATAACTTAGCGCCATTTCTTGTTGCAACTCTTTAAGTAACAATAGAATTTGTGCTTGTATTGATACATCCAATGCAGACACAGGCTCATCACATACTACAACCTTTGGATTCAACACCAAAGCACGTGCAATGCCGATACGCTGACGCTGACCACCTGAAAATTCATGTGGATATTTAAGCATATCTGCTTCTACAAGCCCGACGCGCTTTAGCATTTGTACTACGCGCCCACGCTGCTCTTCTTGATTTCCCAAGCGATGAATCAACAATCCCTCACCAACAATTTCACCCACACGCATGCGTGGATTAAGCGAGGCGAAAGGATCCTGAAAAATCATCTGCAAGTGACGGCGTTGCTCTCTTAGTTCATGTGCTTGCAACTCAGATAAATCGCGTCCCTGAAACAACACTGAACCACTATCCAAGGGTTGTAATTGTAACAGACATCTTGCCAAGGTGGATTTACCACTACCTGACTCACCAACAACAGCCAATGTCGATCCATGCTTTAAATCTAAGCTCACATTATCAAGCGCTTTAACCTTAGTCGTTCCAAAACCAAAACGACCTGAACGTTGAGTGTAAGATTTATTTAAATCGCGTGCTTTTAAAACAAATTCGCCCATTTAAGCAACCTTCCCATCATTCAACCAAGCATAATCAATTGGCTTTAACGGCTTTTTACCTTCAGCATCAGGCACACAATCCAGCAGTGCTTTCGTGTAAGGATGCTTAGGCTTGCCAAGCACATCAGCAACTGAACCAGATTCAACAATATCACCCCTAAACATGACCACTACGTGATCAGCAACATCAGCAACCACCCCAAAATCATGCGTAATCAGCAACATTCCCATATTCATGGTTTGCTTCAAATTATTTAACAATGACAAAATTTGTGCTTGCACAGTGACATCTAAGGCTGTTGTTGGCTCATCTGCAATCAGCATTGCAGGCTGACAAGCAATACTCATTGCAATCATTACTCGCTGACGCTGACCACCGGAAAGCTCATCCGGATAGCTATTCGCACGATGTGGAGGAATGCCAACTTGTTCTAGTAAATTAGCCACCTTCGCCTTCAATGCATCACCTTTTAAACCAAGATGCACTGTTAATGGCTCGCCTATTTGATACCCAATCGTGAGAACGGGATTAAGCGATGTCATAGGTTCCTGGAAAATCATTCCAATCTGACGGCCGCGAATTTGTCGCATCTCATCAGCGCTTAACTTTGCTAAATCAAGCCCTTGAAACTCAACCTTGCCTGAGGCACGATTAAGTTGATCTGACAACAATCCCATCACGGACAATGCGGTTAAACTCTTTCCGCTACCAGACTCACCAACTACACAGGTAGTTTTACCAGGCTCAATAGAAAAAGAAACCTGATTCACCAGTTTGCGATTTGGCGCATTTACTGGTGTGATTGTTAGATTTTCAATATTGAGTAAATGCGCCATAAGATTCCGACTAATAAGACTTTATTAAAATATCAATGGTCTCTGATAGTGAGGCTTTAATCTGCTCCCCGCCACCAACCATGGGCTTGACGGCGATTAACTCAGCTTGCACTTCATCATCACCTAAAATCAATGCATATTTTGCACCGCTGCGATCCGCTTTTTTCATTTGAGATTTAAAGCTACCGCCACCTGCATGCACAACCACTGACAACCCAGCATCACGTAACTGCTCTGCAATCACAACTGCTTGAGCCTCTGCTAATTCACCAACATTCACCAAATACGCATCTGCTTTAAATTGAGCTTCAACACCGTATTCTTGCATTAACAAAAATACTCGTTCCAAACCAATTCCAAAACCACAAGCTGGGGTTGATTCGCCACCTAAACGTTGGACTAGGCTATCGTAACGTCCGCCACCTGCAATCGTACCTTGGCTACCAAGTTTAGTTGTCACCCACTCAAACACTGTGCGATTGTAATAATCCAAACCACGAACAAGTCTTGAATTAAGCTTATATTGAATGCCTGCGACATCCAACTGTTTACATAGACCAGCAAAATGCGCGCGGGTTTCATCCCCCAAACAATCCATTAATTTAGGCGCATTTTCAATCATGTCCTGCATTCGTGGATTCTTACTATCCAAAATACGTAATGGATTGCTATGAAGACGACGCTTAGCATCTTCATCTAACAACTCCGCATGCTGCTCAAAATAAGCAATTAGAGCTTTTCTAAATTCAGCACGTTCTTCAGCATCACCAATGCTATTGAGTTGCAATTCAACATCTACAATTCCCAAAGCACGCCATAAACGGGCTAACAGAATAATTTGTTCCGCATCAACATCAGGTCCATCAAAACCAAAAGCCTCTGCGCCGATTTGATGAAATTGCCGCTGACGCCCTTTTTGTACATTTTCGTGCCTAAACATCGGGCCTGTATACCATAAGCGCTGCGGACCGTTATAAGTCAAACTGTGCTCAACGACAGCACGAACACAACCAGCAGTACCTTCAGGCCGCAAGGTAAGACGGTCGCCATTCAACGCATCCTCCCAAGAATACATTTCTTTTTCTACGATATCCGTATGCTCACCTACACTACGAATAAATAAGTCTGTTGGTTCAACAATCGGCATACGAATATTGCGATATCCGTATTGAGATAAAACATGGCGTGCAGTGTCTTCAAGCTTTTGCCATAAGGGCGTGAATTCAGGAAGAATATCGTAAAAGCCTTTAATGCTCTGAAACTTATTATTTTTAGGTTCTTGTGTCATAAATACTTACAAAGATCGAATAGGAATTGTTTTAGACTGAGCACGTAACTTACCACCCTCAGCATAGTGCTGCGCCACATATTGCTCAACAATCATTTGAAACTCTTGGGCAATCGCATCACCCTTTAAAGTCACTGTCTTTTCACCATCAACAAAAACGGGCGCCACCGGCACTTCACCAGTACCAGGCAAACTAATCCCAATATTTGCCAATTTTGACTCACCAGGTCCATTAACCACACAGCCCATAACGGCAACGCTCATTGACTCAACGCCTGGATAAGACTTACGCCAAACTGGCATCTGCTCACGTAGATATCGCTGAATATCTTGCGCCAACTCTTGAAAATAAGTAGACGTCGTGCGACCACAGCCTGGACAAGCCGTCACTAAAGGCGTGAATGAACGTATACCCATTGTTTGTAAAATCTCTTGCGCCACTACAACTTCTTTAGTGCGTGACTCACCTGGCTCAGGGGTTAGGCTAACACGAATCGTATCACCAATACCCTCTTGCAAAAGCAGTGACAAAGCTGCTGTTGAAGCGACAATCCCCTTAGAACCCATGCCTGCTTCAGTCAAGCCAAGATGCAAAGGATAATCACAACGCTTTGCTAAATCACGATAAACGCTAACCAAATCTTGAACATCACTCACCTTGCAAGAAATACAGATTTGATTACTAGGCAATCCAATTTTTTGTGCCTGCTCCGCACTCTCTAACGCAGACTGAATAAGCGCTTCACGCATTAACGCATCAGCTGGTAATGGCTCAGCAAGCTTAGCGTTCTCATCCATCATACGGGCCATTTTTTCTTGGTCTAAACTTCCCCAATTCACGCCAATACGCACTGGTTTTTTATATTGAATGGCCGTTTCTATCATTGCGGTAAACTGATCGTCACGCTTAGAGCCCTTGCCAACATTACCAGGATTGATTCGATATTTTGCCAGTGCAGCGGCACATGCAGGATATTCACTGAGTAATTTATGCCCGTTGTAATGAAAATCTCCAACCAACGGTACATTACAACCTTGAGCATCTAATTGCTCCCGGATGCATCCAACCTGAGCTGCTGCTTCAGGAGAGTTCACAGTAATACGCACAATTTCAGAACCGGCTTGCCAAAGCTCAATAATTTGACGAACTGTAGATTCAGCATCTGCAGTATCTGTATTGGTCATAGACTGAACAACTACAGGTGCATCTCCCCCAACTGCAACATGCCCTACCATTACTTGTTGGCAAGAACGTCTTTCAATCAAATTTTTTGAACTACTCATTAATCAGCACCTAATGTCACACGTGCCATGTTATTGTAAGTATTAGGACTTAAATCAACAGTTTCACCATTAAAGACAATTTGAGTCGCACTAACGTTACCGATATGAAATTTTAATGGCGGAACACCCTCAACATACTCCTCACCGCCAGCTTTTGCATTCTTTTCATAAACCGTATTTCCATTCTTATCTTTTACAGAAACCCAAGAGTTACCAGTAAATAAAAGCTTTACTCTCACTAAACTATCCCCAACAGAAACCTTTTTCATAGTTTCAACCTTAGTAGGTTCATTGGCTGTTTTTTCTGATGCTTTTGGAGGCCCTGAATTAGATGTCGATGCTTCTTTAGGTAATGCAAGCTCAGTAACTTGTTCATCACCTTTAACTTCACGTTCCGCAACTGGCATAGATTGCTGAGGAAGAGCATCTTGAATAACGGTCGAGTCATTGACTTCAGCTACATCAGACTCGGAAGGATTGTGATAGGAAAAAAACCAAACGAGCAGAATAATAACAACCAGCACAAGACCTAAAATAATTAATTTACTTCTAAGATTAGATGGCTGGATTGGCGTAGAAATAACCTCCGTTTTAACACCAATAGGATTCACAATTTCGGCAGGAATAAGCTGACGATGAGCCATTAACAATGGTTCTGGATCAAGCTCTAGAAGACGAGCGTAACTACGAATAAAAGCACGCGCAAGCGTAGGATCTGAAATCACTAAAAAATCATCAGCCTCAAGCGCATTAATTTTAGCAATACTTAAACGTAAAGATGCAGCAACATCCTCCACAGTTAAGTTTTGACTTTCACGAGCATTTGCAAGAATAGAGCCCAACTCAACTTTCACCTCAGGCACTGAAGGTAAAGTATCAGAATTTGATGAGCTGGTTTCAGTTGAATTAAGTTCAGATTGCATGAAGCCTCTCTACATTAAATTGATTCTGCATGAATACGCATGGTTCTTTTTGTTTTATCCTGCACCTGTCCTGCAAGCTGCCCACACGCAGCATCAATATCTTCACCGCGCGTCTTACGTGTCGTCACCACATGACCTGCCTGCATCAATACATCTCTAAAGCGACGAATATTGTCTGGACGTGATGTTTCGTAGCCACTATTAGGGAATGGATTAAACGGGATCAAATTGAATTTACATGGCACATCCTTCACCAAATTCAATAATTCTTTAGCATGATCGAAGCTATCGTTGACGCCATCAAGCATGACATATTCAAACGTCACAAAATCACGCGGCGCTTTAACCAAATAACGTTGGCAAGCTGCCATCAACTCTTTAAGTGGATATTTTTTATTAATAGGGACAATCACGTCACGTAGCGCATCGTTTGGCGCATGCAGAGAAACAGCCAATGCAACAGGACAATCTTCTTTCAACCTATCCATTGCCGGCACTACGCCACTAGTGGATAAGGTTACACGGCGGCGACTCAAGCCATAAGCCGAATCATCCAACATAATTTGCATCGCAGTGACAACGTTGTCGTAATTAGTAAGCGGCTCACCCATGCCCATCATCACCACATTGCTGATAATACGATCACTCATTGGGAGCATACCGTAATCAGGATCTTGCCTAAGAGAATGGTTGGCTAACCATAACTGACCAATAATCTCAGACACGCTGAGATTACGGTTAAAACCTTGGCGGCCTGTTGAACAAAACGTGCATTCAAGGGCACAACCGACTTGCGATGAAATACACAATGTACCTCTATCGTCTTCTGGGATAAACACGGTTTCTACACCGTTGCCAGTACCAGCACCCACCAACCACTTGCGCGTTCCATCATTGGAAATCTGCTCAAGTTGCACGTTGGGAGGGGTGATGGTGGTCGTGGCGGCTAATTTCTCACGTAGAGATTTAGCAATATCAGTCATCTGCTCAAAATCATTCACGCCAAAATGATGCATCCAGCGCATCAATTGTTTAGCGCGAAAAGGCTTCTCGCCTAATCCTACAAAGTATTCAGCGAGTTGCGATTGGTTGAAATCGAGCAGATTAAGCATACTAAAAGAAAATCAGCAAAATTACTTACCGAAAAAGTAAGCGATTTCGATTGCTGCGTTTTCAGCAGAGTCAGAACCGTGAACAGCGTTAGCATCAATGCTTTCAGCAAAGTCAGCACGAATAGTGCCGGCAGCAGCTTCTTTAGGGTTAGTTGCGCCCATCAAATCACGGTTTTTCAATACAGCGCCTTCGCCTTCAAGCGCTTGAATCATTACTGGACCTGAAATCATGAATTTAACCAAGTCAGCAAAGAAAGGACGCTCTTTATGGACAGCGTAGAAGCCTTCTGCTTCAGCTTGAGTCAATTGCGCCATTTTAGCTGCAACGATTTTCAAACCAGCGTTTTCAAAACGTGAATAGATTTGACCGATCACGTTTTTAGCAACTGCGTCAGGTTTGATGATAGATAAAGTACGTTCTAAAGCCATAATTACTCCAAAAAATTAACATTACAAAAACAACAAAAAAACTCTAAATCCAACCGCGATTTAGAAAGGAAAATGAGTTGCAAATATATAAAGCATAAAGACCGCTAAAATAACATTTTAACGGTCTTTAATAAAGCTAAAACAGCAAGATTAAGTTACTTCAGACTTCTTTGGCGGCGCACTTCATATAGGCATATCCCACTCGCAACAGAAACATTCAAGCTTTCAACACTACCAAACATTGGAATACTGACTAAAGCATCACAAGTTTCTTCAGTTAAGCGACGCAATCCTGTACCCTCAGCACCCAACACCAACGCCACAGGACCATCAAATTTAGTGGCTAATAAGTC
>JACCED010717185.1_pt1 | contig 11334 bp, 2 predicted proteins | sample 7455021 | NCBI WGS metagenome assembly JACCED01 (sample SAMN15323456, study PRJNA562643) | freshwater metagenome | isolation source: river surface water | place: USA:Blue River Watershed | collected 2017-08-19
CGCCGCCGCAGACTTTGACATGTTGCAGCACGGCGGAACCTTTGGAGATTCCAAGAGCCTGAGCAGCGTCAATGACAGCATTTCTGGGCCGCGGAAGGCCATGATTGCGTCAGGGGGCGGGCACACAGTCGCAATTAAAGATGATGGCACCCTCTGGGCTTGGGGCCGGAATGACAAGGGCCAGCTCGGCGACGGAACGACGGAGAACCGAAACGCGCCAATCCAAATAGGTGAAGACTCGGACTGGGTCGCAGTCGCGGCAGGATTCAACTTCTCCGTCGCTGTTAAAGCAAATGGAACCCTATGGTCATGGGGAACCAACGAGAACGGCGTCTTGGGGAATGGATCGTATTCAGACAGCACCATTCCAACCCGTGTCGGAAACGGCAGTGATTGGAGAGCTGTCTCGGCTGGGAGGATGCATGTCCTCGCGATTCGGAGTGATAATAAGCTGTGGGCGTGGGGGGCAAACGGCGCAGGGCAGTTGGCCATAAATCCAGACCCAACAGCCGGCGGCGCTATTTTGAAGACGACTCCCACCGCCATCGCTGGTACGTGGGTCACCGTCGCTGCTGGTGAGTTTCACTCGTTGGCGATTGATGCCTCTGGCGACATCTATTCTTGGGGTGCCAACACTTCCAATCAGCTTGCAAGGTCTGGCGGTCCGTCCGATTCGGACTACAATGTAACGATTGCGCGGGACGGTTCCAACAACCCATTGAACTCGGGCGTGTCGGGCACTGTGGCGGCCGGTGCAGACTTCAGTGTGACGGTTAATAGCCTCGGTCATCTCTATTCGTGGGGATCAAACACCTACGGCCAACTCGGAAGAGGTCCGGTCGCATCGGGTGTGGGGTTAGTTCGAACTGACGTTGCCTCCGTTTCGGTGGGTCAGGGGCATCTGGTTATGACTGATGCGCTTGGAAACGTCATGGCTTGGGGCCGTTCTGATTGCGGGCAAGTGAAACCGTACACTTCGCCGGGCGATTTCACCGGCACTCCCGAGGTGGTGTCCGCAAGTGTAGGTCTGAGTTTGGGGGGAGTGGCAGTTGTCGCGGGTTACAAGACAACGGCTTACGTTACTCAATCGGGCTCGGTCGCAACTATCGGTCGCGGGATTGAGGGCCAGCATGGGGACGGGGTGGTGCAGGTTGTTAGTGCCCCGAGCGAGCGGTGGCCTTTGTCGAGTTGGAAGCAAATCGTTGTGGGTGAGCGTCACTCGTTGGCGATTGATCAGTCTGACAAGCTCTGGGCGTGGGGTGATAACTCTGTCGCACAACTGGGAGACGGAACGAGTACTGATTCGTCGGTGCCGGTGTCCCCAGACGGACAGGGGTCGAACTGGGTGAAAGTTGCCATAGGAGCTAACAACAGCGCTGCCATCAGAGCCGACGGTGCCCTATTCGTCTGGGGATCCAACTATTACGGTCAGCTTGGTGATGGGTCCACAACGGCTTCTCTCACGATGAAGCAGATTGCTGGCACATGGTCGGATGTCGCGGTCGGTCAGGGGCATGTGGTGGCGGTAAAGTCGACTGGTGAACTTTGGGCGTGGGGGAATAACATGAACTCGCAGCTTGGCTTTGCTAAGCCCTCTCAGACCCAATCAACGCAGCTGATTCCGAAAAAGGTGGGGTCTTCTAACGCGTGGACGAAGGTCGCAGCAGGAGACAACCACTCGCTGGGATTACAGGGAAGCGCGCTGTATGCTTGGGGTCAGAATGTGCTAGGGCAGCTTGGTAACGGAAGCAACACGGATGCAACATCTCCGGTGAAAATTGGGACGTCCGCGTGGTCGTCAGTTTTTGCTTCAGGTTCGACTTCCGCAGGAATCAACTCCACTGGAAAACTTTTTGTCTGGGGCTCCAATGAAAAGGGCCAGCTTGGCGATGGCGGGACTCTGCCCTCAAATACACCGAAGGCCTTTAGGGAGGCGGACGTCTTCACATCGGTCGCGTTGAGCACGAACTCTGTTTTGGCGTTGAGAGCTGACGGCGCGGTTTGGGCGACAGGTGCAAACGCTTCTGGCCAACTCGGTGACGGAACGACTTCGTCCAAGAAAACCCCTGTCAACATTGGTTTTAGCGCAAATGCAATAGCAACTGGCGGTTCTTCATCCGTTGCACTGGTTGGGGGACAGCTCTACGTCTGGGGGTCCAACCGATATGGACAACTCGGTGAGGGGGCAACGGAGCTCGGTCAGTCTTTCGCAATCGTTGCTCAAGAACCTTCAGTGACGATTAGCGCCACGGCGCTGACAAAAGCCGGATCCTCGTCGAGCGCTTCGGGGAGCACGTTTGAGTACGAAGACGGTGACGCTGTCACTTTCAGCGCCACGGCGGTGGGGACTGGACCCTTCACCTACCAGTGGAAGAAAGACGGCGTGGACATCAACGGAGCGACATCCTCCACTTACGAACTGGCAGCAGCGGGTCCTTCAGCAGCGGGCGCTTACACTGTCGCCGTCTCTAGTGCTTTCGGCTCAAATGTTGAATCAACCAATACGCTTGCCGCATCTGTTTGGACTGCCCCGATGATTGTCGAGCAGCCCGAGGCTCAGAATGGCATTGTAGGCAGCCCTGTGACACTGTCGATTGCGACTCAGGGAAGCGTTGCGAGTTATGTATTGGTGGAGGCTACGGCCGGGGACGTTGACACAGGAGTGTCTTCATCATTCGTCATCGGTACGGCTGGGGACTATATCATCCGAGCTCGTGGATACAAAAATGGTCAACTGACGCCTGTAAACAGCAACCAGGTCGCTGTGAGATTTTACGGCGCGATCAACCTTGGTGCAGCGAGTGGAACCGTGTCGCCTGTACTCGGTACCGGAGCATCCTTGGCGAGAGACGTGAACAGTGGCACAAATGTGACCCTTTCTGTCAACGTGACGAGTACCACTGACCTCCAGTATCAATGGCGGAAAGACCTCCAGAACATCAGTGGGGCGACCTCAGCGACGTATACCGTTGCGGCCTCCGCCTTTAGTTCCGGCCAGTATGACGTGGTTGTTTCGAATCCTGCAGTCAGCGTGACCAGCAACGCGTTTGTGTTGAGGGTGTATTCAAAGCCAGCCTTCACGCGTCAACCCGCATCCCAGACTGTGGACAGCGGTAGGGCGGCGAGCCTTTCTGTGGCTGTGACGGGCTTTGAGACGCCAACCATTCAGTGGTTTAAGGACGGTTCAGAAATCCCCGGTGCTACGTCTTCAACCTACGTGGTGTCTGGTTTCTCATCTGATAAGGCGGGTGTGTACTACGCTCGCGCTACGAATGTCAGCGGAGTCACCCAAAGCGAGTCCGCGACTCTTTCGTTGCCTGCGGAGGTTGTGGGTAAGCCGGTCATCGTCTCTTTGTCCAAGAGCGTTGCGGTGAAGCAAAATGATCCTGCGACGCTTCAAGTGAGCGCGTTGAATGCAACTCAGTATCAGTGGAGGAAGAACGGTGTTGCTATACCAGGTGCGACTTCATCGAAGCTTGAGTTCCCCAGTGTCCAACCTATCGACGTTGCTTCTTACTCGGTTTCGGTGAGCAACTCAGTCACCTCCGTGCTCAGTGCGGCAGTCAGCATCTCACTGCGTTCAGTCGTCGATCAAGACAGTCGTCGTGATTTGTTTAACACAGTAGTCGGTTCAAACGGCGGCCTATTTGGCGCGAGGTTCCGGAGAATCAGCCCATCCGAAACGCCGGAGGGGTATGTGAGAATGAATGTAACGCGGGTGGGTACGGTGTCGGGTCTGTATGTCAGTGGTCTGAGTGTAAGCCGTTTCAGCGCTCGCTTCAAACTTGAAGGGGAACAGCAAGTAGCGGAAGTGTCGGGTATAGCTGGGGGTACACTACGTCTCACGATAACGAACGACCCTTCGAATCCGGTTGCGAGTGCTGAAATCGAAGGCGGGCAGACGGTGAAGTTGGCAAGACTTGGGGCCAAAAACCTGACGCTGTCGAAATCTTACACCGGCGCTTCCGCGGATGCGACCTCTGGCGATTTCCAAGGTTTCACCATAACCCGCGTTAATCTCTCGAGCGGAACGGTTTTCGTGTCAGGGATGCTGCCTGTTTCTGGAAAACGATTCTCCGGTTCCGGCGAGATGTACCCAGATCCCGAGGGAGTCAGTGCGGCGTCAATGTGTGACGTGGTGATTCGAGTGGACGCAACTACCCGAGTTTTCTCCACCTGGAAGTTGGAGACAGAGACGCAGTCGGGTGATTTAGCGGTTGCGACGACTCTTGTGGCGAACACCAGAAACTACGACTTGTTCGGTGCGAAGTACGCTCCTGCGTCCATCGGGGAGCTTCTGAGCCCGTTCGTTTCAACTCGGGATGAAGCGGTAATCAGCTCTGGGGGAACCGAGCTCGGTCGATTCAGCGCGAGGGGTAACCGTCTGATTCCCGGCGCCTCGGCTTTCGGTGGGCAAGGCGGCCGTTTATCCATGAGTTACTTGTCATCGAACGGGCAAGTCTCTGGTCTTGTATCGTTCAAGGACGGTTCCGACATTATTACTCGTCCGTTTGTGGGAGTTATCTTGCAAGGTGATTTTCGGCAGAACGGTGGCGTGATAGGGGTTGGGGTTACGCGCAACGGAGAGACACTTCGTTTTGAGCCAGCAAACTAAAGCGGACTTAATTAACTTTTAAATATATGTTGCAATCTAAGAAATTAAGGAAGCAGTTAGCTTCTGCGATCACTTTAGCTGCCTACCTCGGCGTTTATTCGTTGTCGCCTGTTCCATTGCACGCGGCCCCTCCGACGGTCGTTTCGAGCAACACCTCGCTCGATTTCATGGGCGGGACCCGCGACGGGGGGGGAAGCGCTGGTGGTGGGGGGTATTACGTCTCGGGCGGTAAGCTGTCGCTGAGTAACGGTGTGTTGAGGAACTTTGTCACAACTGGTGGTGTTGGCAGCGGCGGTGGTGCTGGATTTGGCGGTGCGCTTTTCATCGGGGATGGCGCCGAGGGGGAAATTAACAATATCTCCTTTTTTGCAAACGGTGCAGTGGGCGGTAACGCCGATGCTTCGTTGAAGTTGGGTGGCACATTGAACAACCGTACGACCTTCTCGAACTTGAGACACTCTGGTGTCGCTGGTACAGGGTACAGTGGGCGGGATTTCAACGATTATGGTGTTTTCGATAGCGGTGACGGGGGTGCGGGTGACAACGGTCTGCTCGGCGGTTCTGCAACACGGCGTTTCGGTGGCACCGGTGGACGGGGTGGAAATGGTTCAAAGGGTTGGAACACGGATCCGTTTGCCGTTACTGGTCTGATTCAGGCGGGGATTGGCTTGACGTCGGTTATCCTAGACATCGTGAGTAATGTGACCGAGTGGGCCACTGAGGCCGCTGTGCCGTTCACGCTGGCCTTGCTTGCCGACAATGCGGTCGACACCGCCAAGTTGGTTTTGGACACCATTAACGCTACCACTGATCTTTCGTTGGCGACGCAGGCGTTAATCACCTACCACATGAAGCTTGATGACGGGTATGTTGGGCTAGGGGGCGATGGGGGTAACGGTGGCTCTGGGGGTTCTGGTGACTTTGGATTGGGTGGGGGGGCCGGTGGAGCTGGCGGTAACGGCGGACAGGGTGTTGGTGGCGCTCGTGGTGGGAACGGAGGTGCCGGCGGTGAGGGGGGAGCTGGCGGTTTCGGAGCTGGTGGTGGATCTGGAGGTGATGGTGGCAGTGCCGGCGGTAATGGGAGTGTACCGGCCAGTCGCGAGCGGTCTGCAGATGGTGATGGGGGATCGGGCGGTGCCGGCGGATTCGGGGGCGGCGCAGGATCTACGGGTTCCGGCGGAGGCGGCGGTGCGGGTGGCGCGGGATTCGGCGGGTCGATTTTCCTTCAGTCCGGTGCGAAGTTGACCATCTCGGGCAACACGACCTTCGACGCTGGGTTTACTCGCGGCGGAACCGGCGTTGCTGCTGCTGATGGAGCGGTTGCAGGTGTAACTGGGCAGTCGGCCGGTTCGGATATCTTTCTGATGAAGGGGGCTGAGCTTCTCTTTAAGCCCGGGGCTGGGAACGTGGTAACCGTGAACGGAAGCATCGCTGATGACAGTGCTGCATCCATTGGCTTGGACGGCGGGATTGATGCTCAGTCCTTATATCAGGTTGGTCAGGGTGCGGGCGTTCGTTTTGAGGACGGTTTGACCATTCTGAACGGTGCAAACACATTCTCTGGCGAGACGACCATCGGAATCGGTGCGGTGTTGCAGGCTCAGGATGGGGTGGGTATCCACACTCACAGCAAGATTGTTTTTGAGGGGGGTGTTCTCCAGTCTTCGGGCAGTTTTGTTCGTGGTATCGGCAGTGACAGCACCCAGGTGACTTGGAATGGCAGCGGCGGTTTCGCGGCGGTTGGGGGGGATTTGACCGTTAGTTTGTTTGGCACCGCTAATCCGCGGGTGTCCTGGAACACAGGGGGGTTTGTTCCGACTGGCGAGAGTTTGTTGTTTGGCTCCGCGTCCGCTACTGATTCGGTTTATTTCACGAACGACATTGATTTGGGAAATGCTGGGACTAGGAATGTGGCGGTTGTTTCTGGGATCGATGCAATGTCCACTGCGGTTCTGTCAGGTGTTATTTCCGGTGCTGCTGGTCTGTCAATCAACGCGGCTGCGGGCGACAGCGCACAACCGGGAGTATTGGTCTTGACGAATGCAAGTGTTTACACTGGGGGCACCAACATCGCAGCCGGCGTGTTGCGACTTGAGAACGCTGGCGCTTTGCCGACGGTTGGGGTTGTGAATGTGGACGGCGAGTTAGACCTGTCGGACGCAGGGACTGGCGTTGTTGGCACCGGTAACCGAACGATTGGGGGGCTCTCAGGCGCAACTACCGGTCTCGTTTCGATGGGTTCGCATCTACTAACGATTGATCAGTCAGCAAATACGACCTTCAGTGGGTCGCTGCTCGACGGGGGGTTTGTTGGTGGAGAGGGCGCTCGGCTCGTTAAGCAGGGTGTGGGAAATCTAACCCTGAATGGTGCGAACTCCTACACGGGGAGCACGACGGTTGCGGCAGGGACGCTCACTCTCGGTGCGTTGAGCTCGATGGACTCCCGTTCGTTAACTGTTGACTCTGGTGCTGCGCTTGTCGCAGAGAATGGATCGCTACTGTCTCAGCACACTGCTTTGACGGTCAACGGCACGGCCTCACTGAAGAGTCCATTTGTGCTGATTGATGCGATTTACGGTTCGGGTTCTTTGAATCTGACGAGCTCTGAGTTGGTGGTTTCTGGCGGAACCTTCACCGGGGATATCACTGAGACGGGCTCGTCGAGCCTTACCAAGGAAGGCGACGGTGATTTGGTTCTCGGAGGTAATGTGGGTGCATCTGGTCTGTTGACCGTCAATGCCGGCAACGTAAATGCCACCGGTTCTCTCTTCAATCTCTCACATGTGAAAGTGAATGAAGATGGTGGTGTAGAAACATCTGCGTCCACAACACTGAGTAACGCAAGCTTCGAAAAGTCCGGTATCGGCGAGATGGTAATCAAGGGATTGGCTAACGCATCTAACTTCACCCTGTCAGAAGGTGTTCTGACGATGAGCGGGGCTTCTGCGCGTTTCAAGACGGACGCCGTTGTGAAGGTGGAGTCAGTGCTCCGAGGTGTTGGTTCGGCCCCCGAGGTCGGACTCCTTTCGGAAGCCCCGACCCATCCGACCGATTCGGTATTGGTTTTGAAGAACACTGGCGATGTGACCGTCGGTACGTTGAATGTTAATAGGGGTGAACTTAAAGGGGAGGGAAACAGCAAGTTGACCGCCACGACTTACAATCTCGACGGGAACTCTGACCAACCTACGAAAGTCTCGCTTCATCTGGGCTCTGGGACCCTCAATGTGATTGCTGGCGGGAACGTCGAAGCCTACGCTCCACTCGGTGCAGGGACCATCAACCTGTTGAATGGCTCAAAGCTCGAGCTTAAGTTGGGATCCTCGCTAGATTCCACCGCTCATGTTGATATCGCTGAAGACGCAATCTTGAGTCTTAACGGAATCGTTGGCGTCGGCGATCCGAGCGCCGTTGACATTAGCACCCTGACGGGTGCGGGTCTTGTGTATCAAGGTTCAGCGTTGCTTCGGGTGAAGGAGGCTGGCGATTTCACGGGTAGCTTAGAGGTGGCCCCAGGCCTTGTCGAGGCGGGAGGATTGAAGGTGGTTGACGATGGAAGCTACAATGTGGCGTCCGGTAAAAATGTGGCTACGGATGTTACCTTGGGAAATGCGGCGACGTTCGCCAATCGTGGCACTGTTACTGGAGTAGTTAACGTGACTTCCCAGGGTGCTAGTTTCAACAACATCGGTGCAGTTACCGGCTCGGTCAACATTGGTAGTGATTCTGCCGAGGGAGGTTTCGACAACGAAGGCACAGTGACTGGGAAGGTCACTGTTGGTTCCAAAGGGACATTTGACAATAAGGATGGAGCCAAGCTTGATGGTAGTGTTGAAAACAGTGGGAGATTCGTGAACAACGGTGATGTAGGGAATGACGGAAAAACGGCAGGTTCCACTCGTTCGGTCTTCACGAGCACTGGCTCTGTAAACGGGAACGGTAACTTCTTTGGTGGGCTTAACCTGTTATCGGGCAAAATCAAGCCAGGCAACTCGCCGGGTCTGATTACAACCGGAAGCACTTTCACTCTGAGCAACTCCAGCGTGGTTATCGAGATCGCTGGAAACAATCCGGACCCAAGCTCTGGATGGCGCTCTGATTTCGGGAGGTTTTCCGCTAGGCTTGGTGAGACCACCGCTATTGAGATTGGTGCTGGTGTGGACCTGCGTTTATACGGACATACCTTTTCTGACGGAGGAGCCCCCGCCGATTTGGAAAGAGGCGTTGCACTTAGGATTCTCAACGGAGATGGGGATGTTTTTGATGACGTGCGTGGACGCGCTCGGGGTGGGTTCATCAAAGGAACTTTCCGGAGCATCATCCGCGGGGTGCCAGGTGACCAGACAGATCTTGGTGACACCGGCGGTCAGCGTTCTCTGGTTAACAGCTACGTGTTGAACCTCTGGAGCGGAGAGTTGGTGAACACAGGGATAACGCCATTGGGTTCTGACTGGGACATCACTCAGGATTTGCTGCACACGGATCTTGGTGGTTGGAGTGGGCTCAACAAGAATCAGAAGGCGATGCTCACGCAGCTAAATGTCGCTGAGCGTCAGTTCCATGGTGGAACGTTGTCCACGCTTTTGCTTCAGGCTGAAAACGCGCAAGAGGCGAAGTTGGTCTTGGATAAAGCATCGCCGGAGGCGTTTGCTGGGTTGACTGACTTTGGTTTCCACGTTTTGAGATCGCATTTGGAGCAGACCCGTCAGATGGAAGTTGTATCTGGGGACGGCAAGTTCGGGGTATTTACTGGGTGGGCAAACTTCACAGGCGGGTCCAAGAGTTCCTTGAATCGTGCTGACTATCGGTTGTCCAACAACTCTGCGGTGTTTGGCGTCCGGTACCAGGCAGCTGCGAATGTGTCGGTCGATCTGTTCGCAACTCAGGGCACGGGTTCGGTAAGAACGGACTTCTTGAATGTTAACCTCGACGGACAGACCTTCGGTTTGGGGGCTAGCTACCAGGGTGACCGGGAGTTGCCTTTGAGTGTGAAGGTGGGCATCGTGGGAGCTTCATTCAATGGAGACGGTACTCGCGTAACGAACTCGGGATACAGCCGATTCACAGGAGCAGATTCGTCTGTCGTGCAGGGAGGTTTCATCGCGGCGTACCAGGTTCACGCGCAGGATTCGTTCGCATTATCGCTCGACCTTGCTGCGAGCTACGCGAAGTCTTCCGTGAGCAGCTTCTCTGAGACTCACAGCCTTGGTTCTTCTTTTGGTGAGAACCTGCGTGTTGCGGGTCAATCAAATGCGGCGACGGTGTGCGAGTTTGGAGTTTCCAGCAACATTGTGTTGACCTCCAAGTGGCGTGCGAACTCCCGATTGGCGGTGGAACACAACTTTAGCGACGTTTCTCGCGACGTGACAGCGAACGTTGTTGGCGAACCAACGTCGTTTACTGTCCAAGGGAACGGCATGGGTAAGACTCGTTTCAGTGCTTCGGTCGGGTCGCGGTATGATGTGACGAAAAACTGGAGCGTGGGTGTTGATTACCGTGGTACTGTTGGTGCCGACCAGAGGTACGGCTCCTCGCTGTTCCTCAACGCTTCCTACGGGTTCTAAGACTTCCGTGTTTGTGTTGAAAAGGGGTGCTCGAAAGGGCACCCCTTTTTGTTTGCTCGGTTCTGACACCGAGACGAGCATTGGAGCATGAGAACGGGCGTTTTGACGATTTGTTGCTCGGTGCTGGCGGTTGCGGGCTTTGGTGGGGGGTATTTGTTTCGGGATACGGGGGCGGGGGAGGCCGCTCGGGTGGCTGAGAACTTGCGGACTGGTTTGGAGGCCAAGGTGAAAACGTTGGAGGGTGAGGTTGCGGAGGCGAGGAAGGCGCGGGAGGACGTTGCGGCGTCGGCGGGTGCGGAGCGGGAGCGGGCGGCGAAGGAGTTGGCGGAGGTTCGCGCGAAACTGAAGGAGGCAGAGGAAAAAGTGGCGAAGGCAGCGAAGGCGGCGCCGGTGGCTCAGGCGAGTGTGGCGGTGAAGGCGGAGGGTGGGGTTGCGAAGTCCATGGCTGAGATGATGAAGGATCCTGCGTTCAAGGAGATGGCGAAGAGTCAGCAGGTCGCGATGCTCGATTTTGAGTATGGGAAGTTATTTGAACGCTTTAAGTTGTCGGACGGCGAAAAGCAGGATTTGAAGAACCTGTTGGCGGAGCGCAAGTCGAAGGAAATGGATTTCGCGTTAGCCATGATGGCTGGGGAAAAGGATGAAAAGAAAATCGCGGAGGGATTGAAGGCGTTAGAGGCCTACAAGACGGAGAGCGACGGAAAAATCCGGACGTTTCTGAACAACGAGGAGGATTTTCAGAAGTACAAGAACTGGGAGGAAACGAAGGGGGAACGCATGCAGTTGAACATGTCGGGAGCAGCGTTTTCGAATGTAGGAGAACCGTTGACGTCGGAGCAGGAGGATCGGCTCGTTGCGGCGATGCATGCAGCGCGGACTCAGGTGAAGGATTTGCCGGACCTCCAGAAACCGGAGAACTTTAAACCGGAGAATATGACGCCGGAGATGGTGGAGCGGATGATGAAGAGTTACGACAGTCAGGCTTCGCAGGTGGCGCAGCAGGCGGCGGATTTCTTAACCCCGAAGCAGGTGGAGGCATTGAAGACGATGCAGCAGACGCAGAAGACGATGCAGGAGATGGGGTTGAAGATGATGTCGTCGGGGGCGTTTGGAGGGAAGAAGTAGGCGGGGGAGTGAGGTGGGGTGTGAGGGTGC
>JACCED012161310.1_pt1 | contig 11332 bp, 13 predicted proteins | sample 7455021 | NCBI WGS metagenome assembly JACCED01 (sample SAMN15323456, study PRJNA562643) | freshwater metagenome | isolation source: river surface water | place: USA:Blue River Watershed | collected 2017-08-19
CCTTCACCCTGGCTGCAGCCCTGCGATCGATTGACCAACAATGGCTAAGTCATTTCTTAAAAGGTCTTTTTGATCTTGCAAGATCGACGCAGTGTCCGTTGATCGGCGGAGACACTGTGGGGCTTTCGTCAGACGCGCCTCAGAGTTTTTCGGTCACTGTCTTAGGAGCGGTTCCGCAAGGAGGGGCACTGTTACGCACGGGCGCAAAGCCCGGTGATGACCTTTGGGTGTCTGGAAGTCTTGGTGATGCGGCCTATGCGGTTTCGCGCTGGGTCGCTGATTCAAAATTAGACTGGCCGTCGCCGCGTCTCGCACTTGGGCAGCGTCTGCGAGGAATTGCATCGGCCGCAATCGATGTCTCTGATGGCCTGGGGGCTGAAGTTCGTCACCTGTTGGTGGAATCTGGATCTCATCGTTCGGTGCCCTTATCCGCAACCATCGATTGGCAGGCGCTTCCCCTCGGGGCCAGCCTGCGTTTGGCGCTTCAGACACAGTCCATTTCGGAAGACCGCGCGCGCGTTTTTGCGGCAACTGGTGGCGACGAATATGAGCTGCTTTTTACGGCGCCAGTTTCCGCGCGCGAACAGATTCTGGCGATTTCGGCGTCTTTAGCCCTGCCGCTCACGCGGATCGGTGCTCTGGTTACAGCGCCCGCCAAGGAATGTGGAATATCCTGGCGTGATCCCCAGGGTCAGCCGATTCGTTCAGAACTTGCAGCAGAATGTGGCCAGGGGGGCTTCGATCACTTCAAGTCATGACCACGACTAGTCCGCAGACCATTTTGTTTCGTCATCCCGCGCATCTGTTGTCACTTGGACTCGGGAGCGGGCTTTCGCCTGTCGCGCCAGGAACGGTGGCGACGCTGTGGGCGTGGGTCGTCTTTCTCATGCTCGACCCTTTGATGACGGATGTGGCCTGGGCGGTACTTCTCGTCTTAGGGCTAATCGTGGGGGCTAGGGCCTGCACGATCACCGGACGCGCCCTTGGACAGGTCGATAGTGGCGCCATGGTCTGGGATGAGATTCTCGCCTTCTGGCTGGTGCTATGGATTCTTCCCAGGGCATCAGATCCAGCAGGATTCCTGGCCCTGGGCCCAATCCCCGAATGGCTTCTTCAACTGGTTGCCTTCGGCCTGTTTCGGTTTTTCGACATCGTGAAGCCACCTCCGATTCGGACGATTGACCGGCTCAGTCGTGATGGCTGGGGTGTGATGTGGGATGACCTTGTGGCTGCGGCTTACACCCTGGTGGTCTGTGCTGTAGCACTGCGAATTGCCCATCTGGCGCAGGGTTGGCTTTGAGATGCAAAAAATTGAGCAAGTACTCGCTTACTCTGTAGGCTTTGCTTTTCAAAGGCGATGTGCTCGTCTGATGCTTGCAGAATCCTGTACGGGAGGGCTGGCAGCGAGCTGGGTCACCTCGATCCCGGGATCAAGCCACTGGTTCGATGGTGGGGTTGTGAGCTATGCCAATGCCGCGAAGACGTTGTTTTTAGGCGTCTCCCCAGAGACCCTTGCCGCACATGGGGCGGTCAGCCATCACGTGGCGGCCGCTATGGTCACTGGCCTGAAAGTGATTCAGCACGAGCGTCTGCCCGCTACTCACCCCGGGCAACGTCTGGCGGCCAGCATTACCGGCGTCGCTGGTCCTGGTGGGGGTAGCTCGGAGAAGCCGGTGGGCTGTGTCTTTTTCGGCTGGTCGGATGCCTCGGGGGTTGAGACCGCAAGGCAGGTCTTTACAGGGGACAGGGCGTCGATTCAGCGGCAGGCGGCTTTTTTCGCGCTGTCAGGCCTTGTGTCTAGGCTGTTTCGGGGATCGTAAGCCCGGATTCCAGCCCGTAGAATTTCAAAGGGTTGAAACCTGTTTTTTTGTACAGTATTATTTCGCCAGGCGAGACGCACCGCTTGAAGGATATTTCTCACTTGGCCACAGCCTAAAGGAACCAGCATGCAAGACAAACAAGACTCAAAGAACCGTGCCGAAAAAGCCAAAGCCCTTCAGGCGGCCCTGTCTCAGATCGAGAAGCAGTTCGGCAAAGGCTCCATCATGCGCATGGGCGAGAACGAGGTCGCCCCCGACATTCAGGTGGTCTCAACAGGGTCCCTGGGACTCGACCTTGCGTTGGGCGTTGGCGGGTTACCCCGTGGCCGAGTGGTGGAGATCTATGGCCCGGAATCCTCGGGCAAGACAACGCTCACCCTGCAGGTCATTGCGGAGATGCAGAAAATTGGTGGCACCTGCGCATTCGTCGACGCGGAGCACGCCCTCGACACCCAATATGCACAAAAGCTTGGCGTCGACCTTAAAGAACTCTTGATCTCCCAGCCCGACACCGGCGAGCAGGCGCTCGAAATTGTTGATGCCCTGGTTCGCTCGGGCTCGGTTGATCTGATCGTGGTGGACTCCGTTGCGGCGCTAACGCCAAAGGCCGAGATCGAAGGAGAGATGGGCGATTCACTGCCCGGACTTCAGGCGCGTCTGATGTCTCAGGCGCTGCGCAAACTCACTGGAACGATTAATCGCACCAATACCCTTGTGATCTTTATTAACCAGATCCGCATGAAGATTGGCGTGATGTTTGGAAACCCCGAGACCACAACAGGCGGTAACGCACTGAAGTTCTACTCGTCTGTGCGCCTTGATATTCGTCGTGTCGGCTCGATCAAAAAAGGCGAAGAGGTTACCGGCTCAGAGACTAAAGTTAAGGTCGTCAAGAACAAGGTCGCGCCGCCATTTAAACAGGCAACCTTTGACATCCTCTATGGCGAGGGTATCTCTCGTGAAGGCGAAATCCTCGATCTCGGCGCTGAGACCGACATCGTTGAGAAGTCAGGGGCTTGGTACAGCTACAACGGTGAGCGTATTGGCCAAGGAAAAGACAATGCGCGCGAGTTTCTGCGACAGAACCCCGATATGGCGTTAGAAATCGAGAACAAGCTTCGCGAGAAGTTCGGCGTCGCAGCGCGCAGCACATCAGCCGAAGCGGCTGATGTCGATCAGGATTGAATTCGCAAGAACCCGCTTCAGCCAGGTCCCTTCGGTCGCGGGCGATTGCTGCCTTAAGCCGAAGGGACCACTCCCGACAAGAGCTCTTTCGCAAGCTATCGACGATTGCAGAATCGGCCGAACAGCTCAACGCCGTGCTCGATACCCTCGAAAAAGAGGGGCTGCTATCGGACCAACGTTACGCCGAGTCTGTTGCCCGCGTCCGCGGCGCTCGCTTTGGGTCGGCGCGTGTTCGACAAGAACTTGAGCAAAAAGGGGTTGCACCTCACCTCATACAGGCGACGACCGACGCGCTTCGGGACTCCGAGTCCGATCGCCTGCGCGAGGTCTGGGCCAAGAAGTTTGGCACGCCTCCGGCTGACTTTGCAGAGGCCGCGCGTCAGAGCCGATTCCTGCTCCAACGAGGGTTTTCCACAGACCTGATCCGTCGCCTGATGCGAGAGCTTGGTAGCGGCTAATTGCCCGTCTGGCGCGGTTCTCGCCGGGATCGTCAGGGGTGCCCGTGTTAAACTGCCGCGATCAATCAGGGGGCATAAAAATGAAAATCCACGAGTACCCAGGCAAGGAGATTCTGCGGAAATACGGTGTTGCGGTCCCGCGCGGGACGCCCTGTTTTTCGGTGGAGGAGGCAGTTGATGCAGCCAAGGCGTTGGGCGGGCCAGTCTGGGTAGTGAAGGCCCAGATTCATGCCGGCGGGCGCGGTAAAGGCGGTGGGGTGAAGGTGGCCAAGTCTCTCGACGAGGTCAAGACCCAGGCTAACAACATTCTTGGCATGCAACTGGTCACGCATCAGACGGGCCCAGCAGGTCAAAAGGTTCGGCGTCTGTTAATTGAAGAAGGCGCGGACATCAAAAAAGAACTCTATGTTGCGGTCGTAACCGATCGCGTGACACAGCGGGTCTGCGTGATGGGATCGAGCGAAGGCGGGATGGACATTGAAGAAGTCGCCGCAACGCATCCCGAAAAAATTCATAAAGTCTTTGTAGATCCCGCAACGGGTCTTACAGATGCACAGGCCGATGAGCTGGCAACAAAGATTGGTGTTCCTGCCGCATCGGTGGCCCAGGCCCGTTCAGTGCTCAAAGGGCTGTATCAGGCCTTCTGGGAAACGGATGCCTCCCTCGCAGAGATCAATCCATTGATTCTCACCGGGGATGGCCGTGTGATTGCGCTCGATGCCAAGTGGAACTTCGACTCTAACGCGCTCTATCGTCACCCCGAGATCGTGGCGATGCGCGACATGGACGAAGAGGATCCTGCCGAGATCGAGGCATCCAAGTTTGACCTCGCCTATATTCAGCTTGACGGCAATATCGGCTGTCTCGTGAACGGTGCTGGTCTCGCCATGGCGACGATGGACACCATCAAGCTCTTCGGAGGCGAGCCTGCGAACTTCTTGGATGTTGGCGGTGGCGCCACTACAGAGAAGGTCACGGAAGCCTTCAAGATCATGTTGGGTAACAAGAACGTGAAGGCCATTCTGGTCAATATCTTCGGCGGCATTATGCGATGCGATGTGATCGCCGAAGGCGTGGTCGCTGCGTCGCGTGCGGTTGGTCTGAAAGTGCCTCTGGTGGTTCGGATGAAGGGCACCAACGAGGATCAGGGCAAGAAGATCCTTGCAGACTCAGGTCTGCCCATCATTACTGCAGACACGATGGCCGACGCCGCACAGCGCGTCGTCGATGCCGCTAAAAAAGCCGCGTAACCAGGGCCAGGGAGAACAAACAACATGTCGATTCTGATTAATAAAGATACCAAGGTCATTACCCAGGGCATCACCGGCAAGACCGGACAGTTCCACACTCGTATGTGTCGTGACTATGCAAACGGTAAGAACTGTTTTGTCGCAGGTGTAAACCCAAAAAAAGCGGGCGAGGATTTCGAAGGGATCCCCATCTACGCATCGGTAAAAGAAGCGAAGGCGGCCACCGGCGCGACGGTGTCCGTTATCTATGTGCCGCCTGCAGGCGCTGCAGATGCGATCTGGGAGGCGGTCGAAGCGGATCTTGATCTTGCCATCTGTATTACCGAGGGCATCCCTGTGCGCGACATGATGGTCGTGCGTAACAAGATGAAGGCGCAGAACAAGCGCACCCTGTTGCTCGGACCAAACTGCCCGGGCTTAATCACCCCGGATGAGATCAAGATCGGCATCATGCCGGGTCATATCCATCGCAAGGGTCGCATTGGAATCGTCTCGCGATCGGGAACACTGACCTATGAAGCCGTTGGACAGGTCACCGAAATGGGCCTTGGTCAGTCATCGGCCGTGGGCATTGGTGGCGATCCGATCAATGGGTTAAAGCACATTGATGTGCTGAAACTCTTTAATGACGATCCCGAAACCGATGCAGTCATCATGATTGGTGAGATTGGTGGGCCAGACGAGGTGAATGCGGCAGAGTGGGCAAAGGCCAATATGAAAAAGCCGATCGTTGGCTTTATCGCTGGCGTTACTGCTCCCCCAGGAAAGCGCATGGGTCACGCCGGTGCGCTGATTTCAGGTGGCGCGGATACCGCGCAGGCCAAGCTGGAGATCATGGAAGCCTGCGGGATCAAGACCACAAAGAATCCGTCTGAGATGGGCAAGTTATTGAAGTCAGTGTTGTAACCACTAGGAAAAATAATTATGGAATTCGGAAGCGCTGCGTTTTGGGTCGCCCTTCTTCAGATCGTCTGGATTGATCTGCTGCTCTCGGGCGATAACGCAATCGTGATTGCGTTGGCCTGCCGTAACCTGCCTGAGAAGCAGCGGCGTATGGGCATCTTCTGGGGTGTCTTTGCTGCCGTGGCCCTGCGCGTAGTGCTGACCGGATTTGCGGTTCAGCTGCTCGAGATTCCTTATCTCAAAACTGTCGGTGGCCTGTTGCTTGTCTGGATTGGTGTGAAGCTTGTCATGCCACAAAACGATGACGAAGGCCATGAGATCGAGGCAAAGGACAAGCTGCTGGCCGCGATCAAGACCATTGTGATTGCAGACTTCGCGATGTCTCTGGATAACGTGATCGCGGTTGCAGGCGCTGCGAAGGGAAGCATGTTCCTGCTGGTCTTTGGTCTTGCGTTATCGATTCCGTTGGTTGTCTGGGGCTCGAAGCTCGTGCTGTCCTTGATGAATCGGTTTAGCTGGATTGTCGTGGCAGGTGGCGGCCTTCTTGGTTACCTGGCAGGCGAGATGATTCAGACAGACCCAGCCTTGCGTGACTTCTTCTCGGTGTCGATGGGGATCCCTGCACACACCCTGTCATGGATTGGCGTGGTCTTGGTGATCGCGTTGGGCAAGTTCCTGACTTGGAAGGCGCAGAAGTCAGAGGCGCAGCCATCATGAACCCACCGGAAAAAAACTCTCGCACCATTCTGAAGACCATGGCCGTGGTCTTCATCCTGGCACTCATTGTTGCAATTCTGATTCGATAGATTGCGCTGCTGCTGTGCGGCTCAGGGGATCTTACCTCTGAGCCTCGATGGGCTCAGATCTCGAGATTGTCAATCAGTCGCGTCGCCCCAAGCTTGGCTGCCGCGAGCACGACTAGCTGATCGGGTTCCGAGAGATCTTTCGCGGTAGCTGGTTTTAGATCGCTGCGTCGACGCACCGCGATGTAATCCGTCTTCCAGCCACGCTGGTTCAAGATCTGCGATGCCGCGGACTCCAGATCTGCGATATCAGCTGGGGCTAGCGCCATTGCTTTCTGTCCGTCTCGAACCCGTGAGGCAACCTGCTGCAGCGTTTTGGATAACCAGACGGCTTCTTGCCGTTCCTCAGAGCTGAGATAGCGATTGCGAGAGCTCATGGCAAGACCATCTTGTTCTCGAATTGTCTCCCCGGGAACAATCTCGGTAGGAATCGAAAACTGCTCACACATTCGACGCACAATCATCAGCTGCTGGTAGTCTTTTTTGCCAAAGACAGAGACCTGCGGCTGAACACACTGAAACAGCTTCATCACCACTGTGGTCACGCCTGCAAAGAAGCCCGGTCGAAACTCCCCTTCCAAGATGTCTCCCAGATCCTGCGGCGGGCTGATGCGATAGTCCTGCGGCACCGGATACATCTCTCGCTCATCTGGAGCAAACAAGACATAGACCCCTTCTTTCTCGAGCTTGGCAATGTCTTCTTCCAGGGTACGAGGGTACTTGTCAAAGTCCTCATGGGGCGCGAACTGAAGCCGGTTCACGAAAATCGAGGCGACCACAGGGTCTCCGTGGTTGGCGGCTAAGCGCATGAGGGAGAGATGGCCTTCATGCAGGTTGCCCATCGTCGGGACGAAGGCCGTCCGAAGCTGACCCCGTAACTGGGCGCGAAGGTCACTGATGGTATGAACGATTTTCATGACGTCTAGGGTCTGGTCGTAACTAGCTATTTAGCGCGTTGAAAAAAGAGCGTCGTCCGCGGAACTGGGCGATCTGTTGGATCAGGGTCTCGAAGTCTGCGTCCCGCTCGATGGGGTTCAGCTGTTCCGTATTTACAAACAGCACAGGCGCTGTTTCGTAATGATAGAAAAAGTCGGTGTAGGTCTCGGAGAGCCGTCGAAGATAGTCTTCGGACATATGCTGCTCCATGGGAACCCCGCGTTGCCGAATCCGCTCAATCAGCGCATCGGCCGATGCCTGCAGCACAATGACCAGATCGGGGATCGGTGCCTGTGGCCGTTGGGCATCGAAGATCTTTCGGTAGAGCGCAAGCTCTTCATCAGAAAGGGTCAGTCGCGCAAACAACGGGTCTTTGTCGATCATGAAGTCCGAGATGATGTTCTCGTTAAACATGTCGCGCTGGGCGAGCTCTCGCAACTGGTCGATCCGTTGAAATAGAAAAAAGAGCTGGGTCGGCAGCGCATAACGGGCGCTGTCGCGATAAAACTTGGCAAGAAAGGGGTTCTCCTGCGGGGCCTCGAGTAGCGGCGCATAGCCAAATCGCGCCGCAAACTTTAAGGCGAGGCTACTCTTGCCGACCCCAATGGGGCCTTCAATCACAATCGATCGAAAGCGGCCCGCCCAGGGCGGTTGCTGAATCGGGGAAGATGCGGGCTCTGTCATATCCCGATTGTCTCATCAAGTTCCTGGCCACCGGGAGATGCCCAGCGATGCGTCTTGACCGAGTCGATTAAGCCAGTCTGCGGCACAAGCCGATCCCAGGACAGCATCGCCGAGTATCACGGCAGGATTGATCTCGCAGAGTGGTACCAGCACGAAGGCACGTTGATGCGCGCGCGGGTGGGGGAGCGTTAGGTGCGCGGACTCAGACCGCATCCCTTCCATAGCGATCAGGTCAATATCTAATGTTCGGGGCGCATTCCGTGTTGACCGAACCCTTCCAAACTGATGCTCAATCTCAAGGCACTGCCTAAGAAGTGCGTCGGGTGTCAGTGGTGTTTTGACTTCGATAACGGCATTACAGAAATCAGGCCCTTCCGCCTCAATCGGTGCTGTTCGATAAAAGGCGGAGACTGCGGTCACTCGGAGATCTTCTGACGCTCGAATCACATCGATCGCCTGTTCAAGTGTCGCGACGGCATCGCCGAGATTGGCGCCAAGAGCAAGATAGGCGGAGCGCATTTCTGCAGACTGTTTTGCGCTATTCGTCACGCGATCCAGCTGTAGGGGCGCTGGTGTCGCTGGCTGCCTTACGGCGTCGACGCCGTGGCCGTGGACTGGCAGCACCTGACCGATGACGTGCCGCTGCCGCCTGTGAGATCAGCTCGGCGCGTCCCGCATGATCCGCATCGATAAAGTCAGTCCACCATTGCGCCAGCGCGGGATCACACTGCCCTGATGCGGCACGCAGGAGCATGAAGTCATAGCCGGCGCGAAAGCGAATGTGTTCTAGGAGCCGCTGGACGGTCGCGCCCTGTCGTTTTTCGAATCGTGGCTGCATCAGCCAGATCTCTCGCATATCTGAGACGAAACGCCGCTGGATCGCCAGGGCATCCAGGTGTTCGTCGATGACCTCATCGATCGCCTCATTGAGTGCGGGGATCAGATGACTTCCGGCCGCCAGTCGCTGCTGCCAGCCCACATTCACCAGGTCCCAGAGCAGCGCTGCGAACAGGAAGCCAGGAGAAACAGGCTTGCCTGCATGGATTCGTGCGTCCGTCGCGCGAAGGGCCTGTGCAACGAAGTCAATCGCCTTGGGATCCTTCGCATCAAAGACAAGGTCTAAGAGCGGCAGGCAGCCATGATGCAGGCCGCTGTCTCGTAGCTGCTGAAGTCCCTGATAGGCATTGCCCGAGTGCAGCAGCTTTAGCATCTCATCGAAGAGGCGCGCATTGGGCACATTGTGGATCAGTTCAGCAAGCGCTCGGATAGGGGCTTTTGTCTCGGGGTCAATCGTGAGACCTAGCTTTGCAGAAAGGCGTACCGCACGCAGCATGCGAACGGGATCCTCTCGGTAACGATGCGTAGGGTTGCCAATCATGCGCAGTACACGCGCCTTCAAGTCTTTTACGCCGTGGTGGTAGTCGAGCACCTTGTCACTGATCGGGTCGTAGTAGAGCGCATTGACGGTGAAGTCGCGTCGTGTCGCATCTTCGTGCTGCTCGCCAAAGACGTTATCCCGAAGGACTCGACCGTGTTCATCGACGTCGATGTCATCCGCTTGTAGGGCGCGAAACGTCGAGACCTCGATAGTCTCAGGGCCAAACATCACATGCACTAGTCGAAAGCGTCGACCAATAATCCGGGCCCGACGGAAAATGCGTTGGACCTGCTCCGGCTCGGCGTTGGTGGCGACGTCAAAATCTTTCGGGCGAATGCCGAGCAGCAGGTCCCGAACCGCGCCACCGACAAGAAACGCCTCAAAGCCTGCCTTCTGAAGTCCTTCAATCGTGCGCATCGCGCCATGCGACACCAGGCGGTGATCCACCCCAATCTTGGCCCCTTTAAAAATCTCCGGTTCGCGTGGGATAGCCTTGCCCGTACTGCGTCGTAAGGCTTTCGGGGAGAGCCTGCCGGGCGCGAGCTTGGCAAGCTTATTAAAGAGTTTTTTGATCATCTTGTTTTAGTCGTCGGTGCTCTCTGTGCGCTCAAAGAGATGAAGCACCTGCCAGTTTTGTTCCGTTGCGTGTGCCAGTAACCGGGCGTCCGGATTCACCGCCACCGGATGTGTAACGCGGGCAAGCAGCGGTAGATCGTTGAAGGAATCGCTGTAAAAAGTGGACTGATGGAAATCGGATATCCCGTAATCCATCAAGGCAAGCCATTGCTCTACGCGAGTGATCTTGCCTTCTCGAAAGCTGGGCAGTCCCGACGGCTTGCCGGTGAACTCACCTTGCGCATTGATTTCAATCTCAGTCGCAATCAGATGGTCAATACCGAATTCCTTTGCGATAGGGCCTGTGATGAAGGAATTGGTTGCTGTCACGATGGCGCATAAAGCCCCCTTGTCCTGATGTTCTTGGACCAGTGCCTTGGCCTGGGGGAGCAGATGCGGACGGATCACTTCTTCAAGGAAAGATGCTCGCAGGGCATCAAGCTGTGCCCTTGGGTGGCGCGCAAGCGGCGCCAGCTGGAAGTCGAGGAATTCGTAGATATCCAGGGTACCCGCACAGTACTGCGCATAGAAATAGTCATTACGCTTGGCGTACCAGTCCGCATCGACGATCTTGCAGTCGATCAGAAACTTCGCCCACGAGACATCGCTGTCGATCGGCAGGAGTGTGTTATCCAGATCAAATAGGGCGAGCTGCATCAAGGGAATCAAAGAGCGATTTGAGAAGAGGAATCGTGGCAGGCCGTTGACGGGAGAGGGCGAGCTGGTCGAGCGCATCCAGAATACCGATCAGGTGGCCGAGATCCCGAGATTGCCGGGTAAACAGATAGGTCAAGACGTCCTCGGAAAGGGGCATGCCGAGCCGCTGGGCTCTTTCGCGTAAGGCATTTTGTTTTTCTTCGTCACTCAGGTCTTGTAGCTCAAAGATTAGTCCCTGTCCAAGTCGGGTTCGCAGGTCTTCGCGTAGGGACAGTCGAAGGGGCGGCTGGCCGGCGGTAGCCACAAGACGATGACTGAACTCGAGGGCTGCATTGTAGAGTTGAAACAGGGCACTGGCCGCAGCCTCATTGGCCTGGTCCACGTCATCGATAAACCAGAGTCTCGGGGCTGTGGCGTCGCCCATCTGCGAAATTCCCGCCAGGATCTCACTGGCTGCAGATACCCTGTGAGGACTCGCACAGCGAATTAATCGGACCTTTGGTCCGAGTGATTTGGCCCAGGCCCGAAGCCAGAAGCTCTTGCCAGAGCCCGGAACTCCCCAGAGAAAAAGACGATCGGCTGCGTCGGGCTGACCTTCGGCCATGGCCTGGAGGGAGGCGAGGGCGGCCGAATTGCGGCCCAA
>JACCED010882669.1_pt1 | contig 11326 bp, 16 predicted proteins | sample 7455021 | NCBI WGS metagenome assembly JACCED01 (sample SAMN15323456, study PRJNA562643) | freshwater metagenome | isolation source: river surface water | place: USA:Blue River Watershed | collected 2017-08-19
GCTTTGCTGACGATCGTGCATTTGCAAAAGCAGAAGGTCACTAAGAACTAAATAAATAAAGGCCCTGGATGAAAATCCGGGGCCTTTATTTATTTAACTCCTCTAATAAATTTGACTGTAACCAAGTTAGCCAAGAATATATTTCTTGAGCATGATCTTTTTCTTCCAAATCCTCATCTTCGAAATTATCTTCAATACCGATACGAGTACCTAAAGCTAATCGAACATCATTTAAAACAGTAAGCCAGATTTGAAAATCTTTTGATTTAATTTTCACAGTTTGATCCGGTTCAGGAAGACTTTCTAATATATGTCTAGCATTTTTTATTTTTAATTCCCTTAAAGATCTTTCAGTGAAGCGTCGAAATTCATCTGCTGCTTCTTTATCGTCTTGATATGCATCTGGCAAAAGTCTCAGTAAAACTTCATCAATTGGTCTTGTAGTTTTTGAATCTATTCCCACTACTTTTGCTAGAGGATCAAGGTCTTTTTCATGTTCTTCTGGTTCTAAAAGGGAAATAATTTGCTCAATAAGTGTTGTTAATAGCGCAATTTCAAGTGGCTCTAAAAACAGACTTACGAATTCATCAGTTTCTTTTTTAAAACCTCTATTTTTTTCTTCATTCATGATTTTTGTAATGTGGCCCAAAGCCCGTAAGAGTGCATGGCATTCACATCTTTTTCCATCTCTTCTCTAGATCCTGAACTGACAACTGCTTTGCCATCATTATGGACTTGGAGCATTAATTTTTCTGCTTTTTCCTTTGAGTATTTGAAATATGTCATGAAAACATAGGTCACATAATTCATTAAATTAATTGGATCATTCCATACAACACAAACCCAAAGTGTATTTGTTAATTCTTCTTTTTGAAGTTCAGCAACTGTACCTGGGGCTATAGTCATTATTTTTTCAATGATTCATATATTTTTTGACAGTCTGGACAAATTGGAAATTTTGAAGGATCTCTTCCAGGTACCCAGACTTTGCCACAAAGAGCGATTACAGGTTTTCCCGTAACAGCGCTTTCAACAATTTTTTCTTTTTCAACATAATGGGCAAACTTCTCATGATCGCCATCTTCTGTAACAGAAAGTGGATTTTCTTCCAGCAAAGTATCAGTTATTGAACCTGGATTATCAAGAGGCGTAGTCACAATCCAATTGTTACAGACTCCTTGGATAGAATCATCTTTTCAAGCAATTTACTGATGAAAGCAGTGGAAAATGAATCTTAAAGGAAGAGATTTCCTCAAGGAAATTGATTTTTCGAAAGATGAATTCCTTCAAATAATTGAAACTGCTGAAAAACTTAAGAAAAAGAAAAAAAATGGTAAGGAAAAGAAGTACTTAAAAGGTAAAAATATTGCTCTAATCTTTGAAAAAACTTCAACTCGCACCAGAGCCGCATTTGATGTTGCAGCACACGATCAAGGAGCTTTTACTACCTTCTTTGATTCAAGTTCTTCTCAATTGGGACATAAAGAGTCAATTTCAGACACTGCGCAAGTATTAGACAAAATGTTTGATGCTATTGAATATAGAGGTTTTGCTCAAGAATCTGTTGAAGAGTTAGCGAAATTTTCTAAAGTTCCAGTATTTAACGGTTTAACAGATTTATGGCATCCAACGCAAATGTTGGCAGATGTTTTGACTATGAAAGAAAATTCAAATAAAAAACTTAATGATATTTCTTTTGCTTATTTAGGTGATGCTAGAAATAATATGGGAAATTCATTATTAGTAACTGCAGCACTATTAGGAATGGATGTTAGGTTAATTGCTCCTAAATCTTTAGTTCCTAAAACTGAAATTCAAGAAATAGCTTTAAAACTCAGTAAGTCATCTGGAGCAAAGATCACAATTACAGATGATTTAGCGATAGGTGTAAGCGGTGTTGATTTCATTCATACCGATGTTTGGGTCTCTATGGGAGAGCTAGAAAATGTTTGGAATGAAAGAATTAACTTATTGAATCCTTATAGAGTTACTAGAGAAGTAATGGAATTAACAAACAATAAAAATGTTAAATTTATGCATTGTTTACCTGCATATTATGATGACAAAACTTTAATTGGTAAAAAAATTAAAGAAAGTTTTGGAATTGAAGGAATTGAAGTAACGAAAGAAGTATTTCAATCATCTAATTCAATTGTTTTTGATCAAGCCGAAAACAGAATGCACACAATTAAAGCTTTGTTAGTTGAAACATTAGCTTAAAAAAAATTACCCGCTTAATTTCTTAAGCGGGTAACTTGTAGAAGTCCTTGATCTTACAGTGGTCGCACGTTTGCGGCTTGTGGACCTTTTTGGCCTTCAGTGATATCGAATTCAACTCTTTGTTCTTCGTTTAAACTACGATAACCGTCGGATTGAATTGCTGAATAGTGAACGAACACGTCTGGTCCGCCTCCATCTGGAGCTAAGAATCCAAAGCCCTTTTCTGAGTTAAACCATTTGACGCTGCCTTGTGGCATATTTATTTCTCCTGCTTTTGTTGATTAAACCGCTCAATGCTTTTGCCTAAACGGGGCCGTTCGCCGCTGACTTTCTGCGGCATCTTCGGACACCTTGCATAAATCATTAACTTGCAACCACTGTTAACTCTACGGCATTTGTCGTGATTTAAATCAGTGGGGCATTAAATATGTGTAAAAGAAAACGAGCAAACAAATGAAGCTTTTACACTTCAATTTGTTTGCTCGTTTATCGGTCTGTGGAGGTGGCGGGATTTGAACCCGCGTCCATCAGTGTCGTACTAGGGCTTCTCCGGGCGCATCCACTTTTATGTGTTCTTGACCTGCTGGATACTTGTGGCCTTGCCAGCAACACGGTCAAAGTTACTTTTAAATTTTTCCATTTAATCTAGTAACCCGACTAAATGGTGATCCTTCTAGCGACGCCAGATCTCAGATCGAAGGAACTCCTGAGCTGACGGACTTTATGGCTAAAGCTACTTTAAGCAGCTAGAGCAAAGTCAGTGCGAGATTTATTTGCACTTATTTTTTCAAGACATGGTTTACGAGATCTGTCCTGAACCTCGGCCCGCTTCACCTAACGCGATTCACTGTTGTCGAAACCGTTCACCCCCTATTTAGTTGTTTTTCACTCGATAGAGGTTTATTTCTATCGAACTTTTTATTCTACACCCTTCAAGCGACGCCCCATTGCCTTGGTTGCTTCTTTCTTATCCATCTTTTCTTTCAAACTTTGACGTTTGTCATGCGTAGTTTTGCCTTTTGCCACAGCTAGTTCAACTTTTGCTTTACCATCTTTGAAATAAAGACTTAATGGCACCAAAGTAGTACTTGAATTTTGAAGAGATTTAATTAATTTATTGATTTCAATTTTTTTAATCAACAATTTTCTTGCTCTTCTAGGTTCATGATTAGTCCATGTGCCTGCTACATACTCAGGAATATGAATATTATGAAGCCACACTTCGCCATTTTTAATTTGAGCAAAACCATCAGTAAGGCTTGCTCTTCCTAGTCTTAAAGATTTAACTTCAGTTCCTACTAAAACAATGCCTGCTTCTAAAACCGACTCAATTGAGTAGTCGTGTCTAGCTTTTTTATTTTGGGCAATTAGTTTTTTCCCTTTTTCTTTCATAATTAACCACGTTGCCCAACACTTGCCAACAATCCACTTAAAACTTGTAAAGCTCTTTGTTCTGCTACAAATTTTTCTTCATTTGCAGAAACTTCAATATCTGGTTCTATTCCTTGACCTTCTAATTTTTTACCACTTGGAGTTATGTAGTAACCAACAGTTAATTCAATTTCTGCACCATTTGAAAGTGACTCAGAATTTTGCACTGTAGCTTTACCAAAAGTTTTTTCCCCTACAATTATGGCTCGATTTCGATCCTGTAAAGCTGCAGCGACAACCTCTGCCGCACTTGCTGTTCCTCGATCAACAATTACTACTAATGGAGTTCTTGAATCACCATTTCCTAATGCATTGAAGACTTCTGGTGATTGTCCAGATCTATGAAATTCAACCACTAATCCACCATTTAAAAATGCTCCTGCTACATCAACTGCTTCAACTAATAAGCCACCTGGATTTCCTCTTAAATCTAAAATGACTCCAGTAATTTCTTGACCACTAGATCCAAGAGCTGCACGTAAGGCTCTGGCAGAGCCTCTATTAAATTCACTTATTGCAATTGAAATAACACCGTCATTAAGAATTTTTGCCTCAACTGGATTTGTTTTTAAATCAATTCTTTTTATATTGAAACTCAGTAATTCATCATTTCTTTTAACAGCTAGAATTGCATTTGTATTATTTTCCCCAGAGAGTAAATTTGCCACTTCCGAGAGTGGTCTATTAAAGGTAGAAACACCATCTACAGATTCAATAACGTCACCATTTTGAATTTTTGCAAATTCTGCAGGCGAACTTGGAACTATGCCTGCAACGCTAACTGCACCCGATTCATCACTTCTAATCCAAACGCCAATTCCAGAGAATTGTCCTTCAATTGATTCTTCAAAAGATTTATTGCCTGTTGAAGGTAAATATTGGCTCCACTTATCACCCAAAGATTTAAGCATTCCATCAATTGCTGCACGCTCTAATGTTTGTTGATCAGTTTGGTTTGCTGAATTTGCCAATATTTTTTTTGTAACTTCATCTAAAACTGATTCATTGGAATCTCTATTCAAGATAGAGCCAAAAAGAAAACCGGCAGCAAAAATCACTCCTCCAGCTATTAAAACTGAGGAATAATTGGGCTGCTTTTTTTTCATAACTTAATTGTAGTTGAACGCTGTTTTCTTGAGGAAAATTAATAATTATTGGTAATTAACAAGAAACCGGAACTTTTGCTGACCCAAACCAACCTAGTGGATTAAATGGTGTTCCATTAATGTGAACTTCAAAATGTAAATGAGGTCCAGTTGACCAACCTGATGATCCAACAAAACCGATTGTGTCTCCCACCGCTACACCTTGGCCAACGGAAACATTAAATCTTGATAAATGTGCATACATGGTTGAAAGTCCACCATTATGTGCAATAACAATCACTCGACCATATGCACGCAAAGTTGTTACTGCTGTAACAATTCCAGTTGCTGCAGCACCAATTGGTGTTCCAGTACCTGCTGCTAAATCCATTCCCGTGTGACAAGATCTGTAACCAAAAACTGGATGTCGTCTTGGTCCTACATTTTGACTTAATCTTGCACCTTGCACAGGCCAGTAAAGTTCGCCAGGAATTGATCCGCCTAATCCAGCTCTTAATCTTGCCAATTGTTGTAAGCGAATTTGTTCAGCTCTTAACTGCTCATAACGTTTTCTAGTTGCTTCTCTTTCACTTTCTGCTTTTGCCAGAGCAGCTTTTTGTTTAGCAATTAATCTTAAAACTTCTTCTTCGGCAGCCTTTGCTCTTTTTGCAGCCTCTAAAGCTGCTGCTTTTTCTTGTTCTAAAATAACTTTTTGAGCAGCAACTGCTGCCTGCTCTGTTTCAAGTTGAGCTTTAATAGTTTCCAATTGTTCAATTTTGGCATTTTGATTTCCGATGTAGGTTTGCATTGCCATTAATTTTTGACTGAAATCATTGGGGTCAGTTGCGCCTAAAATAATTTCTAAAGTCGCAAGTGGTCCATCTTGATAAATTGTTCTTGCAACATCTGCCACAAAACTTCTTGTTTGATCGTAGGTTTTTTGTGTAATTTCTAATTGACTTTCAAGCTCTGCTAATTTTTCAGCAGCTTGACGATCTTTTTCTTGCGCAACTGCAAGTTCTGCCCTTGCTTTTTTTAAAGCAGCTTCAGCAATAGGTAGCTTCTTTCTTATTTCTGCTAATTCAGCAGCTACTTCACGAACCAATGCACTTGCATTCTCTAATTCCTGTTGTGCTGCATTAACTTCATCATCAATATTTTTTGGTAATGCATAAATTGGACTATTTATTGTAAAAACTAATGCTATAGATAAAATAAATACAAATAATTTTCTGATAACTGCTTTCATCAGAAAAACCTAAACTTTCAAATGTCTAGCTATGCCAAACCAAGCGGTGATAAAAGCCAACAAAGTTCCAGATCCAATACAAATTAATGAAGCTGAAATAACTGCATCCCAGCCAAAAAATGAAGTAAAGGTGAATGAGGTTGCTATTACTTGATCGACTAAATAACCTTTAACAAAACTTAAAATTCCAGCCGCAATTAATCCACCAAGTAAAGCCCCAAATATCGCTTCTAGCAAAAATGGAAGTCGTAGAGCCATTTTTGAAGCTCCAACTAATCTCATAATTCCAATTTCTCGACGTCTTGCATATGCAGTAACTCTTATCGTGTTTCCAACAAGTAAAGAAGTAACGACAAGCATTGCTGCTGCAAAACCAAGAGATAAAGCTTGCAAACCACCTAAGACACTAAATAATTTGCTTAAAGTTGCACGTTGATCACGCACAGCTTCAATTCCAGGACGACTTAAAAATTTATTAACAACCGTGGTGAATTCTTCTGGATTAGATAATTTTATTCTAAAACTTTCTGGTAATTGGTCAGGAGTTACATTTGCAGAAATTGGAGAAGATTTAAACCTCTCAATAAATCTGTCATAGGCATCTTGTTGGGATTCAAAAAATATTTCTGCCACAAGAGGTTGCATTGCTTCTAAATCAGTTCTAATTTGCGACTTTTGTTCTTCGGTTGCAGGACCATTTGTGCAAGAAGGAGTATCACTTCCTGCGGTACATAAAAATATTGAAACCTCTACTTTGTCAAACCAATAATCTTTCATTTCATTTACTTGAGATCCAACTAAAAGTGAAACTCCTAAAAGTGATAATGAAATAGCAAAAGTCGCCACTAAAGCGATTGTTAAGGTAATACTTCTACTAATTCCTTGCCAAACTTCTTCCATAACAAATCTAAATCGGTTCATGAGTAGCCATAACCTCCTTGGATTTGATCTCTAACAACAGCACCATTAGTAATTTCAATAACACGTTTTCTCATCTGATCAACAATTCCTGCATCATGTGTTGCCATGATGACAGTTGTTCCTGCTTTATTAATCTGATCTAAAAGTCTCATAATTTCTACCGTGGTGTCAGGATCTAGATTTCCTGATGGTTCATCTGCCATCAAGATTGCAGGTCTATTAACCAATGCTCTAGCAATAGCAACTCTTTGTTGCTCACCACCTGATAATTGATCAGGCTTTCTATTTGCTTTATCTAACAATCCAACTAAATCTAAAACTGCTGGAACAGTTTGTCTTATTTCTTCATGTGACTTATTCAATACCTGCAAAGCAAAGGCAACATTTTCTGCAACAGTTTTTTCAGGAAGTAATCTAAAATCTTGAAAAACCATTCCGATATTTCTTCTTAACTTAGGAACTTCTTTTTCTTTTAAGTTTCCAATATTTACATCATCAATTAATACGTTTCCAGATTGAGCAGTTTCTTCTTTAATTAACAGACGTAAAATTGTAGATTTTCCAGCTCCTGATTGCCCAACAAGAAACACAAATTCACCATCATCAATTTGAAAAGAAACATTGTCTAAAGCAGGATGGCCATCTTTTCGATAAGCCATGGTTACGTTTTCGAATTTGATCATTTGGTCTCCACTTTTGAGGTTATCGGGTGAGACTAGAGATACGCGTGAGACTCGCCTCACAAAGCGGTGTGGCGTTCACTACTTAATTAGATTTTTGCTGCTTTCGCCAACGAATTCCTGCTTCGATAAATCCATCTAAGTCTCCATCTAAAACAGCACTTGGATTTCCCGTTTCATAATCAGTTCTTAAATCTTTAACAAGTTGATAAGGAGCTAGGACATAAGATCGCATTTGATTACCCCAAGAGCCAGTTGTTGAATTTTTTAGTGCATCAATTTTTGCTTGCTCTTCCTGATGTTTTTTTTCTAATAATTTAGATTGCAATACTGCTAATGCTGTTGCTTTATTTTGTAATTGACTTCTTTCATTTTGACACGACACAACAATTCCGGAAGGAATGTGAGTAATCCTTACTGCAGAATCTGTTGTATTTACACCTTGCCCACCCGGTCCACTTGAACGGTAAACATCGACTCTTATTTCGTCATCTGAAATTTCAATTTGATCACTTTTATCTACAACTGGTACAACCTCTACTCCAGCAAAACTTGTGTGACGTCTCTTTTGAGAATCAAATGGAGAAATTCGAACTAAACGATGTGTTCCTTGCTCAACTGAAAGTGTTCCATACGCAAATGGAGCATGCACTGCAAAAGTTGTAGATTTTATTCCAGCTTCTTCTGCATATGATGTTTCATATATATCAGTTTTCCAATTTTTTCTTTCACAAAATCTTAAATACATGCGCATAAGCATTTCTGCCCAATCTGCTGCATCTACTCCACCAGCTTCGGATCGAATTGTTACTAATGCTTCTCTTTCGTCATATTCACCATTTAATAGTGTCCTTACTTCTAACTCTCTAATTTCCTTTTTTAAGAACTCAAGTTCATTTTTTGCATCGTCAAATGCGCTCTTATCGTCTTCATCTGTAGCAAGTTCAACTAAAACATATAAGTCTTCAATTTTTTTACGAATATTCGTAACTTTTTTAAATTCACTTTGTAAATTTGATAATTTGGAAGTTATAAATTGAGCAGTGGCAGGGTCATCCCAGAGATTAGGTTTACTTGCTTCTAGTTCAAGTTCATTAATTTGAGTTTTTAACGAATTTAAATCTAATACTTTTTCAATAGAACTCAATGTGCTATTTAACTCATTTATTTCAACTATTAGATCTTTACTCATATGTGTATATTCTAATTAAATCGTCTGATTTATCCTAATCGAGCATAAGTTTTGCACTTGTCGTTGCATTTATTGAGATAAATCTATAGGGAATTTCAAATGGTAAATAGTGATTCAAAACTATATCGATATAAATTTCATTATTTAATACATTTATATTTAATACCTTAAGATCAGACGAATTGTAATTTTCTTTAATGTAATTATTGACCTCATTTTGAACACGAAATTCGTCTAAAGATAAAACATTTAAAAGTGAATTTTGATAATAACTCGGTAAATCGAGATAATTTGTTCCTAATAAAGCGGCTTGATCAATAACTGATTGCAATTTTTGCTTTTGGAAATAAATTGATGAAATATTGACAACAACTATAAAAATAGATAGGAATAAAGAAATTAGACCAACAATTAAAATTAAAACACTTCCATTTTGGTTTAATTTTTTGATAAAAAGGTTCCTATCTGATATCGAGAACTTGTTTTTAAGGGAATTTTTAGCATTAAAAATTCAAAATCGCTGACTAAAGTAACTTTTACAAAACTTGATTTATTACTGCATTCTGATATACCGCAATTTATTGAATAATCTAAATCAAGATTTGGTGATACCACATTCATCCATGAATCACTGTTCGATGGTTCAAAAATTACAATTTTTTTAGGATCTTGGGCAATTGAAAAGGCAATAAAATTTGTTATGCGTGCCATTTCATTCTTTTTTATTGAGATAAGTAAAAAGTTAAATATTCCTTGAAAAATCATAATACAAATAATTATGTAAATTAGATATTCTAAAATAATATTACCTTTTTGATTCTTAAAAAGCATAACTTTTTGAATTTATTATAAAAGCTTTGAATCCAAGTATTTTGTAATTTACTTCAACTTTAATAATTTTTAGATTATTCTTTTGTAAATCGATATTTTCAATATAGACTTCTGGTTGATCAATCAATAAATTAAAATTATTAAAATAATTCTTCGTTTGAGAAATAATCTGACTATCGCTATATCCAATTCGAGCTAGCCTGGAAGAATTGTCTACAGCTAAAGAAATAGTTGCATAATTTATTGCTAGAAAGATGAATTGCACAATAATTAAAGTAAGAACTATAACCAGTGGGAAAACTAACGAGAAACCAGATACTACAGAGCCACTTTGATTTCTCTTAAGGTTTTGAAACAGATTCAATTGCTTTGTTAAACATTGCGGCTAAAGCAGTGTCTGCAACTACCCATAATGCTGCAACTAGTCCTGCAGTCATAACTGTGATTAATACCCAACCAGGAACATCGCCTGATTGATTTTTAATGAAAATATATTTTTGTAGCATCGCTCTCCTTATCCAAGTTCTTGTAAAACTGTTAGCGCTGGATACATTGCAACTGCTAACACTGAAGGTAAAACCACAAAAACAATTGGCATTAACATGGCAATTTCTTTTTTAGCGGCTTTTTTGGTAATCAAATTCCGAAGCTTTATTCTCTGATCTGTTGCAAAATTCCTGGTAACTTCAGCTAACGGTGTTCCTCTTTCTAAAGCTAGATATATTTGCTGCATTAAAGGTTTTAAATTTTTACCGCTTTTCTCATTAGTCATTTCATCTAAGGCTTCAAATAACGGTTTACCGAATGAATTTTCTTTTAATGCTTTTTCAAGCGATAGGGAATATTCTTTTGGAACAAAATTGATTATTTTCTCCAGACCACTTCGGGGATTTAGGCCAGAGGTCAATGCGACTGCAAACAAATCTGCAAATTCTGCAGAATCAATTAATGCCTTAGAATCATTATTTTCAAATTTATGTAACAATTTATTTTTAAAAAATAAATCTCCTCGAATAGACTTTCCTACCTCATTAGAATCAATAAACGGATAAATTCTATTTTTTAAACTTATTGAATCTAATTTATAAATTAAAAACATTAAGAAAATAAATAGTAAAATTGATGAAAAAGTTATAACATTTTCCATATCAAATCTTTCTAATTTCTAGATTCCCAATTTTTTGCATAACTAAAAACCCAGCAATACCTAATAAAGCCACAAGAAATAAAACAATTTGTCCATTAATTGTTTGATAAGAAGTTCTCACATTCTCCTGAGTCCAAAGGGCTAAAAGAACTATCCAAGGAGAAATGATGGCAATTTTTGCCCCATTTAACACCCATGTTTGTTTAGTTTTCAATTCAGTTATTAACTCATGAAATTCTCTACTGGACTTAGACAAAATTGTAAGAATTTTTGAAAAATCACTTGCACCCAAAAAGTGCACCAATTCAATTATTTTTACTACTTTTTTACCAATTTCATCTTTGACATCATTTTTTAAAATAGGAATTACTTTTGAAACCTGATTGCTTCTATTTATTTCAATAATTGAAGAGTATAAGTCGCTCTTCAATGGTTCTTCAGCATTATTTAATGCTTGAGATAGAGACTCTTTTAATGTAAAACCTGCCTTAGTGGCACTTGTCATGTTATCCAAAAAGTAAAGCCATTGTTGCATTTTAAGTTCCTTCATTTTCTCTAATCTTTTTTTCA
>JACCED012456015.1_pt1 | contig 11326 bp, 10 predicted proteins | sample 7455021 | NCBI WGS metagenome assembly JACCED01 (sample SAMN15323456, study PRJNA562643) | freshwater metagenome | isolation source: river surface water | place: USA:Blue River Watershed | collected 2017-08-19
ACTGCTGACGGATGCGTTGGCTCTGCCCAGCTATCGGGATCGGATACTTGAGGGAGCGCTTGCCGGCATACGCACTCAGGACGACCCTCAGTATGCGCAGTCGATTACCGCCGTCGTTCAGGAGCGTATCGCAGGCCTCCCCGGCCCCATCGCAACGGCCGCGCTGGAAACCCTCGGCTTTCTCAGCCGCCATGAACAAAACCGTGATAGTGTCAGGGAAACACTGACCGGACTCCTCACCTCAGAGCGCGAAACGGTCCGCTTGGCTGCCATCAGCGGACTCGGTTTTCTTGAAGATGCGCGGGCCGCAGGGATTTTAGAAACATTCGCGAACGCATCCCCAGCGAAACCGGAAAAAAGTGCGGCGCTGAAAGCCTTGGAAAAAATCCGAGCGGTTCGAAAGGGCAGCGAGGAGCTCAAAGGGCTCAGAGACGAAATTGCGGAGCTCAAAAAGACCGAAGCCGAGCTCAAGAAAGACTTCGAAAATTTTAGAAAAAAAATTGAAGCCAAATGAGTTTAGATCCGCATCCACTGAAACGCTCGGATTCCAATCAGCCGGCCGAACCGCGATCGGCCTTCGGAGCGCTCGGCGCCCTGCAACGCGCCACGGGCTTTGTGCTCTTCCTAGTCCTCATTGGATGCGGAACTTTCGGCTTCCCAGTCAAAGCGGAGGCTTTTGCCCGCAAGCCTAAATTCGTAGTCAGATTTTTCGTGGAGGTCGGCTCCATCAGCAAAGATCCCTTTTCAATGCCTGTGACGCTCACAAATCCAAAGCGGAACTCTTTCATGGAGCGGGCGGCGAGCCTGAGCGAGCGCCATGTGAAAGGGGCGCATGTTTATCCTGTGGCGGACGGATCGTGGGGATGCCTTTTTAAACTAGATGACGGCGGGCGCATCATTCTGCACAACATTAGTTCATCCAACCGGGGGCGGGCCATCATCGCGTACTTTGGTTCCGAGAAAGCGGCGCGCCAAATCGTGGACATTCACATCGACCAGACAATCACTGACGGGCTGATTCCCATTCCGCGCGGGCTCACCTACGGCGAAGTGCTCCAAATTCAAAAGCAATTTCCTCCGCTTCAACTAGGCGCAGCAAAGTGAGTTTCGCATCCCTGCTAACAGTCATCACGCCGGTTTTTTTCACTGCGTTCGTGGGATTCATCGCGCGGCACTTCGGCTTGATGAAAGCCGAGGGCGACTCGAGTTTTCTGAAGCTCACGCTCAACATTCTGTTTCCCGCGCTGATCGCCGACTCTATTCTTGGCAACCCCCTGCTGCGTGAGCCCGAGAACCTCTGGCTCCCACCGCTACTGGGCCTCGGTTTGGTTTCACTCGGCATGGGGGTGCTCGCCCTGACCTTGGCGCCATTCGCACTCCCCGAGCGCACACGCAGGGCTGGAATCGTCACAGCCGGAATACAGAATTACGGATACCTCGTCATCCCCATCGTCACAGCGCTCTTTGACAAGGAAACGCTGGGGGTGTTGTTCCTGTTCAACGTCGGCGTGGAACTCGGCATGTGGATGGTCGGCGTTTCGGTACTTTCCGACCAAAAAACCGTGAACGTGTGGAAACTGGCTTGCAACGCCCCCACGCTCGCAATTTTTGTCAGCGCCGCATTGAACCTCGTGCACATCAAGGACTGGCTGCCGGTGTTCGTTCTCAGCACGATGCATCTGCTAGGCGGAATCGCCGTCCCTATGGCCCTGATCCTCACCGGGCTGACCGCATACGACGCGATCCGCGAGAGGGATCCGGAAGGCACGCGGTGGCCAGCCCTCTTAGCGTCGCTTTCAGCGCGACTCATCGCACTTCCTTTGGTTTTTCTCGCATTTGCAAAATGGCTTCCCGCGGGGCCCGCTCTCCAGAACGTGCTGCTTGTGCAGGCGGCGATGCCCGCGGCTCTCTTCCCGATTGTTCTCTGCAAGGCTCACGCCGCCGACAGCCGTTTCAGTTCGCAGATCGCGATCGGAAGCACCCTTGTTGGATTCATCTCGATCCCGTTTTGGATCCGGTTCGGCAGCAACTGGATTGGAAATCCGGTGGGCTGACCGCTGAATCCCGCGGCCAAAAACGCGCGCTCGCTCATCGATCCCTGCCGTCGATATGGAGCCCCCGCCCCACCCGCGGGGTCCTCCGCACTGCCGCGGACTGTTTCAAATTCTAAAAGCCAACAACCAGGAAGCGCCCAGAAACCCTGCCGCCAACAGCCCGCAGGCCACCTGACCCACACGCGGCATTTTGTCAGCGACGCGCAACGCGGCCACAATCCCCCCAAGGGGCAAACCGACGGCGAACCCCCAGAGATGCGCCAGCACATCGATCCGCTCCCTGGGACCACCAGCTCCCAAGTAGGCGAGCAACGCCAGTCCGGCCCCCAACGGCAAAATCCAACGCCAAACGGATCGACCCGATCTCCGCATCAAAATGCCTCCACAGGAATCCCCAACCAGCAACCCCAGGGCCCCAAAAACCGCAGTCGAAGCCCCGATGCTCTGATGGTCCCCTGGGAAATAAATCCAAGCATTCAAGGCGTTTCCAACTGCACCGCTCGTGAGAATCAAGATCCAGGTCAAACCCTGACCCAGCGATGGAATCATCAACCCCGCAAACAGCAGGCCCGCACTAATGTTGGCGATCACGTGCGGCACATCCGCATGCAAGCTGAGGGCGGTGAAAACTCTCCACCACTGCCCGCCCTGCATGACTCTTTCCGCGGAAAGCAGCCCCGAGTTCCGCCACGATTCACCCAATTCCGCCTGCAAGATCGCGAACAATACAAACAACCATGCGACGAAATGGAGCGACCAATATCCGCGATGGACCCTTCGCGGCGCCTCATCCGGGAAATGCCCACCGTCCTGTGCAGCAGCCCACAGTTGGGCTTCATAAATCCGTAATTCTTCGCAAGCCACCTCCCGATCCTCGGGCGAAACGCGCACAACCCACCCGTCCCCACATCGCTGAACGAGATAGGAAAGCCCCTTGGACGCGAGCACCAACCCTCTCTCCCGTGCATCGGCAAGTTTACTGAGGCGCGCCAACTCGACAGACCCGTCCGCCCATTCATCGGAAGAAAACTCCACTCAAAGACCTTACCACAAACCCAGCCGGCGCCCCCAAGCTTTTCCCATCCACACGCGCTGAATCATTGACACATCTCCCTCACTCCTTAAGATCTCCCTCCCTTTTCAAGGATCACTCCCACGGCACTCTGATATGAAACGCACCTACCAACCTTCCAAGCGCACCCGCAAACAGCAGTTCGGCTTCCGTGCTCGGATGAAAACCAAAAACGGACGCGCAATTCTCTCCCGCCGCCGGCAGCACGGACGCAAGCGCCTCCTACCAAAGGGCGTAGAACTGCACTTTGAGCGCCAGACGGATCTCAACAACAACGCCGCCAAGGCGCTCGTGCAGCGCAAACAGCGCCGCGCTGCCGTCCGCACGGTGACGAAAGCCGCAAGGGCCGCAGCCCACAAGTCGGCGTAATCGCAGTTTAAACGGCACATTTTCAGGCTGTTGCTCAGCCGCTGCACCTAACGCATGGAACCGAATCCACGCAAGGTCCAGCGGCTTAAACTTTCCGGGGACTTCCGCAGCGTCCGCGAAAAGGGATCCTCGGTGACCGGCAAGTGGCTGGTTCTAGGCGTGCTTCGAACGCAGCCGCCAGCGGCCGGTGGCGCAATCACATGCTCTCTGCGCGGCGCCAAGTTAGGGATCATCACCTCCAAAAAGGTCGGTGGTGCCGTTGTCCGGAACAGGGTGCGCCGCCAGCTCCGGCACATCCAGCAGTCTTTCTACCCCAATCTTTCGCGATCCGTATGGTGCGTCACCGTGGCCCGTTATTCCGCCTCAAGGGCTACTTTCAGCCAACTCCGGGCGGAATGGGAAAGACTCGCATTGAAAGCGGGCATTTTTTCCGCATGAAAACCCTGCTCCTGCAGTTGATCCGCCTCTATCAAATGGCGATCTCCCCGGTGCTTCGCGTGATCGGCGGTCCTCAGGGCGGCTGCCGTTTTGAACCCTCCTGCTCGGAATACTGCCTGCAAGCGGTGAAGATACACGGCTCGCTTAACGGGCTGCGACTTGGCGTTTCGAGGATCTGCCGCTGCCACCCGTGGGGCCCCTCGGGATTGGACCCAGTCCCCGCAAGCATTCGCAAAAACTAAATTTTTTAATTATGGATAAAAAAGGAAAACTCGGCGTCGCCTTGTCACTCATCGCGCTCATCGCTTGGCAGATTTATTACAGCAACGAGCTGAACCGAACCAAGCTGGCGCAGGAACAACTCGCTGCGGCGGCCGCCGCAGCAGCGGCGGCGGAAACCAAGCCAGCGGCTGCGCCGCCTGCCGCGACAACACCCGCAACGCCTCCCGCCGATTCCACCACAACTCCGGCAGCCGCAGGCAACGCCTCGGCAAACGAGTCCAAGCAAACCCTGAAGCTTGAGTCAGCGGGAGCGGAATGGATTTTCACCAACCGCGGCGGAGGTATTGAGCAGGTCACACTCAAAGGCCACACCACCGAATCCGACCGGGCTGTCAGCCTCAATGAATTCGGCAATATCCCCATCGGCGCACTCACGGAGGCGTACGAAAGTCCAATCCTTGAAAACTTCACCATGGAAGCAGGGACGGACTCCAAGAGCGTCGTATTCCGCCGCACCGATCCGCGCCAGATCACCATCATTAAGAGCTTCAACCTGCAGGCTCCGCAGGAGGGAGCGAAGCAAAAAGCCGATCCCTACATTGCAAACCTGGAGATCAAAATCATCAACCAGTCCAGTTCGCCTGTGACTGTCCCCGCCTACTCCGTCCGTGCGGGTTCCGGTGCACCGCTACACCTCAAAGACCTGCCGATTTACACAGGCGTCAACCGGATGATCGGCACCAACGGCAAATTTCTCGATACAACGTGGTTTGACGGTGGTGGATTCCTCGGGTTCGGTAAAACCCCCCGGCCAGTCTACTCGGAAAACGGCGCGATATCGTGGATTGGTGTAACCAACCAGTATTACGCGACCATTCTGAGCTGTATCGGCTCCGCCGGCAGCGAAGCCCTCGCGAGCCGTATCGTGGTGGCTCCAGCGGATTGGACTGCCACGGGCCGCGCCGCCGACGGACAGATCCCCTACGCCGTCGATGGCGCCATGCGCCTCGCCAGCCAGTCGCTGGAACCCGGCAAGGAGATCGTCCACAAGTTCGCCATCTACTCGGGTCCTCGCGAATTTAGCCGTCTGCAGGCGCTCGGGGGCGGGCAGGAGGAAATGCTCGACTTCGGGATGTTCTCGATCGTGAGCAGGGTCCTGCTCAGCTCCATGAACGGGCTCAAGGGGATGCTCGGATCCTACGCCGCAGCCATCGTGCTACTGACGATCTTCATCAAACTGCTGATGTGGCCGCTTCAAACCAAGTCGACCAACTCCATGAAGCGGATGCAGGAACTGCAGCCGAAGATGGCGGCGCTGAAGGAAAAATACGCGGACGACCCTGCCAGGATGAACCAGGAACTGCTGGTGCTGTACAAAAAGCACGGAGTCAATCCGATGTCCGGCTGTCTGCCGATGCTCATCCAGATCCCGATCTTTTTCGGATTCTACAACATGCTTGGGAAAGCGGTGGAGTTGCGCAACAGCCCATTTCTCTGGGTGCACGACCTTTCGCAACCGGACACTGTAGCGCACCTCGCGGGCTACCCAGTCAACGTGCTACCGCTGGTGATGGCGGTGACCATGCTTTGGCAGATGCAACTCACGCCCAAAACGGGCGATCCGGTTCAGCAGCGGATGTTCATGTTCATGCCGCTGATTTTCATCGTTTTCTGCTACAACTTTGCATCCGCCCTCTCACTGTACTGGACAGTTCAAAACATCTTCACCATTGTTCAGCTCACCATCACCAACCGGCAGAAGGCGGCCAGCTTGCAGAAAACCGGAACCTTGGTGAAAAAAACCTAAGGCACCAGCACACCCCTTCACCCATGAAACTGGATCCTCGCGAAACCTTGGAAAGCATGCTTGGTCTTCTGGGATTCTTTTGCAACGTCGAGGAGTCCCAGCAGGGAAGCTCGATTATCCTGCAAATCTACTCCGCTGAGAAAGACAGGTTGATTGGCAAGAACGGCAAAGTGCTCGAGGACATCCAGACGCTTCTCAACCGGATCCTGCAGGCCAGTGACAAGCACGCCCCGAAAGTACAGGTTGACGTGGAGCACTACCGGGCAATGCAGGAGGATCAACTCGTTTCACGCGTTCGCGAGCTCGCACAAAACGTCCGACTCACCGGGAGGTCCATCCAGCTCGAGCCCATGAACGCATACGAACGGCGAATCGTTCACAATGCCTTCGCGGAAGATCCAGAGATCAAGACGTGGAGTCCGCCCGATGGCTCGCGGCTCAAGCGCATCACCCTGCGCCGCAGATAGGCCATCGGCAGGCACGGCAAGCCACCTCAGAAGCAGGAGGCGGCCAGTGTGCGTTCCAGCCGTGGATTGGAGACGCCCGTTCAGTTGACTTTGTTTTGGACTCTTCCCTCGAGGAATGCAGCCACATTTTCAACCACAGTCGCCATGAGGCGCTTTCGAGCTTCCACACTCGCCCATGCAATGTGAGGGGTGATCACTGAGCGCGGCGCGGTGAGAAGAGGATTGCCGGCGTCCGGCGGCTCCACTCCAAGCACGTCAGCGCCGAATCCGGCAAGGCGGCCTTCCCTCAAAGCGCGAGCCACCGCAGCCTCGTGAATCAGTGGCCCCCTTCCCGTATTGATCAACAGCGAGGAGGAGCGCATCCAACCGATGCTTTCCTCGTTAATAATCTCCTTGGTCTCGGGGGTGAGAGGGCAGTGAAGGGACACCACATCGGCGTTCTCCAAAAGCTCGCGGAGCGAGCACCATTCGACGGCAAAATCGGACGCCTTCTTTGTGCGCGAATAAGCCATGACGCGCATCCCGAGCGCCGAGGCAATCCGACCAACCGACTCAGCGATCGCTCCAAAACCTACAAGCCCGAAGCGCCTTCCGCTCAACTCATGAAATGGCGCAAGCGTGAAACAAAAATCAGAGCACGCTGACCATCCGCCCTGCTTGACCGCGCGGGCATGCGATCCAATGTACCCAAGCAACTCGTACATCAACCCGATGACATGCTGCGCGACGGTCATTGTGGAATAGCCCGGCACGTTAGTGACTGGAATCCCCCGCGCGGCCGCGGCTGCAACATCCACGATATTCGTGCCAGTCGCCAGCACTCCGATGTACTCGAGATCCCCCAGGGAGCGGATGAGTTCTGCATTCAACGCGACCTTATTGGTGAGCACGATTTCTGCACCCGTGCAGCGTTCCACCACCTGAGAGAACGCCGTCCGATCATAAACACTCAACTCTCCGAGCCTGCCCAGTGCATCCCAAGATGGGTGCTCCTCCGCCGGGACACCAACTCCGAGAGGATTCAGCGTGTAACCATCAAGAACGGTGATTTTTTTCATGGCGCAAGTTCCGAGTGCAGTTTCGCTGGAGACTCACCGCACGATCTCGGTTCCGAACCCAGCGTCTGTGAACACCTCCAGCAAAAGTGCATGCGGCATGCGTCCATCGATGAAGTGCACCTTTCTAACACCTTTCTCCAACGCATTGATCGCCGAATTCACCTTCGGCAGCATGCCTCCCGCGATGATCCCGGCGGCAACCAATTCTTGGATCTGCGCACGGCTTGCAGAGGAGATGAGCGTCGAGGGATCCCGATGATCCCTCAACAGCCCCGGCACATCCGAAAGATAGATCATTTTGGCCGCAGCCAGGCCGCCGGCGATGTTTCCCGCCGCTATGTCAGCGTTGATATTGAGCGCACCACCGCCTGCGTCCCTCGCAAGCGGCGAAATCACCGGGACAGCTTCGGCGGCGATGGCCCTCTCCACTTCATCCAGAGCCACATCCACGACCTCACCAACAAACCCCAGATCCACCTCCTGGTCACCCTCCCGTTGCAGCGGCAGTTTACGACCAACCAGCACCCGCTTGCCGGGAATCCCAACGGCACGGCCGCCCGCTCCGATCAGGTGACGCACAATCGACGGATTGATCAACCCATCCAAGGTCTCCTCCACAATCCGTATGGAGGTGGAGTCGGTAACCCGCAAGCCATTGCAGAAACGCGCCTGCACCCCAGCATCCGCCATGCGCTGGGTGATCGCCTTGCCGCCACCGTGAATGAGCACGGGGTTGATCCCGACCGCCTCGAGAAACACCACATCCTGCAGCATCCCGGCAACCACTGCGTCGTCCTCCATGGCGCTCCCCCCGTATTTGATCACGAAGATCTGGCCTCGATATTTTTGAATGTACGGCAGCGCCTCAGCGAGGGCCTCCATCCGGGAGTGCATGTCTTTGGTCATAATCCAGACGCCCGAATTGCCCACTGCGCGCCCGCGATGCAACCCAAAAACGCCGTCCCGTCCTTTTGGCTCGGCCCGCACTCAAGAAAATCCCGATCCTTAATCACATCTTACGTCACCTCCCCGTCTCAACGGCTCGCCCGCCCGCAAAGCCACATCCCCCCCGTGATGCCAACTACGCCCTCACTTGCGACTTCCTCCGAAAAGCGCTTTTTGAACCTCTACAACTGAAAAGGCTGCACAGACAACCGCGAACATGCGGCCCCATGCCTCCGCGCTGATGGGGGCGGAATGAAACACGCGGTTCATCCACGGATGATACGTGAACAAAGTCTGGGCCGTGCACATCAGCACAACGCCCAGCAAAAGCTTTTTGTTTTTACCCAATCCGCAAAACCACGCCGGCGCAATCAGCGAACGGCAGCTGAAAAGGTAAAACACCTCAAAGACCACAATCGCATCCACAGCCACGGTGCGCGCAACGGCCAAGGGAGAGCCGAGGCGCGTCTCCCACAAAAACAACCCGAACGCGCAAGCGAGCACGAGCACTGTCACCACGGCGCTTTTGACCAAGAGAATCCGCGCCACAAGCCCCATGGAAGGGTCGCGCGGCGGCCTCCTCATGACATCCTCCTCCCTCGGTTCCCAAACCAGCGTCAGCCCCAGAAGCATCGTGGTGACCAGGTTCACCCACAACATCTGGACAGGCAGCGCCGGGAGAGCGGCTCCAAACACCATCGCACAGAAGATCACCAGCGCCTCGCCCGCGTTGGTAGGCACCGTCCAAACAAGAAACTTGGTGAGATTGTCAAAAATGTGCCTGCCCTCCTCCACCGCGACCTCAATGGAGGCAAAATTGTCATCCGTAAGAACCATGTCCGCCGCACACTTGGCGACATCGGTCCCGCTCAAACCCATAGCGATCCCGATGTCTGCGCGCCGAAGTGCCGGCGCATCATTAACCCCGTCACCGGTCATCGCAACCACCTCACCGCTTCGCTGCAGCGCGCCCACAATCATGTATTTTTGAGCGGGCGAAACGCGCGCGAAGATGTCCGCCTCCCCAACTGCGGCGCTCAACTGTTCCGGATCCAATCCCTCCATGTCGCTTCCGCTGACGACGCGGGGCGAGGCGCCCCTGCACAATCCAATTCGCTTGGCGATGGACACGGCCGTGAGGACATGGTCCCCGGTGATCATCTTCACGGATATTCCCGCAAGACGGCACCTTCTGACGGCTGCAGCCACCTCCTTGCGCGGCGGATCCGCCATCGCCTGCAGCCCGAGAAAGGTGAGTCCTGAGGCCACTGCGGAGTGGTCCACCCGCCCGCAATGCCCCGCAACCTCGAGGCGCGCGAGCGCGATGACCCGCAGCCCCTGCGCCGCCATTCGCTCGGCAGCCTCGTGAATTTTCTCGGAACAAAGCGGCCGAATCGCACCGCCGTCATCCAGCTCGTTGGCGCAGCGGGACACGATCCGTTCAAGCGCGCCCTTCTTGTAAACCATCCGCGAGCGATCCCCCCCGTGCAGGGTGGCCATGTATTGGTGCGCCGACTCAAACGGAATCACATCGAGCCGCGGATGCCACTCCTGCACCCTTGCGTGGACCAACCCAGCCTTCTCCGCCGAGACAATCAGGGCAACCTCGGTCGGATCGCCCATGGCGCCCCATCGTTCCCCCTCCCGCACGAGGAACGCATCGTTGCAAAGGGCACCCGCCAGCAGACATTCCCTGAGCGCGCCCCGCACTTCAGCCACGGGGGCGCCGTCCGAGTAAATACGCCCTGCGGGGTCGTATCCCGTGCCGGTAACGCCGAAGATCCTTCCCCCAGCGTAGATCTCGCGGACGGTCATCTGGTTTTCGGTGAAGGTGCCAGTCTTGTCGGAGCAAATAACGGTCGTACTGCCAAGCGCCTCCACCGCGGGAAGATTCCGCACAATGACGCGCCGAGCTGCCATGCGCCCTACCCCGATGGCCAGCACGATCGTCAGGGCGGCTGGCAATCCCTCGGGAATCGCCCCCACCGCAAGCGCCACCGCTGCAGTGAACATTTCATTCGCGGGCATCCCGTGAAGCACTCCTGCGAGAAAAGACAGCAGGGCCAACGCCAGGATCGCCCAGAGCGCGACCCGGCTGGCCTGCTCAATTTTACGGATCATCGGCGTGCTGCGCTCCGAGCACGATGCGACGAGCCCAGCGATGCGCCCGATTTCGGTATCGTCGCCGATGCGCACCACCACCCCCTTGCCACGCCCCGCGATCATGAGTGTTCCAGCGAACACCATGTGCGGCGCCGCACCCGGGCCGCTGCGATCCTCCGTTGGCCCACGCTGTGCCGGTGCGGGGCCGCCCTGCTCGCCAGAAAAGGCACGGCCCGTGCTCGGATGATTTTCGGAATGATGCGATTTTGAAACCGGCAGGCTTTCGCCCGTCAGAGCAGACTGGTCGACCATGATCCGCTGCGACTCAAAAAGCCGGATATCGGCGGGCGCCTTGTCGCCGGCCTCCAGAACCACCACATCCCCCGGAACGAGCATCTCCGCTGCCAAGCGGCTCCGCTTGCCCTCGCGTACAACTGTTGCGTGGGTTTGCACCATGGCCCCGAGCGCATCGATGGCTTTGCCTGCGCGATGCTCCTGCAGAAAGCCGACGACACCGTTTAAAAAAACCACTGCAAATATCACCACGCCATCAATCCAGCCGCTAAAGATGAAGCTCACCACGCTGGCAAGCAGCAAAAGCAGCATGAGAGGACTCTTGAACTGCGCAAGAAACCGCAGCGCCCAGTGTTCGCCACGGTTCAGACTCAATACGTTCGCCCCATACCTTCGCCGGGCAGCCTCCGCCTCCCGCTCGTTTAAACCCCGGAGTGGGTCCGAGTGCAGCCGCGAAAACACTCCGTCGATTTCTGCGTCACTTAAACCCGAATTTA
>JACCED010414885.1_pt1 | contig 11324 bp, 8 predicted proteins | sample 7455021 | NCBI WGS metagenome assembly JACCED01 (sample SAMN15323456, study PRJNA562643) | freshwater metagenome | isolation source: river surface water | place: USA:Blue River Watershed | collected 2017-08-19
CTAAAGCATGTGCGGCATCTTCAATCACGACTGCATCGATATTGTCAGCCAACAACTTAATGGCAGGCATGTCACAAGGCAAGCCTGCGAAATGAACCGGAACAATGGCCCTAGTATTGAGATTTTTTTCTAAGGTCGCCTTTAATGATTGCGGCGACATATTAATCGTTTGAGGATCTATGTCTGCAAATGCAACTTTTCCACCCGCATATATACCGGCATTCGCACTAGCAACAAAGGTAATCGGACTTGTTATTAAGGTTGATTTAGGGCCGACCCCAGCTGCAAGAGCAGCAAGATGCAAAGCTGCAGTTCCACTTGAAACAGCAACTGCATACTTGGCGCCAACATATTCCGCAATCTGCTCCTCAAATTGCTCGACAATCGGGCCCTGTGTAAGTATTCCACTCCTCAAAACATCAACAACCGCCTGGATATCGTCCTCATCAATATGGTGCTTTCCATAAGGGATCATAATTTTCCTAACTCCATAGCGATACCGCATTCTTCCTGCTGAAGTAATTTAGAGAGATGTTCATCCACATTGCCTAAACTTCTACCTAAAAAACTGGTGGCTTTTTTATTACTAAGACTCATATCTAAAGGACGCCTCACCAAGAGCGGACGACTCGAAATCTTTGTAGCCTTAATTAGATCTTCATTTAACTGTAGCTTTTTAGCCAGCCTTAGCCCAAAATCAAACTTGGATAGACGCTCCTCCCCGACAATATTAAAAACTCCCTTAGCCTGCAAGGCGATTAAATCATGTGTGGCCTCGGCAAGAAAGGCAGCTAAAATTGGGGTATAAAAAACATCGTCAAATAATTCTAATTTCTTTTCAGAACGTAGTGTATTAATAATAAAATCACTAAAAGACTGGCGGTAACCCGTTCCCCACCCATAAAAATTAGTACGAATGATCAAAGCATCCGGGTTTTTTTCTTGAACCCTTAATTCAGCCTCTGCTTTGGTGCTGCCATAGACATTAACAGGTGACACCGGAAGACTCTCATCAGAGAATTCACTGTTCCTAGAATATAGATGATCAGTAGAAATATGGGCAAACGGCACCTTGAATGCAGCACACACTTTTGCCAAGTTAACGGCCAAAAGAACATTTGACCGTCTAGCCAAATCAGGATCAGACTCACATTTTTCTACGCTAGTGAGACCAGCTGCATGAACTACAATTTGCGGCTGAACAGCCTCAAATTGCCGGCCAAGCTCACTTATTGATTCTAAATTCAACTGTGTTGTTGAAACTCCAGTTAGGCTGACCTGTTGCTGATGCAACCCTAAAGTGATGGAGTATTTACTTCTCAGCGCTGAAGCCCAATTTAAAGCTAGCAAGCCAGATCCACCAGTAATCAAAGTTCTAGGCTTCATAAATGCTAAATTGAACCAACTTTATTTCTATTTAAATCAATCCAATTTCTCAAGTCATCAATTGACATCCAATCGATATTATTATCAGAAGTGTAAGTAAAGCCCTCACTCACCTTAGCTCCATTTTTTATTCTTGAAGCATCGAGTGACCACCCATGAATCATGGGTAGTATTTTATAGTACCCCTTGTATTCATAAGTATTAGGCGCATCCTCCGATCCAATCATTTGCTCATGAATTTTCTCGCCCGGCCTAATACCAATAATCTTACTTTCAGCATCAGGGGCTACAGCCTTAGCTATATCGCCAATAGACATGGATGGAATTTTTTTGACATATATTTCCCCTCCTTGCATATCATCAAAGGCATGCCACACTAGCTCCACGCCTTGCTCAAGGGTAATCATAAAACGTGTCATGCGCATATCGGTAACTGGCAGAACTCCTGATGCTGCGCAAGACATAAAAAATGGAATTACCGAACCCCTAGAACCCATTACATTGCCATACCGCACCACAGAAAATCTAGTGTCATGAATACCGGCATATGCGTTGGCAGCCACGAATAATTTATCCGATGCTAACTTGGTGGCGCCGTATAAATTGATTGGATTACTCGCTTTATCTGTAGATAGAGCGACCACACGCTTAATTCCCCTATCAATGCAGACATCAATAAGATTCATTGCGCCATTGATATTAGTTTTAATGCATTCAAATGGATTGTATTCAGCAGTGGGAACAATCTTTGTGGCGGCAGCATGCACTACGTAGTCAATGCCATCTAATGCACGAGCCAATCTTTCCCTATCTCGCACATCCCCAATCAAAAAAACTACCCTAGGATCGCCGGCATACTTTTGGGCCATATCCCACTGCTTCATTTCATCGCGTGAATAAATAACTAAACGTTTAGGATTGTATTGATCCAATGTCATTGGCACGAAAGTATTGCCAAATGAACCCGTACCGCCAGTAATGAGAATTGATGAATTTTTTAACATAGAATTTTATATATGAATTAAAGAGGGGTGCCTAACAAATCTTGATAGCTACAAATACTTTCAATGCGACCATTTTTAAGCTTAATAATTTGAGAGCAATTTTGTAATGTAGTGATGCGATGCGCAATAATCAGGATCGTCAGATCCGTGCTAAGGTTATCTATCGCCTCCATAACCGCTTCTTCAGTTTCGCTATCCAAGGCACTGGTTGCCTCGTCTAAAATAATCACATCTGCTTGCTTATACAGTGCGCGGGCAATTCCAATCCGTTGGCGCTGACCACCAGATAAACGAACTCCACGCTCACCTACCAATGTTTGATATCTGTTTGGCCAACTCTCAATACTCTGAGCAATTTGAGCCAACTGAGCCGACCGTACAACTCGTTGGCTATCAATAAACTCTCTGGGAACGCCAAATGCTATATTTTCCTCGATAGTGCCATCAGACAAGAAAATAGCTTGAGGGACATGTGCAATATGCGAGTGCCAAGAACGTTGATTTTTTAATGTAATTTGCTCTGTGTCTACCTCTAATTGACCACTAGTTGGAGGCAGTAAACCCATGATGACATCTAACAAGGTGCTCTTACCGCTTCCAGTGATACCAATGAATCCAACTCTACTGCCTTTAGCAATTTTTAAATCGATCTCTTGTAACACCCACGGCTTAGTTTTGCTATAGCGAAAGCTTAATTGATTTAGAGAAATTTGATTTTCAAACTTTAGGGCTTTAAAAGAAATATCATTGATATTAGAAGGCAGTGGCTGATCCAATAAATCTAGCGTATCTTGAAGTGATGCTTGACTACCTTGGATAGTGGACCATGAGGCGTATGCCTGTTGCATTACTGGGAGTAAGCGCTGCGCACTTAAAGCAAGCACGCCCAATACTGGAATTACCTTTGCCACCCCATCAGTCCCTTGGGCTAAGGCGTAAGCCAAGGAGGCTATTAGCACCATGCCTAACGCCTCCATACCATAACGTGGACTTTGAGCTAAAAATTGGTTACTACCTTGAGCTTCGCGTAACTGCAAATCTGCCTTACGATAAACTTGGCAATAAACCTCTTGACTACCATCGATCAGGACATCCCGAATCCCCCCTAACCCCTCCTGCAAGGATTTAATTACTTGGGTAGATTCACGAGCAATTTTCTGACTATTTTTCGTCTTTTGTGCGCGCGTAAACCATGCAATCAAAGCATATATCAATCCAAATCCGATAAAAGAGAAGATAGCGATACCTGGATCCAAATATAGTAAGGCACTTAAAATGCTAACTAACATGACTCCAGAGCTTAAGAGAGTTAAAACCGGCATGATAGTACTGTAAATGACGCCATTAGCCTTAATTGATATGCCGCTAATGACTTCGCTACTATTTCTAGAAACATGAACAGAATAGGGTTGATATAGAGTGCGTTGATAAATACCAATACTTAGATCCGAGCCCGCAGCAAATGAGAGGCTTGTACTAGCCCATAACAACACCAAACGCACCGCTCCAGCCAAAAGAGCAGCTAGGCAAAAAAAGACCGTCAATGGCAGCAGTATTTCCTGGGGGGATCTAAGTCCAAAAAATTTTATAAAAGGTTGTGCGGAGGCCGCATGAAAGACTTTTTCCGGCATAGCTAAGGCACCCAGAAAAGGCAATGCACTCCCAATGCTTACAATTTCAGCCAATGAGGAAAGTGCGATCAGCAGAAATAACAAACAGAATTGCCTGCGCCGGCGCTTATTAATATGCCGCCATAGCCTACACAAAGAGATGGGCAGGGGATGTATTTCGTAATTCAATATCGAAAAATTTCCAATCTCACCTTTAAAAAATACTCACTGTAAAACTAATAATGAAATCATGAGGCTCGCTAATACCCGATCTCGAGCCTCTTCCTGCGCCCACTTAGACGTGGCCATCGTAAAAATTGCTAGCAACTTGTGGGGTCATGCCATCCCTTTCGGTTATTGCTCTCCCGTGCATTTTTGGAGTCAATTGTGTCATGCGGTGACTACTTCGCTGTTTCCGGGGTTCCTCGTTTTTCCTGGCAATGCGGCGCTCGGTAAACCCTTTGGGTCGCTTAGCGGCGAATGTTGCTCGCCAATCTCCGCCTGGAGGGATGCAATCTCCAGCTTTAGTTGCTCGTATTCGGCCTGCTTACGCTCCAAAAAGTGGATGGTCAAACTCCATTTTTGGCTGATGCCCTTAGGGGTCAGGAGGTGCATGTACTGCAATTTGTTGGGATTTTGGGAGAAATTGCCCCACTTTACTAGGCCCTTCTCTTTGAGTGCCTTTAAGCAATAATTGGTTTTGCCCAAGCTGATGCCCAAACGATCGGCAAGTTGGCGCTGCGACAGGGCAGGATTTTCTTCCAATAGTTTTAATAACTTGAGGTCGATTTCAGTTTGCATCGGCTAGCTGGTCAGAGTTTTTGTCATTCATTTGAATTATTATCAAATTTATAACATACCGTTCAAACATTGAACAGTATTAATAGCGTTAATGGATCAGAACCCACTCTTTTTTGAACGACATGCGCGTCTTTGGGGTTAAATCCCTAATCGCTTGGTAGCGTCACCGCTTCGGGATATCGGACTTAAAACTCATGAGTCTGCGGTTTGAGGTTTCGCAGGAATTTTCGCCCCAAGAGGAATACGAGCATTAGAAATCCGGCGATTGCAATGCCAGCGGCAGTGGTTTTAAGCATACCAATCTTCTTGGGGATCGGAGCGGCACCCGCTTCTAGGCCTTTCAAAAAACGCGCCTCGATGGCTAAAAGCTGCACCCTCAGTTGGTCAAGCGCCAGTCGACCCTTGAGATTATCGGCTGCGAGATCCTTGCGTAACCTTTCTTCGATGGTTAAAAAGGATCTGGTTAGTAGAATACCATCCGTTTGATTTTCGACAAGAGGGATCGCCTGATCTAAAAACTGTTTCATGACCTTAATTTGAACCAGCCGATCGTTAAGACGGCTCACGACCTCCTTGGATTGGTTTAGGTCGTTGTTGGCGGCGATTAATTGATTTTCAACGGGTAGGTATTTTGAGCCGCTCTCCTTGGAGTCGATTAGCTGCGTGTTGATCGAACTGCGATTTGGAAACCGCCTGAGAAGGTCCTCGAGGGTTTTGATCCGCTCTTGGTAGTACCTCTGATCGACTTGGGTTTGGGTTAGCTTATTTTGAATCTCAGCGACCGTGCCAATGGTTTCACTTTCGTAGCCATTAAGTAGGGTCTTGAGTTGCAGGTAGGCCCCGCCACTTCTAAAAAATTGGGAGGCAAGACGGACATGATCCAACGCGCCCTCTTTGGTTTGCCCACCGGCATTGATCGTAAAACTTAGTATACTAGTCGCGGCGCTGTCTAGATCCTTGCTAATCATGGCGAGATCTTTTGTGTCTGCCTTCGAAATTGCATAACTTGGTATAACACTTTTCGCCCACCATTGCGGATCACTCATCGTCGTGAAGATACCCTTACGCTCTGGGGTTAAGTTATCTTGGGTAATAATTTGACTGGCTAAGCTAGGGAGTAATTTTTGCAGTGTACGCCAAGTTGGCAAATCAAGACCGATAGTGTTGGTGTTGGTGTTGGTGTTGGTGTTGTTAAGGAGTATGAGCTCCGCCTTGTAGCTTCCCAGAAAGTGCCAGCTACCAAAGCCTAATATTGCACCAAGGATCCCTGCAGCGACTAATTGCTTCCAACTTTCTTGGACGAACTCGAGGATATCGGCTAACGAGATCTCTGCCTTTGCTTCACTACTATCATTCCATTTTGAAAGATCGCTCACTGACTGGCCTTTATTAATTACCAAACGTAATAGGAATTAGTATAAATGACACGGGCGATCATTGAATCATTTGCCCCAATTCACCTGGCTTTGTAAAGAGCAATGCGGGTATTAGAGCCAAGAGGTAAAAAAGAATCTCGATACCATGGTGAATCGCAACCTCACCCACGGTATATAGAAACATTATTAGAACCACAAAACCTAATACGGTCATTTTCGCTGGATAAGGCTGACGAGCAGCCTCCAAAAAAGTGAGTAATAAAGCAGAAAAAATCAAGCCTAGTAACGGGATGCCGAAAGCAAGGCCCAACTCCACCCAGCCGCTATGCGTGGCGATACCAGGAATCTCTCCTTGTGTAGCCATTTTTGGTGGTGCATTAGGATGCTTAGCAAACGGGTAAGCCAATACGCCAACTCCTTGCGGGTATGTCATGATCGCTTTAGAGCCTGCGGTTGCCCATGCCACCCGCTCATAGGTATTGGGTGTGACCATTTGTCCGTCCTCTCGCTTGGGATAACCCATTTGAGCAGGATTCTGCCAATGGGAATAGCGATCGATTTGTATCGCCACCTTTGCATCTGCCCATATGGTATGCCAACCCTGGTTAACGGTTGTTTGCAAGAATGCAAAATAAACAATGAGGCTTAAGCCAATACCTGTGATGAGCAAAGCAAGCAGACTCCTCAGATTTGGGCGATAAATTTGACTTTGAATGAAAAAAATGAATGTGCAGAGGAACCAAAAGCCATACAAAATAGTCGACAGGCCAATGCCATTACGGGCGTCCACAATATATACAAATGCCCACAATACCAAGCAAGTTGAAACTAACCAGTAAATCAAATACAGGAGTCGCAAATTACGCCAACGGTGCTGGATGGCACGCAAATGATCTAAGAGAGCACCATCAATCCCCGCAATCAAGATCATCCCCATGAGCACTGTATTAATCTTAAGATGAAATAAATAATGACCGTAATCGGGCACCAGTAATTTATTTTGCGCAAGAGCTCGAGGAATATATTGATAAAAAAGAACCAGAAAGGCGACAAAAATACCGAACCACAATAGATTGAGACGATTGGGGTGGTTTCTAAGAACTAGTCCGGTTCCCAGTCCAATAATAGATGCCATTAATGTACGTAACCATGTACTTTTAAGCTCCCGAAGTTGATTTACTGAATCAATCGAAAACAAAAAAAAATGTGTTATCACCCAAATAAAAACTAACCCAATTAGAAAAATAGGTAGGGCTCTCCAAAAGCTTAATTGCTCCCTTAGCTCTCCCACTTTCCATTCCTGAATTATGTATAAAACCGATAAAAGAGTTCCACAGACGAGCAAGATATTACGCAGTGCTATAGTCCCTTTAACTGCCCAAATTCCTAGAAGAATGGAGCTAAGGAATAGCAAACAAATAGCTAAATAATTTTCTTTTGTTTTAAGTAACGTGGTTGGCAAAAGCTAATTCCGATGAAATTAGGGAAATCAAAAAAATGATCTATTAAGTCATATTTTCAATAATGCGATGTAAAGATCCACAAACTTTTTCTTGCTGCTCATGGGTAATGCCAACCCACAACGGTAAGCGCAAAATTCGTTCGGATATATCAATCGTAACTTGCATGGAACCAGATATCTTTCCGAAATTAAATCCTGCGGGAGAGTTGTGTAAAGGAGCGTAATGAAAAACGGCATTAATCATCACGCGGTTTAGTGCATCTATTACCCTTTGCCGATCGACTTGACTAGGAAGTAACACGTAATACATGTGCCCATTATGCTCGCAACCAGGGGGTATGATTGGGCGCGTCAACAAACCCTTAGCCTCGCTTGTAGCCAATAATTGATGATAGTTTGTCCATATATCTAAGCGTTTTTTTGTAATTATTTTTGCCTCTTCCAGTTGAGCCCACAAAAATGCAGCGATCAACTCGCCAGGTAGATATGAAGATCCAATTTCTTGCCAGGTGTACTTGTCTATTTCACCACGAAAAAATTGCTTTCTATTGGTGCCTTTTTCACGAATAATTTCCGCACGATTAACCAAGAGTTGGTTATTTACCAGCAACGCTCCACCTTCGCCACTAATAATGTTCTTTGTTTCATGAAAACTATAGGCCCCAAGATCCCCAATGCTGCCTAAAGCAGCCCCATGATAACTTGACATAAATCCTTGGGCAGCATCTTCGATCACCATTAAGTCATGCTTTTTGGCAATTCGACATATTTCATTCATTTCACAGGATACGCCAGCGTAATGTACGGCTACTATTGCCCGAGTTTTATGACTAATTGCAGCCTCTACTAGCGCTTCATTAATATTTAAAGTATCTTCTCGAACATCCACAAATACTGGAACAGCACCTCTGAGCACAAATGCATTTGCTGTTGATACGAATGTATAAGAGGGCATGATAATTTCATCGCCAGGGGATAGATTCATAAGTAATGCGGCCATTTCTAGTGCAGCAGTACATGAATGCGTCAATAAAACAGAATTTGCAGAAGTTATTTCCTCAAGCTCAATCTTGCATTTTTCTGTAAAAGGACCGTCACCAGAGAGCTTTCCATTAGAGTGAGCTTGAGCAATATAGTAAAGCTCTTTTCCACTCATGTATGGCTTATTAAATGGTATATGAACACTCATAATTTTTCCAATTTAACGAATTTTGACTTGAATGAACTGATTAATAAACTGGTTAATAGTATCCATTTCTTCGGCACTCTCATACTCCAAAAAATAGATTGCTGTTTTGTCAATCATTGGATTAGCAATGCTATTACCTGGGACTCTTAACTCAAAGCTATCAACAATTTTTTTAGAAATTTGACTTGAGATTTCAGTTTTCTCAATAATGCCCATCTTGCTTGCCATAGCACAATGGCGGCTCACAAACTTTTCTTGACGCCAAAGGGCTGGGGTTGTTATTGAAACCCCCGCACACTGCTCTATCAGGGCTCTAGCCTGATCAAAACCAGTACTCATTTTAACGGGAAGGCTATAAAAATCACCAGGCATTCGCCGCGTATATTCAATGATTCTAAAATCGTCACCCTTTGCTAAGAATTGGGCGTGCAATAAGCCGTCAACCAAATTAAGAGCGCTTGCTAACTTTTCGGTTTGTTGACGCATTTGATCTAATACGAATTTAGAAACTTTAGCTGGGGATGTTGAGGTACAAACGAGATATGGATTTAAAAATGAGAATTCATTGTCCGCATACTCAAAACTAACTTTTCCATTTTTAATAAAGGTTGAGTAGCTATGCAGTGACCCCTCAAAAAACTCCTCAATAACAATACGATCCATATGGGATACGGAAGTAGCCAGCTCGATTGCCTTTTGAAGTTGATGAGCATTTTCAATCCTTGAAATACCTTTGCCTCCTGTTAAATCAACGGGCTTCACGATCAACGGGAACTTTAAATCGGCAATATCAGTCTTGATATCTTTTGACAGATCAAAATGCAATGACTTTACCCTCGTCAATCCAATTTCTTCCGCTAACTGTCTAAACTGATCTTTATGATGCAATCGCAACGTAGTCAACAAACTATCGAATCCAGGAAGCGACAAAGTTTCAGCAACATAAGCGCAAGAGATAATGGAGAAATCATTACTGCTTGAGCAAATTGCATCTACTTTTAAATTTTTAGCTAAAGCTAACATTGCCTCACGATCTGAAAAATCTTTTAGAATGCATTGATCAGAAAAACTATGACCTTTATCATCGGGTCGATTACCAGTTGTGATAACGAAATAGCCAAGATCTTGTGCTGCTTTAATCATCGGTATGTCGCTATGAGCTCCTCCGGCCACCAATAATTTTTTCACAATTTACTGAGCTCCCTTGTTTAGCTTTATCCAAGTCGTTTTTAAGTTGCAGTACTCCTCAAAAACAAGTATCGACTTATCTTTTCCAATACCGGATTCTTTGATACCGCCAAAGGGGGCAGACTCATCATCATCGCCATAGCTATTCACATGGACAATACCGGCTTCTAATGCTCTTGCACACAAAAGAGATTCACTTAAGTCATCAGACCAAATGGAAGCCGCTAGACCATATCTAGATGAATTCGCAAGGCAAATTGCCTCCTCTAAAGTGTCAAAAGTTTGTTCGATCAAAACCGGACCAAATATCTCATGTTGCGCTATCTCAGCATCAGGTTGCACATCTACAAAAATAGTCGGTGATAAATAGTAACCTTGTTCATGAGGTCGGACAGATATATCTTTGGTAATTTTTTTAATACCAGCTTGCTCAGCCCTTTTTATAAAACCCAAAATATTTTCAAATTGAGTTTTGCTACAAATTGCTCCAACGACTGCTGAAGAAGACCATGGGTCGCAAGGTTCGTATGCACCAATCTCCCTTAAAAGGATTTCCAAAAACTCTTTTTCAATTTTTTTATGCAACAATAATCTTGAAGGCGCTGAACAAATCTGTCCTTGGTTGTAAAACATATTTTTAGCAAGCGTACTTGCAGCCAGTTGCAAGTTAGTGCACCGATTAGATACAATAAAGGCGCTTTTCCCTCCACATTCAAGCCCCACACGCTTCATATTTGATGCACCCGCATCGCTCATGATTTGCTTCCCAACGGATGACGATCCCGTAAAAAAGATACCTCGGACTATTGAATGGGTAGCGAGCGCTTTACCGGTAACTTCGCCATATCCTGGCAAGATATTAAGAACCCCACTGGGAATTCCTGCTTCATTTGCGAGCCGTCCTAACTCAATTAAAGAATAAGAGGCCTCCTCAGCCGGCTTTAATAAAAGTGCATTACCCATCAATAGTGCTGGAGCAATTTTCCAAATCGCAACGACCAGGGGATCATTCCATGGAACAATGGCTGCCACTACGCCCAATGGCTCGGGATTGATTAAACAAAGACGGTCTGGACCCGGCAAACTAGATTTACCCTGTAGTTTATCGCTGCACTCTGCTAGCCAACGCAGACACTTGATTGCTTTGGGAATGGAGTCATGAATGAAATTAACGTATGGCCTACCGGTTTCAATTGTGTCTAAAAAGGCTAAATACTCTAAATTTGCCTCAATCAAATTTGCAAATCGTAGTAGACACTCTTTTCTATCCTGCACTGCCTTATGAGACCAAACACCGGAACGAAAAGC
>JACCED010052911.1_pt1 | contig 11321 bp, 10 predicted proteins | sample 7455021 | NCBI WGS metagenome assembly JACCED01 (sample SAMN15323456, study PRJNA562643) | freshwater metagenome | isolation source: river surface water | place: USA:Blue River Watershed | collected 2017-08-19
ATCCAACTTGAAGCAATGACCACCACTCAGTTCCAGGTGTTCTCCAAGCGCCCGAATGCATTCACTGATAGTCAGCTGAACGGTCTCAGGCAGGATCAAATCGACGCGCTCTATCAGTAAAAACATTGTTCCCGCCGGCTGCCTGAAAGTTTTGGGGTCCTTATTCGTGTCCCGCCGTTCGAGAGGTCCCTTGTGAAGCCTGTGTAGTGGAGTACTTCAAAAAGCAGCTGCCATCTTTACTGCAGTCTCAATTGCGTTGTCTCGAGGGCACGGAACTAGGCATGGTTCTTTCTTGAACCAGGTCTGCTGCCGCTTTGCGTATTGGCGTGTTTTGAGTGTGAGCGCCTGCTGCACGTCAGCTAGCGAGCTGCGTCCTTTTAAAAATGCGCGGATGCCTTCGATTCCGATCGCTTGACTGGCAGTGCTGCCAAGGTGTTGGTTGAGCTTTGATACTTCGTCGATCGCGCCGAGTTGGAGCATCCGCTCGGAGCGCAAAGCGATTCTGGCGTGCAGTTCCTGACGATCAGTGGCGATCCAGATTCCTGCGGGGTCACCCTGCCATGGCGTTTGGTTGCGGAAACTTGAGAAAGGCTTGTCTGTGAGAAGGCACACTTCCAGCGCACGAATCACCCGCCTCGGATTTTTGAGATCCACCGTGCGAGCCGCCTCCGGATCGACTTCTGCGAGCCTTGAAACGAGACACGCCAGCTCCTCCCGCTCCAGTTGCGCGCGCAGTTCTGGATCAGCGGGAGGCAAGCCTTCCGCCAACCCTTGCAGTACCGCACGGATGTACAGGCCCGTGCCTCCGACAAGAATGGGCACGCGCCCCGATGCGCGAACCTCGCGGATCTTGGTCCACGCCATCTCAAGATAGTGTGCGACGTCGAACGCCTGGTTTGGGTCAACGCAGCCCACCAGATGGTGTGGGATGTCTTGGCGTTCATGCTCGGGCACTTGGGCGGTTAGGATTTCCAGACCCCTGTAGATTTGAAAAGCGTCAGCACCGATGATTTCGCCGTTGATCCGTTTTGCGACCTCAACCGCGATTTCAGACTTACCCGAGGCGGTTGGACCCGCAATCGTCAGGCATGGGGACGGGGTTGGCATCGACTATCCGCCGTTTTGTTTTGTGGGTAAGGGAGACAGGAAGGAGGGCGCTGCCTTGGCTAGTACCTTTCGCTTGTAAAGCTTGTCGCCGCAAAGGGCGTAGAGCGTGTCGAGTTCGGGTCCACCCAAGGCGAGGTTTGCCACTTTGCCGTTTGGTGTGGGAAGGATGCATTGCACGCGGCCTGCGGGATCGCAGACCTGGATGCCTATACGCGTCGCAACGAAAACACGCCCATCGCTGGCGACTTCGACTCCGTCAGCGCCTGCGTCATCCGCAAGATCCGGCATCTCGAGCCGGAAAAAGCGCTGCTTGTTCGCGAGTGTTCCGTCCGTCCGGACCTGGTAGCTGTAGAGCCAGTGGGTGCGGCTGTCCGCCACGTATAGGAGTGACTGGTCTGCAGAGAGCGCGATGCCGTTTGAAAACTTCAAGCCCGTATCCACCACCTTCTTCGTGCCGTCGGGTTTGATCATCCAAACCTTGCTGGGATTCTTTCCATCCCATCCGGGCTCCGTCACGTAAATGACGCCGTCATGCCGCACCACAAGGTCGTTGCCGCGAAAACCGTCGGCGATGACGTCCATGGAGCCGTCGGGTTTGTACGCGACAATCTTCTCCTCGCCGCCCGCAACGGCATACAAACGCCCGTCCGGACCGAAGGCCTGACCATCCCCTTTACCTGATTCTTCAATGAATGGCTCGGGCGCCGCACCGGGCTTGTGGGTGTCGAGCCGGTACGTCTTGCTGTTGCCCACATCGTTGAAGAACAGGATCCCTTTTGAATCAACGGCGGGTCCCTCCAGAAATTTGTAGCCTTCGCTCACAAGCTCCCATTGTTTATCATGCACCAGCAGCTTGCGAAACGCGTCCGGACCCTCGCTGCGTTTGACTGGAGCCGGCCAGTTTTTCCACAGGTAGCGCATGGCCTCTGGAAAAATCACGCCGATTTCTTTTCCGTTGTGGCCCCCTTCACCCCATGCGTGCGAGACCTCGTACCCGGAGAATTGGAGTGCGCGTTCCAGTGTCTGATTCGCCATCCACCAGTCGCCATACGAGTTGTTCAGATCCTGCGCGCCGTCCTGGAGAAAGACGCGCAACGGGCGCGGTTCGGTTTTTCTCACGAGCGATTGCAGATGATCGCCTCCGCGGATGTCCGTATAGCTGCCGATGCCCGAAAACACGCGGCTGAAGAGGTCGGGACGCTGAAACGCAGCGTTGAAAGCGGCCATTGCGCCGGAGCTGTGGCCGCCGATGGCGCGGTCGTTGGGATTTTTTGAAAGCAGGATTGCCCGGCCGTCGGTGCTTTTTTGCGATTCGACTGCGGGAAGCAATTCCGTTTCGAGGAAACGGGCGTAGTCCGGTGTCATGGAGTCGTACTCGAAGGAGCGGTTCATGCGATCCGCCGCACCCGGAAGTGGAGATCTTGCGCGTCCAGGCTGTACAAAAACGCCGATCGTGACGGGCATTTCACGCTTGGCGATGAGTTCGTCAAAAACAGTCGGTGCATTGTTGGCGATCCCGTCCTGATGCACGTAGAGGCATGCGGGCGTTGAGGGGCTGTAGTTTGCCGGAATGTAGATCCAGTACCGCCGCGAGGTGCCCGGAAAGACCTTTCCCCCCTCAAGCTGGAACTCAAGCACCTCTCCTTTAGGGGTTGGTTCCTGCGCAGCGACTCGGGTGACGAGTTGGCTAGTGAGTGCAATGCCGACAATGCCGGCCGTGATACACGGCGAAAAAAGGTTTTGGGCGGGATGGAACATGACCCCTTTTGCGTTGATCCTGCCCTGTTTTGCAACCGCAGATTGCATGGTTATCGCGTCCCGACGTCATCAGTGTGCTCACCAGGCCGTGTGGCTGGGAGGGAAAGCGCGCGTTCCAGCAGCTTCTTACTGTCCTCCCAGATGCCGGGTTTGTTGGTGTGCATCACGACGGCGATCGCCTCTCTGCCGTCCCGCACCGCGGCGCTGACCAGAACCTGCTGGGCGGGCGAAGTGTAGCCGGTTTTGACGCCGCAGCAGCCGGGGAATGATTTCAGCAGATGATTGTGGTTCCACAGCGTTCTCCCGCCGGAACTCGCACTGTTCCACTGAGCTTCGCGGGTCGATACAATCCTGCGGAAAAGCGGCTGCTGCATCGCGGCTCTGGCGATCAACCCGAGATCCCGTGGCGAGGTGTAGTGTTCGGAATGGTGCAACCCGTGCGGGTTCATGAAATGCGTTGAGACGCATCCCAGCTCGCGGGCTCTTGAGTTCATTTTGACTGCAAATTCCTCGATCGAACCAGCGTTGTCGCGTCCGAGCGCGTGCGCGACGTCGTTGGCGCTTTTGAGCATCAAGCCGTAGAGCAGCTGCTCGCGTGAAAATCTTTCGCCCTGCACCAGGTCAAGACTGCTTTCGCCCACCTGCGTGTCGCTTTTAGCAATCTCCACTTCTTGCTCGAGCGAGCCCGATTCAATCACGATCAATGCGGTCATGATTTTTGTGGTGCTTGCGGGGTAGTACCGCGAGTCGGCGTTCTTTGCGTAAATTGTCTCGCCGCTGATCGCATCGAGCGCAATCGCACCGCTTGCCGCTAAATGCATTTCGTCGTCAGCAGAAAAGAGAGTTGCCGCCGCCGTAGCCGCTTTCGGAGTCGGTTTTTGGGAAAGGGTTTGGCGTGGTTTTTGGGCTGGTTTTGCTGCGGGCTTTTTCTTGGATGCCGCCAGAAGAGAATCCCGCCGTGTCATGCTGTCAGGCACCGCGTATTCTCCAAACACGCTTTCGTCTGCAAGTGAAAGCAGCAGCACAAGCGCAATCATTCGGAGGTGATTCATGAGCGAGATTGTTGTTACGTTGCGGGATGATGAAGGCGCCCATTCACCATCATCCACGGCACCCGCGCGGTGTGGCGCAGCACCTCGGTAGAGGCTTTCGCGAGAGAGCCGGAACCCGGAACGGCGATCATGTCGGCGAAGGCGCCCGCTTGGATGCACCCGAGTTTGCCCTGCTGTTTGAGGGCTCTTGCCGGCGCCGTTGTGATGGTTTCAAGCAGCGCGTCAGCATTCATCGCCGGGTTGCTTTCAGAAAGCCTGCGGAGTTCCTCGAGCAAGCTCAGGGTGTTGGTGCTCGCAAGGCTGTCGGTGCCGATGGAGATGTTTGCGCCGAGTTCCTTGAGACGGTTGAACTCGAATGTTCTGTGACCAAAGTAAGCATGGCTTCCAGGGCAGTGCACGATGTGTGGTAGGCACTCCTGTGGAAGCGTCGATAGAAGGGCGAAGTCCGAGGCCTCAAGCTCGTTCATGTGCGCGAGGATGGATTCCGCGCCGATGGCGCCGTTGCGCCAAAGCCAGCCGAACGGCGTGTCATGGCCGCAGTCATGCATCGGGCGTTCCAGTTCTTTTAAAAAGTCGTACAGTTCCCCGCAGCCATCCTTGAACATGGCGGATTCCTCGGCGGATTCGGCGACATGGGTCGTGAGAAGCATGTGGTTCGACGACGCGCATGCCTGGGCCAGCCTGTAGAGCAACAGGGACGCCGTGTAGGGGGCGTGCGGGTTGAGGCCGTATGAGCACAGCGGGTCCCTTTGATGCTCAAAGAATGAAAGCGCCCCGGCGACGACATCCTCGGAGGTGAACCGGTGCCTGATATCGATCATTTCGTAAAACCACCAGATCCTGATCGGGGACTCTGGCATGCGGCTCATCAGTTCTGGGAAAGCCGCCATGCTGCACACGCTCGTGGTGCCGAACATCCTCGATTCTTCGATCCCGCGCGCGATGGATTCCAGGATGTCGGCATCCGAAAGCTGCCGTTTGATGGAGTTGAGCTTCTTCACCCACGCTGAAAAACTCTTTGGCGGCGCGATCGCATCACGCATGCAGGAGTAATCAAGGTGGCAGTGCGCGTTGATGAGCCCGGGAAGGAGGATCTGGCCGTCAAGACGCACGATTTCCTCCCCGTTCAAGGCACGCACTTCGGCCTGCGGCCCGACTTTCGTAATTGTAGTGCCGGAAACCCGGACGGCGCCGTTAGCGATCGGCGGCGAGCAGACGGGCAGAACTACGGGGGCGTGGATGAGCATGTCGTGCTCAACAACGCCCTGAGATTGGTCCGAGGTCAATCCTTGGTTGCTGTGCGAAAATGCGAGCGGTTCTCCGGGCTTGTTGATCTGCGTTGATGTGTGTGCAAGACACGCCAAGCGGGGCCGCTGTAGAAGTAGTCAGGTAGCGACGGTTCCGTGCAGATTACAGTCCGAGGACTCGACGCAAGTGCGTTTCCAATGCAGGATATCGGACCTACTGTGAGTGAATCCACCCCGGCTCCTGAATCCAACACGGACGACTCGACGATTCGCGCGCATCGTTCGAAGCCGGATTTTCGTTTGAAGCTGCGGGAGGTGCCGCACAAGCCCGGTGTGTACTTGATGCGGGACCGTTTTAACCGGGTGATATACGTCGGCAAGGCGCGTGACCTCAAGAAGAGGGTTTCGAATTACTTTATGCCGTCCCGCCGCATGACGGCTGATCCGAAGACAAGGGCGTTGCTCGAAAGTATTTGGGACTTTGAATGGCACACCGTTTTTAGCGAACCCGAAGCGCTGCTTTTCGAGGGCAAACTCATCAAGGAGTTTCGTCCGCGCTACAATGTGTCGTTCCGGGATGACAAGCGCTTTCTGCTCGTGAAGGTGGATGTGCGGGATGAGTGGCCGCGCTTCAGGCTTACCCGGATGCGGATCGATGACGGGTCGCTCTATTTCGGGCCGTTTGTGCATTCGGGTGCACTGCGGCAGACGATGGCTTTTTTAAGGAAGAAGTTTGGGGTGCTGACGTTCGGCCGCGGATCGCCGAATGCGCGCGAGCTTAAAAGCTCAACGTATCAGGTGCCTCTGAGGCTCGCGGATTTGAGCAAGGAAGAATACCAGCGCCGGATTGAGCTCGCAGCGGAATTTCTAGATGGAAAATCCAAGGAGCATCTGGATGAGCTCGAGCTGGAGATGCGCGCGGCGGCGGCGAAACTTGACTTCGAGCGGGCGGCTGAGATCCGGAATATGCTGGACGACCTTCGGAAGACGACGGCGCCGACCCGCAAGTTCACGCGTCTTTCGCTGCCGAGCACAGTGACTCCTGAGGATGATATCGCATTGCTTTGCGAGGCGCTGCAGTTGCCGCGCGTGCCCAGGCACATGGAGTGTTTTGATATCTCAAATATCTCTTCGACCTACATCGTGGCGTCGATGGTTTGTTTCAGGGACGGTGTTCCCGACAAGGAAAGCTACCGCAAGTACCGGATCACCTCCACGAACGGGCAGAATGATTTTGCCAGCATGGCGGAGGTGGTGCGCAGGCGCTACTCGCGGGTGTTGAAGGAATCCGGCCGGCGGGCGCGCGCCCGCGCAAAGGCGGCAGACCCGGATCCGGTCGTCGGCGCCGTGGAGGAACGGAATGCGAGGGACGCGTGGGTTGATTTTGACGTGAGTCAGGAGGATTCCTTGGATGCAGCGCAGCGCGCGGGTGCAAACCTTCCGGATTTGATCATCGTGGACGGTGGTAAGGGGCAGCTTTCATCGGCGTGCGCCGAGCTGCAGCGTTTGGGTCTCTACGGAATCCCGATCATCGGGTTGGCGAAGGAATTTGAGGAGATTTACAGGCCGGGAATTTCAGAGCCCCTTGCGCTTCCGCACAGCAACGGCGGCTTGCGGCTGCTGCAGCGGATCCGTGATGAAGCGCATCGTTTTGCGAATGAGTACCACCAACTGCTGCTTAAAAAGCGCGTGGCCGAGAGTGTGCTCGATGAGTGCCCAGGTGTTTCAAAAACGCGAAAGAAGCAGCTCCTCACCACGTTCGGATCTGTTGCAAGAATGCGGCAGGCGAGTGTGGATGACATCGCTGCGGTGGACGGCGTCAGCGCCCGGCTTGCGGCCGAGATTTTCGAGTTTTTGCGGAAGCGCGACTAGCACCGGCTGAAGTTCCGACTAGTCGCCATAGCCGCGTGGATGCTTGAGATGCCAGCTCCATGCGCTTTGGATGATTGCTTCGATTGATTCGAACTGGGGCTTCCATCCGAGTTCGGCTTGGATGCGATCTGAAGCGGCGATGAGGCGGGCGGGATCGCCAGGTCGTCTGGGTTCTTCAACAACACGGATCGGTCGGCCAGTCACTTTTTCGCATGCAGCAATCACCTCGCGGACCGATGTGCCGCCTCCGGTACCGAGGTTGTATTTTGCGGATTCCTTTGCGCCGAGCGCAAGCATGTGGGCTTGGGCGAGGTCGAGGATATGGATGTAATCGCGGATGCAGGTTCCATCCGGAGTCGGATAATCGGTGCCAAAGATGGAGACGCTTTCTTTTTGTCCGAGCGCGACTTTAAGGATGTTGGGTATCAGGTGCGTTTCGACGCGGTGATCTTCGCCAAACCGGTCTGTGGCGCCCGCAGCGTTGAAATAGCGCAGGGCGACATGCTTGATTCCGTGGATGGCATCGTACCAGCGGAGCATCTGTTCAAAGATAAGCTTTGATTCGCCGTAGGGATTGATGGGCTTTTGCGGGAGCGTTTCATCAATGGGAACGCGGTCCGGCGTGCCGAAGGTGGCGCAGGTGGAGGAGAAGACGATGCGATGCACGCCGCAGGAAACCATCGCCTCCAAAAGGTGCATGCCTCCGGTCACGTTGTTCCTGAAATATTTGGTGGGGTTCACCATGGATTCGCCCACGAGGGCGTTTGCCGCGAAGTGCATTACGGCGTCGGAGCGGGAGGCGGCCAGGGCGTCTTTCAGGCGCTGGGCGTCCAGCAGATCACCTTCCTCCAGCCATGCACGGGGGTCGATTGCCGCTCGGTGGCCCTCGGAGAAGTTATCGAAAACAGTAATCTCATGCCCGGCATTGAGCATTTGCTCCACGCAGATGCTCCCGATGTACCCAGCCCCGCCTGTGACGAAAATTCGCATATAGGTTCATTCTTCCCACGGGGAGAGTGACAGGGCAAATCCGAAAGCAAGATGAGGGTGTTCAGCGGTTTGGGGCGTAATTATCACAAAAACAAGGCTCGCGGATCCGGTGTTTTTTCGCTACTCTGTCACCCTTGATCTTATGACTCTGCGCACCATCACACACACCATCTTGTTGGCCTCCTTGGCTTTATCCACAACATCTTGTGCCCTTTTCAAAAAGAAGAAAAAGGGCGACGGCGTGTACTCCAGCGATTCCGACTTCATTCAGGGCACCCCGATGGGTTCTGCGGATGGAACCGGACTGGGGACGCCTCTTCCTGATCGCACCGAGGGCTCCAATTTCCGCAGCGCGTCCATCAACCGGACCAAGTTCGCTCCCGTCCAGTTCGGGTACGACAGGTCGGACGTGAGCCCCGCTGAGCAGGCGAAGGTGCGGGCGGTGGCGAGCGCGTTGCGCAGTTCTGGGGAATCGGTGATTGTTGCGGGGTTCACTGACGAGCGCGGCACTCAGGAGTACAACCGTCAGTTGGGCGAGAAGCGCGCCCAGGCTGTGCGCAGTTCGCTGATCTCGAGCGGTTTGTCTGATAGCAAAATCCAGACTGTCAGCTTTGGTGCTGAGATGCCGGTGGATCCGTCGTCCAACGAGTCGGCTTGGGCGAAGAACCGCCGCGCCGAGTTCGGTGTGTCGAAGTAGCGATCAAGTGGCGCCTCAGTGCGCTTCATCCCAACGAAGTAGTTCATCAGGTTTCAAAGAGCTGCGCTGTCACACGGCGCGGCTCTTGTTTTTTCTGCGCTCGTTGCGTGAGCAGGGGGTCGCCGGCGCTCTTTGTGTCGCATTGTAGTGGACTGTGGAACGGGAGTTGGGTTGAGTAACCCTCTCTCCAAACAAAACACTATGTTATCCAGATCTCTTTTCCTCTGCGCTATCGGGCTCAACGTTCTCGGTTTTTTCGGAACAACTCAGGCATCTGTGCAAGCGCAGTCGCCCGCGACGTTTGAAGTCGGGAGCATCACTTTCTCGCGCCCCTCAGAATGGCTTTGGGTGACTCCGTCCTCTTCGATGCGCAAAGCCCAGCTGTCCATCCCCGGGATGAACCCAAGTGCGGCCGCTGAAGTGACGTTCTTTCACTTTGGTGCATCTGGCGGTGGCGATACCGATTCGAATGTGAAGCGGTGGCTGGGGCAGTTCAAAAGCGCGCCAGGCGCCGAGAAGGTTGAGGAGAAAAAAATCGGCAGCCGCAAGGTGACCGTTGTCTCGACCGAGGGCGTTTTCTCCTCAGGAATGCCGGGAGCGCCTGCGAGCGCGCAGGAAAACTACGCATTGCTCGGAGCGATCATGGAGGATGCGGGTGGAACCGTGTTCATCAAGGTCACCGGCCCGAAAGCGACCGTGCAGGCCGCTACACCGAAGTTTTTCGAGTTCTTGGCATCTGCGAAACCCTAGCGTTCAGCGGTGCGCCGAATGGGTCAGGGCAGTGGATTGCTTTATCGATTTGATTTGAATGAGCCAGTTTTACGTCTCCTCGCTGATTGAAATCATCCATTACCTGAGTGATGCGTTGCTGCAGTGCGATTCGAACACTCGCGTTGCTGAGTTGTTCTGCGACGAGTTTGATGACGTGGACTTTGAAATGGTGCTGTGTTGCTTTGAAGCGACGCACAAGGTTGGATTCAAAGAGGAGCTCGTGAACATTCCGATTGAGCAGTACGAGGAGCTGTCGTTGGAGGAGTTTTTGGAAAACTACCTTGATCCGCGCGAGCAGAAGGATTCGCTCTTCGTGGCAAAGCGGTTTCGGATGTTCGAGGACGCACTCACCCGTGCGATCGCGGAAGAAGGCGCGCCCGAGGGCGGCTTCGAGTAAGGCTGCGGCAGGAGATTCGCTGAAGTGTGATCAGTGGCTCAGGGCTCGGCTTTTCTGGGCCTTTGTGCGCAGTCTGGAATAGCCCGGCATCTGCGCCGGGAGTGCCCGCGTCAGGTGTCCGCGTCAGGTGTCCGCGTCAGCCGATGCCGAGTCGTTTCGCGGTGAGCAGCAGCCAGAGGCCCACGCCGGCCAGCAGCAGCAGGCCGCCGAAGACCATCAATGGCACGATCGATGGCGTGCGCTCGCGCGGGGCGACGGCGTCCTCCGGCAGGGGAGGGACCGGCGAGTTCTCCAAGTACTGGTACTGTTTGTGATGGATCGCGCTGTGCCCTTCGAGCGCAGCGGCCTGATCGGATACATCGACGTTGAGATGCTTGCCGTAGATGTTGAGAAATCCACGGCCGTACGCCTGACTTGGAAACTGGCTGAAGTCGTCTGCCTCGAGAGCTGCGAGTTTTTCGGGGCGGATGCGTGTTGCCTCCGCCACGTCGCTGAGAGAAAGACCCCGTGCGAGGCGCGCCTTTCGAAGTCGTGTACCCGTGCTGTCAGCCATGAACGTGAATACTGCTGCTCCGCCCTCGGCTCCTAAAGGGTGTCAAGATCCACGAGAATCTCACGCGGCTTTGCGCCTTCTCCTGGACCGACGTAACCGCGGTTTTCAAGGATGTCCAAAATGCGCGCGGCGCGTGTGTAGCCAAGCCGCAGGCGGCGCTGGAACAAAGAAGTGCTCGCCTTCTTTTCCTGCTGCATGATCTCAATGCACTTGTCGACGAGTTCCTCATCTTCGTCACTTATCTCCTCACCTTCTCCATCGCCGCCGCCTTGCAGACGGGCCTGAATTGAATTTTCGAATTTCGGGCCGCCTTGGTTGGAGGAGAACTCCACCAGACGTTTGACCTCTTCATCGGTCACCAGCACGCCCTGCGCACGGATCATTCGCGAGGTGCCCGGGGGCCTGTAAAGCATGTCGCCCTGGCCGAGCAGCTTCTCCGCGCCGTTCTCGTCGAGGATGACGCGGGAGTCCAGCGCTGAGGCCACTTGAAATGCAACGCGACATGGGACGTTTGCCTTGATCACGCCCGTGATCACGTCCGCGCGCGGGGTCTGCGTTGCAATGATCATGTGGATGCCCGCAGCGCGTGCTTTCTGCGTGATGCGCGCGATCGCGCTTTCAACATCAGCGGGAGCCGTCTGCATCAGATCCGCAAGCTCGTCCACGATGATCACGATGTACGACATCTTTTCAGGGATCCTCAAGTCTGTTTCACGCGGCACCCTTACCGTGGTCATGGCCGCTATCCGCTCCTCGACAGGCTTCTCTTCGATTGGAATCTCGGGATCCTTTGCGCTTTCTTCGCTGTCCTCGTCATCGCTTTCTTCAGCATCAGCGTCGTCCGACTCTTCACCGTCGTCGGTCTCCTCGTTTGCGG
>JACCED010587303.1_pt1 | contig 11321 bp, 12 predicted proteins | sample 7455021 | NCBI WGS metagenome assembly JACCED01 (sample SAMN15323456, study PRJNA562643) | freshwater metagenome | isolation source: river surface water | place: USA:Blue River Watershed | collected 2017-08-19
AGATTTGTAAAAAATAACTTAGCCAGGCAATAACAGTGTGAATTGCTTTGCCGGGCTAATAAGAAAACCCCGGTTGCAGCCGGGGTGATCTTTGACGCTGAGAGGCGCCGGTTCGGATTCCCACAGAGAATCTAAGCCATAAAACTCTTAGATTAAATCACATCGCGATAGTAACTTGTCAAGGTGCGGGAATCCGGCTTTGCGCCTTTTCTGGATCACACCCGGAGAAGGACTCCATCATGGACAAGTCCAAACTGGTGGAACTGATTAGGTTGTTGGTGAAAATGGTCATCATTGTCATTCAGCTGATAATCCTAATGAGGTAAAGCCCGGTGGCGGCTCTGGATTTCCAGAGTCGTCACTGTTCCCAATTAGTTTTGTGGGAAGCCTAGGTTGATTCCGCCGTGGCTTGGGTCTAGCCAACGAGAGGTGATTGCCTTACCTCGAGTGAAGAAGTGCACGCCCTCAACGCCGTGAGCTTTGGTATCGCCAAATGCTGAGTTTTTCCAGCCACCAAACGAGTAGTAAGCAACCGGCACCGGAATCGGCACGTTGATACCGATCATTCCCACTTCGATTTCGTTTTGGAATCGACGAGCCGCGCCGCCATCATTTGTGAAAATGGCCGTTCCGTTTCCGAAGGCGCCCTTGTTGATTAGGTTCACACCCTCTTCGTAGGACTTAACCCGAACAATCGAAAGCACGGGGCCAAATATCTCGTCGGTGTATACCTTTGAATTGGTTGGCACGTGGTCGAGAAGGGTTGGGCCGAGCCAAAAGCCATTTGGCTCACCATCGAACTCTTGTTTGCGGCCGTCAACCACAACGGTTGCGCCGTCGGCGGCAGCAATATCTATGTATCCTGCGACTCGATCACGGTGTTCCCTGGTTACCAGCGGCCCCATATCGCAACCGCGGCGACCATCTCCGGTGCGCAACTTGCTCATCCGTTCGGTCAGCTTAGGAATCAGAGCATCGGCAACTGGTTCAACAGCGACTACAACAGAAATTGCCATACAGCGTTCACCGGCAGAACCGAAACCAGCGTTAATTGCTGAATCTGCAACCAAATCGAGGTCGGCATCAGGCAACACCAGCATGTGATTCTTTGCTCCACCTAATGCTTGAACGCGCTTTCCGTGTGCCGCGCCAGTTTCGTATACATACTTAGCAATCGGAGTAGAGCCAACAAATGAAATTGCCTGAACATCCTGATGCGTCAACAAGACATCAACAGCAACCTTGTCACCGTTAACCACATTGAAGACACCATCCGGTAAGCCGGCTTCTTTCCAAAGCGCAGCCAGCCAAATAGCAGCGGAAGGAGCTTTTTCGGATGGCTTAAGAATTACTGTGTTTCCGGCGGCAATCGCTATTGGAAAAAACCACATCGGCACCATTGCCGGAAAGTTGAAAGGCGAAATTATGCCAACCACACCGAGTGCTTGGCGAGTGGAATAAACATCCACTCCGGTAGAAGCGTTCTCGGTATAGAAGCCCTTAAGTAGATGAGGCATTCCGCAGGCAAACTCAACCACTTCTTGACCGCGAGTGATTTCACCAAGTGCGTCTGATAAAACCTTGCCGTGTTCCGAGGTGATAATCTCGGCTAATTCGCCCTTGCGCGCGTTTAGCAATTCACGGAATTTGAAGAGAATTTCTTGGCGCTTTGCCTGAGATACGTTCTTCCAACTTTCAAAGGCAATCTTGGCAGTCGAGATAGCCAGATTGACCTCGCCGGCACTGGCCATAGCAACACGTTTAGTTTCAACACCTAAAGCTGGGTCGTAAACAGGAGCAAAATTTCCGGCCGGTGCCTCGAATAACTTGCCGGCAATCCAGTGGTGAACGGTAGGAAGTGACATAACTACAGCCTAGACAGTAAAGCTAAACAGTAAAGAAGTGCCAGCCGAGCCACCACCACACCACGACCACTGCGAGTCGGGTGTTGCGGTGATGCATCATGCGATCGACTAAATCTCCCAGAGGAGCAATCTGGTGTGGTCGAAACCGGCCCCAAAGCCAGAGCACCAAACCAGCAAGTATCGCCAGTGAGTATTCGATGATTGGAATCATTTCTTCTTCCTCCAAATACCCAGCATTCCAACACCAATCAGCATCCAAAGCACCAAGAAAATCGAACGACCGTAAGGCGATTCAAGGATCGGGTTGACCAGCACCGAAATGGTCGGGAAGCTCGCGTCATCCTGGTAGACATTCGCCCAAATGTAGGCAAAGAGTTCACAGACCGCCATAGTTATGGCAATGGTCACCCAGAGTGCGCGGGTTCGAGCCATGACTTTGGTTGCCCCAGGCTTGGGCCCGTGATCACGGTAGTAGGTAAGCGACAAGGCAATCGGAGCTAGAGCCAGTAGCAACACGACGTCTTGCCAACCGCCGCGTTCACTAAAAAATAAGACTGCAGCGGCAACTAACATAACCGCGGACACAAGCCACTTATTTAGATGAGGTCGCTCTGGCATGTGCCAAGGAAATGCACGCTTCCAATCAAGAATCAGAATCGCACAGGCAAGACCAAAAATGAGTGCGTCACCAAATGCTCCTCTTATAACGTGAAACAAAAATGTGGTGAGAAAAACAGGTAACCAGGGATTCATCCCTGTCATGAAATTCTTAAATGCTCTCACTTGCCGTCTATCTCATCTAGACGAAGTCGAATCAATTTCTTTATCAATGACTTGGGAATCGGCTTATCTATTGGAAATTGCAAACTTCCACTCGAATATTTGTAATTCTTAAGTTCTTCGGCAAGCTGCTTCAAAATTTGCCCACTGTGAGGCGAGTAATTCAAATGGTTCTTAAATGGTGCCACCGAGGCGAAGGCCTTGCCGTTAAGCAAAAATGTGGGCATGCCATACTTCACGCCTTGCTCTGCGTTAGGCACAATTTCCAAAATTCTGCGGCGCATTTCCTCTAAGGTCGCGCGTTTTGGCTGCTCGGTAGCAGCAAAAATCTTGTCGATTTCGGACTTTGCCATAGAAACAGCCTAGTTAGCGAACCTGGTTCACCGTGAAGACAATCGATGGAATGCCAGGAATTGTAACCGTGCCGGATGTCGACTCCGGCTGGGCCAAAACAACAAGACCTGGCGCTGTTGAATGTGCCACCAATTCCACGGTATCGCCTGCATTTACATCGACAAAAAAGTTCCAGGCGGCAACATATTCATCATTGCTGTGGGTCATTGCAATATTCGTGTTGGTATAGGGCAAATTTTGGCCGTTTTGACGGAGCCAGATCGACGCCGTTAACTTTGATCCGCCCACATTAACCAACTGAGCAGAAAAAGCAACGTTATAAGTACCAGCGTTGGCAAAGGTCACTTGGGATCCGACAACACTCACACCGTTTTTGCTGCCTGACTTTCCGAGAGCGATTGGGGTAACGCCGGTGGAAATAGGTTGCGAAGTCTCATCCCAAAAAGACCCGTAGTATCCCACTCCAATTGTGCAAACACCGTTCGCTCCGGCGGCTCCAGTCGCGCCAGTTGCACCAGTTGCTCCGGTTGCTCCCGGCTGTCCGACGAGTGAATTCGCAAAGTCGCTTAGCGAACCCTGGTTTCCGAGGCTAAGCCACAATTCATATGCGCTTAAGCCGGCTGGCCCCATCTCACCTTCTTGGCCTGCTAATGAAGCTAGAAAATCCGCTTCGCTTCCCTCATTACCGTTTTTCAACCAAACTTCAAATGCACTTTCTCCGTTTGCCCCATTGAATCCAGAGTTCCCTTTATCCCCAACCAGAGAATCGAGAAAATCTTGAACGGAGCCCGTGTTGCCGAGGGCTAACCAAAGGTCATAGGCAGAAATCGAATCTGCGGTTTGACCAGAGTTAAGTATCGTTCTTGCAGTAAATATATTCGTGCAATTAGATGGATTCAGATTTCCGAGAAAACTCGAGTTTGGCGTAAAGATGCCAGCGATAGCTAAGAGCAGTGCAGCAAAAGAAATATAAAAAGATAGGTCTCTTAGTGCAGTCTCATCTTCTCGACGAATTTGCCCACTCGTCTTTCCGAGCATCGTTACCCCAATTCCCCAGCCTCAGATTTACCCGCCTCTACTTCAAATCTATAGCTTCAGAGAAAGAACAAAGTAATTAATTCGGTCTATTCTTTAGCGAACCTGACTAACAGTCACAATCACCGAAGGGGTCCCGGGGATGTCGATTCCATTCGTAACAGGCGAGTGCGCTGAGATAACCGAGGTTGCGTTCGAAGCATGCCACGCAATTCGAACTCGATCACCAGCACCCACTACTACAAAGAAATTCCAAGCTGCCACTAATTCTGTGCTGTTGTTCGCCATTCCCAAATTGGTATTGCTGTACTCGACGTTATGCAACTCACTGTTGTAGCGCTGCAGCCAAATACTTACCAAATCAGCACTGCCACCGGTTTTAGCCAGCTGGGCAGAAAAGGCTATGTTGTAGGTTCCAGCTTCGTCGAATTTAAGCCAAGAGCCTCGAGTGCCTGGATCAAGCGGACTGCCTTCGTCATTAACTAAAGTCACACCATCGGATGTTTCCGTGTGTCCAAGCAACATGCCGTTGGTTGGCAAAACGCTAGTTTGAGTTTGATCATCCCAAAAATATCCAAAATGTCCCCCAACCCCAATGGTGCAAACACCATCGTTGCCGTTCGCCCCAGCAAGCCCCTGTAGCCCTTGTGGGCCAGGTGAGCCATCTATGCCATTTAGGCCATTGGTACCTGGCTGGCCATTGGCACCGGCTGACCCTGATGCGCCTTTCAGTTCCGCAAGGAACTCAACAACGGTTTTGTTCGAATTTCCAGGAAGATCACGCCAAATCTCGAAGGCACTGAGTCCATTTGCCCCGTTAGAGCCACTCGCACCTGTTGCGCCAGCAGATCCGGTTAGTGTGTTTAGAAAGTTTTGCAGACTGCCGTTTTGACCGGTGCTCAACCACAGCTCGTAGGCACTCAAACCTGGCACACCTTCAGCACCTTGGTTCCCGACTATAGCCTGCAGAAAATCCTCTGACGAGCCTGAATTTCCGGCATCGAGCCAGAGCTGAAACGCGCTTTTGCCATTAGCTCCGGTGTATCCCGATTCCCCCTTCACTCCAACCAAGTCTTTGAGAAATGCATCTTCGTCTCCGGTATTACCCTGGTTCAGCCAAACGGCGTAAGCACTAATTCCATCCACTCCGTCACCGCTAACAACATCATCTGCTGATGCTGCGTTCAATCCCGTCGAACACGTAGATGGTAAGAGAGCACTGAACACTGATGCGCTCGGAGTAAATAATCCTGCAATCGCTAAGAGCAGCGCCGCGCAAGCAATAGAAACGGCAAGGTTTAGCCTCTTGTTAACATTTTGGCTTCGCAGATAGCTTCGAGTTTTTCCGTACATTGTTTCCCCCAATTAAGTACAAGGGTCTAACCATACGACTAAAAAATCAAAATATGTGAAAAACTTTTCATTAAAAGAGTTAAGCGAATGGTTTTAGTTTTTTCGCCCGAAGAGTCGACTAAAGAATCCGGCTTTGTGTGATTCGCTGGAATGCCCTTGACAGCGCTGCGAATGCGGAATGCCGCGCATCACTGAATCGACGTGCTGGCCACAACCACTCCAGGTGGCCAATCCACATTTCCTACAAGTAACTTTTTGACACATTTTGTTTCCTTTACTGAACTATTTCAATGCCGGTTAGCGACGAAGCGTCAGCAACCCCGCCACCATTAGTGAGTTTCCCGGTGAAACCATTGCTCTGCATGAATGAGATTGCCTGCCCCGCACGGTTGCCGGAGCGACAGTAAATTACATAGTCGGCAGCCGGATCCAGATTAGAAATTTCCGCGGCAAAGTTTGCGCCTTGCCAGTCAATGTTTAGCGCACCATCGAGATGGCCCTCGGCAAATTCGTTTGGAGTACGCACGTCAACCACCGCAGCGATGGTTGACAGGTCTATCGCCTTCGCAGTCGAGCATGCCGAAAGCGAACCGACAGCAAAGAGCGCAATAAGTCCCGCAGCTAAGACCTTGAACAACTGTGTCATTTCATCTCCTTTATCAGATACCCCCTAGGGTATACTACTTCTTAGCAACTGAGCAACTTTTGGAGGCAATATGCAACTCGATCCAGCCGAACTCAAGGCAGCCCGAGACCGTCTGGTGCGGGTGCAAGGCCAAATCGGCGGCATCGTGAAGATGCTCGACGAGGGCCGTGATTGCACTGAATTACTTAATCAACTATCAGCCGCGAGCACTGCTCTCACTCGAGCGGGCTTCACCATAATCACAGTCGGCATGCAAAATTGTGCCAATAACCCAGAAGGTGATTCGCAGCGCGCTGCGCTCGAAAAAGCCTTCATGTCTTTGGCCTAGAGGAATCCGTGAAAGTTTTAATCATTGGTGGTGTTGCCGCTGGAATGTCAGCCGCCACTCGCCTGCGCCGTCTCATGGAAAATGCCGAAATCACTGTGCTAGAAATGGGTCCGAATGTTAGTTATGCCAACTGCGGACTTCCTTATTTTGTGAGTGACGTGATTTCAAATCGTGAAGAACTACTTCTCCAAACTCCTGAAAAGCTTTGGGATCGCTTTCGAATCAGGGTTAAGGTGAACACCAAAGCAACCAGTATCAACACTGAATCAAAAACGGTAACAACACAAAACCAAGTAACTGGTGAAGCTGATACGGAAGAATACGACAAACTCGTTATTGCAACTGGAGCAAAGCCACGAAAGCTTGATATTCCCGGTATCGAACGAGCTCACACACTCCGTGATGTTCCCGATGCTGATGCCATCAAGAACGCCATTAAAACTCAGAATGCAAAGTCGGCTGTAATTATTGGCGGTGGGTTCATCGGAATCGAACTGGCCGAAAACCTTCATCATCTTGGGCTCGATGTCACCGTGGTTCAACGAGCGAATCGGATTCTCACCCAGTTCGATTTAGAAATGATTGAACCACTGCAACAATTACTCGAGCAGCACGGCATCAAATTGAAACTAAATTCTCAAGTGGTGGAAATCTCAAGTAACTCCGCCAAACTTTCCACCGGTGAGGAAGTGGAAGCAGACCTGGTTTTCAGTGCCGCAGGTGTCACCCCAGACAATGAGCTTGCCAAAGCGGCCGGCCTCAAAATCGGCAGCACAGGTGGCTTATGGGTCAATGAACAGCAACAGACTAGCGACCCAAACATTTTTGCCGCCGGTGATGCCGTGGAAAAACAAGGTGAACTCACTGGCCAGGCAACGCTTGTTCCCCTAGCCAACCTGGCCAATCGACACGGTCGCCTTATCGCCGATGTAATAGCGGGGTTGAGCACCCAAAGCCATGCCGCCCTTGGCACCGTAATCATCGGAGCGTTTGGGTTTGCCACCGGTATCACCGGCCTAAGTGAATCTCAGGCCAAAAAACTCGGTATCAAATTCGCCACCATACACCTTCACCCGGGCTCTCACGCCGGTTACTACCCCGGGGCAAAAAGGGTTTCGATTAAAGTGCTCTTCGACTCCCAAACTGGAAAGCTACTAGGTGCCCAGGCCAATGGCGAAGATGGCGTCGACAAACGAATCGATGTCATCGCCACGGCAATCCACGGGGGCCTCACCATCAACGACCTAATGGATCTAGAGCTGGCCTACGCACCTCAATTTGGGTCAGCCAAGGACGCCATTAACCAAGCCGGCTACGTGGGTAATAACGTATTCACGGGTCAAACCCCAACTATCCAATGGCATGAATTGGAAAAATCCCTAGCCAAACCAAACACTCTGCTCGTGGATGTTCGCAGCTATGACGAAAACCAATCCGGAAGCATTCCGAATGCGCTAAACATCGACGTTAACAATTTGCGCGACAACCTAGACCTATTCAAGGGCAAGCAGGTAATCGTGCACTGCCAAGTAGGTCAACGCGGCCACACCGCAACCCAAATCCTTAAGGGGTATGGAATGGAGGCAATCAACCTCGACGGCGGTTACTTAACTTGGCGCGCGGGCATTGATGCCATTTCAAGAAAATAGTGCTTTACTAAAATTAGGTACAAAAGAGGAGGCGAAATGATGGACGAATGCAAATGCGGCAGCGACTGCTGCGGTGGCAAGAAATAAGTCTCACCTAAAGAAAAAACGGACTCGAAAGAGTCCGTTTTTCTATTAAACCCATGCCGCCAATATCAAACCGGCAATAGTGAGAGCCACAATATCCTGGCCAACTTCAATTAGCCACACTTTGAGTGAGTTAACTGTCTTGTAGTCTGCCTGAGCAAACATTCTGTGACTCAGCGAACCAAAAGCTCCAAGGCCAACCGCAAACAAGAACCCGACCAGGGCACCTTCGCCAGCCGAAAGAACAATTCCGGCAAGGTTCACAAGTTCAAGAATTACGGCAAGCGTGAATACCTGCACTACCTAAGCAACAAAGGTTCCACCGAACATCAAGGCGGTGTCACTCGCCCTCATTTTCACAGTCTGAGTCGGCAACTCCCGCCCCATCAACTTAATCCACATCGGATAAAAGGTCTTTGGCCCAAACCAAATTGCACCGATTGCGAAGTTCACAACAGAGGCAACTGCAATCGCCCAAATGTTCAGGCTAGACAAAATTTCATTCATTCGAGAATTCTAGACTCACGCCAATACGAACCATCTACAGCCCAATTACTAACTCAAGAACTAGGCCATAAACTTGAGCCAAGTTTCAATGGTGAAATAGCGAGGGTGACAATGCCTGCAACAAATCTAGGTAGCACAACTACCACCAAGATAACCAACTACCCGCTGAACGCATGGTATGTGGCGGCCTGGGATCATGAAGTTACTCGAACCCCTTTGGCACGTCGAATTCTTGATCGACCTCTCGCTCTATACCGAACCGAAGATGGCAAACCAGTTGCCCTAGCCGATGCCTGCTGGCACAGACTGGCACCACTCTCTCTTGGCAAAGTTGTTGGCAAAGACGGCATCCAATGCCCGTATCACGGCATCGTTTATAACTCAGCCGGTCGCTGCGTATCAATGCCGGCGCAAGAAACTATAAACCCGAGCGCAACCGTTCCATCATTCCCCTGTGTGCAGCGTTATCGCTTTGTTTGGGTTTGGCTCGGCGACCCAGCACTTGCCAACCCAGACAACATTCCCGATATGCACCAGATGGATCACCCCGACTGGGCTGGCGATGGTCGACTAATTCACGCGGAGTGCAACTACCAGCTTGTGGTCGATAACCTAATGGATCTCACTCACGAAGAATTTGTTCACGGTTCAAGCATCGGACAAGCTGAACTCAGCGAAGCCGATTTCTTCACCACTCACGACGACAAAACCGTCACCGTCACTCGTTGGATGAAGGGCATCAATCCCCCGCCATTTTGGAAAAAGAACCTTGCCGACAAATACCCCGACTATCAAGGCCCGGTCGACCGGTGGCAAATCATCCACTTCGAAGCGCCCTCAACTGTTTGCATTGATGTTGGTGTTGCCAAAGCCGGCACAGGTGCGCCCGAGGGTGACCGCAGCCAAGGTGTAAATGGATACGTAATGAACACCATGACTCCCGAGACTGCAACCACCACGCATTACTTCTGGTCATTCCAACGCAACTACCGTCAAGAGAGCCAACTAATTACCACCCAGCTTCGAGATGGCGTAACCCGCGTGTTCGGTGAAGACGAAGTCATGCTCAAAGCACAGCAAGAGGCCATCAACGCCAACCCAGACTACGAGTTCTATAACCTAAACATTGACGCCGGTGGCATGTGGGTGCGCAGGCTCCTCGAAAAGGCTCTCATCGCTGAAGGCCGCCTAAATACTCGCCCCGAAGCCGGTTGGCCAGCCGAGTAATGGCAGCCACCAATAACGAGGTCTGGCAAAAGGGCACGATCGTCGAGATTGAAACCATTGCCGAAGGCATCAAGAAACTTGTAATTCGCCAGTCGAATCCGGCCAAGGCCGCCGCCGGCTCCCACCTAGACCTCATGATTAACATCCAGGGTGAAGCCACTCGGCGTTCTTATTCAATCGTCACGCAGTCGGCTGACCTCAGCGAACTCACCATCGCAGTATTTCAGGTGCGCAACTCTCGAGGTGGTTCCATTGCAATGCACAATCTCAAGCCAGGCGACGAACTCGATATCACTCAACCAATCCAAAACTTTCCATTTCGCTTTGGTGCCAAGAAATACATACTTCTCGCCGGAGGCATCGGAGTCACAGCACTCTTCGAAATGGGAAATGCCCTAAAGCAATCAAACGCCAACTACGAGTTTCACTATGTGGCCCGCAGCCGCAAAGCCATGTCATTTGCAGAAGAACTTAAAAAAACTCATGGCGACAAATTCCATCAATACATCGACGACGAAGACAACTCGATCTCCGTCACCGAATTCATGAAACGAGTAGACCACGACACCGAGGTATACATGTGCGGGCCAATTCGCCTCATGGACGAAGTGAGACGCACCTGGGCAAGCAGCGATCTCGACATCACCAACCTCCGCTATGAAACCTTCGGCGCCAGCGGCTGGTTCGACCCAGAGGAATTCATTGTAAGAGTGCCAGAGAAAAATGCCGAAATAACCGTTGGAAAAAATCAAACCATTGTCGAAGCACTAGAAGCAGCCGGACTCGAAGTAATGTCAGACTGTCGCAAAGGCGAGTGCGGCCTCTGTGAAGCCAGAATCGTAAAGCACAGCGGTAAGATCGACCACCGCGACGTCTTCTACAGCGAAGATCAGAAACACGAGGGTGAAAAGATTGCCTGCTGTGTCTCGAGGCTAATTAGCGACGGCAAACCAGCGTCGATTGACATAATTCTCACCTAAACGTTGAATCGGAATTCGACCGTATAACTTTCTAGTAGAAAAGACTAGATAGGCAACTTTGCTGTCGGGAAATTCGAAACCGAAATGCCTAATTTCCTTCTACTTATTTGTGAATTACTGTTTCACTACGTAGGCAGCAACTTTTGGATAAAACTCATCCAAAGTAATTCCATATATCGTCTTGAAAGATTCTGCGAATGGGGCGGCATTTCCGAGGCGCATGTTTAGTTGAAGGAATTTCTTCCATCCGCCCACAGCAATCAAAACTTCTGAGGCATACTGGCCAAGCATGTAACCAGAATTATCAATTGAACCGTTTCCGCCTAATTCAAGCTTCTTGAACCTATCTGCAATTCCTTTCAGATCTCCAGAGCTTATGAAACCTCGGAGTTCTGCGTCGAAACCGAACTTTTGATTATTTCTAAATTGCCAAATATCCTGCGGGTTTTTGCTTTCTAAATAGAGCCCCACCACTGCTCCAAAGAAATTTGCAGTACCCTCGTCAGCCCATTG
>JACCED011615489.1_pt1 | contig 11321 bp, 9 predicted proteins | sample 7455021 | NCBI WGS metagenome assembly JACCED01 (sample SAMN15323456, study PRJNA562643) | freshwater metagenome | isolation source: river surface water | place: USA:Blue River Watershed | collected 2017-08-19
CATCTGCACCTACAGAACTAGTTTTAAAAATGCCATCTGAAATATTATTACAACTTAAACCACTGTTTTCGGTTTTCCATAAACCACCTCCAGTAGTTCCCATATAATAAACGGCACTATTGCTTACTACTCCAGTTCCAGAATTGGATCTACCTCCTCTGAAGGGTCCGATACTTCTCCATTTAACAGAAGTCAACTCTTTGTTGAAGTCTTGCGCGAAACTTACTTGAAAACAAGTAATAATGCTTAAAAGGCCAATGATTTTCTTTACCATAATGTTTTATTAGATCTAATAAATTTAGGTAAAAATTCATATTTATCGCCTTCTTTGAGTTAATTATACCACTTAGCATAGCTACTCCTTGTTCGGTGAAGGCAAGTGGCATATAAAAAAAGCACTAAACCAGTACAAACTTCCAGTATTATATTAAACATCCATCAATATACACTAATTCTTACTAAAATGGATATCAGCAAGTAATACTGTTCTTGGATCCGCTGCTATATGTGATGGTATTTGTTCAACAGGAATTTTATAAATATTTTGTTTGCTGTTCAAATCAAGTTTGACAATTTTTGATGATTGATCGTTTGTATTGTAAATAGCAAATTCAATTGGTGTGTTGAAAATAAAATTGCTGGATTGTGACTGCCTTACATCAATGATTACTTGTTTATTTTTTGAATCGTATTTCCAATGACCATCAATTTTTAAAACATATGGATTTCTTAACCATTGATTTAAATAAGAACTGAGGTTTTCTTTGGCATAAACTTGCATTGTAGCAATAAATTCTTCAGTAGTGGTGTTGCTGTTAAAATATTTTTTATAATAAGCCTGAATACCTTTTTTGAAATTTTCGTTACCCATTTTATTTCGTAACATGTGTAAAACCCATGCACCTTTTTGATAAGTGATACCACTAGTGACATCCCCTGTTTCAGCAGTTCTATTATCAATGATACTAAAACTAGAATCTTTCTTAGTGTAGTCGATCACAAATTTTCTTGCTTTCGCTAAACTAGTAATATATTCATCCGTGCCATATTCACTTTCTTGAAATAATAGTGTGAAATAAGTAGCAAAGCCTTCGCTTAACCATGCATCATCCCAAGTCGTTTCGGTAATTGCATTACCAAACCATTGATGTGCAATTTCATGTATCACTACATTTCTTAATCTTTCTGATTGTTTGCCATCTACTAAATTTTCTGCATACAAAATAGCAGAAGAGGTTTCCATGCCTCCGCTTACACTGGGAGATTGTATGTTCGCTAATTTTTCATAGGCAAAGGGTCCAATATATTCTGAATAAAAAGTAAGCACATTTTTAGTAGGCGTTTCAAAATCTCTAAAACCCGCTTCTCTATCTTTTGCATACACCCAGGTTTGTATAGCTTTATGATCAAAAAAATCTACATGTTGCACTGCAAATTCAGCTACACCCAAAACATATAACCAGCTTGATACAGGAACATTTTGTTTCCAATGTGTTAAATTATTTTCTGCATCTAATTTGGACTCCTCGATCAACAACCCATTGGACACTACCTTATACTTTGATGGAGCGATGACAATAAATTCATTGGTGGCTTTATCATAAGGATGATCGATAGTTGGTAGCCAATGTCTTGTATTATTGGGCCAGTTTTCATTAAAAAAGCATCGCTCTCCGTATTTATTTAATCCAATTCTCAAACCACCCGCAGGTATGCCGTGGTATTGTATGGTAAACTCTGCTGCTTGTCCTTTTTCACTCCCTTTCTCCCATTGTATAGTTAAACTATTTTCTTGATGCGTATATTTTACAGGTAATCCATTATACAAAACTGATTCAACTTGCATACCCTTTTTAAGATTCGAGTTCTTATCAATAGTTATAAAATCTAATCTAAAATCTTTTATATTTTCTTTTTTGAATATTACATTGATTTTTGTAGTTCCTATAATCTCATCTGTTTTATCCGATAGTTGAATTTTAAAATTATAATGTACAACATCTACATTAAAATTCTTGGGATAATGATCGGCCTTGGCAACAACATAAACTACAGTTAAAAGAATTGTACAAAAAAAGATTTTAAATTTCATCTTACGAGTTTTTATTGAATGGTAACCGTTTTCAAATAATATCCTTTAGGATCAACTACCGGAGGCGTTGCACATACTACCGTCAAGCCATTATTTGTTAATGTATGTTTTTCTATTTTACCATTGATCATTATATCTAAAGGTAAATTCATTACATAATTTAATGGCTTAATATAGTATGTTTGATAGCCTGTTTCTTTTATGTTGAATTCAAAAGTCTTCGTAGTCTTTAGGTAAAAATCAAAAAACGATTTTAGTGAATAACCTGCAGCCTCACTAAATAACGCTTCTACATCGGCTGATGTCACAAAATTGTCATAAGTGTATTTAGGATCTGTTGATAGTTTTTTTATGGTAGGGAAAAATATTTCATCACCTACCACATATCTTAAACTATGCATAAAGAAGGCTCCTTTGGTATAAATATCATTGCCAGCATAGGTTTCATCTTCCGATAATTCTTCTCCTCCTACCATAGGCTTTTTATATTTTATACCTCTTTTCCAAGCAGCAATTATTTTATCATAAGCTTCTTGTCCACCCAAATCATAATGTGCCAATGCCTCAGCATATGTACCGATACCTTCTTGTATCCACATATGTGCCCAATCTTTATTGGTTACTTTATTAGCCCACCACTCGTGCGCATATTCGTGAAATAGATTATCAGAGTAATCTTCGTTTCCAATTCTTCTATATTCAAATTTGTTATTAAAGGTAATCATGGTTTGATGTTCCATACCTGAGTTAGGCACTTCCGCAATACCAATCTTTTCTTTATACCAAGGATACTCTCCAAAATATTTTTCTAAAATTTTTGAATCTCTAATTTTTGTTGCAATTAATTTTTTTGCATGCATCGTATCTTCTTCTAATACATAAAATTCTACAGGCACAATATTTCCGTTGATAGTAGTATAACTATCTTTCACCACTTTGTATTTTCCAATATTAAATAACACACAATAATTACTAATGGTGTAATTGGTTTTCCAATGATAAGTAGATTTATTTTTTTGATGTGTTGTTTTTTGCAATAATCCAGGACCTGCAACGACTAAGCCTTTCGGAACTGTGATTCGCATATCAACACCTTCGTTGGGTTCATCGCTTGGATGATCTTTACAAGGGAAATACATTCTTCCACCTTCTTTTTGAATATTAATAGAAACCCAATCATTTCCGCTGCTATCTTTAGACCAAGTGAATCCACCCAACCATGGTGGTTTTACCGCAACTGGTGGAACACCTCCATAATGTATGTCTACGATTTGTTTGCCAAGTTTAAATCCATTCGAGGAAGTGATATATATCTTGTCGTCTTTTTGTTCAAAAGACGCTATCTTTTTGTTGACTAGAATCTTGTTCACTTTTAATAAGTGTACTAAATCCAATAAAATAGTATCGGTTGATTTTGATAAGTTCATAGTTACCACCGTATTGCCTTGTATAGATCTATTGGCGATGTCTACATCTAATGTTACATCATAGTGTCGAATATCCATGATGGCTTGCAATGGTTTTAATTTACCACCAGAAGACAAATAGGTTAAATCTTCTTGTTGAGCCATTAAAGAAGAGGTTAATAGAACCAAAAGCATTGTAATGATTGATTTCATAAGCTGTATTTTACTCTATGAATTTAAGCAACTTTATTCTATATTCGTATATAATCATGTGCTAATGAGTGGTGAACATTTGAAAAGAAATCTAGGCCTATTGGGTCTAATAGCCACTGGAATTTCCTCAATGATTGGCGCATCTATTTATATAGTACCCTTTCAGATTCAAAAAACTGTTCCAGGTATCGGTCCTTATGTAGGAATAGCATTCATTGTAGCGGCCATTCCTTCATTATTAGCAGCATTTTCTTATGCCATATTATCTAGTGCAATGCCAAGGGCTGGCGGTACTTATATATATGCTAGCAGATCTATGCACCCTTTTTGGGGGTTTGCAGCTAGTTTTTCACAATGGTTTGGTTTATCAATTGTTATGGGCGTGGTAGCTTATATGGTGATTCCTTTTTTTAATCAGATGATTGTATTGTTGGTTGGAGAAAATGAATTTCATTTTTTTGAACAAGGACAGAATAGATTATGGGCTGCACTTTTTTTATTATGGTTTTTTGTTTTCATCAATATTCGCGGCATCAAAACTTACCAATTGACCGTAATCAGTTTGGTTATAATAACATTTTTATTATCAGGTCTGGTGATTTATTTTGGCTTGAGTACTACAAGAGATGAATTTATTCAAATAGTGTTAGAAAAGAAAGGCATTCAAATTACGACTCAATTGGCCACTTGGGATATGAAAACAATTGTTTCTGCAAGTGCCATTTTATTTGCAAGTTTTATTGGATTTGATGCAATTGCACAAGCTGGAGGGGAAGCGAAGAATCCCACTAAAAACTTACCAAGAGCTATTTTAATTACCATTATATTAGTAGGTCTTTTTTATATTGTTTTTACTTATAGTATTTATCAATTAGTTCCTTGGAATTTTATTGCAAAAGAAGCCGTGGAGAAGGAAGTTTCTGCACCAAGCTTATTGAGTTATATATTGCCAAGAGGGTGGTCGTTTTTAATTATGGGGGGAGCCTGCATTGCATTATTGAAAGATCTTCCATCTATGATCTTATCAGTGTCTAGATTGGTTTTTGCTTGGTCTAAAGATGCGTTGTTTCCAAAGCGTTTTATGACAATACATCCTATCTATCAAAGCCCTTACCAAGCAATTATATTTAGTGGATTGGTTGCAACATGCGGTGTTCTAGGAACTCATTTTGCTTCAGATATATTTTTAGGAATTGATATTATGGTAATCTCCATGTTGGCTAATTTTATTTTAATCTGTATTGCTGTTTTAAGTATTCCCAAATACAATCCAACATTAGCAAAAGAAATTTCTATCTTTAAAAATACCGCACTACAAAAATGTATAGCAGTATCAGGAATTATATCACTTGGCTTCTTTTTAATTTTAATGATTGAGCAAGATATCAATAGTGTTTCTAAATCTTGGTATTTTTATCCAAGTTTGGTTTGGTTGATTGTAATGTTCATCGCATCCGTACTATTTTTTATTTATTGGAGGCGATTACAAAAAATCTCCACCGATTTAAAAGAACAATTCAAACAACTACCGCAAGAATAATTTTATGAATCATCAATTCACCATTCCAAAAGCAATTATTGGTTTATGGCAAATAGCCGACATGGAAAGATCAGGCTCTACATTGGACCCTGCAATTGCTGCAAAATCAATGATGCAGTATTATGAAAATGGGTTTACTTGTTTTGATATGGCAGATCATTATGGATCATCAGAAGAGATTGCTGGTTATTGTAAAAAACATTTTGCACCGGCTGGTATTCAATTCTTTACCAAATGGGTACCCAGTCCTGGTGTAATTACAGAAAAAACAGCTTTAGAAGCAGTTGAAAGAGCTTTAAAAAGATTAGCATCTGATCAAATAGATTTATTACAATTTCATGCATGGAATTATGCAGATCCGAATTGGTTAAATGCACTTTACGCTTTAAATAAATTGAGAGAAAAGGGATTAATTGCAAATATTGGACTGACCAATTTTGATCATATACATTTAAACATGGTGATTGCCTCTGGTATTCCGGTAGTAAGCAATCAAATTGCTTATTCTTTATTAGATCAAAGAGGTAGTCATGCAATGGCAGCAACTTGTTTGCAACACAATGTTCAACTTTTGGCATATGGTACTGTTGCTGGGGGATTCTTTTCAGAAAAATGGTTAGGTAAAGCAGCACCAGAAATCTCAGAATCATTGACCTGGTCACAGATGAAATATAAAAGGTTTATAGATGCAGCAGGCGGATGGGATTGGTTTCAAACAATGCTTTCTACTTTATCAACCATTGCTAGTTCAAGAAATGTAAGTATTGCAACGATAGCAAGTGCATATATGGCACAAGCACCTGCAGTGGGTGCTGTGATTATTGGTTCAAGATTGGGCGCATCAGAACATATTGAAGAGAACAAAAAAATATTATCACTTCACTTGACAGCCTCAGAGAAGATAGCCATTGAAGAAGTTTTATTGAAGGCCAATAAAATTGCAGGCAATTGTGGAGATGAATATAGAAAGCCGCCATTTTTAACAGCAAGCGGTGATTTAAGTCATCATATCAAAGATTTCCCCAAACCTTATGAAACAAAACTTTCCGACGATGGAAAAACAAGAGTTTTTTCAGGCACACCTTGGGAGCCATTAGCAGGATATGCAAGAGCTGTAAAAACGGGTAATCAAATTTTTGTTTCTGGTACAACAGCCACACATGGCAATACAATTATTGGAGGAAAAGATCCAGCTGCACAAACGCATTTTGTAATTGACAAAATTGAAGGTGCATTAAATTCACTAGATGCCAAATTAGAAGATGTGGTGAGAACAAAAGTTTTTATTAATAATATTGAACAATGGGAAGCTATTGCTAGAGCACATGGTGAAAGATTTGCGCATATTCAACCAGCCAATACAATGGTGGAAGCAAAATTAATTGGCAACGGATATTTAGTAGAAATTGAAGTGGATGCTATTGTAAAATAAATTATCATGAGAAATCTAGAACCTTCTTTAGAAAAATTGTATTCTTTTATTTCACAAGTAGATAAGCGAAATAATGCTGTATCTTCTGTGAATATAGGTTGGCATATTGAGCATAGCTTATTGGTGATTACAAAAATTATTGAAACTGTAGTAAACTCCAATCCAGATAAATATGAGTGGAAATTTGATATTAAAAGAAGCTATGTTTTTTTAATTGGCAAGTTTCCAAGAGGGAAAGCCAATGCACCCGACATTGTTATTCCAAAAGAAAATGCTGCAACTGATTTTGATGCATTATTTGAAAGCACTAGATTGGCCATTAAAGGATTAGAAAAGGCACATCACAATCAATATTTCACTCATCCCATTTTTGGAAAATTGAATAAGAAACACACATTTGTGATGTTAGATATACATACCAAACATCATTTAAAAATTATAGAAGATATTATTTCTCAAACTCTATAATGTGTTCTGAGGCATATTCGTCATCACCTGGTTTAATGCGCTTCACAAAAAATCTTGCACGCTTACCTAATTTTAATGAAGTGCGTCTTTCTTTAATGTCTTCTTCGGTATCCAATGGTTGTAAAGAAGGGTACCATAAAATGTATCCTGGTTTTTGAAAAACTAATTGGGGCTTACTCCATTGCTGACTATTATTTCCAATTCCTAAATCTTTATTCTTGTTAAATGAAATAAAAATTTTATCGCCCTCCCAAGATCTTCCTTCTACTTTGCCCATCATCATCACCCAACAATTTAAATAAGTATTCCAGCTAACAGAAGGTCCCCAATGAAATCCTCCTGTTGGAGAAGAGGCTGCACCACCTCCATCTGCTTTTGAGATTTGTAATGATTCCACCGGTTTACCAAAACTATTATGTGCAATAGTGAATGCTTTCCCATCCCAACGCTTTGCTTTGCCAACTGGATTGTCCAAATCTTTCAAAGCAATTCTGGCAATACTGATACATTGTCCAGATGCTTCTTTTATCGGATCATAGGTTTTTGCATCATACACTCCTGGGTAACCGTACTCGCCATAAAAAACATACAAATAATCTCCACTTGCAATGGCTGATGGATCTCCCACACCTCCTGCAAATGTGTTGGAGGTATTATGTGGCTTCAAAATCATTCGAGGATCTAAGTCTTCTAAAATGATGCCTTTATTGTCCCAAGATTTCCCGCCATCTGTAGATTTCATAATACCAATTCTACAAACTGCTGCAGGACTTTCGGGTCCGGTTAATCCTTGTGGCCATAACTTACTATTGGTATAACCTTCCTTTGTTTTTTCATCATAAGGAAGTGTTATTGGATAGTTTTCGTTATGATATAAGGCATATAATGTTAAGCCTGATTTATCTTTAGCATCTTGATAAACTGTTTCAAACCAAACTGCACCATGCAAACCTTTTTGTCCAATAGGAACATTGGGGGGCATTATAGGATTAAAAAATTGATCTGCTGTATTTTGAAATACAATACTTGCATTTTTTCCATTGGAGTATTTTAAATCTCTTGCATCTCCCCAAAGTGGATCCTCACCATATTTTCCTGGGAAAATTCTTAAGGTATCACCTACCCAAGCCTCAGCCATGTTACAGTCAACAAATGAATTAAATTTAACTTTACTTGCTGGGATTAATTTAAATTTTGGATTTGTTGGTTCTTGTAAAAAAAATTGACTGAACCAAGCAAGGATGATTAAAAAAGGCATAGCAATTAGATTTAGACATGTAATCTACTAAATTTATTAACTTCAATAAAATATGTACCGATGAAATATTGCATCATTTATATCTTTTCAATACTTATGATTACCAACACAATGAATGCTCAATACAAGCCCTTATATAAATCCATACCCAATCAAATTGTAGTGCCCAACGAGGAAAGAGAAGATCCATTTGAAGGAATTATAATTGTAAGTAAAGTAACAGAACCAGCTTATCAGTATTTTAGAGTAAAAGAGGATAATATTAAAAGACCTTGTGTGATTATTTATCCAGGAGGAGCCTATTTTATTTTAGCAAGTGGTCACGAAGGTGTGGAGGTGGCTAAATTTTTTAATAGTATTGGTGTGAATGCAATGGTAGTCAAGTATCGTATTCCTAACGACAATGCGCAAGTTGATAAATCTATAGCACCTTTACAAGATGCACAACAGGCGATGCTTTTAGCGAGATCCAATGCTGCAACTTGGGGGATTGACGCCAATAAGATTGGAATATTAGGATTCTCGGCAGGTGGACATTTAGCTGCAAGTTTATCTAGTCATTATGCTGATGTCAAAATTGATAATCCATTAAATATATCATTGAGACCCAATTTTCAAATCTTGATTTATCCAGTAATTACTATGAAAGATTTTGGTCATATAGGTTCTAAAGAAAATTTAATTGGGAAAAATCCTACTGATGCGCAAGTGCAATATTATAGCAATGAATTAAATGTAAATGATCAAACACCACCTGCTTTTATTGTTCATGCCAAAAACGATGACGCAGTACCCGTTCAAAATGCATATGAGTATGATAAAGCACTGAAGGCAAATAAAGTTGCTTCAACTTTATACTTATTTGAAAAAGGAGGTCATGGGTTTGGCATGAAAAATCCAACAGCAACAATTCAATGGACAACGCCATTAACCCAGTGGCTTCGTGAAAGAAAAATTCTATAAACTATTTATTCTCTGCTCTTCTTCTTGCTTCTTCAGCTTCTTTGTAAATACGAATCCATGTAAGCGAGATATCGATCACCGCCAATAAAGGTCCTAAGATGATTACCATAATAACTTCCAAACCTGGAGTATATCCAATAACACCATCGAAAGACGTAGATTTTGATCTTTTGTATAACTTATTTACACAATAGATTGCAGAAACGATCCAGATAGCGAAGATGATATTTTTACTCATAAACTAAATTTATACTACAAAGGTACGCAAAAGCCCCACAATAACTTGTAGGGCTTTGATAAAAATATTAAATTATCTATTATACTCTATGATAGTCTGCTTTCCAGTTTTGAATCGCCATTTTTATTTCTTTACCACCTAAGTTTTCTTTGATTGCTTTATCTAATAATGCTAGATATTCTGCGTCACTTGCAAAACGCAAAGCGATTATTTGACCCATTCTTAATGTTTTAGGCATTGCATTGCCTGTCATAATATAATAACGAAGACTTTCTTCTGCTCTGATTGCTCGATCTTGTGCTTTTAAAGCAAAAGTTCTTGCATACCATGCAATCAATACAAATATGATAGTGGTTAATACCAATAAAGAAGCTAAGTATTTATTTTCTGGAGTTGCTCTTAATAAATAATTGATGGATCCACCCAGTAAAGCGACTATGGCACCAAAAGTTAGATAATGATAACCAGGAACCATTTGTGGGTGATTTTTAAAATTTTGTTCTTGCATTTCGTTGTTGTTTATTTTTATTAAAAGTAATCTATTTTATTTTCTTTAAATCTAAATCATGAAAATCAAAACTAAAATCAGTCAAAGGTGAAATTGCTTTCATTGTTAAGCCTTAGGGTTTTCCCTCCATATCTGTTGTAAACATTAAATAGGCATCTGCATCCATACTTCTATCGGCCCACCTTACAATCAGTGTATTCGCTTTATAGGGGAAAACCTCGCCAATTAATTTAGGAGATCTTTTGCTTTCAAACCAAGCTTTTCCATTTTTATTACTAATTATAATATCACCAAACCAATTGTCTCTATATGTTCCTACAAAGTTATTAATATCAAATACGGAAGTTGATTTTTCCATTTGTGCTTTTGTACTTGCAACAATTTCATCATTAATTTTTTTTGCTTCTGCTTCTCCTTTGTCTACTCGTTCTTTCATGATTTTCACCCAATTATATCCAGTAATACCTAGATAGCTATCTTGTATTGTTCTGCTTATTGCATTGAACGCTGCACCAGATTGTTGATTGGTGAATACAATAATACCTAATTGTAATTCAGGAAACATCACTACTTGTGTTACAATACCAGCAAGACCTCCGGTATGTGTCACTTGCTTGTATCCTTTTACATCACTTAAAAACCATCCCAATCCATAAGCTGCAAAATGGGTATTATAAGGTGCTGCAGTGCCTGCCTTAATAATGGTTTGAGGAGTCCATGTTTCTTCATGCACTTCTTCACTGAAAATATTTTGCTTTAAGCCGTCTCCATATTTACCATGATTCATTTGTGCAATTACCCACTTACTCCAATCAGTGATATTACTCCAAATCCCACCTGCTGCATTGGCACTTTCGCTCCAATCAATATTTAATACTTGTAATTTACCATCCACTGGTGCATGTGGCCTGATCGCATTGCTATTATCTTTTAAACGATATAAAGATGCTGCTGAAGCATTCATTCCTAGTGGCTTCATAATTTTTTGTTCTACTAATTCTTCCCATTTTGTTCCTGAAACTCTTTCTGCAACCTCCCCTGCAACAATGTATAAATTATTATCATAATCGTATTTTGTTCTAAATGCAGAAACAGGTTTTAAATATCTTATATTATGAATGATATCTTTTTTAGTAAAATTACTTCCATCTGGAAACATCATTAAATCTCCAGCACCCAATCCTAAACCACTTCTATGAGTTA
>JACCED011394895.1_pt1 | contig 11320 bp, 9 predicted proteins | sample 7455021 | NCBI WGS metagenome assembly JACCED01 (sample SAMN15323456, study PRJNA562643) | freshwater metagenome | isolation source: river surface water | place: USA:Blue River Watershed | collected 2017-08-19
TGAATGAAAGGCCTGCCTACAGTCCATTCCCACAGGCGACCAGCCTGCCAACGACTGGAGACATGACCTTGACCTCGACGATTTCCCGCCGCAGCGTTGCCGCGATGACCGCCCTCCTGTGCCTCGCTCCCCTGTCCGCCACGGCCGACACCTGGCCCGCCAAGCCGATCCGCGTGTTCGTCCCCTTCCCCGCCGGCGGCGGCACCGACATCGTGGCCCGCGAGGTGACGCAGAAGATCCAGGCCACCGCCAAGTGGACCTTCGTCATCGACAACAAGCCGGGCTCCGGCGGCAACCTGGGCATCGACGCCGGCGCCAAGGCGCCGGCCGATGGCTACAGCCTGGTGATCGGCCAGACCAGCAACCTGGCGATCAACCCGACGCTGTACCCCAAGCTGCCCTACGACCCGGTCAGCGACCTGACCCCGATCGGCCTGATCGGCAACGCGCCGCTGGTGCTGGTGACGGCGGCCAACTCCCCCTTGCGCACCCTGGCCGATGTGGTCGCGGCCGCCAAGGCCCAGCCCGGCTCGATCAACTACGCGACCTCCGGCAATGGCACCGTGGCCCACCTGGCCACCGAACTGTTCCAGCGCGAGGCGAACGTCAAGCTCACGCACATTCCCTACAAGGGCGCCGCGCAGGGCATCAACGACGTGATCGGCGGCCAGGTGCAGCTGTACATGTCGTCCGTGCCCACGCTGATCGGCCACATCAAGAGCGGCAAGCTGCGCCCCATCGCCGTCACGGCGGCCAAGCGCACTGACGACCTGCCCCAGGTGCCCACGGTGGCCGAGTCCGGCTACAAGGGTTTCGAGGCGGTGACCTGGTTCGGCCTGCTGGGCCCGGCCAAGCTGCCCGCCAGCGTGGTGGCCGCCGTGAACACCGAGTTGAACAAGGCCCTGGCCTCGCCCGACCTGCTCAAGAAGCTGGAAGACCAGGGCCTGGAAGTCACGCCCGGCACCGGAGACCAGTTCGGCAAGCTGATTCGCGCCGACATCGCCAAGTGGGGCCGTGTCGTCAAGGAATCGGGCGCCAAGGCCGAGTGAACGGCGCCACCCCCTCCCTCACGCATACCATGACCCAAGACATCCTCCGCGACTTCGAGCGCGTCTCTCCCGAACTGGTGGAAGAAGCCGCCCAATTCCAGGCGGCCATCTTCGCCGACGTGGCCGGCCGCCGCGGCACTATGCACGGCCGCATCCGGGCCCTGCGCCCGAACATGAAGGTGGCGGGCCCCGCCCTGACCGTGGAAGTGCGCCCGGGCGACAACCTCATGATCCACGCCGCCATCGCCCTGGCCAAGCCGGGCGACGTGCTGGTGATCGACGGCAAGGGCGACCAGACCTCCGCCCTCATGGGCACCATCATGATGACGGCCTGCCGCCAGCTGGGCATCGCCGGCGTGATCATGGACGGCGCCGTGCGTGACAGCCTGGAGATCGAGGAGATGGGCTACCCCGTCTTCTCCGTGGGCACCAACCCCAACGGCCCCACCAAGAACATCGGCGGCCGCATCGGGCACCCGGTCAGCTGCGGCGGCGCCACCGTCCACGCGGGCGACTTCGTGCTGGCCGATGCCGACGGCATTGTGGTGGTCGAGCGCAGCAAGCTGGCCGGGCTGATCCCCGCCTGCCACAAGAAGGTGGCGGACGAGGCCAAGCGCATCGACCAGATCAAGCAGGGCAACACCGCGGCCTCCTGGCTGGCGTCGTCGCTGCGCGCCGCCGGCGTGCTCAAGGAAGGCGAGACCCTGTGAGCCGCGGCACCCTCCTCGTCACCGGCGCCGACCTGGCGCCGCAGGCCCTGGCCCTGCTCGAAGGCTTCGACATCGTCTACGCCGGCAAGGCGCCCACGAAGGACGACCTGGTCGCCCTGTGCCGGCAGCATGACCCCGTGGCCATCATCGTGCGCTACGGCGCCGTGGGCGCCGAGGTGATGGATGCCGCGCCCTCGCTGCGCGTGGTCTCCAAGCACGGCAGCGGCACCGACACCATCGACAAGGTCGCCGCCCAGGCCCGCGGCATCGCCGTGCGCGCCGCCGTCGGCGCCAACGCCGCCGCCGTGGCGGAACAGGCCCTGGCGATGCTGCTGGCCTGCGCCAAGTCGGTGGTGCACCTGAACGAGCGCATGCACGCCGGCCACTGGGACAAGGCCACGCACAAGAGCCTGGAGCTGCATGGCCGCACGATCGGCCTCATCGGCCTGGGCGCCATCGGCCAGCGTTTCGCCCGCATGTGCGATGCGATGGGCATGAAGGTCATCGGCTTCGATCCCTTTGCGAAGAACGTGTCCGAGTACATCCGCGTGGTGGACCTGGACACCCTCTGGCGCGAGTCCGACGCCATCTCGCTGCATTGCCCGCTGACCGACGACAACCGAGGCATGGTCAATGCCACCACGCTGGCCGCCTGCAAGAAGGGCGTGATCGTGGTCAACACCGCCCGCGGTGGCCTGGTCAATGAAGCCGACCTGCTGGCCGCCGTGAACAGCGGACAAGTGGCCATGGCCGCCCTGGACAGCTTCGCAGTCGAGCCCATGACCGCGCCGCACCCGTTCCATGGCGTGGCCAACATCCTGCTGAGCCCGCATATCGGCGGCGTGACCCGCGACGCCTATGTGAACATGGGCGTGGGCGCGGCGCGCAACGTGCTGGACGTACTGGCAACAATGCCCGCTGCCGCAGCGGCCTGAGTAACGACGACTTCGTGATCCATGGCCCCCTGGGGCCCCAAAAAACCAAGGAGACAACATGACTGCCCCCATCCTCTCGCGCCGCCTCGGCCTCGTTGCACTGGCCACTGCCGGCCTGGTCGGCCTGGCGCCTGCCGCCTTCGCCGACACCTGGCCGTCCAAGCCGGTGAAGATCGTCGTCCCCTACGCCCCCGGCGGCGCCGTGGACGTGGTCACCCGCAAGATGGCGCAAAAGCTCACCGAGCAGACCGGCCAGAGCTTCGTCGTCGAAAACAAGGCCGGCGCCACCGGCACCATCGGCGCGCAGCAGGTGGCCCAGTCCCCCGCGGACGGCTACACGCTCATGGCCAATGACACCACCTTCTCGCTGCTGCCGCACATCTTCAAGAAGCTGCCCTTCGACCACGCCAACGACCTGGTGCCCGTGGGCGCCTACGTGTTCGCGCCGATGGCGCTGGCGGTGAACTCGCAGGCGCGGTTCAAGACCCTGCGCGACATGGTCGCCGAAGCCAAGGCGCAGCCGAACAAGGTGACCTACGGCTCCGGCGGCGCCGGCACCACGCCCCACTTCGCCAGCGAGGCCCTGGGCATCGCCTCCGGCGTGAACTTCATGCACGTGCCCTTCAAGGGCGCGGCCGAGGCCACGCAGGCCGTTCTCGCCGGCACCATCGACATGCAGATCGCCTCGACCACCGGCCTGATGTCCAACGTCAAGGGCGGCAAGCTGCGCCTGCTGGCGGTCAGCGGCGACAAGCGCCTGGCCTCGCTGCCGGACGTGCCCACCTTCAGCGAGTCCGGCGTGGCCTGGGGCGGCGTGGTGAACTGGACCGGCCTGTGGGCGCCCAAGGGCACGCCGGCGCCCGTGCTGGCGCGCCTGCAGAAGGAGATCGCCACCGCCATGGCCACGCCCGACATGAAGGCCTTCGCCGAAGGCATGGGCGCGGACCCGCGCCAGGTGGGTTCCGAGGTGTTCGCGCGCATGCTCAAGGACAGCACCGAGGCCTGGGGCAAGGTGGCAGCGAACACGGCGTTCGAGCGCCAATAATCGGGCACCCCCCACCCGAAGGCCCGCCTGCCATGTTCCTGCTCAAGCCGCCCGCCGTCCGGCCCCTGGAGGTGTTCACCTCCATGCCCGCGAAGTTCCGCCGCACCGGCGTGCGAAGCCACTGGGCGGACGTGAACCAGGGCGGCCGGCTGGCGGATTCCTTCCTGGAAGGGCCGGTGTTCGACGGCGAGGGCAACCTGTTCGTCACGGACATCCCCTTCGGCCGGGTGTTCCGCATCGACCCCCGGGGCGAGTGGGACCTGGTGGCGCAGTGGGACGGCGAGCCCAACGGGATGAAGTTCCTCAGCGAGCGCGAGCTGCTGGTCACCGACTACAAGAACGGCCTGGTGGCGCTGGACATCGCCAGCGGCCAGGTGCGCCCCTACCTGGAGCGGCGCAACAGCGAGCGCTTCAAGGGCGTCAACGACCTGGTGTTCGATTCCCGGGGCAACCTGTACTTCACCGACCAGGGCCAGACCGGGCTGCACGATCCCACGGGCCGCGTGTACCGCCTGGGCCTGGACGGCCGGCTGGACCTGCTGCTGTCCAACGTGCCCAGCCCCAATGGCATCGTGCTGTCCAACGACGAGCGCTTCCTCTTCGTCGCGGCCACGCGGGGCAACTGCGTCTGGCGCATGCCGCTGCTGGCCGATGGCAGCGTGTCCAAGGCGGGGCAGTTCTTCACGTCCTACGGCCCCAGTGGCCCGGATGGCCTGGCGATGGACGCGGGCGGGCGCCTGCTGGTGGCCAACCCGGGGCTGGCCTATGTGTGGGTGCTCGGCCACCGTGCCGAGCCGGAGGAAGTGCTCACCGGCGAGCCTGGCACGTCGGTGACCAACCTCGCCTTCGGCGGGCCGGACCGGCGCACGCTGTTCTGCACGGATTCCACGCAGGGTCGCATCCTGTCCGCCGCGATGCCCCAGGCGGGCACGCGGCTGCACCAGCCGGGGGTCAGCCCCCCCGCTGCCTGAACCACCGCAGCATCACCGCGCACAAGCCTTCGGCCTTGAACGGCTTGGCCAGGAAGTCGTCCATCCCCGCCGCCAGGCAGCGGGTGCGGTCCTCGTCGAAGGCATTGGCGGTGATGGCGATGATGGCGGGCTGCCTGCGCCCGGGCAGGCTGCGGATCTCGCGGGTGGCACCCGGCCCGTCCAGCTCCGGCATCTGCATGTCCATCAGCACGACGTCGTAATCCGCCTGGCGGACTTTCTCCACCGCCTCCCGGCCATGGGCCGCCATGTCGACGGCCAGGCCGGCGTTGCCCAGCATGAGGCGCATGATCTCCCGGTTCACCGGCTCGTCGTCCACCACGAGTACCCGGCGGCCGCCGTAGTCCCGGGCCAGGATGGCCTCGGCGCACTCCGCGTCGTCACCTGGCGCGAAGACCCCGTCGGCCGCCTTGGCCAGCCGGCACGTCAGCCAGAAGGTGCTGCCCTCGCCCAGCGTGCTGGCCACGCCCGTCTCCCCGCCCATCACCTGCGCGATGCGCTTGGTGATCGCCAGCCCCAGCCCCGTGCCCTGGTACTTGCGGCTGGCGCTGCTGTCGGCCTGCTCGAAGGCCTTGAAGATGCGCGCCTGCTGCTCGGGCGTCATGCCCACGCCGGTGTCGGACACCTCGAACCGCAGCAGGTAGTCCGCCGGCGTCTCTTCCATCACCCGGCAGCGCAGGGTGATGCGCCCCTGCTCGGTGAACTTGACCGCATTGCCCAGGAAGTTGACCAGGGCCTGTTCCAGCCGGGTCTTGTCGCCGCGCACCCGCAGGCCGGGGTCGCTGCATTCGGTGACCTGCTCCAGGCCCTTGTCCCGGGCCCGCTCGCCCACCAGGGTCCAGGTTTCGCGGACCAGGTCCTCGAGCCGGAAGTCCACGGGGGACAGCTCGATCTTGCCGGCCTCGATCTTGGAGAAATCCAGGATGTCGTTGATGATGGCCAGCAGGTGCTCGCCCGAGGTCTGGATCTTGGCGACGAAGTCCTGCTGGCGCTTGTCCAGCGGGGTGCGCTGCAGCAGGCTGGCCATGCCCAGGATGCCGTTCATGGGCGTGCGGATCTCATGGCTCATGGTGGCCAGGAAGGCGCTCTTGGCCTGATTGGCGGCCTCGGCCAGCGACTTGGCCTCGGCCAGCGCCTGGTTGGCTGTCTTGAGCTGGGCACTGGCGGCCGCCACCTCGCGCGTGCGTTCGTAGATCTCGGCCTCCAGCCGCTGCGCCTCGCCGCCGAGGCTCGCGCGGTCCTGCCGCGGCTGCGCGTCCTGCTGCTTGAGGCGGATGAACTCGGTGACGTCCTCCGCCTTGTGCACGATGTAGCGCACCCGGCCATCGGCGCCCAGGATGGGCGAATTGACCACCGACCAGTACCGCTCCTCGTAGGCCCCGCCCTGGGCCTCGGGCTGGCGCACGTCGTATTTCTGCACGGCCATCGTGTCGGTCACGGCCGACCGCAGCACCTGCTCCAGCGAGGCCCGCAGGTTATTCTGGCCGTCCGCGGAGGGATCGCCCGGGTTGTCCGGGAACACCTCGAACATGCTCTTGCCCAGCATGTCCTCGCGCCGGGTCATGGTGGCCTGGTTGTAGGCGTCGGTGACCTCGACGATCCTCAACTGGTCATCCATGATGACGAACAGGCCCGGCAGGCCCTCGATGATGGCGCGGCAATCCATGGTGGCGTCAGCGGTCCCTCTTGTCCTGATCCTAGCCGTCGTCCGCGAACCCGGACAAGACGGTTTGCGCAAGGGCAGCCCACGGGCGCGGTGGTATACTGCGCGCTGTCGTGACGCAGCCCTCCGCGGCCTGCGATCCCCACGGCAACTTCACGGTCAGTGCACAGCCTGGGTTCTTAGCTCAGTTGGTAGAGCAGCGGACTCTTAATCCGTAGGTCGTAGGTTCGAATCCTACAGGACCCACCACAGGCTCCCTCCTTTCCCGTCCCCGATTCCGGTTTGGGTTCTTAGCTCAGTTGGTAGAGCAGCGGACTCTTAATCCGTAGGTCGTAGGTTCGAATCCTACAGGACCCACCAAACCTCTCCCCCCTCGCCTCACCCCGCCTGCGCGAGCCACGCATCGAACGGCTGCGAGCGGCCGAAATGCCAGCCCTGGAACAGGTCCACGCCCAGCTGCAGCAGCAGGGCATGCTGCTCGGCGGTCTCCACGCCTTCGGCCACGGTCATCATGCCCAGGCCCCGGCACATCTGCACGATGCCTTCGAGCAGGCGCGCGGCGCGGTCGCTGCGGGTGATGTCGGACACGAAGGTCCGGTCGATCTTGACCTTGTCGAACGGCAGGTCGCGCAACTGGCCCAGCGCCGAGTACCCGGTGCCGAAATCGTCCAGCGACAGCCCGAACCCCGCCTCGTGCAAGGTGTGCAGGGACGGCGCGGCCGCGGCGATGTCATGGACGAACGCCGTCTCGGTCAGCTCCAGGTCCAGGCACCGCGGCGAGACCCCCCGCTGTTCACACAGCGCCAGCAGGCGTTCGCACAGCAGGCCGTCGCGCAGCTGGGTCGCCGAGATGTTCACCGCGATGTGGAGGCCTGTCGCCCCCCCGCAACCCAGTCGCGCCGCCGCCTCCACGGCCTGGGTGATGGCGTGCTGGCCCATGGCCGTCATCAGCCCCGACTGTTCGGCCAGGGGAATGAATTCGTTGGGCGAGACCGGCCCATGCGCCTGCGTCGACCAGCGCATGAGCATCTCCCCGCCGGCCAGCTGGCCCCGGCGGTCCATGATGGACTGGATCTCGAAAGCGAACTTGTCGCTTTCGGCATCCAGCCGCAGCTGGGTCAGCAGTTCAGCCCGCCGCCGCACGCTGGACTCCATCCGCGGCTCGAAGAACTCCAGGCGGTTGCGGCCGTTTTCCTTGGCCCGGTACATGGCCGCGTCCGCCCGGCGCAGCAGCGTGGCCGCATCCTGGCCGTCCTGCGGCGCGATCGCGGCGCCCAGGCTGGCCCCCACGGCCAGCATGCGGTTGCTGGCGGGCACCGTCTGGCGGCAGCGCGCCAGGATGGTCCGGCCCAGCTGGCGGACCTGTTCGTGGCTGTCCAGCTCGGGCACCACCACGATGAACTCGTCGCCCCCCCAGCGGCCGACGAAGGCAGGCGGCCGGACCGCTTCTCCCAGCCGCTGCGCGACAGCGCGAAGCAGGCCATCGCCCACCTCATGGCCGGCCGAGTCATTGACCAGCTTGAACCCGTCCAGGTCGATGAAGATCAGCCCGGCCGGCTTGCCCGACTGCAACACCCCGTCCAGCTGCCGCTGGATGGCCGTGCGGTTGGGCAGGCCGGTCAGGCTGTCGGAGGTGGCCTGGCGGTGCAGTTCCCGCTGCGCCAGCTTGCGATCGCGCGCGTCCTGCAGCGCCACCACGGCGTACTGGCTTTCGCCCTCCATCGGGTCCACGGCCGCCACGGCCACGTCCACGTCGACGACCTGTCCGCAGCAGCGCAGCAAACGCTCCCCCCGCCAGATGCGGCCCTGCTCGATGGCCTCCACCGGCAGCTCCAGGTGCGCCAGCAGTGGCAGGTTCCGCAGGTCGTCGGTCGAGACCGCCATCATCCGGGCCATCGCGGCGTTGCCTTCCACGATGCGCCAGTCGCCGTCCACCACGGCCATGGCGTCATGGGTGTTGGCGAAGGCATGGGCCATCAGCTGCAGCGAACGGTCGGACTCGCGCTGGCTGGTGATGTCCTTGATGGTGCCGACGATGCGGCCCACCCCGCCCTGGGCATCGTGCTCGACGCTGCGGCCCCGCAGCCGAACCCAGCGCCAATCCTCCCCCCAGCGGATGCGGCAGGCCGCATCGATGTCCGGCCGGCTGCCGCGCACCACCGACTGCCAGGCCAGTGAGAAGCTCATCAGGTCATCCGGGTGCACGATGGAACGCAGACGCTCCACGCTGTGCGCCTCGGGCGGCGTTTCCACGCCATTCATGACGAGGTGGCGCACCTGCACCCGGTCGTCGGCAGAACGCCAGGACCAGATGCCCTCGCCGCTGGCCCACAGCGCCAGCTGCAGGTGGCGCTCGCTCTCGCGCGAATGCTGCAGGGCGTCGAACAGCTCGGCGCTCTTGTGGTTGAGCAGGCGCTCGGCCTCCTTGCGCGCCAGCCGCTCACGCTCGGCACGGCGCTCCAGGCGTGCCACCTGTTGGGCCAGCGCCTGCAACGGCTGCGGCGTATCGCCCGGCCCGGCCGGTGGCGTCGGGGGGCCGTCCTGCGTCACGGGCGGATCTTCCGGATGGTGAACACGCAACCCTGCCCGTCGGGTTCGCTGGTGATGGCCAGGGGCTGGCCGGCATGCTCACCCAGTTGCTCCATCAGGCCCAGTGCCAGCTCCTCCATGCGTCGCGGCGAGATGTACCGCAGGCGCATCGTCGTGTCGTCACGCGACAGCACGCTGAAGCGGGGCAAGGTCGCGTTGGTGTAGAGCTTTTTGACCTCGACATGGATGTCGGAGTCGATGGCGGCGAGGAAGTCGAACACGTCCGGGTGGCGCTGGAAGTGCCCCGGATGGGACTGGGCGAAGCGCCCGAGCAGGTGGTGGCCGAAGGCGCGCACGAGGTCCGGCTCCGGCACCTTCGTGATCTCGGACAGGCGGCTCACCATGACACCGATCTGGTCCACCGGGTAGCTGCCCACGGCGGTATAGACGCCGCCGCCCGCGGACTCCGCGGCCTCCATCATCTCGTCGGCCACCTCCGGCGAGAATCGGTCCTCGACCATCTCGATCAGCTCGGTGAACACCATTCCCAGCATGCGATTCTCCGTCTGGTGAGTCCGCAGGCGGCCCGGGGTGGGCGCCGGTGGATTGAGTGTAACTATACGTAACCAAACGGCCTTTTTCCTGGCGGCCCGCCATTTCCTGCGTGCCGCAGGGCCAAGGCAGAACCTTTGGATGATCCCTTCGGACCCCCATGCGCCTGAACTACCTGGATTTCGACTACACCGAAGACGACGACGGCCACGGCAGCTTCGACGCGATGGCCGCCGTCCCGCCCGCCCAGTGGCCGGCCCTGCTGGCCGAAGTGCAGCAGGTGCTGGCCTGGGCCCTGGGGGAATTCCCGGGGGGACGCGGCCCGCTCGAGGAAGGTGGACAATGGGATTGCGAGTTGCAGGGCCTGCGGGAGGTCCCCACGCCGCTGGCGCTGCGGGCTGACGACGCCACGGGCCAGGTTCGCGTCACCGAGGGTGCGCCAGGCCAGCCCCGGCTGACCCTGAGCCTCACACTCTCGGGCACGCGGACGTTCTGCGATGCGATGCGCGAGGCATTCGCCATCGACTGAAGACCGCCCGGGAATCACACTGACCACCATTCCGACGAGAAGGAAGCGCCCCCGATGTACCAGGCCGCCCCCCACCGCTACGACACCATGACCTACCGCCGCTGCGGCCGCAGCGGCCTGCAGCTGCCCGAGATCACGCTGGGCCTGTGGCACAACTTCGGCGACGCCACGCCCATGGAGACCCAGCGCGCGATGCTGCGCACGGCCTTCGACCTGGGCATCACGCACTTCGACCTCGCCAACAACTACGGCCCGCCCGCGGGTAGCGCGGAAACCAATTTCGGCGAGCACCTGCGCCGCGACTTCCGCCCTTATCGTGACGAGTTGGTCATCTCGTCCAAGGCCGGCTGGGACATGTGGCCCGGCCCCTACGGCCAGGGCGGCGGCTCGCGCAAGTACGTGCTGGCCAGCCTGGACCAGAGCTTGAAGCGCATGGGCCTGGACTACGTGGACATCTTCTACTCCCACCGCTTCGACCCCGACACCCCGCTGGAGGAAACCTGCGGCGCGCTGGCCTCGGCGGTGCAACAAGGCAAGGCCCTGTACGTCGGCATCTCCAGCTACTCCGCCGGCAAGACGCGCGAAGCCACCGCCCTGCTGCGCGAGATGGGCGTGCCGCTGCTGATCCACCAGCCCTCCTACAACATGCTCAATCGCTGGGTGGAGGACGAGCTGCTCGGGACGCTGGCGCAGGAGGGCATCGGCTGCATCGCCTTCAGCCCGCTGGCCCAGGGCCTGCTGACGAACAAGTACCTCGGCGGCGTGCCGCAGGATGCGCGCGTCAACCGGCCGGGCGGCGGCTCGTTCACCCCCGGCCACCTCAGCGCGGACAACCTCGCGCGCGTGCGGGCGCTCAACGACATCGCCCTGTCCCGCGGCCAGAGCCTGGCCCAGATGGCGGTGGCCTGGGTGCTGCGGCACCCGCAGGTCACCTCGGCGCTGATCGGCGCCAGCCAGCCCGCGCAGATCACCGAGCTGGCGGGCGCCCTGAAGAAGCTCGCCTTCACGGACGACGAGCTGGCGGCCATCGACCGGCATGCGGTCGAAGGCGGCATCAACCTGTGGCAGAAGCCTTCGACGGACCAGCGGCCTGGCTGACCGGCCCGTTCAGGCCGCCAGCGACTGGTCCAGCGCCGCCGCCGCGCCCGACAGCCCCACCAGCGTGTCCGTGATCAGGAAGGTGGGGATGCCGTGCAGGTAGTCGTGGAACCGGCCCTTGGCCTCGAAGCACTCGCGAAAGCGCGAGCTGAAAAGCCGCCGCGCCATCCGCGGCAGGATGCCGCCGCCGAGGAACAGGCCGCCGCGCGCGCCATAGGTCA
>JACCED010859159.1_pt1 | contig 11318 bp, 14 predicted proteins | sample 7455021 | NCBI WGS metagenome assembly JACCED01 (sample SAMN15323456, study PRJNA562643) | freshwater metagenome | isolation source: river surface water | place: USA:Blue River Watershed | collected 2017-08-19
TCGATTCCGCCCCGGGCCACCAAGATTCCATGGTACGTTCTGATCACATCCTTTACAGTTTGTACCGAGCACATGGTTTACACCATCCGTTGAGTATGGCCTAGCCCCATAATTACTCATACAATTTCTTTTTAATTAATATTTGCGATCTTTATGCGTCTTCGCCTCTTTATGGCGTTATTTGCCTCATTCATTACTGGTTGTGCATTACATAACTATGGGGATGATCAATTTCAGTTGCGAATGGCTGCTCATGGAAAAGACATTATGTGGGTGCCCACTAGGGTCGATACAGCAACACAGATGCTCGTGTTGGCCCAGGTGAAGCCCGGCGATTTGGTTTATGACCTTGGGTCTGGAGATGGCATTATTCCTATTCAAGCAGCTAAACAATATGGCGTTCGAGCCGTTGGGATTGAATACAACCCTGATTTGGTTGCCTTATCAAAGCGTAATGCCATTCGTGAAAATGTACAAAATTTGGTGACTTTTAAGCAAGGCGATATTTTTGTTGAAGACTTTTCATCGGCAACAGTCTTAACCTTATTCTTGGGTGAAAGCCTAAATATAAAACTGATGCCAACGATTTTGAAGATGAAACCAGGAACTCGAGTGGTTTCCAATACATTTCGGATGGAATCCTGGATTCCCGATCAAGAGTTAGCGGTGCGATCAAGCGAAACCACGGTTGGCACATTGAATGAAACGATTTATTTGTGGATCGTGCCAGCAGTGATTGATGGCGCTTGGCAGTTCAGCGGCTTACCCAATCTGGATACAACCACGATTCGTTTTGTTCAGAAAAAGCAGTTTTTCGATGGAACTATTAATTCGCTTGGTAAGCGATCGATCGCGTTTGAGGATGGCAGAATTCGGGGCGATGCGATTCAGTTTGATTTTGAGGTTAATGGAAAAAAATACTTATTCAGTGGCCAGATCAGTGGATCTCAAATAAGGGGGGTGCTCAACGGAGATTCGAAATTACCCGTCATTGCAAAACGACTTCAATAACTGCTCCTGTAATCAACCGATAGCCTAGGTTTCATTAAGCAATCTGTTGGCTCTTGTGATACTGGCCCCAATAGCTGGCAGCTTTTTATAAGGCACGAATGCTTGGGGTTCATGGGCCCATGAAAGCATTGCGAATTATTCTTGAAAGTTAAAACGCAGTGAGCATTAGCCCATTTTTAGTAGGATCACGCCCAGCAGAATTAGCGCAACACCGACCCAACGAATCGGAATATTGGGGTCACCAAATACCAAAACCCCTAAAGTGAAAGTACCCACTGCGCCTATCGATGTCCAAACCGCATAAGCCGTTCCAATCGGAATCTCCTTTAGCGAGTACCAAAGCAGCACTCCGCTAAGTGCCATGCTGATCACGGCAATGCCAATTCCCCAAATTTTCATATTGGGGAGATCGGCGAGTTTTAGGCCCAAGGGCCAGCCTATTTCACAGGCGCCTGCTAAAAGTAGTGAGATCCAATAAATGCTCAAGACTAATTCATCTTTCAGGTGAAGGAACTACGCTAGCATAGCAAAGATGAGAATATTGATCACAGGCGCCACCGGATTTATTGGGGGGCATTTAGTAAGACGTTTGCTGGAAGACGGTCATTCAGTAAGTGCGACCGCTAGATCTGAGGAAGATACGAGATCTTTACATCGAAGCGGGGTCAATGTCACCACGATTGATCTCTTATTGGCAGATGATTTGCAATCACTAATTCGTGGTCACGATTGCGTCATTCATTGTGCGGCGCACGTTGGGTTTTGGGCCCCTAAATCGCTCTATCAGAATCTAAATATTCAATTAACCAAACGACTGCTTGATGCCGCAATTCAAGAAGGGGTTAGCAAGTTTATTTTCATGAGCTGTGCCAATGTCGTGCTTCATGGTTCTGTGCCAATTGAAAATGCAACAGAAGATATCCCGACCTGCAATCAAGATTCATTACGTTACGCTTACTCAAAAGCACAAGCTGAGCAATTGCTGTTGTCGAGTTCGTTGGGGTCTTTAAGTGTGATTGCGTTACGACCTGCCTTAGTTTGGGGTAATGGAGATATGATCGATCGCCAAATCGGGCCCGCTGCAGATCATGGACAGTTTGGTTGGTTTGGCGATGGTCGCTATCCCTACTCCACTTGCTATATCGGAAATTTATGCGCGGCCGTCTCACAGGTTTTAAAAATCAACGTGCCAAGTGGAGCATTTTTTATTCGCGATGAAGAGCAAATGAATCTGCGTGAATTTCTGAGTGCACGATTACGGGCTGGTGGTTATGCTGTGCCGACTTTATCCATTCCACGAGCAGTCGCTTGGCCTTTGGCGCGATTTACGGAAAACGGTTGGAACTACTTGCCACTCAAAGGCGAGCCACCACTTGTTCGTGAGGCAGTGCGTACTATGGGCTATCCATTAACTGTCTCGATCAATAAGGCAAAGAGTGCGTTTGACTACCGTGCCCTATATTCAGTGGCTGAAGGAATGGCGGAAATTGAGAAAGATGGCCATAAATCGCTCAATATTTCGTAATACGAAATGGTGTGCTGAAAAATGAAACAGCCACCATCAAAAATCCGTAAGCAAGTGATGCTAATAACATAAGTTATTGATTTATATAGATTTATTTTACAATACCCTATGCTACATTGATTCCATCAAATTACTTTTTACTTTTGGAGGATCTATGAATAGCAAGCTTGTTGATGAAGCACCGTACCACCCAGGTTATGAAGATGCGTCCTTTGAGAAGGTTGAGAACCCACTAATGGCGGAATTGGCTCAATACCGCAAAATGAATGAGCGCTATATTGAAACTGCGAAGAAGATCGTTGAGTTCTTAGGTGCGGGTAGCAAGGCTGCAGCCTAAACAACCTCTCTCTTTTGAAACAAGAAACCACCTTCGGGTGGTTTTTTATTGGATAAGCGGGACTAAGGTGCAGTTGGCAGACTAAGCCGGCTTATATGTAATGTCCAGGATGGAGATCTTGTATATTAGATTTAATTGCCATCCGAGGTGTAAATATGGGTAATAACAATTCAAAGCCCGATCTAGAGCGACTCTTCGAACAAAATCGGCAATGGATCGAGTCAGTAACAAGCGCAGACCCCGATTATTTCTCAAGATTGGTTGATCAGCAAAATCCCGAGTATCTGTGGATTGGATGTTCGGACTCGCGTGTTCCTGCTAACCAAATCGTTGGGCTTAAGCCCGGCGAGGTATTTGTTCATCGCAATATCGCAAATATCGTGGTCCATACTGACTTCAATGCGTTATCGGTGATCCAATTTGCGATTGATCGTTTAAAAGTTAAACACATTATTGTGGTTGGGCATTACGGTTGCTCAGGAATTGCTGCCGCGCTGAATAATACCCGCATTGGAATCGCTGATAACTGGATTCGACACATTAAAGATGTACACGATAAGCATCATCATGAGCTTTGTTCCATTGAGGAGGAAAATGCTCGCTTAGATCGCCTCTGTGAGCTAAATGTATTAGAGCAAGTCATTAATATTGGACAAACCAATATCGTCCAAGATGCTTGGGCGAAGGGCCAGATCATTTCAATTCATGGTTGCATTTATCGACTGCATGACGGGTTGCTCAAAGACCTTCACACCAGCATTTCTAATCCCCAAGAGCTGCATGATCGATATCATGCACAGTTAATGAGTCAAGGGTCGTCATGAGCGTTCTTGTAATCGGAATATTTAAAATACAGAGTCCGAGAGACTTTGATGACTATCGTGCTCAGGTTGGCGCAACCATTGAGCTCTATGGAGGCAAGGTCATGCGCAGGGGCGTTTGCGAGAATCCTTTTTGGAACCAGCTCAATGCCGCGCCGTTTGATACCTTTGTTGAGCTTAGTTTTTCAAGTTTCGAGGATGCAAAGCGTTGGGCCAATAGCCCTGAATACTCCGCTCTGCTTCCAGTGCGCGAGCGGGCCATGCAATTAACACTCTTTCCCGTGGCAGTCTAAAAGCGTTCTTCTTTGCCTAAGATACGCCACTGCCCGACGGGCAGTGATCCTAGGGTTATCTGACCAATGCGGATTCGTTTAAGACCAGTAACATTGAGATCAACGAGCTCACACATTCGACGAATTTGTCGTTTGCGACCCTCTCGTAATACAAAACGGAGTTGATCCTCGTTTTGCCAGCTTACCTTAGCAGGTTTTAGTGCTTTACCATCTAGCGTTAGACCGTGCTGCAAAGAGCGCAAACCCGCGTCCGACAATTTGCCGCTGATACGAACCAGATACTCTTTTTCGATCGGGCTATCTTCACCAATTAATAACTTTGCGATTCGCCCATCTTGGGTAAGCACCAATAGACCAGAGGAATCAATATCGAGGCGGCCTGCTGGAGCAAGGCCCTTGAATTGAGACCGTTCGGTTTGATGGGGGGCGCCCATAAATTGATTTCCCGGGATGATGAGAGAGGCCGCTGGCTTATATTGCTCTTCATCATCTAAATGCGAAATATAGCCTACTGGCTTATTAAGCAAAATAGTGAGTCGTTGCTCTTGCTGTCTTTTGGCTCCTGATCGCAACTCAATCGTTTGGTGACGAAAGGCCCGCGTGCCTAATTCTTGGACAATCTCACCGTCAACGGTTACCAAACCTTGCTCAATATAGGCATCTGCCTCCCGCCTTGAACACAAGCCACGTTCGGATAGTAGTTTAGAAACCCGAATTTTTTCCATCACCAAAATAGCAGCCAAAGAGCGCCAATAATTAATACCCATTTGCCAATGTAATAAATCTGGCGGTGAGTAGCCTTTAGCTTTTTAGTCTGCATGCGCAGCCGATAAAAATAAGTAAAGAGGACATTTACAAAACCGAGCGATTCACCCTCAACATTTTGTGAGGCTGCCGCACTCATGACTTTTAAACCAAACCAGCGATTAAAGCTTCGCATGATTTTGGTGTGCAGCGGCCTCTCAATATCGCAAAACAAGACAATCCGTTGATGGTCGGTATTGTTGGCTGCAAAGTGGATGTAGGTTTCATCAAACACAACCGCCTCGCCATCTTTCCAATAGTAGGGTTCACCATCGACATCAATAAAACAGTGCGGGCTATTTGGGGTTACAAGCCCTAAATGGTAGCGTAATGACCCGGCATAAGGATCGCGATGGCGAACTAATTTCGCTCCAGGAGGCAATGAGGCAAACATGGCGGCCTTGATGCTCGGAATCGATTTAAGGAGGGCGACTGTTTGGGGGCAGAGGTCTTCGGCTGACGGCAGATCCTTGCCGTACCAATATAAATAAAAGCGTTTCCAGCCCGTTCGAAAAAAAGAATTAAAGCCAATGTCGTTGTAGCCAGTTGCTTGACGAATTTGCCCGCTATCTTGAAGGGCTAAGGCTTCATCTCGGATGATCTGCCAGCGATCGTTTAGGGGTTGTAGTTCTGGGAATTCATGAACAGGCAAGTAAGGGCTGCGACCCACCTTCGAAAACAAATAAATCAAGGTATTGATGGGCGCTAATAACACCACATAATCGGTGAGGGAGCGCAATAAGCCAAAGCGTACCTTGCCCCGAAAATAAATAAATAGGGCCGAACCTAAAAAAACCAGAAAAATACTATGACGAATCTCCATACGAGCCTATTTACGAAGCTGTGCCTGACGACGTTGGATTTCCGCATCAATTTTTTTCAACATGGCGTCATCTGGATCTTTCCAGCTTGCACCCGATTGATTGGCCATATAGACAACCGATGCAGCAAAATCACTTACGCTCAAATCCGGTTTTCCCCCTTTAGCAGGCATACCACGAACCCCAACGTAACCATGGGCCGTAATCTGAACCTGACCTTCCTTAATTAGCGTCGTCCATTTAGCTTTGTCGCCCAGCTTTGGGGCTCCGGCCACCCCGGAGGTGTGACAGCTTGCGCAAACCTGCTGATAGGTCAATTGACCCGAGTTGGCCAATGAGGCACCTGAAAACATGAGCAAGGTGCAGGCACTAAATAAATAAGAAGCTGTAATGGGGCGCATCATGAACTCATCCTCTTTAGTCAATTTAATCCAGTAAGATAGCTTTTTAATTCAGTAACTTATATGGCACGTTTTTTTCGATCACTTCTTATTTTAGTTCTGATTGGCGGCGTTTTAACCGCAGGCTATACCTATCTGATGCTGCATTGGAGCTATGCGGAGGGCGAGCGAGCGGGCTACGTGCAAAAGTTCTCCAAACGGGGCTGGCTCTGTAAGACCTGGGAAGGCGAGCTAGCGATGGTCTCAATGCCAGGAACGATGTCTGAAAAGTTCTTCTTTTCGGTGCGCGATGATGCCGTTGCCAATAAAATTAACGCCAATATGGGGCGTAAAGTTGCATTGCAGTATGAGCAGCACGTTGGTTTGCCGACGAATTGTTTTGCAGAGACCCAGTATTTTGTAGTTGACTTGGTCGTTTTGGATTAGTCATATCCTAAAAGGCTCCGCGGCCAATTTTTTTCAAAAGATTATTTATTTTTATAACATTTTGTGTTTACAATTGCGTCAGCGCATATGCGCGACACAATGAACAATCAATAAGGAGCTTCACTTGAATAAAGCAGACTTAATCGCAGCGATTGCTGACGATGCCGAGATTTCTAAAGCAAAAGCAGAGTACGCATTGAACTCTGCTATTGAGCACATCATCAAAGCAGTAACCAAAGGTGACTCAGTACAATTAATCGGTTTTGGTACATTTGCCTCTGGCAAGCGTGCTGCACGTATGGGCCGCAATCCAAAAACTGGTGAGCCTCTCAAAATTGCCGCCTCGAAGACTGTGAAGTTTTCTGCTGGTAAGGCATTTAAAGACGCTGTTAATAAGCGCAAGAAGTAATCGAGAGCAATCTCACACCAACCCAGCTTCGGCTGGGTTTTTTATTGCTTTATGATGAATGCCTAGCTTTGCACCAGTCGCCGATGACGATGGATGCTCATTAGGATTCCAGCCCCAAAGCCAAGCGTGACAAGGGCTGTGCCACCATAGCTCAGGAGCGGGAGGGGCACGCCAACCACTGGTAGGAGCCCCGTGACCATGCCGATATTGACAAAGGCATAGGTGAAAAAGATCATGCTGATAGCGCCTCCCAAGAGGCGCGTAAATAAAGTAGGCGCATTGACTGAAATCGCTAGGCCCCGCTTAATCAGTGCAAAAAAGAGCAGGATCAAAAGAATATTGCCAAGAAACCCAAACTCTTCAGCAAAAACAGCAAATACAAAGTCAGTATGTTTTTCAGGAATAAACTCCAAATGGGATTGAGTTCCTTCGCGCCAGCCTTTACCAAAAAACCCGCCAGAACCAACCGCAATAACTGCCTGAATGGTATGAAAGCCTTTTCCAAGTGGATCGCTTGAAGGATCTAGCAATGTACAAACCCTATTTTTTTGATACTCCCGAATCAAGGGCCAAGTGACATCATGAGCACAAATGCTGCCACTAAACATAACCAGCAAAAGAATGGCGATCCCGCCAATTGCCACAACTGGGATGATCCAGCGCCAAGGTAAGCCTGCCAAAATAATCACATAGAGGCCAGAGGCAAGCACCAATAAAGAGGTTCCTAAATCAGGCTGACGAGCAATCAAAAATACCGGCAAGGCTAGCAATAGCGCTGCCACCAGATAATCAAATCCCGAACGAATTCCCTCGCGCTTTTGGAAATACCAGGCAAGCATGAGTGGCACGGCAATTTTCATGATCTCTGATGGCTGAATGACGACTCCAACATTAATCCAGCGCCTCGCCCCTTTTTTGACTAATCCAAAAATAGCAACCGCGATTAGCAAAGCAATCCCAACCCCATAAATCCAAACCGCAGCCATTTCAAGCCATTTGGGTGGAATCTGTGAAACAAGCCACATAATCACAAAGGCAATGAGAAGGTTACGGACTTGATCGAGAATCGCTACAGGGGTGTCCTGTCCGGCAGATAAAAAGACAATAAAGCTAATTAAAGCCAGAGCCAAGAAGATGAAGCCTAGGCGTGTATCAAAGCCACTAAAAGCATGGAAGAAAATTGATTTCAATCGGACTAAGGCACTCTTTTCCACTCGGGAATCTCCTTAGGCCATTTGCCATCAATATAGTAGTCAAGCGCTTTGCGCGCAATGGGGGCTGCATGCTGAGCACCAAAACCCGCATTTTCAACAATCATCGCAATCGCAATCTTAGGTTTGTCATTTGGCGCATAGGCTACAAATAACGCATGGTCGCGTAAGAACTCAGGTGTTGAGGCATGGTTATACGTTTTCGCATTCAAACTAAATACTTGGGCAGTACCCGTTTTGCCACCAACGCTATAGGGCGTATTTCGAAATGAAGATGCAGATGTACCTGATTTGTTCACTTCAACCATCGCTTTTTTGATGATCTCAACATTCTCAGGTTTAAGATCAATCCGATAGCTTTCCTTTGGGGTGGTCAATTCCTTTTGTCGTGTGAACGGATCTTCAATGGCTTTTGCAATATGGGGTTTCATGACTACCCCATAGTTGAGCACATTAGCAAGCCCATGCGCCAATTGCAAAATGGTAAATGCGTTATATCCCTGCCCAATCCCGAGTGAGATTGTTTCGCCCTCGAACCACTTTTGTTGCTCGGGTTTTTTAAAGGCAGTCTTTTTCCATTCTGTCGACGGTAATATGCCTTTTGCTTCGCCCTCTAAATCAATTCCAGTGATCTGACCAAAGCCCAAGGGCTTCATAAAATCGTGCATCATGTTCACGCCCATATCGCGCGCTAAAAGGTAGTAGTAGGTGTCACAGGATTCCACAATTGATTTTTCCATATTGACCATTCCATGGCCCCCCACCTTATCGTCACGGAAGGTGTTGTTGCCAAAGGTAAAAAATCCTGGATCAGCAATTGCATCTTCAGCTTTGCGTTTATTGAGCTCAAGAGCTGCTAGTGCCATAAAAGGTTTATAGGTCGATGCGGGTGGATAAATTCCTTTTAAGGGGCGGTTATAGAGCGGCTTTTCCTTGGATTCATTCAATTCCTTCCAAGTTACAGGATCAATGCCCTCTACAAAATCATTGGGGTTGAAATTCGGTTTTGAGACGAAGGCGAGAACATCACCCGTCTCGGGCTCAATGGCGACAAAGGCGCCTCGTCGTTTACCGTAGAGCTCTTCAACAAGAGCCTGTAATTTAATGTCAATCGATAGAATGACATTTTTACCAGGGATGGATGGTTTACTTGAAAGAGTTCTTACAGGTTTGCCGCCCGCAGTAATTTCGACCTCGTCGTAACCCGGAACGCCACGCAAAACCCGTTCGTAGGTTTGTTCGATGCCAATCTTCCCAACATATTGAATGCCAGGCAAGAATGCGCTTTGAAGTGCATAGGGATCTTGGCTACCTTTTGTGGCCTCAAGTTCGTTTTGCATCCGCTCTTTATCTTTTTGTGAAACTCGTCCAATGTAGCCAATTAAATGAGAGGCTAATTCGTTATAGGGGTATTCACGAAAATTGCGCGCACTGACATCGACGCCTGGAAAACGATAGCGATTTGCCAGAAATCGAGCCATCTCGGCTTCAGTCAGCATCGAGCGCAACGGAAAAGTACCCATGTTTCGAGAATCTTCTAGTGCGCGCTTAAAATTTCGACGATCTCTGGGGCCAATCTGAATAATTTCAGAGAGCTGATTAATCAGGTCATCGACATTGCCTTTAATTTGAGAGGCATCAACCTCTAGTGTCAGCGCTGAATAATTACGTCCAATCACAATGCCATTGCGATCAATCAGTAAGCCTCGATTAGCAGGGACTGGAACGATGGCAATCCGATTACTTTCAGCAAGCGTTGAATACTGGTGGTGGCTAATAATCTGTAACCAAAATAAGCGGACAACGAGTAAGCCAAAACAGATGCCCACGAAGATCATTGCGATCCGCGCTCGCTCCTGAAACGAATAAAGATCGGGTTTTTTAATAGAGGACATGCCGCTTATAGGGGTCGATGGGGGTCGACATCAATCGGTCGTCGTTGTGGCAATAGCAAGAGATAACTGGCAAGTGGCCAAAGCAAGGCTTCAATGGTTGCTTGGATAAGACTCGTTAAGCCCCACCAATGTATTTTCTCATTCAGAGCCCAGAGTACAACGACCGGAAAAATAGAAACTATGGCGAAGATGGGAAATACGTTTAGGATTTGAGTGGTCACGGGCAAGGCAGTGATGCGGTGATGCCAGGCAATTGCAATGTATGCTACTAGAGAGTAGCTAAAAGCATGAACGCCAAGTAAGGCCCCGCTATGAATATCCATGATGAGGCCAAATACAAATGCCGTAATCACGCCAACAAAGCGATGTTGATGAATGTTCCAAAACACGATGCAAATGATGAGCCAATCTGGAACCCATGCATGGTTGCCCCAAGGTAAAAAATTGAGTAACAGCGCAACGAACAGGCTAAAGTAAATGAAGAGCGGCTTGACCGGGCGGAGAATGTAGCCGCTTTGGTAATCAATCATGGCTGCCCTTTTGGTCGCGTTTGACGTCGGCCGGTCGATGATGGTGCATTACTATTTACGGCTGGTTTAGCGTCTAATTGTGGGTCGTAGATTAAGGCAAGCGCCTGGAGATAACGATTGACTTCGGCAATCGGACTGCAAAAGACATTCGCTGAGTTTTGGTCAAGATTGCGCTCAATTTTGGTAATTACAGCCACAGCAAAGCCTGGTGGATACACCCCATCAACCCCTGAAGTTAAGAGAATGTCGCCAACCTCAAGATCACTGGCCACAGGTAAGTAACGCAATTGCAATAATTGACCCCGCCCGCTCCCAACCACTGCGGCGCGCAGTCCATTGCGTGCGACAAGGACTGGGACTGCAAAATCACGATCTTCCAATAAAGACACTTCGGCTGAATTGTCATACAGGCGCACAACTTGACCGAGAATGCCCATGTCATTGGTAATTGGTGAGCCCAATCGAAGACCGTGGTTTTCGCCGCGATTGATCACAACGCGTTGTGATATGGGGTTTGGTGGATTAAATAAAATTTCCACAGGAACCGTTTTAAATACCACCTTCTTTTGCAAATCCAATAGGCTTCGAAGATTTTGATTCTCAACCGCTAAAAGTGCAGATTGATTCGCTAGCAGCGAGAGCTCTGCTTGTCGCGATTTGAGCGCCTCATTTTCTTTTTCAAGCGTGCTGCGACTGGTTAAATAGTCACTACCTCCCGAAATCATCGAGCTAGGTAGGAGCATCAGTTGCTCAAATGGTCGCAGAACGATATTGACTTGGTTACGAATAAAGTCCAGTGACTTGATCTGAAAATCAATAATCATGAGTGCCAGA
>JACCED010367011.1_pt1 | contig 11317 bp, 9 predicted proteins | sample 7455021 | NCBI WGS metagenome assembly JACCED01 (sample SAMN15323456, study PRJNA562643) | freshwater metagenome | isolation source: river surface water | place: USA:Blue River Watershed | collected 2017-08-19
CTGAAACACTAAATCCATTTGCTAATGCTGTTGGTGTAACACCATTGATTGTTTTATTTGTTAAAGTTTCAGTGCCAGATAAAGTAGCCAATGTTCCTGTTGTAGGTAATGTCACATTTGTAACACCAGTGCTAGTTAATGTTGTACTAAAATTACCAGCTGTTGTGAAATCAGATGCTGTGGCTAGTGCTCCTCCTAATGCAACAGCCTTACCACCTATTTTTGAAACCAATGGTGAAGCAGCTGTACCAGCTAAGTCACCAGTTAATTGAACTTTACCTTTTGTATTTGCATCTGCATCTGGTGTCGCAGCACCAGTAACTAATGTCGAAACAAATTCAGTTGTTGCTAATTGAGTGGTACTAGTTCCAGGTGCAGCAGTTGGTGCAGTTGGTGTACCTGTAAAACTTGGAGATGCAATGGTTGCACGTAATGCAATTGCTGCAGTATTCGTTGCGATATTTGTTTCATTGGTAGTTACCCTCGTTGGCAAATTCGAAATGGTAGATGAACTAACTCCACCAACAGTATTTATTGTTGCTGGAAAAGTACCTGTTCCACTACCAGATACATCACCGGTTAGGGTAATCAATTGATCACCAGAGTTTACTCCACCTATAGTAACATCCCCAACAACCGTTACGGTTGTTCTTGTATTAGTTCCACCTGAAATGCTAAAACCATTGGCTAATGCTGTTGGCGTTAAACCATTGATTGTTTTATTTGTTAAAGCTTCTACTTTAGAAAGTGTGGCATATGGCGAGAGCATTGCTGCTGTATCAGTAATATTAACTTTCTGATTAATTCTATTTGATAAGGTTAAAGTATCACTGAAACTAAATATCGTATTCTGAAGAAAAGGTTGAATTAGATTTGGAAATTGTGCAACTTCTATTTTATCTTTTAACTTTAATCTTAAGGCAGCAGCTGTATCAATGATTGCTTGTTTATTAACAGCAATTAAATTTGAATCTTTAGATATGCGATCCGAAAGTGATAGTGTATCTCTAGCAATTCTGTTAGACAACATACTTGATGTGTCTGAAATATTTAATTTTAGTGCCAACGAAGTATCACTTGCCTCAGATAGTGCATTTATTGCATTTGTACTACTAATTTTTAAATCATTAATTCTATTTGATAAGGAAACCGTATCTGTACCTATTCTATCTGATACGTATTTTGTATTTGCTAATAATCCAGTTAATGGCAAACTAATATTACTTTCTCCTGTAGTTGTTATTGTTAAATCTCCAGTGCCTTTGAAGTTTAAATTTTGACCAACTGTAATTGTCTTTCCATTATTGTTTACACCTGTTCCACCTTTAGCACTTGGGACGATTGTGCTAATTGACAATGCAGAATCTGCAACGGAAGACCTTGAACTAAATAAAGCATATGGAACTGACCACAATTGAGAAGTACCCATATCAACGTATTCATTATCAGGAGACCAACCCGGCGTTGGCAATGAAGGTTCAATAGCAATTTTAATGTTTACAAAGTGAGAAGCTTCATTCCAAGAAATTGCACTTAAACCTGTTACACCTGAAATTCTTGTTCCTTTTCCAATAACAAGTGTGAATATTCCATCATCAGTTGAAACAACTTTAAATGACTCAGAATAAACTGAATTTCCTGTGGAAGTTCCTTTTAGAATTGACACTTTTGCATAAATATTCCTTCCAGATGCTGCGTTTCCATTTATATCTCTAGCAACTGCTTGGAATAGAATTCCATCAGGAGTAATTTGAGCCTTTGTTAAATTGCTTAAACAAAATAACATGAAGAAGATAGAGATAAGTTTCTTATTAATCATAATTCTGTAAAATGAAATATTAATTTTTCAATATTTTAATCGTCTGTAGTAATGTTGTAGATGAAATTTGGATATAGTAATACCCACTAGCCATTCCTGATAAATCTATTCTATAGCCAGCTAAAAATTGATCTTGTGTTACATCGTATGCTTTTTTCGTTTGTCCCAAATTATCAAATACCATCAACCTCATTTTATTCTCATGTTGAAGTTTATTATTAAACTTCACAGTGGCAATGCTATTGATAGGATTCGGAAATATTTTAATGTTTAATTTGACAAAATCCACGTCCACAAAACAGTTTATAAAAAACTCGCCATTACTTGACTCCAAAAACTTGTTAAGGGCATTGGAAATGTTAAAGCAATTTTCACCAGAAATCAAGATAGGGTTGCTGTAGGTAGTTGTTTTCATAGCTCCACCAATCCCACCTATCGAATAGGATAGGGATATTTGTGAATAAATCAAACTGCTCACCGTTAACAGTAATATGGTAAAAATAAATTTCAAATTAAATTTTTTTCATATATGTTTAAAGACAAAATATTTATTCAGTAATTGATGAAGTTTCATTAAAAACCAGGTATTAACAAATAGTTACAGAAACTGGCGAAAAATTGACGAAAAAGAATATGAAACATTATATTTTAATTACTTACATATATAAATAATTCAAAATAAAATGATGAAAATGTGCTATAAAAAGCTTTTTCGGAGTATACTTTTGCTTAGTTCTTTATGACCAGAAATTAAATGATTAAACTCTTCATTAGAGGAGAAACCACATAGAGAAATGATGGACTGGATGGGGAGATTTGAATTGAGTGGATTAGTAAATTCTTTCCAAAAATGTTGGAATCTGTACATATCTCTAAGAGAATGAAAATCAAGGTTATATTGGTTGAATGTAAGTTGATCTAAATCCGTATTTGAAATATTCAATTTCGAGGACAAGTCGTCTATGGTTGCCGAATGACGTAAATAGTATTTATTAATGAAAAAGTGGTGCTTGAACAGCACTTTAATTCTTTGTTCCTTTTTTCCAAAAAGATGTATAAAGAATAAATATAGTTTGTCGAATAGGTACATACAATATTGAGCAGATTTGAATGCAATATTGTCTTGTAATTTATTAAAAACAAATAGTTAAGGAAATAGGCAGCTTATTGATGAAAAATTATATGAAACAATGTAAATCATGTATTTACATATTAAGTATTAATTAATATAATACTTATAAATTTACTGCACTACCGCATCCATGATGTCTGAGGGATTTCCACCGTGGAATTTCTTAAATGGCTTGTATAGATGTTGTCTAGAGGAGAAGCCAGCTTCTTTAGCAAGAGCATCAATAGTATAATTCAAGTACTTAGGATTATGAATAATGTCTATAAAATAATCCACTCTATTTTTATTGACTAGATCATTGAACGTCATAGAATATTTATAGTAAATAAATTTATATAAATCGTTGCTGCTAATATTTAAAAGCTTCGCTAAATTTTCTAAAGATGCATCGTTATTGACGAAATACAGTTTGGTATAAAATTCATTGATGAATTCAAGTTCACTAATTGCATATTCAGAATCTTTATTAAAATTTGAACCAAATGAGATTTTCAAAGCTGACCGGTTTAAGAAAGCAGGTCTGTAAAAAACAAATAATTCAATTAAGATAAAGGAGATAACAGAAACAGAGTAAGAGAATATTTCATGCAATTCAAAAAATGATACAGGTGCAAACATCAAAAACATGAAAATTGTAAAATAAACCAACATTTTAGACCAGGTCTTTATTTTATCAAAATATATATTTTGATAATTTTGTTTGAACAATACAGAACCTGATGTATATAACATTGCAACTAAAAAAGCAAATGTGAGTGAAATCCTATAAATATTCATATAAAGAGGAAGAACAATTTTTGTCTTCATTAACATGATCATTGCAGTTTGAGGATAGCGCTCAAAAAGTTGAGGATTTTCAAAAACGTACTTGAATAATATAACTTCATATATGATATAAAAAAATCCAAGTAGATTGATCCATTTCTGATACTTAGGAAAATATAAAACAGTAAAAATATTAATGATTGAAAAAGCCATTAAACCTTTAGCTATGGATGAAGCATATAAAAAAATGTGAGGTGGCAGGTTTATTGTAAAAATGAATGCATTTAAACCAGTGGTTAATGTTAGAATTCCAAGATAGACTTTTAGAATTAATGGTCTTTTGAATTTAACCATTAAATCTACAAACACAATGAGTGAGAAAACAGCAATCGAAAAATATAGTTTATTAATTATTTCCATAGGTAGAAAGCTCAATTCAATGCTTTGATTCAATGTAAAATTATTATAATTAATCGACTAAAATCTATTAATTTGATATGATAAAGAAGTATTCATACTTAGCTGTTGTATTTAATAGTTTTAAATTTAACTGCGCTGAATTCACTTCTAAAATTTCAAACTTACTTATAAGTTTGCTTGTTGGTTGGGTTCCAGTGGTTTGATGGGTTAAATTATTCAACTCAGTTATTTCCCAAGTACCAGAAAATCCATCACTATCAATATAGGCGCCACTATGGTAAAATTTCTTTGTGTATTTTTTTTGATTTACAGTTAAAGGGAAAGCTTTACCATCAATCGCTAATGAATCTAATTTCCATACTTTAAATGTATTCTGAAAGCTACCAGTACCTCCAACTAAATGTCTCTGGAAATCAATTTCATCTATTACTACTTGTTTTGAACACGAAATCATTGTGCTAAACAATAAGATAAAACTTATTAATTTTAAAATAGGACGCATACTGTTAATAAAAATCTGTTTCATACGTATTGCTAACTATTTAAATAATCTTCTCGAAAAGAAAATACCAAAGTTTACCCAACCATCTGATGGTTTTGTAGGACTATTCCTTAACTGACCTTTTGTGACTGTTCTAGCAGTAGGGTTTGAAAAATAAACAGCAGCTGCTGCATCATTTTTTGTCTTCTCAAGTAAAGTCAATGCATTTGGGTAAGGATCTGGTCCAACATCATCTAAATAATCAGACATACTTCTATGATAAGAAAAATGAATACCAACACTATTGAATCTTGATAATTGATATTTAACTTTAAAATGTAAGAAATATCCAAGTGCCAGTAATGAGTATGGTTTGCCAGCACTATCAATAAATTGACCACCTGTACCTAATGTTTGTAAATTATATTCCTTCCCTTTATACATACCTGTAGGGTTGAACGTTGCAACATCTAAACCAAAGCCAATAGAAGGTCTAATTCTTCTAGCTTTCGAATACAATCGATTATCTACAAAATCATATTGGACCGATGGAGAAAAACTTAACATCGAAGTACTAAACTTCATACCTCTTGCAATTTGATCATTATTTGTAGCTAAATAATCAGAATTGCTTAATTTGAAACTTGCCACGGTTAATGATGCACTTAAATTTGAGTAGATAGTGTAGTTTACTTGAAGTGCATTATACAAGTTTATGTCATTACTAAATAAGTTCTTATTACTAATTGTCCCAGTAAAAATTGCGCCACCACTTAACAAACCAACTTCAAATTTGCTTTTTAATGGAGCTTCTATTTTTTGGAATATATTTTTTAAAGAGTCTAATTCTTTAGGTGGCTTCTTAAGACTATCTTCGGTCTTCTTTTCTTTAACTAACTCAGCAATTAATTTTCTACGCCTTAAGTCTTTTAAATAATTAGCATATCCAACTTTTATTTCTGGTGTTGCTTTACCGTTTACATCTAGAATACCTGTTAAATTATAATAGCCGGTTTTCTTTAAACTATTAGCAGTTTTCGTGATTGTAATTTTATTGGAAAGGTCATTCACCGCTTGAATAGAAAAGGTCAAAGTAGTATCTGTTTTCTTTAGCGTGCTATCATCTTTGAAAAAAGTATAATCTAGTTTAAGTTTATTAAAATCTAATTTATTATTTGATAATAGTTTAAAGGATTTAAAGCTTTCTTGCACAACAATAGAATCTGGTATCTCCAGGTCTGTTTCGCCATTTAAAATGGAATAAACATGCGCAGGTGCTTTTGCATCTGGAGAAGATAAAAAAGGTTCTATATTTATTTTTGGAGAGTTGTAATTTAAAGTTTGATCATAAATACCTTTAAATGCTTCAGCTTTGATGTTTGTTCCCCAATAATTATTTGTTAAATCAAAATTCTTATCCGTACCATAAACCCCAAAATTGGCTACATGTACGACCGTATCGCTTAAATTATCAATAAGGTAATTGGCTACAAAAGAGTTTCCAGAAAATTTAGCACTATACTTTGAAAACAATTGATCTACTCTACCATAAATCAAATTAGTAGAAATGTTATAGTTTTTAAATCCGTATACCGAATTATTTACAAAGGCATTGTTATTAATTTCATATTTGACATGATCACTTTTTAGATCTTCAAAATACAAAGCAGCATTATTACCTGTAAATAAATTATTTGAAATGCTAAAGTTGATAAAGTCTTCTGATTGATTAAAGTTGAAAGGTGGATTTAAAACCTGAATAATAGACACCTTTCCAATATTGCCAATAAAATGATTATTATTAATTGCTACACTAGTTCTTTTCCAACCAAAGTCAAAAAATATTGGTAATTGTAATCCTGAAAAAACAACATTATTAATATTCACTGAATTATTATCAACGTTTTTGATGATTAAACCAGCTCCTTCATATTTATTTTTTCCAAAAAATAAAATATCAAGATTACGGCCGGTCATTTCTACCCCACTCTCACATACCAAAACGCCAGGTTCAATAAACTCCACTATTGCACCAGATTCAACCACTAACTTTCCTTTTACGGTTACAACGTCTTTGATTACATGTTTTCCTGTTGAAATAGTCAATTTATCATAGTTTCCAGCAAGGGTGTCCTGCGCAATTAATTTGCTGAAAGTTAGAGATAGTAAAAAAAACAATCCAAAAAACCTTTTCATTAATCAATGATTTTATAAATAATTGGCGCAGAAGTTCTTGTAGAACCATCAATTAGAGAAATATTAACATTGTCAAATATCAATAAATCATTCTTTTTTAATCCGCCTAAAACCTTTTGAGTAGGAGACTGGAATAGCTCACCATAATTGCTTACCGATTCTTCCTCTTTGCCATTATGAATACGAATCACTTTAAAGCTATTGATACGTCCTGGGAAAAAGTTTAAATTATTGATTTCTAATTTCGCCTCTAGTCTTTCAGAAGCAAGTAAATCTTTAACACTAATAGTATAGCTACTTAGATTGTCTCCTTTTACTCTAACCACTGGGTCAGGAATTGGATTCACCATGATTCGTTTTTCAAAAAGTACTTTTTTATTTGCACTTCTTAGGTCATAGAAACGTAGTAAATATTCTCCAGTTCTATTAAAAACAACTTTATAATTATTATCCCCTTTTACTAGATTTACTTTAGGAGTAATATCCACATCAAAGTCTTTACCCATCATGAAATCAAAGTCCCTTAACAAGGTATTGTTCAAGCCTACAAAAATATTTTCGGTGTGCAATGAATTTAAAATCTTTTTAAATAATTCATCATACACTTCATCTGTAATATTAACAACCTTCTGACCTGGCTTAATGATATCCTCTTCCTTGTATTCTTTTACAGATGCCTTTAGCACATATAATTTTGGATTGAACTGAGAGAAATAGGTTGGCATATAACCAATCTCAGCCAATGCAGCTTCTTGATATAATAATTGGGTTTTTGTTATCAATAATTTAATTCGCTCTAATTGCATGTAGCTGATGGCAGTTGGCTTATGCATGAATAAATAATACTGCCAATCTTCATCTTTTCCTTTGATTGTGGTGACAGTATTTTTTAATGGAATCACATCATCCAATGAAGCATCAAGTTTGAAGGGAGACTTTTTTATAAAGTCGGATAACTCAAATAAATCTTTCTCTAACAAGATAACTCCCTTGTCACTTTTTAAGATTTTCTCAACTAAATTTCTACTATTAAACTGTTTGAATATATCTGTATTCTCTTTTTTGAATTCGCTATCAACGTGCTGGATAACACCGTTTACAACCTCGTAGCTCTTTACCAATCTTGTTCTGATTTTTAAATAGCTAACTGCTTTAGGACTTTTATTAATTAACGTAAGATTGTCATTAATAATTTTATTACTAATCGCAACTTTTTTTAATTCTTCTTTTTCTAAGGATTGAAATGACTTGATGGTATAGATATTAGAATCCAATACCGATATTTTGATATTAATTACAGAAAAGCAAATAAATACGATGTACAAAAGACTTATAATCTGGTATCTTTTGACGTCTACGTGTCCTTCGGCCATATACTAGAATTTATAAATTAACTGTACTGCTTGTATAATAAATTAAATGCCAATTGCGCACCACTTGCTACAGTATTGGTTTTAGCTAAATGATAATTTAGTTTATTGAAAATGTCGTTTTTAGAATCGTGCTCTTTAAGCATAAACAATTCCGAAAGTTTAGACTTGTGTGCAACTCCGTCATTAGATAATTTATCAATCAATTCATTAAAGTAATTTAAGTTATCTAACTCTCCATTCACAAAAATATCTTTCAACACAACATTGTATTCATTTTTCGCTCCAAAGTAAATGATGTCAGAATAGCTATTCACCACATCGGCTGTTGTAATAGTTAATGAATCGTTTACTTCGATTTCTGTAATTTTTGTGATTAACTCTTGTGCTACTGCTTGGTCTGTAAATGTAGCAGCTAATTTTGCTAAAGTTTTTAAATACACATAACCAGATTCTGATTGTAGATTGTACTTAATTTTCTTGAATTTACTTATAAGTTTTTTCTTTGTTTCATCTTGCTTGTTTCCAAGTAATTCTGCAAGTGAAATTAATTCTGCATCATTTTTGACATCTACTTTTTGAATTAAATAATCAACTAAGAAATGTTCTTTTAATTTAATTATAGATTTCAAACATTCCACATTAGGACTTGTTATCAAATCATTTTTGTAGAACGACTGACAATGCGTTAAAATTGATTCTTCCTCCCCGCCATATATGATTGTTTCTTTTGGTTGTTTCGTTCTAATATTAATTTCAGGACCAACCATTTCCAAGATGAAGTATTCAAACAAATTAGTTGCTCTCATAACTTCGAATGCCTTACACAAAACTTCAACATCATTTACTTCCAGCGTAGTTGACTTAACTAATTCTAATTCAGCAATTTCAGGCACTGGGATTTTAACAGGAAACTGTGCTAAGAAAGGAAGAGATTCTTTTGTAGGAACTTTCTTGTTAAACAAGGTTTTAAATAAACTTGTAATATGAGCATATTCTTCGGTTGATAACCTGATCCAATCTGGCTGATAGAATAAATCTTTTGAAAGACTTAAAATATCTAATTGCTCTAATTGCCATAATGTGTTTGATGAATTTAAGCCATTAGAATTGTTGGATGGTTGAATATATTGTTTCGTTTGAGACCCCGCATCATCGTATGATGTTGCTTGAATATCAATTGCAATATTTGCATTTGAATCAGGATAGCTTGTAGAAGCAATTTTTAATTTATTACTAGAGCTTGGCGCTTCAGCATAATTTGAACCGCTCGTCCCGGTTTGAATATTTACGTAAGTGTCACCATTACTAGAACCTGAGCCAGATCCTGAACCAGATACAGATCCGTTTACACCTCCAGAACCTGCAACAAGGTTTCCTAATCCGTCAGCCACTTTAGCCAAAGTCGCTTCTGTTGCAACATCTTTCTTTTCTTCTATTTCTACGAATTTGATAGCCGAAACACCAAAAACCACAGCTTCAATACTCAAACCTAAAGTAATCAGTAAATCTTGGGCTGGCCACTCCAATAATTTCGCAATTACACCAATTAAGATAACCACAGCCGCGCCACTGTAAAAAAGGTTAAAAATGTCTAGTTTCTTTTTTTTCATAAAAGTAGATTGTTAGATAACGGTCTACAATATCGAGCATGACATATAGGAAAACAAAAAAGGGGGGCAAATAGAGAAAATACGACGTAAATAAATATGATTCATTGATTATCAAAATAATATGAAATAATTTTTATTTATATTTCATATTAATATACCCTTTAAATGATCAATTTTGCCTTAAAATGGATGTATTTAAAGGCCATTTGAGGCTTGATTCTGAAATAAAAGTGCTAGAAAATTATGAAAATTACCTAAATCGAGACCCAAAAATTACTTTACTATTCGGTAGTATGAATGCTCAAAAGGTCTGAAGGATTTCCGCCGTGAAACTTTTTGAATGGTTTATTAAGGTGTTGTCTGGAACTAAATCCTACTTCTCTTGCCAAAGCATCGATGGTAAAATTTTGAAATGCTGGGTTCTGAACAATTTCAAAAAAATAATTGACCCTGTTCTTATTGACTAACTCTCCAAATGTCATATCATATTTTTTTGCAATATAATCTGCAAGTTTTGTTGGATGTACTTCTATTATGAAGGCAAGGCCTTCTAAGGAAGCCTCTTTTTTTGTATAGTATTTCTGTTGCAGGAAAGCAGATTGAAAAAGTAATTCGTTTAACTCTACTTCTTCATTGATATTGAACTTATGTCCAAAAGCAATTTTTTTAGCAGAAGTATTTAAAAAAACGGGTCTTTTTAAAATCAATAGTAATAAATAAAAAGACTTAAAAACTGTTAAGCAGTTCATCCAAAAATCACGATCTTTTGTAAATGCGATTCCAATATTTGATGTGATAATAATAACACTTAAGGCAAAAATAAAATTGGTCCAAGTTTTAATTTTTTGATAGTAAAGATTGTTCAAGTTCAATTTTTTGGAAATAACAAACCAAAAGTAGAACAAATTAGCCGCTACTATGAAAAGGAAGGAAAGCCTTATCAACCTTACAATTAGCGGAATCTTAATATTTAAATCAGGATCAATTGATACATATTTAAATTGGTTAATAAACCAAGTTGGTTGTAAGACATTGTTATTAACTAAGGCTAAAAACAACACCGTTAAAAGCATGATTAATGAAAAAGATAAAGTCCAGTTTCTAAATTTTGGAAAATATAAAAAAGAGAAAATATTCAATAAAGAAATAGCCATACAGGACTTAAAAAAAGCAATTAAATAAACAAATTGTATTGCGCTGAAAGAATTAATCAACGCAACCATCGCAATTGAAAATGGAAGTAGTAAAAAAAATAACTTTAAAAAAATGCCATTTTTAAATTTGACAAACACATCGATAAATGCGATGAACGATAATACAGCAATAGAAAAGTATAGATTAGAAAAAACAGACATCGTCATGTGTTCAAAATTTTTCTACTTATATTTTAGATACTACCAACCAGAAATAGCCAGTATCTCGGCAGTATGGTCTTTTGTATCTGGTTTTTCGATAATATGCTGCACCATCCCTGCTTCGTCAATTAAAAAAGTGGTTCTGGTCGTGCCCATATAGGTCTTC
>JACCED010571584.1_pt1 | contig 11310 bp, 8 predicted proteins | sample 7455021 | NCBI WGS metagenome assembly JACCED01 (sample SAMN15323456, study PRJNA562643) | freshwater metagenome | isolation source: river surface water | place: USA:Blue River Watershed | collected 2017-08-19
GAAGCCGAGATCCGCGGCCACCGCCGCACCTACATCGGCTCCATGCCGGGCAAGGTGCTGCAGTCGCTGACCAAGGTGGGCACGCGCAACCCGCTGTTCCTGCTCGACGAAATCGACAAGCTGGGCATGGACTTCCGCGGCGACCCCTCTTCGGCGCTGCTGGAGGTGCTCGACCCCGAACAGAACCACACCTTCAGCGACCACTACATCGAGGTCGACTTCGACCTCAGCGATGTGATGTTCGTGGCCACCTCGAACTCGATGAACATCCCGCCGGCCCTGCTGGACCGGATGGAAGTGATCCGCCTGTCGGGCTATACCGAAGACGAGAAGGTCAACATTGCGCAGACCTACCTGCTGCCCAAGCAGCGCAAGAACAACGGTGTGAAGGACAGCGAGCTCGATGTCCAGGAAGGTGCCATCCGCGGGATCATCCGCTACTACACGCGTGAGGCCGGTGTGCGTTCGCTTGAGCGCGAAGTGGGCAAGATCTGCCGCAAGGTGGTCAAGGGCCTGCAGCTCAAGAAGTACAGCGGCACGGTGGTGGTCAACGAGGACAACCTCAACGACTTCCTGGGTGTGCGCAAGTTCGATTTCGGCCGTGCCGAGAAGACCAACCAGGTCGGCCAGGTCGTGGGCCTGGCCTGGACCGAAGTGGGCGGCGACCTGCTGACCATCGAAGCGGCCGTGATGAACGGCAAGGGCAACATCATCCGCACCGGCCAATTGGGCGATGTGATGAAGGAGTCGGTCGAGGCGGCGCGCACCGTGGTGCGCTCACGCGCGCGCCTCTTGGGCATCAAGGACGAGCTCTTCGACAAGCGCGACATCCACATCCACGTGCCCGATGGCGCCACGCCCAAGGATGGCCCCAGCGCCGGCATTGCCATGACCACGGCCTTCGTGTCGGCCTTGACCGGCATTCCGGTGCGCGCCGATGTGGCGATGACCGGTGAGATCACCCTGCGCGGCGAGGTGACGGCCATCGGCGGCTTGAAGGAGAAGCTGCTGGCGGCCCACCGCGGCGGCATCAAGACGGTGATGATTCCCGAAGAGAACGTGAAGGACCTTCAGGACATCCCCGAAAACGTGAAGAACCACATCGAGATCGTGCCGGTGAAGTGGATCGACAAGGTGCTTGAAGTGGCCTTGGCGGGCAAGCCTGAGCCGCTGCCCGACGAGGAGCCGGCGACAGTCGCGCCGGCCAAGGATGCCGCGCCGGCGGCCGATGCAGGCGGGGAGGCCATCAAGCACTGAACATGGCCCGCCTTGCACGCGGGTTGAAAAGTGTTGTATAGTTGAGGGCTCAGCGGATGTGGAACCAAACACATCAAACAAGCGTTGAGACCATGCGGGAATAGCTCAGTTGGTAGAGCGCAACCTTGCCAAGGTTGAGGTCGCGAGTTCGAGCCTCGTTTCCCGCTCCAAATTCCTTCAGTCCGGCACCACCGCCGTGACTTCGATCTCCACCTTGGCGCGGTCCTCCACCAGGTCCGCCACCTGCACCAAGGTCATAGCCGGGTAGTTCTTGCCCATCACCTCCTGGTACACCTTGCCCAGTTCGCGGCCACGAGCCAGATATTCCTTCTTGTCCTTGGCGTACCAGGTCATGCGCACCATGTGCTGCGGCCCGGCACCGGCGCAGGCCAGGGTGTCCACGATGTTCTGAAGCGCCTGTCGGCACTGCGCCACGAAGTCGTCGGTCTCGAACTGGCTTTGGCCGTTCCAGCCGATCATGCCGGCCACGAAGATCATTCGGCCACGCGCTTCGATGCCATTGGCATAGCCCTTGGCGGGCGCCCAGCCCTCGGGTTGCAGGATGTTGAACATGGGCCAGGTCTCCTCAAGAAATCTGCCGCAGCTTGAACCGCTGCAGCTTGCCGGTTTCGGTGCGGGGTAGGGTGTCGACAAACACCACCTTGCGGGGGTACTTGAACGGGGCGATGGTTTGCTTCACATGTTCCTGCAGGGCCTCGGCCAGCTCGGGCCCGGCAAGGTGGCCGGGCTTGGTCACCACGAAGGCCTGCACGATCTGTCCGCGGTCCTCATCGGGCACGCCCACCACGCCGCACTCGGCCACCGCCGGGTGCTGCAGCAGCGCACTCTCCACCTCGGGGCCGGCGATGTTGTAGCCCGCCGAGATGATCATGTCGTCGTTGCGCGCCTGGTAGCTGAAATAGCCGTCGGCGTCCATCACGAAGGTGTCGCCCGGCAGGTTCCAGCCCGCTTTCACATAGTCTTGCTGCCGCGGGTCGTCCAGGTACTTGCAACCCGTGGGCCCGCGCACCGCCAAGCGCCCCAGGGTGCCGGGGGGCACGGGCTGCATGTGCTCGTCTACGATCTGCGCCACATAGCCCGGCACCACCTGACCGATGCAGCCGCGCCGCACTTGGTTGCCGGCGCTGGAGATGTAGATGTGGATCACCTCGGTGCCGCCGATGCCGTCGGTCATGACGATGCCGGTGGCCTGCTCCCACAGTTGGCGCGTGGCGTCGGGCAAGGCTTCCCCGGCGGACACCGGATGCTTGAGGCTGGAGAGATCAAATCCCTTGGCGATGCCCGCCATCTGTCGGTACAGGGTGGGCGCGGTGTAGCAGTGCGTGGCCTTGTACTGGGCCACGGTGCGAAGCAGGGTTTCGGGCGTGTGCTTTTCCATCAGCACCGCGCTGGCCCCGTGGCGCAGCGGAAAGGCCAGCATCCCGCCCAGGCCGAACGTGAAGGCAATGGGCGGTGTGCCGCAGACCACATCGTTCTCGTCCATGTGCAGGATGTGGCGCGGAAACAGGTCGCACATGGCCAGCACATCGCGATGAAAGTGCAGGGTGCCCTTGGGCTTTCCGGTGGTGCCGCTGGTGAAGGCGATCAGGCACACGTCGTCGCGGCTGGTGGGGTGCGCCACAAAGCGGCCATCGGCACGCTGCATGCGTTGCTCCAGGCCGTCGGGTGCCGTGCTGCGGAACTCGACGCACTGGCGCAGGCTGGGGGCGTGGTGCGCATGGCCTGGCGTCATGCAGTGGCCAAGCTCATCGGCCAGCAGGCTGTCGCACAGCGCGGCACTGACCTGGGCCTTGTCGATGATGGTGGCCAACTCGCCGGCGCGCAGCAGCGGCATGGTGGGCACGGCCACCAGGCCGGCCTTGAAGCTGGCCAGCAGGCCTGCGGCCATCATCGGGCCGTTGCCTCCGCGCAGCAGGATGCGGTTGCCCGGAACCAGTCCCATGTCCTGGGTCAGCACCTGCGCGATGCGGTTGACCCGGTCCTGAAGCTCGGCATAGGTCCAGCTGTAGGCGCCGGTGTGCTGCTCAAGGTGGGTGGCACCGTGCAGCGCGGTGCGATGGCCGCGGCCGGCCTGTACATGGCGGTCCACCAGTTCGGTGGCCACGTTCAGCGTGTCCGGGTAGTCGAGTTCGGGCTGGTCGGCAATGAACACCGGCCATTGGTCCTTGGGCGGCAACCGGTCGCGTGTGAAGGTGTCGGTGTGACTGCTGGGCAGCAGCTCGTTCCAGTTCTTCATGTCTCCTCCGGCTTCAGGTCATCGGGCGGGCCAGGGTGATCAGCCCTTGAGCACGTCCTTGCCAATGATCAGTTGCTGCACCTCGGTGGCGCCTTCATAGATGCGCAGCGCCCGAATCTCGCGGTACAGCGACTCCACGATGTGCCCCTTCCTGACACCCATGCCACCGTGCATCTGCACCGCCATGTCGATGATCTGCTGCGCGTTTTCCGTGGCGGTCATCTTGGCCATCGCGGCCTCGCGGGTGATGCGCTGGCCCTGGTCACGCAGCCAGGCTGCGCGGTAGGTCAGCAGCGTGGCGGCGTCCAGCAGCGTGGCCATCTGCGCGATCTTGGTCTGCGTGATCTGGAAGTCACCCAGGCGTTGGCCGAACATCTCGCGCGAACGCGCCCAGGCGATGGCTTCGTGCAGGGCCCTGCGGCCAAATCCCAGTGCGGCCGCCGCCACCGAGGTGCGAAACACATCCAGCGTGGCCATGGCCACCTTGAAGCCTTGTGCGGCCTCGCCGATGCGACGGTTGGCCGGCACGTGGCAGCCGTCGAACCTCAGCGTGGCCAAGGGGTGTGGTGCCACCACGTCGATGCGCTCCTCGATCGACAGGCCGGGTGTTCCGGCATCGACGATGAAGGCGGTGATCCCGCGTGCGCCGGGTTGCTCGCCGGTGCGGGCGAACACCACATAGAAGTCGGCGATGCCGCCGTTACTGATCCAAGTCTTGCGGCCATTGAGCACATAGCCGTCGGCGCTGGGCGTGGCGCTGCACTGCATGGCCGCCACGTCCGAGCCGGCCTCGGGTTCGCTCAGCGCGAAGGCCGACAGGGCCTGGCCCGAGGCCACACGCGGCAGGTAATGCTGCTTTTGCTCGGCCGTGCCGAACAGGCTGATGGCGCCGGTGCCCAGCCCTTGCATGGCAAATGCGAAATCCGACAGGCCGTTGTGGAAGGCCAGGGTCTCGCGCAGCAGGCACAGCTGCCGCGTGTCGATGGCGTCTGATGCGGCGCCATAGGCCGTGCCGGCCACCGCATGGCGCAGCCAACCGCCGCTGCCCAACAGACGCACCAGGCGCACGCACTCGGCATCCACCGCATCGCGGCTTTCGTCGTGGTGGGCATGCGCCAGGTGCAGGCCGCACCAGTCGTCCAGCCGCGCCTTGAACTCGCGGTGCGCGTCGTCGAAGAAGGGCCAATCGATTGGCGCAGGGTGAGCCGACATCTCAATCCCCCTGGAACACCGGCGTCTGCTTGGCCACAAAGGCGTGGTAGGCGCGGTGGAAATCATTGGTGGCCATGCAGATGGCTTGGGCCTGCGCCTCGGCCTCGATGGCCTCGTCCACACCCATGTTCCATTCCTGCTGCAGCATCTTCTTGGTCATGCCATTGGCAAAGGTTGGCCCGGCGGCAATCTGCGCGGCCAAGGCCTGTGCGTCGGCCAGCACGGTTTCGGGCGTGCACAGGCGGTTGTAGAAGCCCCAGCGTTCGGCCTCTTCAGCGCCCAGGCCGCGCCCGGTGTACAGCAGTTCGCTGGCGCGGCCTTGGCCCACGATGCGCGGCAGCAGGGCGCAGGCGCCCATGTCGCAACCGGCCAGGCCCACCTTGTTGAACAGGAAGTAGGTCTTGCTGCGGGCGCTGCCGTAGCGCAGGTCTGAGGCCATGGCGATGATGGCGCCGGCCCCGGCGCACACGCCGTCGATGGCGGCGATGATGGGTTGCGGGCAGGCGCGCATGGCCTTGACCAGATCGCCCGTCATGCGGGTGAAGGCCAGCAGGCCGGGCATGTCGAGTTGGGTCAGCGGCCCGATGATCTCGTGCACATCCCCGCCCGAGCAGAAGTTGCCGCCTTCGCCCGTGATGACCACCGCGTGGATGTCGGGGGCATAGGCCAGGGCCCGGAAGAAGTCGCGCAATTCGGCATACGAGTCGAAGGACAGCGGGTTCTTGCGCTCAGGCCGGTTCAGGCTCACGGTGGCCACGCCCTGGTGCACGCTCAGCAGGAAGTGCTCGGGCCGATGGTCGGCCATCGGTTTGTCGTGGCGCGGCAGCGTGTGCGGCTGGCCCGGAAGGTAGCGCTGGTTCATGGGGTCTCCTTGTGGTGTTCGATCTGGCCGCGCTTGAGGGTGCCCAGCAGTTTGTGAAGTTGCTCCTGCTGTCGCTCGCTCAAGGGGCTCAGCAGTTCCACCACCCAGCCTTCGTGGGCCTGGGCCATGGCGGCAAACGCCTTGCGCCCCGCGGGCGTGAGGCTGACGCGAAAGGCGCGCCGGTCACCGGCCAGGCTCAGGCGCTGAACCAGCGCTTCCTTTTCCAGCTGGTCCACGATGGCGGTCACATTGCCACCGGTGACCATCATGCGGCGCGAGACTTCGCCCATCGACAGGCCCTCGGGCTCGCGTTCCAGCTGGGCCATCAAGTCGAATCGCGGCAGCGTGATGCCGAACTGCTCGCGCAGCCTCTGGCGGATCGTGTCCTCGATGCGGGTGGTGGCCGACAGCAGCCGCAGCCACAGGCGCAGCGAGGCATGGTGGTCCTCGTGGGCCCGCACCTCCATGTCGACGTTCGAGGCGGAATTCAGCACCTCAGTCACCTTTGGTGGCGGTTTGCAATGCACGCTCACGCGCGAAGGCCGCTTCAAGCTGCGGCTTGCCTGACACATACGGCTGTGGCCAGGCCAATGCGGTGTAGCCGATGCGCGCGGCCTCGGTCAGCGTCCAGGCGGGGTTGGCCAGGTGCGGGCGCGCCACGGCGCACAGGTCGGCGCGCCCAGCGGCCAGGATGCTGTTGACGTGGTCGGCCTCGGATATCGCGCCCACGGCGATGGTCGCAATGCCCGCTTCCTGCCGGATGCGGTCGGCAAATGGGGTTTGGTACATGCGGCCGTAGGTGGGCTTTTGTTGGGCGCTGACCTGGCCCGAGGAGCAATCGATCATGTCGGCGCCGGCGGCCTTGAAGGCGCGGGCGATTTCAACCGCATCGGCCGGGGTGATGCCGCCTTGCACCCAGTCGTGTGCCGAGATGCGAACCGACATCGGCAGTGCCTCTGGCCAGGCCGCGCGCACCGCAGCGAAGACCTCCAACGGGTAGCGCAGGCGGTTCTCCAGCGATCCGCCGTAGGCGTCGGTTCGGTGGTTGGTCAGCGGGCTGATGAAGCTCGACAGCAGATAGCCGTGGGCGCAGTGCAATTCCAGCCAGTCGAATCCCGCTTCGACCGCACGGCGCGTGCTGGCCACGAAATCGGCGGTGACGCGGTCCATGTCTTCGCGGGTCATGGCGCGCGGCACGATGCCGTGCGGCAGATAGGGTTGCGCCGAGGCGGCCAGCAAGGGCCAGTTGCCTTCCGGGTCATCGGCTGCCATCGGCTCGTCCATGCCGGCGCCTTGCCAGGGGCGGCAGGTCGACCCCTTGGGCCCTGCATGACCCATCTGCAGGCCGATCTTCGCGTCGGACTGCGTGTGCACCCAGTCGGTGATGCGCTTGAAGTCGGCGGTCTGCGTGGCGTTCCACAAACCTGGGCAGCCGTGGGTGATGCGCCCGTCGTGGCTGGGGGCCGTCATCTCCACCATCACCAGGCCCGCACCGCCCATGGCACGTGCGCCCAGGTGCACCAGGTGGTAGTCGCCCGCACGGCCATCCACCGCCTTGTACTGCGCCATGGGTGAGACCACCACGCGGTTCTTCAGCGTGACCGAGCGCAGCGTGTAGGGCGTGAACATCGGTGGCCGCACGCCAGGCGTGGCCGTGCGCCCGGCAAACCAGGCCTCATACCCTTCGAGCCACGCTTTGTCGCGCAGGCGCAGGTTCTCGTGGCTGATGCGCTGGCTGCGGGTGAGCATGGAATACATGAACTGCTCGGGTTCGAGCTGGTCGCAGTAGCGCTGGCCGCACACCTCGAACCACTCCATCGCATTCCAGGCGGCGTTCTGCAGGCGTATCACGTCGATCTCACGCACGGCCTGGTACTGCTGCAGCACCTTCGGAATGCGCTCGGCCGTGTCGCCCAGGGCCTTGAACTGGCGCACCAGCTCGATGGCGTCCTCCAGTGCCAGCTTGGTGCCTGATCCGATGGCGAAGTGCGCGGTGTGCACGGCGTCACCCATCAGCACCACATGGCTGTTGCCGTTGAAGTGCGACCAATTCGCACACTTGACGCGCTGGAAGTTCAGCCAGGCCGAGCCGCGTAGGTGGCGGGCATTGGTCATCAGCCGGTGGCCTTGCAGGTTCTGGGCAAACAGCTTTTCGCAGAAATCGATCGACTGTTGAGAGTCGGCCTTGTCCAGGCCGTGGGCCAGCCATACGTGTTCAGGGCACTCGACGATGAAGGTGGAGGTCTCTTCGTCGAACTTGTAGACATGGGCCTGAAACCAACCGTGCTCGGTCTTTTCAAACAAGAAGGTGAAGGCGTCGTACAGGCGTTTGGTGCCCAGCCAGATGTAGCGGTTGGGCCGGGTGACGATGTCGGGCTGGAAGACTTCAGGCCTGCGGCTGCGCACCTTCGAATTGACGCCGTCGCTGGCGATGATCAGGTCGGCGTCGGGGTAGTCGAGGTCGGAGTCGGCGTCCTGCTCGAACAGCAGCTTGACGCCCAGCTGTTCGCAGCGCGCTTGGAGGATGTTGAGCAGCTTCTTTCGGCCGATGCCCACGAAGCCGTGCCCGCCGGATCGGATCACGCGGCCCTTGAAGTGCAGCTCGATGTCGTCCCAGTGGTTGAAAGCTTGCTGTACTTCGTTGGCGGTGTCGATATCCCACTGGCGCATGTTGTCCAGCGTCTGATCGGAAAACACCACGCCCCAGCCGAAGGTGTCGTAGGGCTTGTTGCGTTCGACCACTGTGATGTCATGGTGCGGGCCCAGCTTTTTCATCAGCAAGGCGAAGTACAGCCCCGCGGGCCCGCCCCCGATACAGACGATCTTCATCCTGGCCTTTCGCTTGTGTTTGCTGGTCTCTTCTCGTATTTCAGTCTTGCATATTTCAAGATTCAAATAAATTGTGGGCTGTCTGACGCGCCAGGGCATGAGGGCATACCCTGCACATCACCCGCTGGCCGGGCTGCGCCGGAGCGATGCGCCGCCATGCGCTTGCCGGCAGACTTTTCCCGGGCGTGGTAACCTGCGGGGTTCAGCGTGGCGCGATAGCAAAGCGGTTATGCCCCGGATTGCAAATCCGGTTAGGGCGGTTCGACTCCGCCTCGCGCCTCCACTAATTTCCTATATAAAACAACAACTTAGGTCGCCTCAGGCGGCCTTTTTTGTGCCCAAGGGCACCCCGTTGTGTGGGGATTTTTGACCACCGATGGCATTCACCGCCCTTTGCAGGGTCGCGGCATTGAGGTGGGAGTAGCGTTTGGTTGAGCGCGCATCCTTGTGCCCAAGCACCGTCCCGACTGTGTACAGGTCCACGCCGGCATTGATCATTTCGCTTGCCGCACTGTGGCGCAGATCATGGATGTTGACGTGGGGCAGCCCGGCCTTCACCCGCGCTTGCCGGTAGTGATACTCAATGTTGCTTTTGCTTGTCTCCAGCGGCACATAACGCAGGCAGACGCGGATGCGCGGATGTACCGGCACCGCTCTGCGCTCGCCGTTCTTGGTGTCGGGTATGACGAGCATGCCCCCGGCCACTTCAGCACGCTGAATTTCGCCCAGACGCATCCCGGTGTAGAAGGCGATACGAATCAGCGCCCGCACATCCCGATGCTGGGTCGCTCGAGCCAGGCGAAGCATCTGCGCTCGATTGACATAAATATGCCTTTCGTTGCGCACGGTGGGCAACTGCATCCGCGCGGTGGGGTCATAGGGTGTGAGGTTGTGCTGCTTCCACGCCCAGCGGCACGCGGCCTTCAGCAGCGCGATTCGGTTGCGATTGGTGGCAGGCGCGAGCGGTTCGGCCGCAATCGCGCGCGCAATCCCGGGCAGTTCGCTCATCGGTTTGCCGCGGTAGTGCGGCAGGATGATGGCCAGGTGCTCGGCCGCGCCCTTGTAGGACTTGAGGTGGGTCTTGTCTTGTAGGTAGAGCTTGACCGCTGTCTCGATCAACGGGTCTTGTCCGCCGACACCGGTGGCTATGGCGTAGAGCCGCGCCGACTCCGAGCGGTCGAATGCGTCAGCCTGGGCTTGACTCCAGCCCTTAGGAAGCAGTCGATTAGCCCGGTGTCTTCGACCTTCAATGTGACGGTCGAATTCAAAGCGGTAGCGCTTATTGCGCTTGTCCCAGTAGATCGACATTTGCCCTTGTAGTCCTCGACGTCCGATTGATCAAAGCGCACCGAGTCTCCAAAGCGAAAGCAGGGGATCGCTCCCTGTTGGGCCAACTGATAGACCTTTCGAGCTGAAAGGCCCAACTCTTGGGCCACCTCGCAGGCCTTCAGCAAAGCCACGGCGGATCAGCCCCTTCATAGCGCGGGCGACTGGTGTCGCCGATGAGTCTGGTCATGAATGTCGCGACTGTCGACGAACAAGGTGTAACAGTCGCAAGGGCCTGTAGGTGCACCTTCGCTGTATCGCTGGCGCACCCAGGAGCAGCAAAGAGTGTTCTCTTCATCGCTTTGTGCCGCTGGGGGTCAGTCCGTTTCATCGAGCACCGGGCGAATGGCCTCGCGGCAGCTCTGGGCAACCGCGGTCCAGTCAGCGGAGCCATGAACCAACGCGGCATTCAAGCGCCGATCGACTTCCTCCAGCGTGCGGATCATCTGGTTGGCGGCGATGGCGCGCCGGAATTGAATCTCTTCGTTCGGATACGCGAACTCAAGAATGACGTTCATCGGGGGCTCCTCCTTTGGGGAACTCAGTGGTGATGGGGTTGATGAGGTGGTTCAGCGGGTGCTGCACTTCAGAGCCTCGAGCGTGGCGCGCGCACGGCGCTTGCTCTCGACCTGCTTGGGGTGCTCGCGTTTGGTCGGAACTTGGTCGAGGTCATCGCTTGGCATGTCCATCAGGGCGGTCGATCCCAACAGCCTGGCCGTCGAGAATTCCTGCTTGAGTTGCTGCACCAGCGGATCACTGAGCATGGGCTTGAACTCGCAGCGGTGGATCTCGGTGCTGCTGAAGCCGGGCGGTGGGCCGTTGACGAACTGACTGCCGTCGGGCGTGCGGTAGGTCACGCTTGCTTGGTCGCCATCGACGGCCTCGCCCACATTACGCAGCAACGGGGGGATATAGAGGTGCTGCTCGCAGCCAAGGCGCTGGCGCGCCAGGTCAATGGGCTGCGGCTCGGCACGTTGGCACATCCACTGCCCACCGGTTGCCCCTGCGCCTTCGGTAACCGGCGTGCTGTGGCAGCAGGTGCGGCAGTTGACCTCCGGCGTTTGCTGTCCGTGGCACAGCGGCGCGAACTGGCAAAAGCGGCAGTTGAGGTCGTCGGCACTGTCCGCAATGCGCGGGGGCGGTTGATCGGCGGCGATGATGCGTTCGGCCTTGGCCAACAGTCGGGCAAAGACCTCGCCATCGAAGCTCACGACCTCGCTGTACAGCGAGGCATCGTTCTTGTTCTCCACCAGGTAGAGCGCCTGCGACAAGCCCAACAGGCCCATGTAGATCTGCATCTGCGCGTGGTGCATCGGCTTGGCCTCGGCTACGCGCTTCTTCAGGAGTTCTTTGAATGCCTTGTCGTTGCTGGTCTTGAACTCGCAAACATGGGCGGTTTGCGGGTCATGCGGCAAGCCGCGCGCCACCGCGTCCACGCTGCCGCCGAAGTGCCCACCCAAGGTACTGACCCGAAACTGCGCGCCTACGCCGTCATCGGCCCAGACCTCACAGCCGATACCGGTCAACTCCTGGACAAAGCGCGCCTCGGCACGCTTGCCATCATCAA
>JACCED010905849.1_pt1 | contig 11309 bp, 9 predicted proteins | sample 7455021 | NCBI WGS metagenome assembly JACCED01 (sample SAMN15323456, study PRJNA562643) | freshwater metagenome | isolation source: river surface water | place: USA:Blue River Watershed | collected 2017-08-19
CACCAAAGTTTTCTGTCGTAGCCACAATCCCGCGCCCAAAATGCCAGCGCCACAAACGATTCGCCATCACACGCGCCGTCAATGGATGTCCCGCAGAAGAGATCCATTCCGCCAACTGCAACCGCCCGCTCGTCTCGGCCCCGATCGCTCCCAGAGTCCCCCCCATCACCAGCGGCACCCCACGCCGAACCTCCTTCCCCAAGTTCAAATAGCTCCCACGCAAATGAATCGGTGTCACTTCCTGCACCTTCCCCTCCGTCACCCCCATGGCCGACGGTAACTCCACCACCTTCGCCTGCGCCGCGGTCACCTCTCCCTGCAACCCCTTGATTCGGGCCAGTACCTCCCCCTCCAATGCTTCCTCCGCCTTCTCCGGGATAGCGAGAATCCCGCCCTTCCCCCCAATCGCCCCCAATGCCACAGCCAATAGCGAATCCTCCGGCGCTGTCGCCTTCGCATCCCTCCTTCGAGCTGCCTCCAACGCTCGCCGCGCGGCATCAAAAAGAACCGTGTAATGGGCCCGCACCGCCTCAACGGCTGTCCCTCCCGCCGCACCGTAAGACGCCGACATCTGGTGCCACGCAGCAAACACCTCCTCGCCACGTCGCACCTCCAACGCCACACGACACGCCTTCAGATACCGCCACCGCAACCCCGCCCCCTCAGCCACCTTCCGCACCTCCGCGTCCGAAACAACCGAGGCCAGTCGCACCGCCTCCGCAAGATAATCCGCCGCCCGGCCATCCAACTCCTTCCTGAGCGCCGCACGCGCCTCCTCCAATGCCTTCGTCGCCACCGCCTGAAGCCCCTTCACCCGCGCCTCCGCCCCCCGCCTCGCCTCAACCTCCTCAGGTGACGCCAAACTGTGCTCATACCAGTACTTGATCGCTCCAAGCTTTTCGTCCGCAAGGTGTCGCGTGCTGCGAAAAATGCCCGCCAATGCGTAATAATCCTCCTGCGTCACCGGATCGAACTTGTGATCATGACAACGCGCACATCCTAACGTCATCCCCAAGAACGCTTTCCCCATCGTATCGATCTGCTCGTCGATCACATCCATCTCCAGCTTCCGTAAATCTGGCTCCGCCAGCACCTTCGCACCCAAGGCCAAAAAACCGGTCGCAATCATGCCGTTCTCACGCCCCATCTCTCCGTCGTCCGGCAACAAATCTCCCGCAATGTGCTCCTGGACGAACTGATCGAATGGACGATCAGCATTCAATGCATCAACAACATAATCCCTGTATCTCCAAGCATTTCCGAATGCGATATTTTCGTCCAATCCGTTCGAATCCGCGTAGCGAACCACATCCAACCAGTGCCGCCCCCAGCGAACCCCATACTGAGGCGAAGCCAACAACCGCTCAACCACGCGCCCGAACGCCACCTCATCCGTCCCCGCATCCCCCAAAAACGCATCCACCTCCGCAGGCGTCGGCGGCAATCCCGTCAGATCAAACGTAGCCCGACGCAAAAGCGTCAAACGATCCGCCAACGGCGCTGGTTCAACCCCCGCACCACGAAGAGCCTCACCCAAAAACGCATCGATTGGATTCATCCCACCCACCGGGACCGACGGACGTTTCACCGGCACGAACGCCCAAAACTTCCGACCCTCCGCCAACGACATACCCATCGCCCGCTTCGCCCCGCCTCCCGACGCTTCCCGGGGATCCGGTGCCCCCATCGCAACCCACTCTTCCAACACCTTGATCTCGGAATCCGACAACACATTCTTGGGCGGCATCTGCAAATCACGGTTCTTGTAACGAACCGCCTCGATCAACCGACTCTCGTCCGGACGCCCAGGCACCACCGCCGCTCCGGAATCACCGCCCGCCATCCACCCCGCCCGAGAATCCAACGCCAGCCCGCCCTTCTTTTTCCCCGCCTCCTCATGGCACTCCTGACACCGCTCAACCAGAATCGGTCGAACCCGCTTTTCAAAGAAATCGTGCCCATCCGACGCGTGCACTCGGTGACCCACGATCAACGCGAGCAAGACGAACCCTCTCAGTGAACCACGCAGCGGCATGCTATCACCAAAGGGCACGAGGTATGCCAGCACCCCTAGCACGGCAAAAAAGGAGGGAGGAACGCCGTTACCGCGCACTCAACCCACGCCACCCGACAATCGCCCGAAACCTACAAGGGCAACTCACCATCCGCCGGTCCGATCTCGGGCAACTCCGAACCCAAAACCGTATCTCCCGAGCGAGGCGTCCCCTCTCCCGACATCACCGCCGGTTCTGGCACCGCCGTGAAGGCCTGACGCAAAAGATCCGCACGCGCCGTATCCCGCGCCCCCTCATCCAGCTTCTGTCCGTGCAAACGCTGCAAATGCGCCGGTTGAATGAGAATGAACAACTCGTCCATCAAGTTCGCCGTGTCCTCAGGGAAGAATCCGAGATCCGCTCCCAGCTTCGTCAGCGAAAGCAGACTGCACGCTTCCTTGGTCCCGATGCTCCACGAGTACCGCAGCAATCCGAACGCACGCCCAACATGATCCATCAACATCCTCATCTGCCGCCGCATCAACACCTGCCGCGCATTCTTTTCGTGCTCAACAATCTGCAAAATCACCCGGTGAATGCGCTCAATGATCTCCTCTTCCGATTCCCCTAACGTCGTCTGGTTCGAAATCTGGAACAGGTTCCCGATCGACTCGGACCCCTCCCCGTACAACCCCCTGACCGCCAATCCGATCCGATTCACTGACTGAACCACCTGCGTGATCTGCTCGCTCAGCGATAATCCCGGAAGGTGCAACATCGCAGAAGCACGCATCCCCGTGCCCACATTCGAAGGACATGCAGTGAGATAACCCAACTCCGGGCTGAACGCGAAATCCAGCTTCTCCTCCAATTCACTATCCAACTTGTCCAGAGCACGGTATGCAGACTTCAACTGCAAACCCGACCGAAGCGCCTGCATGCGGAGGTGATCCTCTTCGTTGATCATCACCGAAAGCGTCTGGCGCCGATTGATCACAGCAGCAGAACCCGCACTCTTCGCACTATGTTCGCGAGAGACCAAGTGCCGCTCAACCAATACCTGCTTCTCGATCGGATCCAACTCCGCACACGGCAGAACGTGAGCATCATGCATCTCTGGCAACCCACTCACCGCAGGCAGAATCCGCTTCAGCGTCTCCACCCGCCCCTGCTTGCCCGCCCACCCAGGAAACGCTGCACCACGGATATTGCGCGCAAACCGTACACGACTGCTCACCACGTACGGACTCACCGGCCCGCCGGACTTCAACCAGTCCGCTTTATTGTCGAGAATCTCTTTGATCGCCATACCGGTTCAGTCGTTCAAGACACAACTCCGCCAACGTCCAACGCCGCGATCTCATCGCGCAATCGAGCCGCCTCTTCGTAGTTCTCCGCGGTCACCGCCGCATCCAGACGCCCCCTTAAGTCGCGCCGCTTCGAGTCGAGTTCCATCTTCTCGCGCAACCGCTTGGGAGCCTTGCCGGTGTGCCGCTGACCCTTGTGCATTCCCCGGATCATCGGCATCACCGAATCCGAAAACGTCACGTAACATTGTTCGCAACCCAACCGGCCCATCCGCTTGAAATCAACCTCCGTGAAGTTGCATTTCGGACACCGCCCCTCCACCCCTCCACCCGGCAACGGCTTCGATTCGCCCAAGCCCAAAAGCATCCCCGCGATATCAAAACTCGTAGGATCGTTGATGTCCTTCTCCTTCGCGCAACTCTGACACATGTCCACCTTGTGCACCTTGCCGTCCACAATCTGCGTGATGAACACCGTCGCAGGCTCTGATTTGCAAACTTCGCAATACATACACTTAAGTCGACTCGTCCGATTCCAAGGCCACCGAACTAAGGATAAATCGGCGTGCCCGTGCTCTGCGTCAACTTCCGGAACTGCTCAATCACCCGCCGCGTCACCGCACCAGGCTTCCCATCGCCAATCACCCGCGTGTCCAACTCGATCGCCGCAATGACCTCCGCCGCCGTCCCCGTCAAGAAGCACTCATCCGCAGTGTACACGTCGTACCGCGTCATCTCCTGCTCCGCAATCGGCACCCCGATCTCCGCACAAATATCAAACACCACCTGCCGCGTGATGCCCCCCAAAGCACCCGCATACACCGGCGGCGTCGTGATCCGGCCTTTCTTCACCACGAACAGGTTATCTCCGGTGCACTCCGCCACATACCCCTGCTCATTCAACATCACCCCCTCATCGGCCCCCGCATGCGTGGCCTCAATCTTCGCCATGATGTTGTTCAGGTAATTCAAGGACTTCACCGCGGGCAATAACGCCGCAGGCGTCGCGCGACGCGTCGCCGTCGTCACCATCACCATCCCCTTCTCATACTTCTCCTCAGGATACAGTTGAATCTTGTCCGCGATGATGATCACCGAAGCCTTTGGACACCGGTCCGGACTCAACCCCAAATTACCTTTGCCCCGCGTCACCACCAATCGGATGTATCCGTCACGCAACCCGTTCTCACGGATCGTCGCCAGCGTCGCCTCCTCCATCTCCTGCAACGTCATCGGAATCGTCAATCGAATCGCCTTCGCCGAATCCCACAACCGCTCCAGATGTTCCGTCAACTTGAACACCCGCCCGTTGTAAAATCGGATTCCTTCAAAAATGCCGTCCCCGTACAGCAAGCCGTGATCAAACACCGACACCTTCGCATCGGGCTCCGCATACATCACTCCGTCGATATAAACTTTCATGTCAGTCACTCAGGTTGGTTATTTTTTATGATCGAAATCTAGTGAGACCGAAACGACCGGCCTTCCTCCGCCGAAGTTGATCACCTCCGACAGCCAAAACGGCCTCTTCAAGGCCCTCAGACGCCGTCCGAAACGATGACTCCATCGCGGATCTCAAGCCTCCGGTCTCCGCGGGTCGCCAGCACGTTGTCGTGCGTGACCACCACCAGCGTCTTCGTCTGCTCTCGAACAAGAGAAAGTAGCAGTTCAACGATGCGTTGACCAGTCGCCGAGTCCAGATTGCCAGTTGGCTCGTCCGCAAAAAGGATTGCTGGGTCATTCACCAACGCCCGCGCAATCGCAACCCGCTGCTGCTCTCCCCCGGAAAGTTCCGCCGGAAGATGTTGCGCTCGATGCCCCAAACCGACCTGCCCCAGCACGGAAAACGCGCGGTCCTCAAGCTCCTCCCCGCGCATTCCCCCCATCCGCGCCGGCAACATCACGTTCTCCATCGCCGTCAGTTCCGGCATCAAAAAGTAACCCTGAAAAACAAAACCCATCTTGCGGTTCCTCCGCCGCGCCTCCGCCCGATCTCCGTCGCCATAGATGGCCTCGCCCTCCAAAAAAACCCGCCCCTGCTCGGGACGCTCCATCCCCGCCAATGTGTACAGCAACGTGGACTTCCCCGCCCCCGACGCTCCGCAAATGAAAACCGCCTCACCCCGACGCACCTGCAAATCAATCCCCCGCAGCACCGCAACACTTTTGCTCCCGACCCGAAAACTCCGGTGAATCCCCGCCGCCTCCAAATGAACGTCGTCTTCCATGCAGTCTATAAAAGCTACACCCCCACACACCAAAGAAAAGCCCCCGCTCCCAACCAAGACTCACAACCCGACACAGAATCACTCCCCTCGATGGGCGCGCTCCCAATCCGGACGCCGAAACGCATCCACCAAAAAGCCGACTCCCATCAGGATCAAGAAAAAGGACAGGAAGGTTCCACGACTCATCCCAAAGTTGAAGTCTTCCGGTTGACGGAACATTTCCCCCACCATTCGAAGCCCCGCGTAACAGATGAAAAACACCCCAGTGCAAACCCCGCGCGGCACCACGAAGCGGGTCCGCAAAACCCACAGAATGGTGAATAGAACAACACCTTCAAGAAGGCCTTCGTAAATCTGCGAAGGGTGCCGAGGTGTAAGCACTTCCTTCAATACAGGCACGGCCTCCGCCGAATGCACCGCACGATCAATCAGCTCAGAACCAGCATCCAAGGGTAAAGACATCTTGGCTAAAAACCGCTCCAACACCGGAAGAGAATCCTTCAACTCCCCCGGAAACTGGACCGCCCAAGCCACATTGCTTGGACGTCCGTACAACTCGCCATTGATGAAGTTCGCCATCCGCACCAAAAACAAACCGACGGGGGCCACCGTGACGAGGCTGTCACCAATCCCCGTCCACGACACACCATGCTTTCGAGCGTACCAGTACGTATACGCCACAAGACCAAGGATTCCGCCGTGACTTGCCATACCGCCCTCCCAGACCCGAATCAAAGAAACCGGGTCCACAACAAGATTGTCCCAGTCATACAACAACTTGTATCCCAGACGCCCGCCAAGCAGCACCCCGAAGACAGCACCCCACGTGATGAAATCATCCACTTTCCCAGGGGGAATCGGGTTCAGTCCGCGCGCAGAAAGGTGACGATAGAGTCGGTACCCCAGCACGAATGCCGCGACATACATGAAGCCGTACCACCGCAAACCGAAACCCTCGCCAAGCCGGATGATGAACGGGCTCAGTTGGTGTAAGTAATGCGACGCCGGTTCCATCAGGTGTCCATCAGCACGTTGGAGTGAGGTTCAACTCGGGCGAGCGAATAACGCCCGAAGGCCATACCCTAATCAGAGAACCAACGCCCTTAAGCTCCTGACAACGCGGAGTGACCACCATCACACATCACGCCCGCGCTGTTGTGTTTGCACCCGCAGAAAAAAACGGTCCCGTCCGACTCCGCTTTGTAAGCCTTCGGCGCGAACTCGGACCCTTTATGGGCACCATCACAGAACGGTTGGTTCGCGCTCTTACCGCAAGAACACCAGTAGTACGTCTTACCAGCCTCTACCTTCACGGGATACGGACCTTTCTTCGGAATCTCAGGAGTGCTCATGATGGATGAAATCGATTGTCCTTGGCCCAACTACTTCTTACCGAACTCCGTGCCACGCGCATCAATCAAACGCTGCACAAATCCCGTATCATACTGTCCACGAACGAAATCCGGATCAAACATGATGGCTTGCTGGAATGGGATCGTCGTCTTGATCCCTCGCAGGATGTACTCACTCAAAGCACGACGCATCCGTGCAATCGCGTTCTCACGCGACGTCCCCATCGCGATCACTTTCCCGATCATGGAATCGTAATGCGGCGGCACGGTGTACCCTGTGTACGCATGAGAGTCGATCCGCACACCGCGTCCGCCCGGCGCGTAGTACAAATCAATCCGCCCTGGGCAAGGCGCGAAACCGTTGAACGGATCCTCCGCATTCACCCGCACCTCAATCGCGTGGTACTTGCGCTTCGCATTCTTCACGAAATGGGAGAGAGGTTCGCCTGCTGCCACCTTGATCTGCTCCTTCACCAAATCGATCCCGTACGCTTCCTCGGTGATGCAATGCTCCACCTGGATCCGCGTATTCATCTCCATGAAGTAAAAGTTCCCCGAGTTGTCCACCAAGAACTCCATCGTCCCAGCCCCCTCGTAGTGCACCGCCCGCGCCAAACGCACCGAAGCCTCCCCCATCCGTTCACGTAACTCTTCGGTCATCAAAGGACTCGGACACTCCTCAATGATTTTCTGGTTCCGACGCTGCATCGAACAGTCGCGCTCACCAATATGCACCACATTTCCATGGGAATCCGCCATCACCTGAAACTCGATGTGATGCGGATTCTCGATGAGCTTCTCAAAATACACGCCTGAGTTGCCAAAGGCTTTGTCCGCTTCCATTCGCGCACCCCGATACCCCTGCACAAGAGAGCCTTCATTGTGGGCCGGACGCATCCCCTTCCCTCCCCCACCTGCCACCGCCTTGATCATCACGGGATAACCAATCTCACGAGCGATCCGCATCGCATCCTTCTCGGTCTCCACCAAACCATCAGAACCCGGCGTCACCGGTACGCCAGCCGCCCGTGCCGTCGCGCGAGCCGTATTCTTATCCCCCATCGCACGAATCGCCGACGGAGGAGGTCCAATGAACTTGATCCCACAACTCGCGCACACTTCCGCAAAATGCGCGTTCTCAGCAAGAAACCCGTAACCCGGATGAATCGCATCCACATTCCCAATCTCCGCCGCAGAAATGATCCGGTCGATCTTGAGATAGGATTGGGCGCTCGGTGCCGGCCCGATACAGATGGCCTGGTCCGCCAACTGGACGTGCAACGAGTCAACGTCGGCCTCGGAGTAAACCGCCAAGGTTTTGATCCCCAACTCCTTACACGCACGAATTACTCGCAGCGCAATCTCGCCACGGTTCGCTATGAGAACTTTGTTGAACATGGTCTTGGAATGAACGCCTCCCCGAACAATCGTCCGAGAGACCGTCCGGACTCACATCACTTGACGCGGAACAACGCCTGACCGAACTGCACCGGCTTCCCATTTTCAGCCAGCACCTCGGTCACCACCCCTGAAACCTCGGCCTTGATCTCATTCATGACCTTCATCGCCTCGATAATGCAAATCACCGTGTCCGGAGTCACAGCCTGCCCGACCGACACAAATGCAGGGGAATCCGGCGAAGGAGCTGAATAAAAAGTGCCTACCATGGGCGACGTAATCTCCTTGCCTGCCGGTGCCACCGCCACCTCGGGGGCAGAGACTGGTGCCGGAGCCGACGCAACCGAAGGTGCAACGGTCAACACCGGTCCCGATGCAACCGGTCCTCCCATCACCGTCGTGGCACCGTCGACACCTCGTTTCAGAGTGATTTTCACCCCTTCTTGCTCGAGCTTGAACACCGTCAAATCATTGCGTTTGAAGAGGGCAATCAACTCTTTGATATCCTTCAGGTTCATAGAAAACAGCTTTTCGGAAGGCCTCAAAACACCTCAGACCCGTCCCTCGGGCTCAGCCCAGACTTCTCGTTGTCCAGTCCGTTCATCGGTGTTTCTGATGCTCACGTTTCTCACGTTTTAGGGGGAACAGGCACTCTCCCTGCATCCGGAAACACCGGTCGCCCAGAGAGCGCCGTGAAACTACCCCCCCCAATCTGTTGGGTCAAGAACCGGAAAAACCACGAGAAAACCGCAACCTGTCGACAACCCAAGCCCCAAATCCGGATTGGCTATCGCTTCCTTTTCGCTTTCATCTCAACCCTATGCGCCGCCCCCCTCACCTGCTGCTGCTTCTCGCCGCGCTCATCTCCACGCTTTTGGCCGGTTGTTCGAACGACCCGAACGTTCCCCCGTTCGAAACAAAACGTCCCGACGGATCTCCCTGGCTCGTCCGGTACGGCGCCACCCCCGAAGACCCTCGGTCTCTCGACCCGCAAGTCTCCTACGACAACGTCAGCCGACGCATCCTTGAACCCATCCAGGAATGCCTGCTCGAATACCACCCCTTCAAAACCGACCCCTACGAGCTCCAACCCTGTCTCCTAGAATCCCTCCCAACCCGTGAGCCTCGAGCCGATGGAAAAATCGCCTACCGATGCGTTCTCAAAAAAGGCGTCCGGTTCCATGCCGACCCCTGCTTCGGGAACCAATCTGCCAATCGCACCGTCACTTCCGCCGACGTGCGCTACGCGTTTCAACGCATTGCCGATCCCGCAGTTGAATCCCCCGCATTCGCAAATCTCGCGGACTACGTCACCGGACTCCAAGCCGCATCCGATGCCGCAAAAAAAGCAGGAACGTTTGATTACACCGCTCCTTTCCCCGGAATCGAAACGGTGAGCGACCACGAGTTCGTCCTGCACCTCGATCGTGCTTACCCGCAGATCCTCTACTGGCTCGCCATGCACTTCACCGCTCCAGTCGCACGCGAGGCAGTGGAGTACTACGACGGTAAAACACACGATGGCGTAGCGCGCGACCTGTTTCGCTTCCATCCCGTCGGCTCTGGTCCCTTCAAAATCGGGGAATGGGTTCGCGGAAAACGCATCCGTCTCATCCGCAACCCTGAATACAACACAACCCGATTCCCGACCGAAGGCTGGGAGCCAACTCGCGAAACCGAACTCCGACCTCTGGCCAACCTCCCACTCCCCCTCGTGGATGAGGTCCAGATGACCATCTTTCGTGAAGTCATCCCCATTTTCCTCCTGTTCCGGCAGGGCTATCTCGACGGCATGGGCGTCGGTAAAGACGCCTTCTCGAGCCTCATGACGCCCTCGCGCGAACTCTCTCCAAAGTACCGTGAGCGCGGAGTCACGCTTCACCGAGACATCGAACCCAGCACTTACTACATGCACCTCAACTTCGAGGACCCGGTCCTCGGAAAAAACAAAAAGCTCCGCCAGGCACTCTCCTCCGCGTTCGATAAAGAATCCTTCGTCAGCATCTTCTTCAACAACGTCCCCGTCCCCGCCGAGCAGCTCCTCCCTCCGGGGATTCCGGGCCACCAACGCGACTTCAAAAATCCGTACGGCTTCAATCTCGAACGGGCCAAGAAGCTCATGACCGAAGCCGGCTATCCCAACGGTCGGGACGCGTCCGGCAAACAGCTCGAAATCGCGATCGAGACCACCGCGAATAGCGCGGACGAGAGGACCTGGGCGGAGTTTGAGCAGCGTCAGTTCGAAGAACTCGGGATCAAGGTGAAAATCAACGAAAACACCTTTGCCCGGATGATGGAAAAACTGGATCAGGGAAGTTTCCAGATCGCTTCGGGGAGCGGTTGGGGAGCGGACTACCCGGATCCCGAAAACTTCTTTTTCCTTTATTACAGCAAAAACACCCCGCCTGCGGGCAAGAACGCGGGTCGCTACAACAATCCGGAGTTCGACCGCCTTTTCGAGCAGATGGCGGTCATGGAAAACTCGCCTGAGCGGGTGGCTATCGCACACCGTCTGAACGACATCCTCAGTGAGGACGTTCCGCAAATCCTCACCCAGCACAAGTCGCTCTTCGCTCTCGCCCAACCCTGGGCTCCACGCACCCAGAGCAACCCGATGCTCGAGGGCGGTCTGAAGTACGCAGTGCTGCTTCACGGCCCCCGCGAGGAGCTCCGCAAAGAATGGAATCGCCCCTCGTACACCGTGCCAGTTGCGCTGCTCCTGATCGGCTCCGTGCTGGTGCTCTCACTCGGACTCGTCCGCCCAAAGCATTAATCTCCTATGCTCGCTTATCTCATCCGCCGCCTGCTCTACGCGATCCCGATTGTGCTCGGAGTGATGTTGATCACGTTTATCCTTTTCTTCGTTGTACAAAGCCCAGAAGCGCTCGCGCGGAGGGTACTCGGTCCGAAAGCCTCCCCAAAAACGGTAGCTAACTGGATGCATAACCGGGGTTACGACAAACCGCTCTTGATCAATCGGAACATCCGAGTGGCATTCGGAAAAGATACCCCGGCCGAAGCAGGGCGCCC
>JACCED010271282.1_pt1 | contig 11308 bp, 12 predicted proteins | sample 7455021 | NCBI WGS metagenome assembly JACCED01 (sample SAMN15323456, study PRJNA562643) | freshwater metagenome | isolation source: river surface water | place: USA:Blue River Watershed | collected 2017-08-19
AGCGCTCAGAAACCCGAACTTTAGAAGGGTTCCGAGCGTCGAGGAGGATGGCTTGCTCGACATAGACTCTAGGTTACCTTGCCAAATCTGATACGGAGCTGAGAATGACCAAGTGGGAATACGTAACTACCCCCCTGCTTCTGCACAAAGAAACCGACATCCTCAATACCTGGGGTAAACAGGGCTGGGAACTGGTCCAGGTAATCACCGGCCCGCAGGGCGGCTTGATCGCCTTCTTTAAGCGAGTGGCCGAGTGAGCGCCAATCAGAGAATCAGCGATCTAGGCATCGTCTTGCCGCAGGTCGCCACGCCAGCCGGAGCATATGTTCCGGCAGTGGTGTCAGGCAACCTAGTTTTCACAGCTGGTCAAATTCCACTGGTTGAGGGCAAGCTCGCTGCCACCGGCAAAGTTGGAAAAGATCTAAGCGCTGAGCAGGCAAGAGAAATTGCAAGAATCTGCGCTTTGAATGCGGTCGCTGCAGTGAAGAGTGTGATTGGTGATCTAGATCGCGTGAAGAGGATTGTCAAGGTCGTTGGCTTTGTCGCATCCGATCCGGAATTTTCTCAGCAGCCGGCGGTAGTTAATGGTGCCAGTGAGTTACTGGAGCAAATCTTTGGTGATAAAGGAATCCATGCTCGAAGCGCAGTTGGCGTTGCGGTGCTGCCGCTTGATGCACCTGTTGAAGTTGAGTTGATTGTTGAGTTTGCCTAAAGCCGGTAGCTCATCCAAATAGAAGATTCTTCTTCGAAACCTACTTTGCTATAGAGCTTGCGCGAGCGCGGATTATCTTTCTCTGTTTCGAGGAAAACTACTTTCACACCTTCTTGTTTGGCTCGCTCGAGAGTTGCCTGCAGCAGCATTTCACCAATTCCTTCGCTGCGTCTACTTGGGTGAATCAACATTTCATCCACCAGCGCTTCCATCCCACCCGACTCAATTCCCCATCCCCAAGTCAAGATTGAATAGCCGATTATTTTCTCTTCTTCAGCCACCAGAACAACACCGTGTTGATTTTCCGTAAGCAGCGGAACGAGTCCTGCTAACAGGTGCTGATCGGAAAGTGGGGCATTCGCCTCATCACAGTAGATGCGAAGCAGTGCAAGAACGGATTCTTGGTCTGCCGAATTAGCTGGTCGAATTGCTAGCAACTAGTCGTCAGCTCCGGCCCCGATGCGGGTCTTAATGGTTTCCATGACCGTGGTGTCGGCAAGAGTTGTGACATCACCAATTGGTCTGTCTTCGGCAACGTCTCTGAGCAGTCTGCGCATGATCTTGCCGGAGCGCGTCTTGGGAAGCTCACTCACAACAAAGATGGTTCTAGGTTTGGCAATTGGGCCGATCAACTTAGCAACATGCTCGCGCAGTTCCTTACTGACATCCGCTTCGGTGCCGGTGTGATCGAGCTGGCTTCTTCTCAGAATCACGAATGCGACAACGGCTTGACCGGTTGTTTCATCGTTCGCACCAACTACCGCAGCTTCTGCCACAAAGGGGTGAGCAACCAGCGCCGATTCAATCTCGGTGGTGGAGAGGCGGTGGCCGGAGACGTTCATCACGTCATCCACACGTCCCAGCAGCCAAAGGTCACCATCATCATCGAGCTTTGCCCCATCGCCAGCGAAGTAGCGACCGGGGAAGCGCGACCAGTAAGTTTCCTTGAATCGCTCTGGGTCTCCCCAGATTCCGCGCAGCATCGAAGGCCAGGGCTGGTTGATTGTCAGATAACCGCCGTGACCATTACCAACTTCCTTGCCGTCATCGTCAACCACGCTGGCATTGATGCCGGGAAGTGGCTTCATTGCACTGCCTGGTTTGGTGGCAGTAATGCCGGGTAGCGGAGAGATCATGATTGCGCCGGTTTCGGTTTGCCACCAGGTGTCAACAATTGGAGTCTTGCCAGAGCCAATCACATCGCGATACCAAATCCAAGCTTCCGGATTGATTGGTTCGCCAACTGATCCAAGTAGCCGCAGTGATGAAAGGTCGTAGTGGCTGACCACCTTGCTGCCAAGCTTCATGAACGATCTGATGGCAGTAGGAGCGGTGTAGAAGATGTTGACGTGGTACTTCTGGATGATGTCCCACCATCTTCCCCAGTCCGGAGTGTCAGGAGTTCCCTCATAAATCACCTGCGTCGCACCATTGGCAAGTGGTCCATAGGCCACATAGGAGTGGCCGGTGATCCAGCCAACGTCTGCCGTGCACCAGTAAACATCTTGCGCCTCGTGAAGGTCAAAAACATTTTTATGCGTGAAGGATGCTTGCGTTAGGTAGCCACCGGTGGTGTGCAAGATTCCCTTTGGTTTTCCAGTGGTACCCGAGGTGTAGAGAATAAACAGCGGGTGCTCGGCATTGAATCCCTGAGCCACGTGTTCTTTGTCAACCAGCGCCATCTCTTCTTCCCACCAAAGATCGCGGTTTGCATCCCAGGCAATTTCATTGCCGCAGCGCTTGACCACCAAAACTTTTTCAACCGATGGGCATTTGTCACCAGCTAGCGCATCATCAACTGCAGGCTTTAGTGCTGATGCTTTACCTTTGCGATAACCACCATCAGCCGTAATAACCAGCTTTGCTCCGGCATCCTGTATGCGAGCTGCTAGCGAGTCTGCTGAAAAACCACCAAACACAACCGAGTGGACAGCGCCAATTCTCACCACCGCCTGCATCGCAATGATTGCCTCGGGAATCAGCGGCATATAAATGGCAACTCTGTCACCTGCTTTAATTCCAAGCTTGGTCAGCAGGTTCGCCGCCTTTTTCACCTCGGTGAGCAGATCTAGATAGGTGTAGGTCTTGCTATCACCAGGCTCACCCTCAAAGAAGAGAGCAATTCGCTTTCCCCAACCTGCCTCAACATGGCGATCTAGGCAGTTGTAGCTGACATTGAGTTCGCCATCTTCAAACCACCTGGCGAACGGAGCATCTGAGAAATCTAAGGTTTTGGTAAAGGGCTTGTGCCAATGGAGGGTTTGCGCCTGCTTGGCCCAGAAGCTCTCCCAGTCGGAAGCCTCTTCATAGATGCCAGGCTGGGCAATGGCTGACGCTGCAAACGTCTCGGATGGGGCGAATCGGCGGTCTTCCGAGAGCAGATTCTCAATTTCTGGTTTTGACATCTTCGTCCTTACTGGCCTCAATCTTGCCAGAAACCAAGCCTTCGATAAGGCTTAGAAAATGTGAAAGTCCCCCAAATGGGGAACAATTTGGGCAGTTTTCTGCTTATGCTGTTTCAGCTGACTTAGGTCAGCTCTACCGGGGGACATCCCCCCATTTTGACCCCGGTAGTCGGCGGTAGCTTTCCCCCAAAGCTACCGCCCCTTCTTTTTCCACAGCTTTCTTTTTTCTCTGCCGATCCATTTTCGTCTTCGGCAAGCTCTGCCCATGAGCATTCCAGACTGGTTATTACCGCTAACAAAAATCAGTGGCGTCAAAGACATCTTGCTGTTTGGCGATCAGTGTTTGGTTGATTGCGGCTTTGGGTTGCAGCCAGTTAAGTCACCACTCGCATCTTCGGAAAGCTTGGAGCGCTCACTTCGGCAGTTGGCATTTGATGCCGGCGCTCGCCTTGACATCGCATCTCCCATGCTTGATCTCTCAATTGGTTCAATCCGATTACACATGATGTTGCCGCATGGGGTTTGCAGTCAACCAAGTCTAAGCGTTCGAGTTCATTCAGCTGAATTTTCATCAATTGAATCGCTTGTTGAAAACAAAATGCTGACCGAAGAGCAAGCCACTTTATTGCAGTCTGCCGTAGCAAATAAGAAGTCCATAGTGCTGTGCGGTCCAACCTCCAGCGGAAAAACAACTCTGCTTCGAGCACTGCTTGCAAATCTGAAGGAGCGCATCATCACAATTGAACAGGTGCCAGAGTTGTTTCTGGATTTCCCCGCCATCGCACTGACAGCTCGAGAAAATAACCAAGAAGGGGTTGGAGAAATAGCGCTAAGCCAGCTGGTGGTGCAGTCACTTCGCATGCGACCAGATCGAGTGGTCGTCGGTGAAGTTAGAAAAGATGAACTGGTTGCTTTTCTGCAGGCGGTAAGTAATGGCCATCCTGGTTCGCTGACTACTCTGCACGCCACCTCGCTAGAGCAAATCCCACAACGTCTGAGCATTCTCGGACTGCTAGCTGGCTTTTCAAAGGAACTGACCCACCACCTGGCAAGCTCGATTGATTTATTTGTTCAGCTCGAGCGCTCACCAAAACAAAAAGTAGCTGCTATCGCCACTGCAAGTTTGCGAAATGACGAGCTAAAGCTAGTGAGAATCTGATGGACTATCGATCGCTTTCTTCGCTACTGGACGCCGGGGTAGACCTCAAGACCTCGCTCAGCGAGCTGAACGTTAGAGTGCTTCCAGGCGATGTTGAGCTAGCTATTGAGCTGGGAGCTCCGCTAAAGACACTACTTATATCGCTTGCCACCCAGCAGGAAAGCGCCTCAAAAGCGAAGGCTGAACTAGCCCAGGCCATGGCCATGCCCAAGGCGACCAAGCGGCTGCTGCTGTGGCTTCCGGTATTGACGCTGGCGCTAACTTTCCTAACCGGGATAAGCAGCCTAGATTCGCTGACGAACCCGTTGGTAATAGTTGCCATTTTGCTCGGGTCAGCCCTGCTCTACTTGGGTCACAGAATTAGCAGGCGACTACTGCTGACTCTCAACGAGAATTTCGATGTCGCTGATCTGCAGAAGTTTGCAATAGCAATTGCCTGCGGACTTACAACCGGCCAAATAGCGAATCGATTTCCAGATCTTCTGGCCAGCCCAAAGGTTGCCAGGCTTGTTTCACTAACTAATCGAACCGGTGCTGCCCTCAGCAGTTTGGTAATCAGTGAAATTGAAAATGGCTTGCAAGCACAACTCTCAGAAAAAATTGCAGCTGCACGGGTGCTATCGGTTCGACTACTCATTCCGCTCGGCCTCACCACCTTGCCAGCCTTCATGCTTTTCACAATCCCGCCAACCCTGGTCGGGCTAACCAACTAAGAAAGGAGAAAAATGCAAACATTAAAAAGCGAACGAGGTGCCATAACGGCGGAGTATGCAATTGCAACTTTGGCTGGCGTTGCCTTCGCCGGTCTAATGCTGTTGATTATGCGAAGCGAAGAAGTCAGACAGTTGCTATTTGGTCTGGTGGCGAGAGCTCTTGGCATTTCGTAGCGATAAAGGAGCAGTCACCGCTGAGTTCATGCTGGTAACACCAGCTCTGATCTTGGCGGTGACTTTGCTACTTGGACTTTTCCCGCTGGCGCTTTCAGCTATCAAACTTGAACTCACTGCCATGCAGCTTTCGAGACTGCACTCGCTTGGTCAATCGGTTTCAGCCCCAGCTGGCTATGAGATGTTCACCTATAGCGAGGGCCGCTATGAGTGCTTGGTTTTGAAATCAACTTTGCTTATTTTGGAGAGTGAATATTGCGCGATGAGCGTGGGTTAGAGCGTGGTTCGGCCGCAACAATCTTGATTTTGTTTGCCGGAATCATTTCTTTTCTCGCCCTGGCCTGCGGGCTGGCGCTGGATATCGCAAGGCAGCAGGCCCGCATTCAGATGGTTGCGGACCTTGCGGCCCTGGTCGGATCGGATAGTCGGATAGGCATAATTGCTGGCTATCCATGCCCAAATGCGGCCGAAATTGCGCGGGTGAATGGCGCAAACCTAGATTCCTGCCGTATTGTCGGTGGGGTTGTCAGCGTAAGCGCTGGTAAGAATTACTTAGGGTTGCCTCTTAGTGCTAAGGCGGAGGCGGCCCAGAAGGACTAGGGGTAACCACTTGGGCAAGAAACTGGTGATTGTCGAGTCGCCTGCCAAGGCCAAGACAATAGCCAAATACTTGGGCGATGACTTTTCGGTCATGGCTTCGGTCGGCCACATCCGCGATCTGGCGGAGGCCAAAGAGATTCCGACCGAGCAAAAGAAGGCCAGCCCATCGCTCGCTAAGTTCTCCATCGACATCGAAAATGACTTCACACCTTTTTATGTAATTTCAGCCGGCAAGAACAAAACCGTTACCGAGCTCAAGCAAGCCCTCAAAACCTGCGATGAGCTCTACCTGGCAACAGATGAGGACCGCGAGGGTGAGGCAATTGCCTGGCACCTACTGCAGGTGCTCAAGCCCAAGGTTCCGGTTCGTCGAATGGTCTTCAATGAGATCACCGCTAAGGCGATTGCCGAGGCCAAAGAGAACACCCGCGAGCTGGATGACAACCTGATTCAGGCTCAAGAGACCAGACGCGTTCTTGACCGCCTGGTGGGTTATGAGATTTCTCCGGTTTTGTGGCGCAAGATCAACCGCGGTCTTTCCGCTGGCCGCGTGCAGTCTCCCGCCATGCGAATGATTGTTGAGCGCGAGCGCGAGCGGATGGCTTTTGTTGCCGCCAACTACGCATCGGTTGTTGCTACATGTGAATTTGATTCCATCAACTTTGACGCAAAGCTTCTGTCAATTGACTCAAAGCGAATCGCAGTATCCAAGAGCTTTGACGAGAAAGGTAAGCTCACCGCTGACGTTGTCGTTTTGGATACCGAAGCTGCCGAGAAGATTGCCGCTGATGTCAACGGAAAAACTTTGAAAGTTGTTTCGGTTGAATCAAAGCCAAACTCGAGAAAGCCCTACGCCCCATTCACGACTTCAACTCTGCAGCAGGAAGCTTCTAGAAAACTAGGCCTGAGTGCAAAGATGACAATGGATATAGCGCAGCAGCTATACCAGGGCGGTTACATCACCTACATGAGAACCGACTCTCCAAATCTTTCACAGCAAGCAATCACGGCTGCGCGTAAACAAGCAACCGAACTGTTTGGAAAAGAACTGGTCGCTGATGAGCCGAGAGTTTACGCAGCCAAATCTAAGAATGCTCAAGAAGCACACGAGGCAATTCGTCCTGCCGGTGATGTTTTCCAAACTCCAACAGAGCTAGCTTCGGTGCTGCTTGGAAAATCACACGCTTTATATGACCTAATCTGGCGCAGAACGCTTGCTTCTCAGATGGCAGATGCCAAGCTCTCAACCACCACCGCCAAGCTTGAGGTGAAGGCGAATGCCGGACTGCTTGAGTTCACAGCTAGTGGAACAGTTGTTAATTACAAGGGATTCATGGCCGTCTATGACGAGACCAAGGACGAAGAGGATGAGGACTCTGGCAAGGTGCCAAGCCTGAGCGAGGGCGCCAGCGTTGATATAAAGGAGTCCACCGCCAAGAGCCACCAGACTCAGCCGCCCGCTCGTTACACCGAAGCTTCGCTGGTAAAAGCCCTCGAAGAAAAGGGCATTGGTCGACCCTCCACCTACGCCTCCATCATTTCAACGATTATCGGCAAGGGCTATGTGGTGAAGCAGGGAAGTGCCTTGGTCCCAGAATGGATTGCCTTCACAATTACTAGGTTCCTGGAGGAAAACTTTGATCACCTGGTGGACTACGAGTTCACCGCCAAGATGGAAGAAGATCTGGACCGGATTGCGCTGGGAGAGCTTGATCGAACCAGTTGGCTCAAAGACTTCTACTTTGGCTCGGATGGCCTAAGAGCAACCGTGGAATCACTTTCTGATTCTGATCCAAGAGCGATCAATAGCTTTGATTTGGGTGAGGGAATTACTCTTCGCACCGGCAAGTACGGTCCGTATCTGGAAATTGGAAGCGGCGAAGAGCGAAGAATTGTAAATATTCCTATCGGCCTAACGCCTGATCAGCTAACAACTGAAAAAGCAGTTGAGCTCGCTAACGCTCCAGAAATTAAAGATCGAGTGCTTGGCCCAGATCCAGACACCGGGTTTGACATTGTTGTGAAAAATGGTCGCTACGGCCCGTACGTTGCAATTGCCGATGAGGGTGCCGAGAAACCAAAGACCGCCAGCCTGTTCAAATCAATGTCACCTGAAACTGTTACCTACGAAGAAGCCTTGAAGCTGCTTGCGCTTCCTCGTGAGGTTGGCATTGATCCAGAAACTCAAGTGATGATTACCGCACAAAACGGAAAGTTTGGTCCGTATCTAAAGCGCGGAGCCGACTCCCGTTCGCTTGAGCGCGAAGAGCAGATTTTGGAAATAACCCTTGATGAAGCAATTGAGATCTATAAGCAACCAAAGACCCGTGGTCGAAGAACTGCCGCAACTCCGCTGAAGGAGTTTGGCGAGGACCCAGCATCACAACTGAAGGTTGTTGCCAAGACCGGTCAGTTCGGACCCTATGTCTCTGACGGCGTGATCAACGCGACCATTCCAAAAGAAGAGACCATCGAAGAGCTTTCACCAGACCGAGCTTTCGAACTGCTGGCCATTCGGCGTGAGAAGCTAGGAGTGGAGCCAGGCGAAGCACCGAAAACCGCCAAGAAGAAAAAGCGCTGATGTTTATTACCTTTGAGGGAATCGATGGGGTTGGCAAGTCCACCCAACTGGATTTGCTTGAGCGCTATTTGGTTGATTTGGGTAAAAAAGTCCTGCGAACCCTCGAGCCTGGCGGCACTGAGCTAGGCCAGGAAATTAGGCATCTGCTACTGCATCGCAAAGGTGATGTTTCAGCCAGATCCGAGGCACTTCTATATGCGGCGGACCGCGCTCACCATGTTGCAACCAAGATAAAGCCTGCTCTTGAAGCGGGCATGGTAGTTCTCTCTGACCGCTACTTTGACTCATCCGTTGCCTACCAAGGCGCAGCGCGAGAGTTGAATGTGGATGAGGTTAGAAACATTTCTCTCTGGGCCATCGACAACCTGCTGCCAGATCTCACAGTCTTGCTAGATCTACCGGCAGACGAGGCCATGAAAAGACGCGGCAATAAGGGAACTGAACCAGACCGGCTGGAGAGCGAACAGGTCGAATTCTTTGAAAGAGCTAGAAACGAATATTTGAAAATGGCCAAGGAAGCAAGATTCTTGGTCGTTGATGCAAGCGAGTCACCAGAGCACATTCACCAGCAAGTAGTTGGCAGGGTTAGTGCCCTGTTAGAAAAGTGAAAGTCTGGCAGGAGCTGCTTGGGCAGCCTGAGGCAATTGAGCAGCTAAGCCGAGTTGCTTTAGATAAAGACTCGGGCTTTCAGCACTCCTGGTTGTTCACCGGCCCTGCTGGATCGGGCAGATCTACTCTGGCAAGGGCATTTGCTGCTGCGCTGCAGTGTGAAGAAAATGGTTGCGGCGTCTGTACCAGTTGCAAACTCATTGCGGCTGATGCGCATCCGGATGTTCGAATGCTAGTTACGGATAAAGTCATAATTTCAATTGAAGAAGTCAGACAGCTGGTTCAGTTTGCTGCTCTGGGCTCGACCTTGGGTGAGTACCGGATAGTGATCATTGAAGACGCTGACCGAATGACTGAGCGCACATCCAACGTTTTGCTCAAGGCGCTGGAGGAACCGCAGGCAAAAACTGTCTGGATTCTCTGTGCTCCATCTGCGGCTGACATGTTGCCAACCATTCGTTCCCGCACAAGAAACGTTGTTTTGAGACTTCCTTCAATTGAAGAAGTTGCCCAGCTGCTAATACAGCGCGATGGCGTAAAGGAAGAGCTGGCTCTTGCCAGCGCTCGTCAAGCCCAACAGCACGTCGGAATGGCTAGAAGGTTAGCGATGAGTGCTGATGCGAGGAAGCGAAGGATGGACACCTTGCGTGAGCTGGTGGGAATCAAGAATCTCTCAGGTGCGATGGCAACGGCTGAGCGACTGCTTACTTTTGCTAAAAAGGACGCGGAATCCAGCAGCGAGGAAAAGAACCAGCAGGAGCGCACCAAGCTGCTAGCAGCCTATGGAATTGAAGATGAGAAAATTCCACCCAATCTACGCAGCGAATTTCGTCAGCTAGAAGAGAACCAAAAGAGACGCAACACCAGGGCCCTGCGTGATGGCATCGATCGGATCTTTACCGACATGGAAAGCCTTTTCCGAGACATTCTCAGTCTTCAACTTGGCGCAAACTCGCCGCTAATCAATCAAGAGCTGGCTGAGGAGATTGAACTTAGGGCTAGTGCCACATCGGCTGAGAATTCCATCAGAGTTCTCGAAGCCATTTCAACAGCCCGATCTAGACTTGAGGCAAACGTGCGAGACTTGGTTGTGCTGGAGTCACTTTGCACCAAGTTAATTGTCAGGAGTTCCGTTGCGGCTTAGAGCCTTACTGTTGGTTTCAACCCTCGCCCTCACCGGCTGCACAGCAATTGAGGGGCTGACGCCTGCTCCAAAACCAACCGGAGCCGTTGAGGAACAGCAGCTGAGCTGGACAGATTGCAATGACGGCTTTGAGTGCGCGGAGATTCTTGCACCACTGGATTGGACGGCCGATACTGGTGAATTCGTTCAGATTCAGCTGATGCGAAAAACCGGAACTGAGAACCTCCCGCCGATTTTGGTAAATCCAGGTGGACCTGGCTCTGCCTCCACCAAATGGCTAAGAGACGGCTATGACACTTTGGGCACAAGTTGGCTTCGGGAAAATTACCAAGTGCTAGCCTTCGATACTCGTGGAATTGGGGAATCAACAGCCGATGAGTGCACTGATGTGGAGCTGAAGGATGAAGTTCTCTACGGGCAGTCGCCATTTCCTTATGGCTCAGACGAAGACCTAGAGTTCTCAAAAGAATTAGTTCAGCGCTTCGCCGAGAGCTGCCAGCAATCAGGACCGTCAACGGCTTATTTCAATACTCAGCAAACTGCTCGAGACATGGAACTGATTCGTATTTTGTTTGGTCAAGAGCAACTCAACTTCTTGGGATTTAGTTATGGCACTGAGCTGGGTGCAACGTATGCCGCCTTGTTTCCAGATCGCGTGGGCAAATTTGTATTAGACGGAGCAGTTGATCCAAATGCTGATTCCGGTACTCAGTTGCTTGGCCAGGTCAAAGGCTTCGACAAGGCGCTAAGAGCATATTTGGCTGACTGTCTAACGCGTACCACCTGTCCTTTCAGCGGTGATGTCGATTCGGCAATGGGCGTAATAGCTAGTTTTCTAAAGGCGCGAGAAACAGTTCCTCTGCCAACTGACTCAGAGAGAACGCTTGGAATTCAGGCTTCTATTTCCGGCATGATCGTGACTTTGTATTCACAAGGTTCCTGGCAGTATCTCTCGCAGGCCTTCGATGGCGCATTTGATGGCGATGGCACCATCTTCATGCTGCTCGCAGATTTCTATAACGATCGCAATCCTGATGGTGGCTACCTAACTAACATCAACGAAGCTAACTTCGCAATTTCTTGTGCTGACAGAGCCGCTCAACCTGCGCGCAAGGACCTCACAGCGGAAATTGCAGAAGCCAGCGTTGTTTTTGGTCGCTACTTCAGTTACCCCGATATTTCTTGCACGGGGTGGCCTGAAGGAATTGGAA
>JACCED011144357.1_pt1 | contig 11308 bp, 5 predicted proteins | sample 7455021 | NCBI WGS metagenome assembly JACCED01 (sample SAMN15323456, study PRJNA562643) | freshwater metagenome | isolation source: river surface water | place: USA:Blue River Watershed | collected 2017-08-19
GCCATTGCCGCATTCAGGCAGGATGTGGCGGCTGCTGGACGGCTTATGGCGCAGGCGCCAGCCGCTGCGGACAGCGGGTTGCATCCAGAGGTGCACGCGGCATGGACAATGGTCTGCCTAAATATGCTGAACCTGGACGAGGCGCTGACCAAAGAATGAACAAGTCATGAGTATGGAAAAGTCGTAGCATCTTCTCAATTCAGACGCGCCATCCGTGTTGAACGAGCATCAGTTGATGGTCAACAGGCGCCATTTTTTCCAAAAGGGAACGAGCGGAATAGGCGTTGCTGCTCTGGCAGCATTGCTATCACGCGACGGCTTTTGCGCCGACCCGGCTGCGCCAACTGGCGGTGCTGCGGCTCCCGGCACTCATGTGCAGCCCGCGGGCCGTGGCGCCAGCTCGCTGCCTCATTTCGCGCCTAAAGCGAAGCGCGTGATCTATCTTTTTCAGAATGGCGCACCAACGCATGTCGACTTGTTTGACTACAAACCGCGGCTGCACGAGTTGCACGGAACGGCGCTGCCGGATGGCTATCTTGAGGGCAAGCGTTTCAGTTCGATGACTGGTAATCCGCAGGGCAAGCTCATGCTGCAACCCGTCGAACCCTTCAAGCAGCATGGTCGCAGCGGCGCATGGGTTAGCGCTTTTCTTCCCTACACCGCGCAGATCACCGATGAATTGTGCTTTATCAAGAGCATGCATACGGACGCAGTGAATCACGCACCGGCGATCTCCTTCATGCTTAGCGGTGCACAGATTCCGGGGCGCCCAACCATGGGCGCGTGGCTTACCTATGGTCTCGGTTCTGCTTCGTCGGATTTGCCGGGGTTTGTTGTGATGACATCCGTGAGTAAAAACACGACATGCGGTCAGATCTTTTACGACTTTTACTGGGGCTCGGGTTTTCTGCCCTCGCGTTATCAGGGTAGCAAGTTCCGAGGCAGCCGTGATCCGGTGTTGTACCTTTCAAATCCAGATGGCGTAAGCCGGGAGCTGCGCCGGGGTCTTTTGGATGATTTGGCCGCGCTAAATGACATGAAATTCAAGGAGGCTGGGGATCCTGAAATTCAGACACGGATCTCGCAGTACGAGATGGCGTATCGGATGCAGAGTTCTGTGCCGGATCTCACGGATCTCTCGGATGAACCACAGCATGTGCTGGACTTGTACGGTCCGCAGGTCAGGGAGCCCGGAACCTTTGCATACAACTGTCTGATGGCGCGGAGGCTGGCTGAACGCGGAGTTCGGTTCGTTCAATGCATGCACGCGGGATGGGATCAGCACAATAGTCTAACGACCGAATTGTACACGCAGTGTGTTGACACTGATCAACCGAGCGCTGGGCTCGTTTTGGATTTGAAAATGCGCGGGATGTTGGATGACACGCTGGTGGTTTGGGGAGGTGAGTTTGGTCGGACGCCGTTTATTCAAGGTGACTTTCAAAACCGCCCGCGCTGGGGGCGTGATCATCATCCTTACGCTTTCACAACATGGCTTGCGGGGGGCGGGGTAAAGCCCGGGATCTCCTATGGGGCCTCGGACGACCTGGGGATTAACGCTGTGGAAAACCCGGTGCACGTGCATGATTTTCAGGCGACCCTCCTGCATCTGCTGGGACTCAACCACGAGAAGCTGACGTTTCGATTTCAGGGTCGGTATTTCCGGCTTACCGACGTGCATGGAAATGTGGTCCGCGATGTTTTGCTTTAGAAAACAATGTCGCCTTAGAAACGCCGATAAAATGCGAGTGCAGGATTGCAATCGCTTAGTGCATCGGGGATGGCCCCGCGGCTCGCGTCCAAGTTCGCATGCAAGGTTAAAACGCCTTGAGTCGGCGGATGTAAATTGCGTGTTTGAAATTTGCGGGCTGGGCAAGACTTCCCAATTGAGTCAGCGACCGGACCGAGATCGTCAAATAATCCGATCGTTAGTGTCGAGGTTTCCAGCGGTGTGCATACGTCCTCTCTCAAATCTCAGTTGGTCTCGATTTTTAATTTCGAGAGTTTTCCATCAAACCTCTCCCTAGCTGTGTAAGGGGCTACGGGTACTTGGCTGTCGTGTGCGACGCAGAAGTCTTCCTTCGGCTGGGTGCGGATTAGGCCGGGTCCATCGGCGGTGACCGACGGGCTTTCATCAAGCCTGAGAGTGAGGCGCCCTTTTTTGCTCAGAGCCGCAATGATGCGGTGCGGTTGGCGGTCTTCCGGGTAGGTGATTTGAGCACTCGCAAGGGTTTTACCTTGGCGGATGACCCAGATCAAATTTCCACCGCTCAGATGCAGTGCGTAACCGGTGCTCGCCCCGCCGTGCGCGACTAGGATCGCATCGCGCTGGGTCGTCAAAAGCTCGCAAGAAAGTGTGAAGGAAGTGTTGGCGACACGAGGTGCTTTCTCAGAGTCCAGTTTGTCGCCGGGCTGGAGGTTCGAGAGATCGCCGGCCCGCGAGGAATCCTTTGGCGATTCATTGGAGTGCGATGCCTGTTCTGTCGGGTAAAGCGTGACAGGCTCTTGCATCTCGCCTGCGGGGCGGCGGGATTTTGGAGTCGCACCTCCTATTTCATTGGTCATGGCGTTTGCGAGCGCAGTCAGTTTGGCAACAATGTCGGGATGCTGCGTTGCGAGATTGGTGCGCTCCCCGATTTCCTGATCGAGGTTGTAAAGGCGCGGATTGGTTTTCGCATCTTCCTCAAGCGGACCTTTGCCTCTGGCACTGCCTTGAGGAGTCAGGGCGAGCTTCCAAGGGCCTTGTCGCACTGCTTGGATGTTGTAGCTTGCGAAGTAGTAGTGCGCCTCGCGCTGGGATTCGTTGCTGCGACCAAACAGCAGCGGGCCGAGGTCACGCCCGTCGATAACTGGCTCTGGAGGGACGTCGGCACCCGCAAGCTTTAGGCAAGTGGGCAGCACGTCGATCGTACCGGCGACGGCATCGCAAACGCTTCCGGGTGCGATCTTGCCCGGCCACCACGCGAGAGCAGGCACGCGCACTCCGCCCTCCCATGTCGTGCCTTTTCCGCCGCGCAATGGACCGGCACTCCCGCCGTCTGCGCCCTTCACCAACCACGGCCCGTTGTCGCTAGTGAACAGAACGAGGGTGTTGTCTTCGAGTTGTAGTTCACGCAGGGTATCGAATACGCGTCCCACGCTTGCATCCACTTCCTGCACCCAGTCGCCAAACCGGCCGTTTTGCGAAGTGCCTTGGAAGGCTTTTCCGGGGTGGATCGGCGTGTGCACCGCTGTATGTGGAAAGTATAGAAAGAATGGTCGGTCCTTGCTGCTGCGAATGAACTTTACGGCTTCTTCGGTGTAGACTTCCTCGATGCGTTCTTGGTCTGCTTCATCGAGCAGCTGTTCAACTCGATCATCCCGCACAAGCGGCACGACGCGGCGCTTGTCGACACTGGAGGGTTTGAGCATGTCATTTGAGTATGGGATGCCGAGGTAATGATCGAAGCCCTGTTTTGTCGGTAAGAAAGCCGGTTGATCGCCGAGGTGCCACTTTCCGATGCATTGCGTGGTGTATCCCAGAGGCTTCAACCGGTCGGCGATGGTGTGTTCCTGTGGATGAAGGCCGTTCTTCGCTCCGGGTGCGTAAACCCCGGGGACGGACACTCGTGCGCCATAGCAACCGGTCATGATCTGTGCCCGGGACACGCTGCATACGGGTGCGGCGTAGAACGAGGTTAGTTTCATGCCTTCCTTTGCCATGCGATCAAGGTGCGGCGTCTTTTGTTTCACCGCTCCAAACGGCCCGATGTCGCCATAGCCGAGGTCGTCGATGAAATGGATGATGATGTTGGGTTGCGAAGCCGCCGCCGATAGCGGGGCAGTGCAAGCGATCAGGCAGAGGAGCAGGCGCATGGTGAGCTGGGGTTGGTTTGAATTGAGGATCAACGCTTCATGGCATCTCAGCAAGGTTTTGAAGCGAATGGCCTGGTGAATCCTGTTTACAGCCGTGCCCAAAAAAACAGACTTCGTTCGGTGGTTCTCGGCTGCTCCGTGACTCGGTGAGCCACGGGGGCACCGGGCGGCAAAACAAATTCGTAACCTTAGGCAGTCTCTGGTTTAAATAGTGGAGACAAAAACATGAAAACCACCCTCCTCAAAACCGTCATGTCCGCTGCTGGAATCTTTCTGGCTGCATCGATTCCGTGCCTGTCTGCCGATGGCCCCAGGGAACCCGGCAATCGTCCGGCAAACCCGAACCCCGAAGCGCGGCTCGCGCAGATGAAAGAGCGCTTAAATCTCACGGATGAGCAAGTCGTCAAAATCAAGGAGCTGGGCCCTGAAAGAACACCCGAAAAAATGGCGAAACTCATGGAAATTTTGACTCCCGAGCAGCGGGAGAAAATGAAGGCTGCCCGTGAGGCTGGGGGCGCACCCGGGCGTGAATCGGGCGCACCTGGCCTGCCGAAAATTGAGGCGCTAAAGGAAAAGCTCGGACTCAATGAATCACAGGTCGCGAAGATCACGCCAAAACTGGATGAGGCTCGGAAAGCCATGGAGGACGCTCGGGCACAGAATGACTTATCCGCTGAGCAGAAGCGCGAGAAAGCGAAGGAAACGATCGGGCCACTCATGAGATCGATCGCCGAGGAACTCACCCCCGATCAGCGCACGAAGCTGCGCGAAATCCTGCCCGGTCGTCCCCAAGGTGAGGCCGGTTCACGTCCGAGAAAGCAGTAACGCCTTTGGACGCAGGGGAATGGCGCCATGGGCTGGCGCAGTGGGCAAGATAGCGTGTCCCTGGGACCGCGGAGCCCCAGCTCCGCTTGCACGTTCCCTTGCCATTTGGCGGCCTCTTTAAAAGAGGCTTCCTTGATATCGGTGTCTTGGGCGTCTTGGGTGTTTTCGGCATCGATGCGGAGCTGGGGCTCCGCGGTCCCAGGGCACTCCTCCGATGCGCCGATGTTCCGCAGTATCTTGATTTCAATCGTGAATTTTAAGCATCTGCCGTGCTCGAATGCGAACAGCGATGTTTTTTGTTCACCCCCCCCATCCAATCTCATGCTGATCAAAATCGCATCATCCCTGCTGGGTTTAACACTGCTTTGCTTTAAGATTCAGGCTGCAGTTTAACCACCGAAATTGTTGCCCCCTCATATGGTGCTCTAACGAGAGATGCATTCACCCATTTCGGGCAGCCCGGCTCCCGGCAAAAAGTTGGAAGTGGTATTTCGTAATCGTTCTGCGCTTTAAGTTCCGCGAAGAAGAGCTTTTCGCGCAGTACGGTGCCGCTCACTGAATAGGTCTGGTCGTTTGCGACGTTCTCGACGCAGTCGGGATCCTGTTTCAGATCAACGACGCTGGATGCTGTGAATCAGGGGGTGAAGGCTTTATCCTTGGGATTGCCACCGCTGAACATGTAGGCCACCAGGTCCAGAAGCTCATTTTCGTTTAGAGTGTTGATCAGACCTGGAGGCATCATGGAGACCTTTCGAACCTCTGTCTTTGCGATGTCTGAGGAGTTAATGGCGGTCTGTTCGCCGGGCGCAAACGGATTGGTGACGACAAAGACTTTGTCGTTTTCTTCCACAACAATTCGTCCGAGGACGATGCTTTTGTTTTTGAGAGTGATCTCGTGGCTGTCGTATTGGTCGGAAATGACCTTGCTCGGCTCAATGATGTTTTCGAGCAGGTCCCGCGGGGTATAGCGGTTGCCAGCGCCGGTAAGATCGGGTCCGATGCTTCCGCCCTCGCCGTTGAATCGATGGCAGGTGGCGCAGAGAGTGCTTCGGAACATAGCTTCGCCATTGGCGAAATTCCGCCCTTTGAAGGCGTCGGGGAGTGAGAGGACTTGGAGTGCGGTTTCCAGCGTATAGGCTTTGCCCGGACCTTTTGGCGCCACAAAATTTGAGATCAGTGCCGCGGGTTCCTTGGTGCCGAGAGCATCGAGATCGGCAAGCTCATTTTCGGGCACGAAATTCACCAGCGCCTCTTTCCGAATATTCTCAATGAACCCTTTGAAACTGTTCCCACCCTTCCACTGTCTGGCCCGCTGGAACCAACTGAAAAAGTTGCGGCGAAGATCAGGGGTCCATCCCGCAGTCGCGTTCCGGAGCGCAAACATAAATGCGATCTGCTGCGCGTTTGGCCGACTGCCCGCCGCTGAACGGGCCGCGTTGGCGTAGCCATCGTTCCGGCTCAGGACGGCTTCCGAGGCGATCTCCTGAAAATCGTCTCCAATACTGTTGAGCAGGTTCAGTGTCCTCGGAACGACTGTGGCGGAATCCACTGCAACGAGCAGCTGGCAGAGTTCACGGTCCAGCGCAGCGTTCTTCGATGGAAACCGTTTTTCTAAACGGCTGGCGATTTTCTGGCAGGTGTCCGGATGTGGTTTGCCGAGTCGGATGAGCACGAGTTGCAGGGCCCTCAGTGCCGCCAGTTGCTGGTCCTCAGAGAGTGACGATGAATCGATCCGGGCTAGTTGATCCAGAATCCGGTTTTGAATTTCCACATGCTGCGGAGCCACGGGTTGAATGGGTTCGGAGGAGGAGGTTTTGATTGCCTGTTTGCCACCAGCGGGTCTTCCACCGGAACTCGACTCGGTGTTCGCGGAGACGCGCGCGAGCGCGATCAATGCTTCCAGCGCCGCTTCCGGCTTCGATTCGGTGAGCGCTTTTTCGCGCCACAGATCTTGGGGGATTCGCTCAATGGCAACCCGCGCGGCGTAGCGGATGTGTCGGTCGGGGTGCCCGAGCTGGGGCCAAGCTTTGGAAAGTGCATCACTGGGACTGGTTCCCTCGCGGTGCAACTCCTCCAGCGAAGCGCGAAGCTTGAATTCCGGAGTCAAAGGCGCGGGCGCGGCAGGCGCGGTGGATTCCGAGCCGGCGTAGGTGACGCGGTACAAACCAGACTGCGTGCGACGCCCACCCACGGCAAAGTACATGGCGCCGTCCTGAGGATGAATAACAACGTCGGTGAGCGGGAGAGGCTTGCCGAACACGAATTCCTCTCGCGTGGCAGTATAGGAGGCGCCTTTTGGTTGTAGATGAACGGCCCACATCGTGCCGTACGTCCAGTCGTTGATGAAGATCGCGTGCTGGTATTTTGCGGGGAACTTTGCGCCGGTCCCGGACACAACGCCGGTGGGGCTGCCGGGGCCGATGTCGAGGGTGGTGGGCAAGCTGTCGGGATAGTAGTTTGGCCACTTGCCGCTGCCGCTGCGCCAGCCGTAGTCGGCGCCGCTCACGCAGTGGTTCACGCGGGTGGGGCGGTACCACGGGCTGCCGATATCCCATTCCATGTCAGCGTCGTATGTGAAGAGCTGTCCTTGGTCGTTGAAGGCGATGTCGAACTCGTTCCGGAATCCGTAGCAGAACAGCTCGAGGCCGGACCCATCGGGGTTCATGCTGCAAACATATCCACCCGGAGCGAGCACCCCGCGCGCATGGCCGTTGGCATCCCACATGCGCGGCAGCACGTGGTCTTCCGACCAGAGTTTCGCAGCGCGGCTTTCGGTGAGCCCTTCGGGGAGCTGCGTGTGGTTGCCGCAGTTAAAAAAGATCCGCTTGCCATCGGGGCTCACGACCATGCTGTGGAGGCCGTGTTCGCCGCCTCCCGCCATGGTATGGAGCTTGGTGATCGAATCGTACTCGCCATCCCGATCGGTGTCCGTGACGCGGTAGAGACCGTTGTTTTTGGCGTCCTCGTTCACCATGACGTACAGACTGTCGAACGCAGCCAACAAACCGTGCGCCTTGCCAAGATTGAGCTGGAGTTGTTCGGGAGCTAACGGGGCGTTCGATTCAAGTTTGGGCGGTGTCATCCGGTAAATCGATCCGTACTGGTCGCACGCTAGAAGGCGCCCTTTTGGATCTACAGTGAGCGCCACCCAGGAGCCCTGTTCGTCTTTTGGAACATTGTAAAGTTTCTCAACCTTGAATCCCTTCGGCACGGTGATCTCCGAGGCCGCGATCGACTCGGTGTTTCCTGCGGGTTTTGCGGTTGCTGGCGCTTTATGGCCGTCGAGCACCTTCCCCCACGGCGCGCGGCCGTAATCGCCGATGACTACCGCGGGGATCCACTCTTGTGAACCGGCTTTGCGCGCCTGCCAAGTGCCGTCGGATTCCACCAAGACAGAATCGGCTCCGCTGGAGGGAGTCACCTTGAGACGGAGCAGGAGGCCGGCCATAGACCCCTCGTTCTTGCCGTGCACGACGAGTTCGTTGTCACCGTCCGCTTTGAGATGCGCCAGGACGTTTGCCACGCCGGCCTGCTGCCATTTTTTGGTGGTGATGATTTTCTGGCCGTTGAGGACAACCTCCGCCTCATTGTCGCAACTGAGTTCCAGCACCGCTGACTTAAGCCCCGAAGGCGCAGTAAAGGATTTGCGGAAATCCGCCCTCGGAAAACCGTCGTTCGAACTCCAAATCCATTGTGGTGCAGCGGAAACCATGCTGCAAAGGGAGAGCAAACCGAGCGAGGCTATGAGGGGAGTGTGGCGTTTCATGGGTGGAGAGAGTGGGGGCTGATGCGGCTGGCAAAGTCGACAACCGCGTATGGGGACGAATCTTAGCCCGTTGAAGGTCGCGATGGAATCAAGACATCATTCATTTTCGCTCCGATGGGGCCGGGGCCATTGCCTGCGGCTTGCCGATTGGGAATCGGATGTCGGATCGCATTGGCGATCGAATGGCGGTCCTCGCTATCAGGCGCGGTAGGATCGGGGTAGAGGATTCGAGGGGGGGCAAAAAAGCAGAGTGCCGCTGGAAAGGGCGAAGGCAGCCGCGCAAAGGAGCGCAGGCCCGCGTGGATCAAACAGGACGAGTAGACTTTGTGAAACCGTGAAAAAGGGGGTCGCATAAGCAATTCATCGTTGTGAATTTACGGAGGAATCTGTCGTAATGCCGTGGTGTTCCCCCTACGCCGCCTCTGCCTCGCCTTCGTCACTTTGATCTGCTCCGCCCACGCTGCTGTGGTCCGCGTGGAGGTGACAGAGCGCTCCGACCTCGGTGAAACAGGCTATGAGCAGATCATCGGGCGGTTGCATTTTGAGATCGATCCGAGGCATCCCGGAAATTCCATCATCGCGGACGTTGATCTGGCTCCGGCGAATGCTAAGGGGCGCGTGAGCTTTTCCTCCGATTTGCGCATTATGAAACCAAAGGACGCCGCGCGCAGCAATGGCGCGGCCTGGTTGGAGATTCCGAATCGCGGCGGAAAGACGAGTCTGAGTGAGTGGATGATCAAGGAGGGGTTCACCGTGGTGAATGTGGGTTGGGAGTTCGACCTGCCGCACGACAAGCTGCGGATCGTGGTCCCGTCAGCTCGAAACCTTGATGGCAGCCCGATCAGGGGCGTGGTAAGCGCTCCGTTCACTCTCGATAAAACAGCGGAGGAGCAACCCCTCACTGATTTGAGCAACTATCCTCCGGTGGACGTCGATGGTTCAGACAGCCGCCTCATCATACGCACGCGGGCTGCTTTTCCCGGCGGTGAAGAGGTGCCGCGTGGTCGGTGGAGTCTGAGCGGCAATCGCCTCCGTCTGAAAGGGGGCTTTGAGCCGGGCAAGACGTATGAGGTGTTTTATCGTGCGGAGGCGCCGCCTGTCGCGGGGCTCGGCTACGCGGCCATCCGTGATGCGGTGGCGTGGCTGAAGCATGACGCTGGCTCGCTCGCTTCAGTGAAACATGCGTATGCCTTTGGCTCCTCGCAGTGCGGCCGTTTTCTTCGCGATTATCTCTATCTTGGATTCAACACCGATGAGGAAAACCGCGCCGCTTTTGACGGCGTGATCGCGCATGTTGCCGGCGCCGGCAGGCTTGTGCTCAATCAGCGATGGTCCACGCCGCGCAGTGTATCGGGCTACTACACGGCGTCATATCCTTTCGCTGACACACCTCAAAAAGACCCGGTAAGCGGACACCTTGAAGGCCTTTTGGAAAATCCGCGCGTAAGGCATCGCCCCAAGGTTTTTTACATAAACACAGCGGCGGAATACTGGGGCGCAGGTCGTGTCGCAGCGCTCACGCATACGAACGTGGCGGGCACGCAGGACATTCCGCTACCGGATGATGTGCGGTCCTATTTTTTTGCGTGCACCTCGCATGGCGCGGCTGCGTTCCCGCCGACTGCGCTGGTCCAAGGCGCGCCCATGGCGAACCCGGTGAACGCGAGTGCCTCGTTCATCTCGCTCCGACTGGCGATGCATCGCTGGGTGGTGGATGGCATCGCACCGCCGCCAAGCGTGTATCCTAAATTCAGTGACGGCACGCTGACTCAGGCAGCCGATATTCGCTTTCCCGCAGTGCCCGGCATGGCGGCTCCGAATGCCGTGACACCGGGTGGTCGCGTGCGGAATCCGCAGTGGCCCGATGGCGCGGGAGAGGGGGCTGCATTGCCACTGCCTGTGCCGCAAGTCGACGCCGACGGGAATGACCTTGGAGGAATCCGCATGCCAGATATCGCTGTGCCGCTGGGCACGGCCACGGGCTGGGTGTTCCGACCCGCCGCAATGGGTGCACCAAACGACTTCTACTTGCTGCGCGGAGCTTGGATTCCGTTTGCGAAAACCAAGTCGAAGCGTGAAGCCACGAAGGATCCGCGTCTTTCGATGGAGGAACGTTATGCCTCCAAAGGAGAGTATCTCGCGAAGGTAACCGGGGTACTGCAAAAGCTCATTGAGCAGCGCTTTCTCCAGCCAGCCGACCTCGATCCGCAGCTCAAGCAAGCGGGCGTTCGATGGGACTGGGTCATGCGTGAAGCTTCGCCTTAAAAACCCAGCCCCATGAAAATCATCCTCTTGTTCTGCATGGTCTGCTTTGCGGCGCAGGCCCCTGCGGCGACCACTTTCCAGAAAATACTCTTCCTCGGAAACAGCATCACCAAGCACGGCCCGAAGGCGGACATCGACTGGACGGGAAACTGGGGCATGGCCGCGAGTGCCGAGCGTAAAGACTACGTCCATCTTGTGACTGGCGCGCTGTCCAAGAAACAGGGCGCGAAACCCGAGGTGTTGGTGCAGAACATCGCGGATTTCGAGCGTTCGTACGCTGACTACGACATCGCAGGCAAACTCAAGGATGCGCTCGCTTTCAAAGCGGACCTCGTGATCGTTGCGATCGGTGAAAATACAACTGCTTTAAAGTCGCCGGAAGACATGTCGAGGTTTCAGGCGAGTATCACAAGGCTACTGCGTGCTTTTAAAGCAGACAACCAGCCCACGATTCTCGTCCGGAGTTGTTTTTGGGCAAATGCGGCCAAAGACAATGCCCTGCAAAAAGCATGCGAAGATATTCATGGGCTTTACGTCGACATGAGTGCGTTGAGTAAAATTGAAGCAAACTTTGCGCGTTCCGAAAGGTCATTCAAA
>JACCED011242733.1_pt1 | contig 11307 bp, 9 predicted proteins | sample 7455021 | NCBI WGS metagenome assembly JACCED01 (sample SAMN15323456, study PRJNA562643) | freshwater metagenome | isolation source: river surface water | place: USA:Blue River Watershed | collected 2017-08-19
ATGGCATCGGCGCTGAGTTTTTCCATCACCCCAGCCAAGGCATCGGCAAATAGCGCAGTGCGGGCTTCACGCGGCGCCGCCAGCAGGGTTGCCGCTGAAATCGGCGTGCCGAAAGCGGCGAGCATTTCCGCCTTGCGCTCAGTCCAGAAGGGGTAATCAAGCGCGAGCGGCACAAACACGGCCTCCGGCGCGATTTCCGGCAGGCGGATCATACCCGGCGCAATCGGCACAGGCCTTTCGCGCGGATCGCTGAAGCGCCCCGGCGCATTGATCCAAAGAATATGCGCAGGATTGGACAGTACCTTTTCCACGACGCGCAGAAACGCGACCGATCCGCGCGCTGAACCGGTTTCAATGCCGAAAACGCCAAGCCGCGTCATGAAGCGATATTTTTCGAGTGCCGTTGCGTCCATCGGCGTGAACAAAGGCCGCTCTGGCAAAAGCCGGCGATAGAGCAACATGAAGGCCACACCATCCCACCAGGAGGGATGATTGGCGAAGATCACGGCGGGCTTGCCTTCCGGCAATTCCGGCAGACCCCAACGCGCCACGCGCAAGGCGCGCATATGCTTGGCGAAGAAACGCGTGAACATGAAATCAAAAAAAGCCAGATGGCGCGGCGAACGCAGCGCCACCGGATCGGGCACTTGTTTTGCCTGACCTGTCGTCATTCCGCGGCGGCGGGCAATTCGGCCTCTCGCCGGCCGGCCAATTCTGCCTCAGGCGACATGCCACGCCCGCCATGGTCACGGTCGAGCGCATCGGCGGCGATCCAGCCGGACATCATCACCATCGGCATGCCGGGGCCAGGATGCGCCGCGCCGCCGGCAAGATAGAGACCCTTGATCGCCTTGCTACGATTGCTCGGCTTGAAGGCGCCGGTGAAGGAACCATGCGAAGCCAGGCCGTAGATCGCGCCATTCAGCACCTTGTAGCGGTTATGGATATCCACCGGCGTCAATTGGCTTTCGCAAACGATGCGGCTTTCAATATCTTCCATCCCCGCCGTGCGCTTCAGCTTATCCAGGATTTTTTGGCGATAGGCCGGGAACATCTTGGACCAGTCGTGATGCGGGCGGAGATAGGGCGTGTGCACCAGCACATAAAGCGCTTCCCCACCTTCAGGTGCCACGGAAGGATCCGTGCCCGATGGCGCGGCGAGATAGGCAGTGGGATCAGGCGCCGGTTCGCCCTTGCGGTAAATGGCATCGAATTCTTCTTCAGCATCGCGGGAGAAGACGAAATCATGATGCGCGAGATGTTCGTAGCGGCGATTGAGCCCGAGATAGAGCACCACACCAGAACAGGCGGGTTCATATTTCTTCGCATAACGCTGCGAAGCATTGCCCTTCACCAATTCGGTATAGGTACGAATCGCATCCATGTTGGAAATCAGCGCATCACAGGCAATGCGTTCGCCATTCGCGGTCACGCTGCGCACGGCGCCGTTCACAATCTCAATATCCGTCACCTCGGCATTGGTGCGGAGATCAGCGCCGAGTGAGGCCGCCAGATTGGCGAGCCCTTCAGCCGCGGCGCGCGTGCCACCCACCGGATACCACACCCCTTCGGATGCCTGCATATCGCCAATGCCGCACAGCACCGCCGGCGCCAGGTAAGGGCTCGATCCGACATATTGCGTGAAGTGATCCAGCATCTGCGCCAGATTTTCATTGGGCACATGGCCGCGAATGACTTTCGCCACCGTCTGGCCCATGCGCAGCGCCATGACATCGCGCAGCACATCTGGCTTGAAATTATCGCCAAGGTTCAGCGTATCGCCAATGCCTTCCACCGGTTTCCAGAAGAAGAATTTCTCGGAAACCTTGTGCAAATGGCGCGCAACACGCTGGAAGCGTTCATAACCCGCACCATTCGGCCCGCCCGGCGCGAAGGCGTCCATGGCACGCGCCATGTCTTGCACGTTTTCGATCAGGTCAATCTGCTTGCTGCCATCGAAGAAGCAGCGCCATTGCGGATCAAGCCGGATCAGCGGCATTTCCTGCTGCTGATTGCGTCCCGCTTCAGCAAAAATGCGGCGCAGCACGCGCGGCACGGTCAGGATGGTGGGGCCCATATCGAAGCGGAAATTGCCGCGCCCATCGGGTGATGGCAGGTTCAGCACCGCCGCCTTGCCGCCGAGCCAGGCGTTACGCTCAAGCACTGTTACCTGATGGCCACGGGCCTGGGCGGTGGCGGCGGCGGCAAGCCCGCCCAGACCGCTGCCAATGACGACAACCTTGGCTCCCATAATCGCCTCCTTCTCAACTGCCCGTCGCGGATGAGTCTGTGCTCGCCAGGGCCGCGCTACGCGGCAGGCGTTGCAGGCCCAGATCTTCCAGGAGCAAATCGGCGCTGATCCGGGCGCCTTCATAAATCACCGGCAGCCCGCTGCCAGGATGGGTGCCCCCGCCCACCAGATAAACGCCCTTGGCGCGGCCAAAGCGATTGCGCGGGCGGAAATGCATCATTTGGCGCACATTATGCGCCAGATTGAAGGTGGCACCATGGCCCACCGCATATTCATCGCGCCAATCCTGTGGCGTCAGCATATGTTCGTAGCGGATGCGGCTTTCGATATCGCCGAGGCCCAGCAGTTTCAGCCGTTCCAGCACCAGGCGACGATAGGCCGGCGCTTCCTGCGCCCAATCCGCGCCCCCCAGCAGATTAGGCACTGGCACCAGAACATAGAGCGTTGAATGCCCCTTTGGCGCCATGGAAGGATCAACACCGGTCGCCGCTTGCACATAAAGTGACGGGTTGCGCGGGATGATACCGGCTTCGATCTGCGCCAGATTGTTTTCGTAATCTTCCGCCAGCAGCACGGTGTGGTGTGCCAAATCAAGCGGGCCTTCAAGACCAAGATAGAGCATGAAGGTGGAACAGGAATAACGCGCTTCGGCGATTTTCTTATCCGGCCATTGCGGGCGCTGTTCTTCTTCCATCAACCCCGGAATGGCATGGGCGAAATCCGCATTCACCACCACCGCATCGGCTGTTTGCAGCCGGCCATCAACTTCAACCCCAACAGCGCGGCGGCCTTCAAAAACAATGCGGTCCACCTTGGTGTTCAGCCGGATATCCACCCCGACATTCTGCGCCACACGCGCCATCGCCTCTGACACCACGCCGCAACCGCCGCGCGGATGGAATACGCCATGTTCATATTCCAGGAAGGACAGGATGGAGAACATGCTCGGGCAGCGGAAGGGACTCATGCCGAGGTATTTGGACTGGAAGGAAAACGCCAAGCGCGTGCGCGGGTCCGCGAAGTGTCTTTGCAATTCCTGATCGAGCGAAAGCCAGGGGCGCAAATAGCGCAGCCCATTCATCACTTCCGGCGCCAGATAGGTCATGACCCCATGGAAGGGCCGTTCCAGCACGGGACGGAAGGCTTCCAGCTTCACGCGGTTTTCCGCCATGAAGCTGCGCACCCCAGCCGCATCGGCGGGATTGATCTTGGCCACTTCCGCTTCCATGCGCGCCAGATCCGGTGTCGCGTCGATGGTGACTGGCTTGGCGCCTTCGAAGATCAGCCGATATTGCGGATCCAGGCGAATAAGGTCGACTTCATCTTCCAACCGCGTGCCGCAGGCAGCGAAAATCTCCTCAAGGACGCGGGGATAGAGGAAGAAGGTGGGCCCGATGTCAAAACGGTAGCCGCCCGGCGCGGTGACCGTGCGCGTGCGCCCGCCAACCACCGCGTCCTTTTCATAAATCGTGACGCGCAGGCCCGCAGCAGCAAGCTGCATGGCAATGGCAAGCCCGCCTGGCCCGGCGCCAATGACAGCGACATGAGGGCGGGTTTGCGTGAGGGAGGGAGGGGAGGCGTTCATTCGACGTTTTGTCTTTACGGCTTAACGGTAGCAAATGTCCAAAAGGAATTACAAACCGGGCCGGTCAGGGTGCCAAAGCGAAGTTAAGCCGCCAGAGCCCCCTCAATTTCCGCGAAGCGCGCCCCAGCACGCGGGAGAAGCCGCCGCAGATAGAAATCCGCCACCGCCCCATAGGCCGCGCCATCCGCCGCAGCCGCCCGCGCGAGAAGAGCACCCCCGAGTACCCAGCCCACAGCATCCAGATAGGCGCTCGCCAGCGCTTGACCAGCCTCTGCATCGCGACCTTGCTCGGAAAGTACCGCTTCCGTGGTCCGGGCGAGCCCCTCGGCCGCCGCGCGCAGCCTGGCATCGGGCAGCGCCGCGATCTCCGCGATCAGGCTCCGCATTTCGGCCCCGCCATCGCGGGCGAGCTTGCGGGTCAGCAGGTCAATCGCCTGGATGCCGTTGGTGCCCTCATAAATCGGCGCAATGCGGGCATCGCGCAGCACCTGGGCGGCGCCGGTATCCTCAATGAAGCCCATGCCGCCATGCACCTGCACGCCGAGCGAGGCGGTTTCCACCCCACGATCCGTGGCCCAGGCCTTCAGGACAGGGATCAGGAGCGCCAGCCGGGCGCTGGCTGCGGCATCCCCCAAAAGCTCAGCCTTATCCGCCGCCACCGCCGCTTCCAGCATGATCAGCCGGGCGGCCAGTGTGGTGGCGCGCATTTCCATCAGCATGCGCGCGACATCGGGGTGTTCTGCGATGGTGCGCCCGCCTTGCACGCGTTGCGCGGCATAGGCTTCCGCGAGCCGGAGCGCCGCCGCGCCATGCGCGACACCCTGGGTGCCAACGCCAAGCCGCGCGTTGTTCATCATGGCGAACATGGCTTGCAGGCCGCGATTGGGTTCGCCGACCATTTCAGCCTCCGCCCCCTCATACAGCATGATGCAGGTGGGGCTTCCATGGATGCCCATTTTGCGTTCGATGCCACCGCAGCGGAAAGCATTGCGCGCGCCATCGGGCATGATTTTGGGCGCGGCAAACAGCGAAATCCCGCGTGAGCCCGGCGGCGCATCCGGCAGGCGCGCCAGCACCAGATGCAGGATATTGCCGGCGCAATCATGTTCGCCCCAGGTAATGAAAATCTTTTGCCCGTGCAGCGCATACCGCCCATTGCCGAGTGGTTCCGCGCGGGTGCGCAGCACCCCCAAATCACTGCCGGCTTGCGGTTCGGTCAGGCACATCGCGCCGGTCCATTCGCCCGCGATCATCGGCGGCAGCCAGCGCGCTGCCTGATCCGGCGTGGCGTAATGGCGCAAAAGATCAATCGCGCCGGCGGAAAGCAGCGGCCCCAGCATGAAGGAAGCATCCGCCGCCATGCCCAATTCCACCATGGCGGTCCAAAGACTCAGCGGCAGCCCCTGCCCGCCATGATCCACCGGCGCGGCCAGCCCCTGCCAACCGCCTTCGCGCCATTGGTCATAAAGTGCCGGGTAATGCGCCGGCGTGGTTACCGTGCCATTGGCGTAGCGCGCACCCTGCTTATCGGCTTCCTGGGCTTTCGGTTGCAGCGCTTCGGTGCAAAAACGATTGGCCTCATTGACGATTTGCGCAATGTCGTCGGCCGACAGAGGCGCGCCGGCGGCATTGGTCAGACCCGGCAGGTCAACCAGGCGTGTCAGGCCGAAAATCAGATCATCAGCGGCGGTGGTGGTCATGGGCTGGACTCCAAGGCAGCAAGCAAACCGGGCGCGGGCGCATCCCGCCCGGCGGCCCAACCCGGTAGGGCGCGGGCAAGGGCAGTATCCTCCGCCGCCGCGGCCAGGGCCAGACCCAAAAGCGGGGCGAATTTGAAGCCATGGCCGGAAAAGCCGGACATGACGAAGCAGTCGGGGGCGGCGGCTTCCAGGATGAATTCCTCCCGGTCTTCCACATCGTAATAGCAGGCCTGGGCACCCAAGACGCGATAGGCTTCCGCATCAATCAGGCGCGGGCGGGCCAGCGCCATGATTTCCTCGATTTCTGAGGGCGTTGCCGCGCGCGGGTCCGCCCCGGCGTCACCCGTACGGGAAAAGCGGTGATCCCCGATCTTGAGCGCGGTACCCGCAACCGGCGGCACGGCGTAAAACCCGCCATCTTCCGCCAGATCGAGCAGCATGGGCGCGGCTTCCCAGGCGGCGCGGAAGCCAGCCGGGGGTTCAAGCCGCACCAGGATTTGCCGGGAAGGAACCACACGCCCGGTAAGCCCAGTGCCGAGCAGCCTGGGCCCCCAGGGACCCGCCGCCAGCACCAGCAGATCCGCGCCCCGTTCTGCGCCATTGGCCAAGCGCAGGGTTTTGCGTTCTGGCAGGGCGGCAGCGACCTCGGCAGCTTCGAACACCACCCCTTGCGCCGTAAGGTGTGCGGCAAGCCCAGCGACAATCCGTTCCGCCAGCAAAACGCCACCGCGTTGCAAGGTAAAGGCGGCGGCAATGTCGGTATCGGACAGCATCGGGTAGCGCGCCGTGATCTGCCCCTGCGGCAAATCGGCGCAAACATGGCCATCGGCCCGCAGCGCAATACGGCTTTCCGCAAGCCAGCCGCCCTGGTGATTGGCCAGCGCCAGCACACCGGTTTCGACATAATGTCGCGCGCCGAGTGCGGCCCAGATCATCTCCCAAGCCGCATAGGCGGGATCAACCATGCGCATATAGCCAGCCTGCGCGCCATAGGCGTGGCGGATCAGCCGGTGCTGATCCACCGAAGCGCCGCGCGGATTGGGGATGGGCGCCTGTTCAATCACGCGCACCTGCCAGCCAGCGCGGCGCAGCGCCCAGGCGGTGCAAAGCCCCATAATGCCAGCGCCCAGGATCAGGGCGTTTCGCGACGACGTCATCCGGGAAGCCTATGCCGGTTTGAACCGCGAATGTGAATTGGCCTTTCGCCGCGCCGCCATGAAAAGGGGGGTGCGGGACGCCCCAAAGCGCCCTAACCTTCGCCCCATAACCCAAAGGGAGAAGAAGCCTATGACCCTCACCGTCCAACAAATGCTCGCAGCCGCCGAAGCCGTGGTGCCGCGCATCAGCGCCGAGGAGGCCAAGGGGTTGGTCGGCCGCGCCGATGTGGTATTCCTGGATGTGCGCGAACCGGGCGAAGTCGCGGCTTCCGGCAAGGTGCCGGGCGCGCTCACCATTCCGCGTGGCCTGGTGGAATTCCGTGCCGATCCTTCATCCGCATTGCATGACGCGAATTTCGATCGCGCCAAGACTATTGTCGCCTATTGCGCTTCGGGCGGGCGTTCCGCGCTGGTGCTGAAGACGCTGCATGATATGGGCTATGCCAATGTGCGCAATCTGGGCGGTTTCAAGAATTGGGTTGATGGCGGCGGCGAAATCGAAAAAGCCTGACGCTGGCTTGGGGGTCGCGCCAGTGCGCGATCCCCGCATGCTGCGCCCTTTTTATTGCGGCTGAATCCCGGCCGCGCGCGCCGCATCGCCCCATTTTTTCATCTCGGCTTCCGTAAAGGCGCGCATTTCCTCCGGCGTATTGGAAAGGATTTCCGCGCCCAGCGTCTTGTGGCGTTCCACCACTGCGGGGGCTTGCAGCGCCGCACGGATATCGGCGTTGAGCTTGGCCAGAATGGGCGCCGGGATGCCGGCGGGGCCAATCACCATGCCCCAGGTTGAAGCTTCAAACCCTGGCAGGAAGGCTTCGCCAATCGTTGGCACATCCGGCAATTGCGCGCTGCGTCGCGCGCCGGTGGTGGCAATGGCCTTCAACGTGCCCGCCTGGATATGCGGGAGTGCCGCCGGCACCGTATCGAACATGATGTTCACACGATTGGCGATCAAATCCGGATGCGCCTGGGTGCTGCCGCGATAGGGCACATATTCCAGCGTAATGCCCGTGCGTTGCGCGAAAAGCACCGGTGCCAGCCGCACCACACCCCCCGTGCCGGCGAAGGTCACGCCCGGGTTGCGCTTGGCGTAATCCACCAATTCCGCCGGCGTATTGGGCGCGAAGGCTTTCGGCGCGCATAACACCAAGGGGGTCACCGTGGTTTGCGAAATGAAGGTGAAATCCTTCATCGTATCGAAGGGCAGCTTATAGAAAGCGGCATTCACCGGATGGCCCACGGATACCAAGCCAAGCGTATGGCCATCTGGCGCGCTGCGCGCCACCGCTTCCGTGCCAATCACGCCATCCGCCCCGGCGCGATTTTCCACCGGCACTGGTTGCCCCCAGGCGGCGGCGAGCGGTTCGGCAATCAACCTTGCGGTAATGTCGGAAACCCCGCCTGGCGTGTAAGGCACAATCATGCGGACGGCACGATTGGGAAAGCCGGCTTGTGCCCGGGCATGGGGCGCGAATAACAGGGCAGGCGCAGCCAGCGCGGCGCGGCGGGTGAGTTTCACTCCGGTTTCCTCCATTGCTTATGACGGGACTCTGCCTGGCTGAAGATTTTTTGCCAGCGTTTTTTCACCGGTTCGGCCGCTTTTCAGCCCGGCGCCGAAATGCCTAGCTTAGGTGATGCAGCTTCGCCCCAGCTTGACCGCCCGCCCCGCCCACCCATCGCGCCGTGCGGTGCTGGCCGCCTTATTGGCCGCGCCCGGTTGCGCCACGCTTGGCGCGGGGAATGTGACCGTGGAGGGCGGGATTGGCCGCAATCCGGGCGGGCCCTTCTTGAGCCAATATGTCGATGCGCTGGGCGGCTATCCCCGGGCCGATCGCACGACCTGGTGGCGCGTCAGCCACAGTGTCGATGGTTTTTCCCGGCTGGATGAGGTCCTTTCGGCGGCTACTTCACCGGCGCCCTCACGCGCCAGTCCTTGGCGGCGCGCAAGTGCCGAGCCGCGCTTTTATTATGACAGCCCACCCATGCTTGGCGCTGGTCGTTTCGGGCTGGATCAATATTTGGCGCGCAACCCGACCACCGGCCTGCTGATTGCGCAGGATGGGCAGATCCTGATCGAACGCTACCAATATGGCCGGGGGGATCAGCATCGGCTGACCTCCTTTTCCATGGCGAAGACGATTATTGCCATGATGATCGGCCTGGCGATTGCCGAAGGGCGCATTCGTTCGGTGGAGGATGAGGCCGCGGCCTATCTGCCCGCGCTGGCTGGCACGGAATATGGCGCGACGCCGCTCCGGCATTTGCTCACCATGTCTTCCGGTGTCGCGTTCCGGGAGGAGTATGATGGCAATGATGATTCCGCCCGCCTGTCCCGTCTGACGATTGGTGGGCAAAGTGCTGGCGGGGTTCAGGTGCCGCCGCATTTCAACCGCCGCATCGCGCCGCCCGGGCAGCGCTGGTATTACGCCTCGGCCGAGACCTTTGTGCTGGCGCTGGTGCTGCGCCAGGCGATTGGCCGGCCGATTGCTAGTTATTTCAGTGAAAAAATCTGGCAGCCCCTCGGCGCGGAAGCCCCGGCGACCTGGCTGACCGATCGATCCGGGCAGGAAGTCGGCTATATGGGCTTCAATGCCGTGCTGCGTGATTATGGGCGGCTTGGCATGATGTTGGCGCGCGGCGGGCAGGCGGAAGGGCGGCAGATCATTCCGCCTGCTTGGTTGGCCGAGATGACCCACGCGCATGTCGCCCCGGCGGCTACCGGGCGATATTATGGCTATGGCTATCAGACCTGGATCTTCCCCAGCCTGGATGGCAGCTTCGCGCTGCTGGGCGTGCGGGGGCAGGCACTTTTTGTGGACCCGGCGCGGCGGCTGGCCATGGTGCATACGGCGGTGCGCCCCGATGCGCGTGATCCGGGCGGCGCGGATACGACGGCGCTGTGGCGCGGCGTGCGCGGCATGGTGTGACCCCAGCGCGGCGCGGCAATTCCCGCCCGCGCCGAAGATGCGGTAGAATGGCGCCGGAAAATTCGGTCATGAAAGGCCCTGCATGCTGATTCTGGCGCTTGAAGGCGCTTTGGCACGCTGTTCCGCGGCGCTGCTGGCGGATGGCCAAGTGGTCGCGGCGGCGCAGCATGATGCGCCGCGCGGCCACCCGGCCGCACTGCCGCCCTTGGCGGAAGCCGTGCTGAAGCAGGCGCAAACCGCGCCCGAGGCGCTATCGGCCATAGCCGTTGGGGTGGGGCCGGGGGGCTTCACTGGCTTGCGCACGGCCATTGCCCTGGCGGAAGGCCTGGCCCAGGCGCTTGGCAAACCCTTGATTGGCGTGACCACGGGCGAAGCCTTGGTGGCTGAATTGGCCGAGGAAGAGCGCGCCCGCACCACGATATGGTCCGTGCTGGATCAGCGTCAGGGCCGGGTGCTGCTGGAGGTTTTCGCCCCCGGCGCGGCGCTGCCCGCCGCCCCCCAGATTCTGGCGCTGGAAGCGCTGCCCGATCCAACCGGCGCCCTGCTGCTGGTGGGGGATGCGGCGGAAGCGGCGGCGGCGGCATTGCACCTCCGTGGTTACGCAGCCGAAGCCCGCCCGCCTGCCTTGCCCCATGCAGCGGCCATCGCGCGGGTGGCCCAGCGCCGCTTGGCGGGCAGCCTGCCGCCACGCGGTGCTGCGCCGCTTTATGCCGAACCCCCCGCGCTGCGGGCGCCGGGGTGAAGGGCGCCCTTCCGTGATCACACCCATTGGCGCGGCAGGGGCGGGGGTTATGGCGGCGATCCATGCCTTGAGTTTCCCGCCCGAACAGGCCTGGGGCGCGGGGGCCATTGGCCTGATGTTGGACCTGCCCGGGCATTTCGGCCTGCTGGCGGAAGCGGCAGGTGAGCCGGTTGGCTTTGCCCTGGCCCAAGCCAATGGGGCGGAGGCAGAATTGCTGACCCTGGCGGTCTGCCCGGCCGCGCGTGGCCGGGGCCATGGTTATGCCTTGGTCGAAGCCGTGCTGACCGAGGCCGCGGCGCGCGGCGCCTTGGATCTATTTTTGGAAGTGGCTGAAGGCAATGCGCCGGCGCGGGCGCTTTACGCCCTGATGCGGGCCGAGGAAGTGGGCCGCCGCCGCCGCTATTACGCCGATGGCGCGGACGCCCTGGTGCTGCGGATCAATCTGACGAAAGGGCTGTCCCGTAAGGCCTGAGTAGGGGGCAAGGCAGCATCCATAACATTTTAGCCATAGCAATATATCATTTTATGTATGATAATAAAAAATGAGCTGTTCAATAAACATATTGTATAAAATTAGAGATTCCTCTCGGAAAGAAGTTCACTCGTGATACTAAATGAATGTTTCGAATTTAGCATATTTACTTTTAGTTTATTTTTGGCTTTCCTGTTTCATCGCTCCGCTAGGTTTGAGGAAATTCGTTAAAAAATCCTGTCCCATCCCGGAGGCCCAATGCAGTCTCACATTACGATGACCCCGAAAAACCACTCCCTACTAGAACTGACCGCCCAAATCGTGGCAGCGCATGTCGCGCATAACCCGGTGCAGCACGGCAAATTACCGGCGCTTATTCGGGCGGTCCACAAAAGCCTAGCTGATTTGCAGGCAGCGGCGGCACTGGACCAGGCCGCCCATGCCACCAATGAAAGGCAGCGTGAGGCATTGTC
>JACCED010171198.1_pt1 | contig 11304 bp, 7 predicted proteins | sample 7455021 | NCBI WGS metagenome assembly JACCED01 (sample SAMN15323456, study PRJNA562643) | freshwater metagenome | isolation source: river surface water | place: USA:Blue River Watershed | collected 2017-08-19
GGAAAAGTTCGCGTGCAAATCGAAGACTCCGAAGACAGGCAGCGACTCGCCCATCCGCCCGCGCATCCGCTCCAACAACTCCCCCTCAACATCCGCGACTCCCTCACAGACCATGGCCCCGTGGAGCACCAAGAAAACCCCATGGAACTCACCCGCGAGATGAAGCTCCAACGCGTTCCAAAAACCTTCGAACACCTCGCGCTCCACCATCCCGCTCGGCGTCGCACGCCAATCAATCGCCGGCACCACATCCCACCCCAATCGCAACGCCTCCGCCAGCGCCCCACCCAACGGCGAAGCATCCCCCGCAGTCGCCATCAGTCCATCCGCATCCCGCCGCTCAAAAGAATCCAGCCCCGTGCGCTCACGCAAAAAGGTGTGCGTCTCGTGAAAAAGCCCTGCGATCAGGATACGCGGCTTCATCCCACACCTCAGGCTTTTGCCCACTCCGACGCATGTCGCGCCATCGCATTTTCAATGCGTTGTAACGCCTCCGCGACCTCCTCCTCCCGATGAGCCAGACTCAGGAACCACAGACCACGCTCGATTGCTCGTACCCCAGACTCCAACAAGCACCGCCTTAAGTGCGCCCACCGCGGAGCATCATGGCGCCGCACGTAATCTCGGTAATCCTTCACCGGCCCCTCCTCCGCACCCAGCTTCAACATCACCGAATGGAAGACCAAGCCCGGACCCTGCGGCCTAAGCGGAACATCATGCCGCAACGCCATTTCCTCCAACCCTTGCATCAGCTGTTTTCCCAACCGGATCAACTCCGCCGGATGCTCTCGACCGCGCGCCACCACTTCGTCCAAGCACCAACGCGCCGCCGCCAGACACAGCGGGTTCCCGTTCAACGTGCCCGCATGCACCACCTCACCACTCAACACCGTCCGAAATGAACTCTCCTTTCCCACCAACGCCGCAAAGGGCAACCCGCCGCCAATCGCCTTGCCCAAAATGGTCAGGTCTGGCTCGAACCCGTAAAACCCTTGCGCACAACCGGCTCCGAAACGGAATCCCGTGATTGTTTCGTCCGCAATCATCATCATCCCGTCCCGATCACACAGCTCTCGGATCGTCGCGACCATGCCGTCGTCCGGTACGATACAGCACGTGTTACAAAGGACCGGCTCGAAGATGATCGCCGCAATCTCCCCGCGATGCCGGTCCACCATCTTTCGCAAACGTTCCGGATCGTTCCACGGGACCACTAAAAAGGTTTCCAAAACCTCAGGGATCACCCCTTTGCTCGGATGCAACCGCGCCGGATCGTCTTCCGTTCCCCAAGCATCCGCAGGCGGCGCAAACCCCACCAAACCCTCGTCCGCCCACCCGTGATAGTGCCCCTCAAACTTCAGGATTTTTGGACGCCCAGTGTGCGCCCGCGCGATTCGTAACGCCGCAGTGACCACCTCCGTCGCCGAACTGTTGAACCGCACCCGCTCCGCTCCCGGAATCATCCGCTGCAATCGCTCCGCCACCTCGATCTCCAACTCCGATTGCGCAGCCCAATGCGTCCCCAACCGCGCCTGCGCCGCAATCGCATCCGCCATCCCCACCGGCGCATGTCCATACAAGATCGCACCCTGCCCGATCTGAAAATCGAGGTGCTCATGCCCATCCACATCATGCAGCCGAGAACCCTCTCCTCGCTCAAAATACAGGGGGACAGGAACTTCCATCTTGCGAATACCGCTGTTCACGCCTCCAGCGATGCATCGTTGCGCCCTCCGGAAGAGGGCTTCAGACTTCGGGAACGGATGCGATTCAGATGCGGTCGACATGGGTAAAAATGCAGAATCCTCCCGTAAGCAGTTTAGATTCCCTCTCCTCCACACCGCCCCTCCCAGTCTCTTCTCGACACAGAAAGCGTCCGAAAGAGGCGAATCGGGGACACATGGTTGTAGGCTCGACCAATCGCCTGCCACGCGATTAAGTCCCACACCGTAACAACTCATCGCATGCGTTCCCTCCTCCTCTCACTCGCCCTGTTCGGATCCGCACTCTCCGCGGCTCCCGCCACCCTCACCCTCAACGATTTCACTTCTCTGAACGGAGACAGACCCGCCGCAGGCTGGACCACGGAATCCGACGGGATCATCCATCTTTCCGGCAAAGGCGCGGGCGCTCTGATTACCAAAGATGAGTACTCCGACTTCCAGCTCGAATGGGATTGGAAGCTCGGTCCCAAAGGCAACAACGGCATCAAGTTTTGGGTCACCAAAGTCGGTGGTAAAGAGTGGCTGGGCATCGAATACCAGATGATCGATGACGGAGGGCATCCCGACGGACTCCGCGGCGGATCCCACTCCACTGCATCCATCTACGACATCAAAGAACCCGTCGCTGACAAGGCGCTCAAACCGGTCGGTGAATGGAACCACAGCAAGATCATCGTCAAAGCCGGCAAGATCGAACACTGGCTCAACGGTAAACTCGCCTGCGAAGCCGACACCGCCACCTCCGAATGGAAAGAGCGCATCGCCAAGAGCAAATTCAAGAACAAGGAGGGCTTCGCCCCCGGCAAAGGACGGATCATGCTCACCGAACACGGTGACGAAACGTGGTTCAAAAACCTCACCCTGACTAAGAACTAGACTCATCCCTTCAACATCTGGCCCGGAGATTGCCCCTCGCGTCTCCGGGTCTTTTTTTTGCGTCAGGCCCCTCCCCCCTCAAGAAATGAAACGCGCCGCACTGTCACTCCTAGTCGCCCTGGCCGCATCGGTCTCGGCCCAAGACGATCTCACCGTCCTCAAGCCGCTTCCTGACGGAACAACGCCGGATGCCGCCTTTGAAAAATGGCTGCTGGCGAGTTTTTCAAAACTCACCACCGAGCGAGCGACCAAACTCGGTCAGGCCATCCCCAGCAAATCTGCTTGCCTGAAATGGCAGGAGGAGCGCCGGGCGTTCTTCCTCAAGCAGATTGGCGGCTTGCCAGAACGAACCCCACTGAATCCAAAAATCACGGGCACTCTTCAGGGGCCAGGTTACCGCATCGAAAAAGTCTTTCTGGAAACCCGCCCGAGCTTCCACCTCACCGGCAATCTCTATCTCCCAGAGACCCCCGCCCCATGGCCTGCAGTGCTGGTGCCATGCGGCCACAGTCATGACGGGAAAGCCGCAGGCCAGTACCAGCTCATCTCAAAACTTCTCGCGCGCAATGGGATGGCCGCCTTCTGCTATGACCCGATCGGACAAGGTGAACGCTATCAACTTCTCGCGAAGGATGCCGAGCGCTCCACCTTCGAGGACGCGCCACAGGTGAAAGTACCGCATCCAGCGGCCCGCTTTCTCTGCATCACCGAACACACCCTAACCACCATCAGCTCCACACTGGTCGGCTCGAATGCCGCTCAGTTCCGCATCTGGGACGGCATGCGCGTCATCGATTACCTTCAGTCACGATCGGACATCATCGCCGACAAAATCGGCTGCACCGGCAACTCGGGCGGAGGCACCGAAACCGCCTACCTCATGGCTCTCGACGATCGCATCCTCGCCGCAGCACCGGGCTGCTACCTCACCTCCTTCAAGAAACTCGTCGAACAACGCGGCCCGCAAGACGGCGAACAAAACATCTTTGGCCAGATTGCGTTCGGCATGGACGAAGCGGATTACTGCATCATGCGGGCGCCAAAACCCACCCTCATTTGCGCTGGCACCCGGGACGTGACCTTCGACTTCAACGGAACGATGGAAGTCTTCAGCGAAGCGAAGCGGTTTTATTCCCGCCTCGGATTTCCTGAGCACATCGACATTGCCGCGCCCGATGCCCCGCACGGATTCACGCTCCAACTCCGCGAAGCTGTCGCTCGGTTCATGAGCCGCTGGCTTTTGGGAAAGGACACGGAAATCCGTGAAGTCAAAAATCTTCCCGACGTTATCGACGAAGAATCACTCCGGGCCGCCACAGCCCCCGACTTCACTGCACAAGAACTGCAGGTGACTCCAAAAGGACAAGTTCTCCTTGAAGAGGGGGAGCGCAGCGTCTTCCAGATCAACGCGGAACAAGCCACCCAACTCAAAGCGAATCGGCCGCAACCCACCCCGGAAACCATCGGCGCGACCATCGGCGCTCTAGACTCTCCGCCTGACCCGGAAATCAAGGAGGTCGGACTGGTCAAAGGCCCCGGTTTCTCGATTCGCAAACTCGAACTGACGATTGAAGGTGACTTCAAACTCGGGGGACTGCTTTTCCAACCCGCTCAGTCAGACGGTTCAGGCGTGCTCTACCTGCACTCCCGATCCATGAAGATGGACGCTGGAGAGGAGGGACCCATCGAGCGCCTCGTTCAACGGGGCACAACCGTCCTCTCCGCGGAACTTCGGGGCATCGGCGAGACCGCCACCGGTCAACGTCGAAAGGCATGGGGCAACGGTCGGTTCGGCCAAGGCAACCTCGAAATCCTCACCGCCTACTTGATGGGAAAAACGTACGTCGGTATGCGCACGGACGATGTCCGTTCGTGGGCTGCCGCGCTCAAACGCTACTCGGCAAACATCACCGTCACTGCGCAAGGCGAAGCGAGTCTGCCAACGCTCCATGCCGCAGCGATTGATCCGGATCTGTTCAGTCGAGTACGTCTTCGCGACCTCCCTCCTCCTTGGGAAACCATCGTTTCAGCGGGAGAAACCCGCGAGCAAACCGCCAACATGGTCCACGGCGTTCTTAAACATTACGACCTTCCTGACCTCATCGAGATGGCGGGGGCGAACAAAGTCTCTGTTCAATCAACTGCTCAACCCTGACAACCACCGTTTTCCCCATGCATCACCCTATCCTTCCCCAACAATCTATCGTCCGCAAAATGTTTTACGCCATTGCCTTATCAGTAACAACGCTGATGCTTTGCACGGCGTCCGCGAATGAACCGCGAACCAATATCCTGTTCATCCTCGCAGATGACCTTGGCTACTCCGACCTCGGCTGCTACGGGGGCGAAATCGACACACCCAACCTCGACCGCCTTGCCGCAAACGGACTGCGCTACACGCGCTTCTATAACACCGCGCGTTGCTGGCCCTCTCGCGCTGCCGCGCTCACCGGCTTCTACGCACAACAGGTTCACCGAGACGGACTCCCCGGACTGGGCGGGGGCGGACAGGGCACCCGCCAAAAATGGGCGCGCCTGCTGCCCGACTTTCTCAACCAAAGCGGTTACCGCTCCTACCACAGCGGCAAATGGCACATCGACGGGAAGCCACTTGAAAATGGATTCCACAGCTCGCTCGTGCTCGGACAACAAAACGATTACTTCTCCGTCAAAGGGACGACCATTGATGATCAACCGGTTAACACGGAGACACCCAGCGGCTATTACGCGACCAAAGCCGTCGCAGACCACGCAATCGACTGCCTCAAACGGCATCAGCGCGACCACTCGGATGCCCCCTTCTTCCAGTACGTCGCATTCACCGCCCCCCACTTCCCGCTGCATGCCCTCCCAGAGGACATTGAGAAATACCGAGCACGCTACGTCACCGGATGGGACAAGATGCGCACCGCCCGTTACGAGCGCATGGCCGCACTGGGCCTCACCCACACCAGCCTCGCTCCTGCGGACCGCAAAACCGGCCCGCCTTACCGATTCCCTGACGCCTACAAAACGCTCGGGGCCGGTGAATCCGAGCTGCCGCTTGCTTGGGATGATCTGTCGCCTGAGCAACAGCGTTTTCAAGCAACGAAAATGGCAATCCACGCCGCCATGGTCGACCGCATGGATCGCGAAATCGGACGCATCCTTGAGCAAGTCCGAGCGATGAACCGGTGGGATGATACCCTCATCCTTTTCGCTTCCGACAATGGAGCCAGCGCGGAGATCATGGTGCGCGGGAATGGACACGATTCCGCGGCCCCCATGGGCAGCGCTTCAACTTACCTCTGCCTCGGGCCAGGGTTCTCAACGGCATGCAACACTCCGCACCGACTGCACAAGACCTGGGTTCACGAAGGCGGTATCAGCACCCCGCTCATCGCACACTGGCCCCGCAAAATCACACAAGCCGGACAACTCCGCGAAACCCCCGGTCACCTGATCGACATCGTCCCAACCGCCCTCGAAGTCGCCAACGTCAAGAAGCCCGCTTCGTGGAACGGCGAACCGATCCCCAAGGCGCCGGGAATCAGTCTCCTTCCCAGTTTCAGCTCAAGCACGGCAGGACCACGCCCGCCCCTGTGGTGGCTCCACGAAGGAAACCGCGCACTCCTCCACGAGGGCTGGAAAATCGTGGCCCGCAAAGACCAACCCTGGGAGCTTTACCAGATTCAAAAATCCGCGAAGGACCCTGATGACCGCGCCGAAAACAAGGACCTGGCCAGCGAGTCACCCTCCAAGGTCGCCGAGCTTTCCGCCATCTGGGAAACCATGACCCAATCCTTTATCGACCTCGCAAGACCCACCGCAAAAACCAATCCCCCCCCAACCAAGGCCGGTAAAAGCAAGTAGCAACGCCGCCTGAAATGCCATCGCTCACGGTGGATCCTTCCACTTTGTGAGGGGGAGCCAACTCCGTCCACGAGCGTCCGCTCAACAACACCGACCAACACATGCCGAGGCACCTGCGGATAATTTCCTCACGCTGTGGGCCCAAGCATGCCAAAGCATCCCATCTGGCGCGTCTCCTGCGAGACGAACCGGATGCGAATCGCCCTAGCCATTTCCGCGCTGCTCATTGCCGGCTCTCTATCCCCGACCTCAGCCAATGAATCGCTCAAGCCGTTGAAAGCCGGCATCATCGGCCTCGACACCTCCCACGTCCCCGCCTTTACCAAACTCTTCAATAACCCCAAATCCGACGGGGATCTCGTGGGGATTACCGTGACCGCGGCCTACCCCGGCGGAACGGACATGCCGGCCAGTGCGAACCGCATCGCCAACTTCACCGAACAGGTTCGCAAGATGGGTGTAGAAATCGTGGACACCATCCCCGCACTCACCGCAAAGGTCGACGTCATCCTCCTCGAAAGCGTTGATGGCCGCATCCATCTCAAAGAGGCCAGCGAAGCGTTTAAAGCGGGAAAACCAGTTTTCATCGACAAGCCACTTGCGGGCAACCTTCCCGAGTGTGTCGCAATCGCGGAACTCGCAAAACGCCACAACGTAAAATGCTTCACCAGTTCCTCCTCTCGGTTCGGTTCTGACCTCGTCGAACTCATCGGTAACGACGAGATCGGCGACATCATCAGCGCATCCACATGGGGCCCATGCTCCTACCAATCCGGAACCCCAGACCTCTTCTTCTACGCAATCCACGGCATCGAATCGCTGTTCACCCTCATGGGACCCGGATGCGCCTCCGTCCAACGCACCAAGACCGCCTCAAATGACCAAACCGTCGGGACATGGTCCGATGGTCGCATCGGCACTTACCACGGCATCGTGAAGGGGAAATCGGAGTTCGGCGCCATCGTGTATGGTTCCAAGTCCGTTCGCTCAGGCGGCAAAATCATCAGCTACGAAGCCCTCTGCCGCGCCATCGGCCGCTTCTTCCGCACCGGCACACCCCCCATCAGCCTCGATCATTCCCTCGAGATCATGGCGTTCATGGAAGCTGCCGACGAAAGCCAGCGACAAGGCGGCAAACCCGTCTCCGTACCAGACACCCTCGCGAAAGCCCGAACCGAAGCCCAAGCCCTCCTCAAATAAACGGACCATGGATATCTCTCGCCGCCACTTCTTCGAACGCTCCGTCTTCCTCGCCGCATCCGCCGCGCTGTCCCGCCAAGCCCACACGGCCGCACCAGCATCCAGCACCGTCACAACTCCACCTTCCACCACCCTCCGCGCAGCCATTATCGGATGCGGCATCCGCGGCAAACAACACGCAAAGGAGATCGCTCGGATGCCGGATGTGGCCATCACCCACATCTGCGATCCCGATCTCGACCGGGTGGATGAACTCGCCACCGTCATCAAAGACCTCGGCCGACCCGACCCCGCGAAGTTCCAGGACCTGCGCCGCGTCTTCGACGATCCCTCCGTCGATGTCGTTTTCATCGCGACCCCCAACCACTGGCACTCTCTCGCCGCCATTTGGGCAATGCAGGCAGGAAAAGACGCGTACGTCGAAAAACCGGTCAGCCACAACATCGTCGAAGGCCGCCGCATGGTCGAAGCCGCACGCAAACTCGACCGGATATGTCAGACCGGCACCCAGAACCGTTCCCGAGGCGGATTGGCAGAGGCCGTGCGCTACATGCACGAAGGCAAACTCGGGGATGTCCGCCTCGCAAAGAGCATCATCTACGGCGGACGCGGCTCAATCGGCGGACCCGTGGAATGTCCCATCCCCCCAAGGTGCGATCACAACCTCTGGGCCGGCCCCGCACCGCTTGTCGTGCCCAAACGCGCTCGATTCCACTACGACTGGCACTGGATGTGGGAGACCGGAGGAGGCGAAATCGGGAACAACAATGTCCACTCCCTCGACATCTGCCGCTGGGGCCTCGGGGTGAACGGGTTGTGCAACAAGGTCGTGAGCTACGGCGGTCGCCTCGGCTACACCGATGTCGGTGACACTCCCAACACACAAGTCGCCCTGTTCGACTTCGGTCAAAAGACCATCGTCACCGAAACGCGTGGACTGAAATCCGAACCCTTCCACCCGAAGATCAAGTCCATGTGGTTCTTCTACGGGACCGAAGGCATCATCGCCGATAGCCACCTATTCGACCGAGAAGGCAATCTCATCCGCGCCTTCGAAGGCCCTTCCGAAAATCACTTCACGAACTTCATCAAAGCCGTCAGGTCGCGCAAACAGTCCGATCTCAAAGCACCAATCCTCGAGGGCCATCTCTCCACCGCGTTGTGCCATCTTGCAAACATCTCATACCGACTCGGCGAGAAGGCGGATCCCGTCGCAATCCGTCGCGCCGTCGAATCTGCGCCAAAAGAGAGTCTTTCCAGCGAAACGCTCGACCAAACGCTGCAACACCTCCGGTCCGCCGGAATCGATATCACGAAGACCCCGATCACTCTCGGACGAACGCTCTCGCTGAAACCCGGATCTGAGCGTTTCTCCGAGTGCCCTGAAGCAGATGCACTGCTCGGCCGCGAATACCGTGCTCCCTTCACCTTACCCCCAGCAACTGCCTTCGCCTGATGCGCTCAACCGAGCAGTGCGGCCTCGCCTGACCCGCAGCCCCACACCTCAACTCGCATGCCCCACCAAACGCTCATTCCGAACATCATCCCAAAACCATCCACACCCATGAACCTCCTCAAAAATGCCCCCCTCGTCGGTCTCGCATTCGCGGCATCCACCTACGCCGCAGATTCCTACCGCCAAACGCTCTCCAGCGTTCGCGAAAACCTCCGCGTCCCCGCGGTGGAACTCCACGGCAAGTCGGTGACCCCAAACTCGCCCAACTGGTCCGTCACCAAATCCACTCTCCACGGCGGCAAACAGGAAGGAGTGGAGATCATCACCGTCGACAATGGCGTGCTCCGCTTCACGGTCATCCCCACTCGCGGGATGAGCATCCATCGCGTCGAACACAGCCAACTCGCGCTCGGATGGAACTCGCCCGTCAAGGAGATCGTCCACCCCGCATTCATGAATCTCTACAGCCGTGGCGGCCCCGGTTGGCTCGAGGGATTCAATGAGTGGATGGTCCGCTGCGGCCTCGAAAGCAACGGCCACCCCGGAACAGACCGGATCCCAAAAGACGATGGCTCCGAGTCGACTCTCGACCTCACCCTCCACGGTAAGATCGGCAACATCCCAGCCAGCGAGGTCGAGATCCTCGTCGAACCCACCATTCCACCCCGCATCAAGATCCGGGGCCGCGTGGACGAACGCATGTTCTACGGCCCACAACTCGAACTGCAGACCGAGATCTCCACCGAACCCGATTCCCTCGCCTTTCGCATCTCCGACACCATCACCAACCGAGGCGGCGCCCCTCAAGAGTTCGAGATCCTCTACCACGGCAACTACGGAAGTCCGCTCCTCGAGGCAGGAGCGAAGTTCGCCGCCCCCGTCGCCAAGGTCACCCCGTTCAATGACCACGCAGCGGCATCCATTCAATCCTACGAAACCTTCGCGGGTCCCACCCAAGGCTTCGCCGAACAGGTCTACTGCATGATCCCGCTCGCTGACTCCCAAGGGATAACCGAGACGCTCATCCACAACAAGGCAGCCAATCGCGGATTATCCATGCGGTTCGCACCGAAAGAGTTACCCTACCTGACCCTCTGGAAGAACACCGCGGCCGAGGGCGAAGGCTACGTGACCGGAATCGAGCCCGGAACGAACTTCCCAAACAATCGCCGCATCGAACGCAAACTCGGACGCGTACCCAAGCTCGCCCCAAACGCATCACACTCAGCAACCCTCGACTTCACGCTGCTCACGAATGCCTCCGAAGTGGAGGCCTCGAAGAAACGCATCACCGCTATCCAGGGAAACAATCGCCCCACCCTCGAAGCCCGTCCCGAGAAGAAGGACTAGCGCCTCCACATCCCATGGTCCCGCACATCGTCGCCTTGGGAGAGGTCCTCTGGGACCTTCTCCCAACCGGTGCAAAACCCGGAGGCGCACCCGCCAACTTCGCGCACCACGCGAGATCACTCGGCAACGAGGTCTCGCTCATCTCACGAGTGGGAAATGACCAACTCGGGACCGACCTCCTTCTTCACCTCCAGAACAATCACCTTCAAACTACTCTCGTCCCGATTGATGCATCACTACCAACGGGAACGGTCTCCGTCGAACTTCATGCGGGGGGACAACCCTCCTACACCATCCATGAGGACGTCGCATGGGACGCTCTCGTTGCGGATGCCCCTTCACTGGGAGCCGTGTCCCGCTGCGATGCGATCTGTTTCGGCACCCTCGCACAGCGACACCCCGTCTCCCGAAGAGCCATCCTCGCGATGTTGAACGCCGCCCCAAGACACGCAAAACGAGTGTTCGACGTGAACCTTCGGCAACACTTCCACAGTCCCGAAATCATCCGCACCTCCCTCGAGCATGCCTCGATCCTGAAGATGAACGACGAGGAACTGCCGATCATCGCCGCAGCAGCTGACGTGTCCGGCGATGAGGCCGCGGTGGTTCGCGCCCTGATGCAACGCTACTCCCTCGAACTGGTTGCGCTGACCAGGGGTGCCGCAGGCAGCAGCCTTTTCTCGCCCCACGAACGCTCTGACCTCCACACCCCAAGCGTCACAGTAAAAGACACCATCGGCGCCGGAGACGCCTTCACTGCCGCGCTCCTCACCGCCCAGTTGAATGGGCGCAGCCTCCGTGACTCACATCAACTGGCCACCCACCTCGCCGCTTGGGTCTGCACCC
>JACCED010258039.1_pt1 | contig 11300 bp, 12 predicted proteins | sample 7455021 | NCBI WGS metagenome assembly JACCED01 (sample SAMN15323456, study PRJNA562643) | freshwater metagenome | isolation source: river surface water | place: USA:Blue River Watershed | collected 2017-08-19
GCCAGGGTGGCCTCGGCGTGTTCGGTGGGGCTGCGCTTGAAGCCCGATCGAGCGAAGCGCTGCAAGCGCCCCAGGGCCAGGGCGGTGAGGGCCGAGGCACGCACCTGCGCATCGACCGTGGCCGTGGTTGAGCCTTCGGCATCACCCGCCTCGCGCAGGCACTGCTTGAGCTGGGATTCCACGCGGTCGAACAGTTGCACCATGCGAGCCGACAGGCGTTCATGCTCCAGGATGAGCGCATCGCCCACCATCACACGGCTCATGCCAGGGTTGCGCTCGGCAAACTGCAGGAGCACCAGCACGATGCGACGCGCGTGGTCACGGCCATCCCCCGCGCCCTGGGTGATTTGGTTGAACAAGGTGAACAGACTGGACTCGATGAACTCGATCAGCCCTTCGAACATCTGGGCCTTGCTCGCGAAGTGGCGGTACAGGGCCGCCTCGCTCACCTCCAGCCGAGCGGCCAAAGCGGCGGTGGTGATGCGGTCAGCGTCTGGCTGCTCCAGCATGGAGGCCAGGGTCTGCAGGATCTGGATGCGACGCTCACCCGGACGCGGACGCTTGCGCCCGGTTCCAGGCACGGCTTCGCCAGCAGCGGCATCGTCCGATGGGGCGACGGTGGGAAAGGGGCTGGCGGGCTGGGGCATCATGGCGGCGAGGGTCGGTGGTCGGCGGCGTGCACCTGAGCGATCCATTCTGTCACAGGGCCGCCAAGCTTCGAACCCTGCGGTGCACGTAGGTGGGCCGGCGGTGAAGATCGCGCGACACGGCTGCTGGTGCGCCAGGACGCGCCTTCATCCAACGTTGCATCCACACCGTGCGCCAGCCCTCTGCACGGGCGGCCTTCTGGTGCTCCAGGGTGTCTTCGACCAACACGCAGCGCCGGGGGGCCACCCTCATCAGCACGGGCAAGTGGCGGAACAGCCGTCGGTCAGGCTTGGGTCGCAGATGGCCGAACAGTGTCATGTGCTCGATTGGGATCACCGCGTCGAAGCAGTCCTCAATCCGCAAGGCACGCAGAACGCGTTGCGCGTAATGGGCGGGTGCATTGGTCAGCAGGACCTTCACCCCCGGCAGGCGCCGCAGTCGGTACAGGTCGTGCGCATGACCGCGCACGCGCTGCTCCAGGTCGGGGAATCGATGGGTTTCATGCAGGAAGTGCGCCGCCTTCACCCGGTGATGGCGCATGAGGCCCAGAAGGGTCGAGCCATAGCGCTGCCAATAGTGCACCCGCAGCGCATCGGCTTCCTGCTGCGGCATCCCCAGGTGCTCGCGGATGTAATCGGTCATGGCCGCGTTCATGCGCGGAAAGACCGCGGATCCTGCATCGTGCAGGGTGTTGTCGAGGTCGAAGAACCAAACAGTGCGGGTGCCGACGGCAGGCCATCCCATGGTGGCAACTCCGTGCGAACCCGCTGCGGGCTCAGTGGGACCGGATCATGGTGCCGAAGGCCTGATCGGTCAGGATCTCCAGCAGCAGCACGTGCGGCACGCGCCCATCCACGATGTGCACTGCGTTGACGCCGCACTTGGCCGCATCGATGGCACCGGCAATCTTGGGCAGCATGCCGCCGCTGATGGTGCCGTCCTCCACGAGTTCGTCGATCCGCCGCGCGGTGAGTTCCGTGATCAACTCACCGTCCTTGTTCAGCACGCCTCGGATGTTGGTGAGCATCAGCAGCTTCTCGGCCTTGAGCACCTCGGCCAGCTTGCTGGCCACGAGGTCGGCGTTGATGTTGTAGCTCTCGTTGTGGGCCCCGAAGCCGATGGGGCTGACCACGGGAATGAAGGCGTCGTCCTGCAGGGCCTTGACCACGCTGGGGTCGATGGAGTCGATTTCACCGACTTGGCCGATGTCGTGTTCCTTGCTGGGGTCGTCCTTGTCGCGCAGACGCATCTTGCGCGCGCGCACCAACCCCCCGTCGCGCCCGGTCAGGCCCACGGCCTTGCCGCCGGCGGCATTGATCAGGCCCACGATGTCCTGCTGCACCTCGCCGCCCAGCACCCACTCCACGACTTCCATGGTTTCCTCGTCGGTCACCCGCATGCCCTGGATGAAGGTGCCCTTCTTGCCCAGGCGGTTGAGAGCCTCGTCGATCTGCGGGCCACCGCCGTGCACCACGATGGGGTTGATGCCCACCAGCTTGAGCAGCACCACGTCCTCGGCGAAAGCCTTCTGCAGCGCGGGGTCGGTCATGGCGTTGCCACCGTACTTGATGACCATCGTCTTGCCGTGAAACCGGCGGATGTAGGGCAGCGCCTGGGCCAGGATTTCAGCCTTGTCGCGGGGATCGATCGAGGGGGTCGAGGTACTCATGGGATGGGGCGCAGCAGATGAAGCTGCAGGGATTCTAGGGAGACAGGGCTTCAGAAGGTGCTTCAGCAGGTACTTCAGAAGGTGCGTGGCTGCCGTGCAGCGTCGGTACCTCACCCAAGGCCTCGGCCAGGTCGGCGCGCAGCACCGCTGCCAGCGAGCGGCGATCGGCATGGGCGCTGCCACGCGACGGCAGTGCCGTCACGGTGACGACCAGGTCTTGCCCGCAAGCCACTCGCCACAGGCTCTGGGCCAGGGTGGTTTCGCCCAGAAACTCCACCGCGCGGCTGATGGCGTGGTCGCGGTCGCGGTAGCGAAGGGCCACCGGTTGAACCGGCGCGTGCACCGCGATGGCCGCCTGCAGCAGGTTGGCATGAAAGGGCAACAGCGCACGTCCGTCACCGGTGGTTCCCTCGGGAAACACGGCCACGCACTGGCCGTCCTTCAAGGCCTGCGCGATCTCGTGCATGGCCCGCATCGCATCGCGCCGTTGTTCGCGCCGGATGTATAGCGTGCCAGCGCAATCGACCAAGCGATTGACCAGTGGCCAGTCCTGCACATCGGCCTTGGACACAAAACGCGCACGCGGGCACACCGCATGGATGGCCATGATGTCCAGCCAGGAAATGTGGTTGGCCACGATCAGCGTTCCGCCCGGCCGAAACACACCCTGGACTTCCAGCCCCATGCCCAGGCAGCGCAGCATGCCCTGCGACCACCACTGGATGCGCGCCTGGCGGCCGGCGGCATCCAGGCTGGGAAAGCGCAGCAGCACCACCAAGATGCCATGCACACCGTGCAGCACGGCCCGCAGCAGGCGCCAGGATCCCTTGAACATGAGTCGCAAGCGCCCGTGTGCGGCTCAGGCTCAGGCCGCGGCGAGCGGCGCGCCCGCCTCAAAGGCCACCGAACCGGCCACCAAGGTCAGGCGCACCTGACCGGGCAACGCGAACCCCGTACTGCTGGGCGCAAAGGGCGTGTGCTTGCCTTGGCTTCGCAGCGCCTCGGGCCTGGCCTGCCACTGCACCGAGGGATCGAAGCAGCACAGGTCGGCCACACCGCCCTCCACAAGACGACCCGCGCTGGCCGCCAGGGAACCGAGCGCCTGGCCCAGCACCGACACCGGCCGCGCGGTGATGGGCGCCAAAGTCTGACCCAGGGGCAGGTCCAGCGCCTGTCCCCACTTCAGTGCCAGGCTGAGCAGCAGCTCCAGGCCGGTGGCACCTGGTGCGGCCTCGGCGAAGGGAAGGGTCTTCTCGTCACTGCTCAGGGGCAGGTGGTCACTCACGAGGGCGTCGATGGTGCCGTCGGCCAAGCCCAGGCGCAGGGCCTGCCGGTCACGGTCCTGGCGAAGCGGGGGCACCACGCGCAAGGCGGAGTCGAAGTAGCCGATGTCCACATCGGTGAGGTGCAGGTTGTTGATGCTGACATCGCAGCTCACGGGCAGGCCCTCGGCCTTGGCCTGGCGCACCAGCTGAACGCCGGCCGCACTGCTCAGGCGGCACAGGTGCACACGCGCACCCGTGCTGCGCATGAGTTCGATGATCGTGTGCAGGGCCACGGTTTCTGCACTGACCGGCACGCCGGAAAGGCCCATGCGCGTGGCCACGGCCCCGCTGGCGGCCACACCCTTGCCCAGCCAAGCGTCCTGCGGGCGCAGCCACACCGTGTAGCCGTAGGTGGCCGCGTACAGCATGGCGCGCTGCAGGACCTGGGTGTCGGTGATGGCCACCTCGGCCTGCGAAAACCCGATGCAGCCCGCCTCGGTAAGCTCGGCCATTTCCGTGAGCACCTCCCCGCGCAGGCCCTGCGTCAGGGCGCCCAAGGGGAACAGGCGGCAGCGCGAGAGTTGGCGAGCACGAAACTTCAGCATCTCCACCAGGCCGGGCTCGTCCAGCGCGGGATCGGTGTCGGGTGGGCACACCAAGCTGGTGACGCCGCCGGCGGCGGCGGCGGCCAGTTCGCTTTCCAGCATGCCCTCGTGTTCATGGCCGGGTTCGCGCAGCCTGGCGGCCAGGTCCACCAAGCCCGGCATCACCACCCAGCCGCTGGCATCCACGCAGCGGTCCGGTGTGAAGCCGCTGGGGACCTTGCCGATGGCGGCGATGCGGTCGCCCACGATGGCGATGTCGGCCGTTTCGTCGCGGCCGCTGGCCGGGTCCACGACGCGGCCGTTGGAGATGAGGATCTTCATGGTGCTCATGCCTCGTTGCCCGCGATGATGCTCATCACCGCCATGCGCACGGCAATGCCAAAGGTCACCTGCGGCAGGATCACGCTGTGCGCGCCGTCGGCCACGGAGGACTCGATCTCGACTCCGCGGTTGATGGGACCGGGGTGCATCACGATGACATCGGGCTTGGCCAAGGCCAGCTTCTCGGGGGTCAGTCCGAAGCTCTTGAAGAATTCGGCCGAGCTGGGCAGCATGGCGCCGCTCATGCGCTCGTTCTGCAGCCGCAGCATGATGATCACATCGGCGTCGCGTATGCCCTCGGCCATGTCGTGACAGACCCGAACACCCATTGAGGCCAGGTCAGACGTCACCAGGGTCTTGGGCCCCACGGCGCGAATCTCAGGCACCCCCAGGGTGGTCAGCGCGTGGATATCGGAGCGCGCCACGCGCGAGTGCACGATGTCCCCCACGATGGCCACCGTGAGGTTGCTGAAGTCCTTCTTGTAGTGCCGGATGGTGTACATGTCCAGCAGTCCCTGCGTCGGGTGGGCATGACGCCCGTCGCCGGCATTGACCACATGAACATGCGGCGCGCAGTGCTGGGCGATCAGATAGGGCGCACCCGACTCGCTGTGGCGCACCACGAACATGTCGGCGTGCATGGCGCTGAGGTTGGCAATGGTGTCCAGCAGACTTTCGCCCTTGGCCGCGCTGCTGCGGGCGATGTCCAGATTGATCACATCGGCGCTCAGTCGCTTGGCCGCAATCTCAAAGGTGGTGCGCGTACGGGTGCTGTTCTCGAAGAAGAGGTTGAAGACGCTCTTGCCGCGCAACAGCGGCACCTTCTTCACCTCGCGTTCGTTGACCGACAGAAACGTGCCGGCCGTGTCGAGGATGTGGTGCAGCACGGCTCGCGGCAGGCCTTCAATGGACAGCAGGTGGATGAGTTCACCGTGTCGGTTGAGCTGGGGATTTCGCATGGTTCAGACGGTCTCCACCGCGAAGGTCAGGCGGCCCTGCGCGTCATGTGCCAGCGACAGGCGCTGCGAATCCGGCAGCGTCAGGCGAGCCGCGGCGCACTGGGCCTCGATGGGCAGTTCGCGGCCACCTCGGTCCACCAACACCGCCAGGCTCACCCGCGCGGGTCGCCCGAAGTCGAAGAGTTCATTGAGTGCCGCGCGGATGGTGCGGCCGGTGTAGAGCACATCGTCGACCAGGATGATGTGCCGTCCGTCGACCTCAAAGGGCAGACGGGTGGCACCGGCCGTGGTGCTCAGGCCGCGCTCGGCGTAGTCGTCGCGGTGCAGGGTGATGCTCAGGGTGCCGGAAGGGCCTTGCAGGCCCAGGTCCTTCTGCAGACGATCAGCCAACCAGGCCCCGCCCGACCAGATTCCCACCAGCCCCACGGGAGGGCCAACTTGTGCCTGCACCAGGGGCGCCACCTGGCGGCACAGCTGTTGGTAGAGCGCTTCGGCGTCCAGGGCGAGTTGCGTCATGCTTGCTGATCCAGAAACTGCTGAAGTATGACCGCAGCGGCGGCCGCATCCAGGTCTTGCGCATCGACGGACTGTGCCTCCACCGTGCTGTAGCGCTCGTCCACCTCATGCACAGGCAAGCCGCTTCGCCCCTGAAGCTGGCGGGCAAATCGCCGCGCCCTTTGGGTGTTCTCATGCGCTGCGCCATCGGGGTGGAACGGCACGCCGACCACGAGCGCATCGGGCTGCCACTCGTCGATGAGCTTGGTGATGGCCGCAAACCGCGCATCACCCATGGCGTGCAGCGTCTTGAGCGCTTGCGCCTGCCGCAGCACGGTGTTGCCCGTGGCCACGCCTACCCTCTTGAGCCCGTAGTCAAACGCCAGAAACGAACGCGCCGTGCGCAGGGGCAGCGGGTCAGCCGCCCCGTTCATGCGTGTCCGGCCTCCTGGCTGAGCATGCGCGGGTCGATGCCCAGCAGGGACAGGGCCTTCTGGTAGCGCTGGTCGATAGGGGTGTCGAAGATCACCGAAGGCTCGGCCTGAACGGTCAGCCAGCCGTTGCGGCCGATTTCGTCCTCGAGTTGCCCCGCGGCCCAACCGCTGTAGCCCAGCGTGACCAACACACGCCGGGGCCCTGCGCCACTGGACAGTGCCTCCAGCACATCGCGGCTGGTGGTCATTTCCACAGCGGCACCCGGTATGGCCAAGGTGGAGTGGTAAGGGCTTTCCTCGGTGCCCACGCGCTCGTGCAGCACAAATCCGCGCTCGGTTTGCACCGGGCCGCCGAAGTACACCGGCGCGTCGTGCAGATCGTTGCGCCCCAGGTGCAGGTCCACTTTTTCAAACAGGCTGGGCAGCGTGATGTCGATGGGCTTGTTGATCACCAGGCCCAGTGCGCCGCGGTCGTTGTGTTCGCACAGGTACACGACCGAACCGACGAAGCGCTCGTCGGTCATGCCCGGCATGGCAATCAGAAACTGGTTTGTGAGGTTGATCGACTCGCCCGGCATGCCCGAATTCTATGCTGCCCGATACTGCGGCGGATGAACGCGAAACCCCTTTCCGGCGCCCTGGTTTGGCTGCGCCGAGACCTGCGCTGCGACGACCATGCCGCGCTGGCCCACGCGCTGAGTCGGGCCCAGCGGGTGTGGTGCGCCTTCGTGTTCGACACCGATATCCTGAACGCCTTGCCTCGGCGTGACCGACGCGTGGCCTTCATCCACGCCGCGCTGGCCGAGGTTGACGCGACCCTGCGAAGTTGGGCACGGGAGGCCGGCGTGGACAAGGCCGAGCGGGTGGGGCTGATCGTGCGGCACGGCCGCGCGGTGCAGGAGATCCCCGAACTGGCCGCCGCGCTGGGAGTGGACCTGGTGGTGGCCAGCCACGATGACGAACCGCAGGCCCTGGCGCGTGACGGTCAGGTGCTGCAGGCACTGGCGCGCCAGCGCATCGACTGGGCCAGCGTGAAGGACCACGTGGTGTTCGAGCGGCGCGAGGTCATGACGCAGTCCGGGGGCTCCTACGGCGTGTTCACGCCCTACAAGAACGCCTGGCTCAAACAGCTGGCAGCCAACCCCGGCGCCTTGCAGGCCTTCGAAACCCGCGCCCTGGCGGCGGCCTTGGCACCGGTACCGGCAGCCCTTGGGCCGGGGCTGCCTTCGATGCAGGACATCGGCTTTGAGGCAATGTCGGCCCAGGACATCCGGGTGCCCACAGGCGCCAGCGGCGCGCACGCGCTGCTCGAAGATTTCCTGCCGCGCATCGACCACTACCGACAAGCGCGCGACTACCCGGCCGTCAAGGGTCCGAGTTACTTGTCGGCGCATCTGCGCTTCGGTACCGTGTCGGTGCGCGAGTTGGCCCGCCAAGCCTGGACGCGCTCGCAAGCCGGCTCAGAGGGCGCCGCGTCTTGGGTGGCCGAGCTCGTGTGGCGCGACTTCTATCACCAGATCCTGCACCACCACCCGCGCGTGGTGTCCCACGCATTCAAGCCCGAGTACGACAGGATCCAGTGGGCGCAAGGTCCTGCGGCCGAGGCCCACTTCCAAGCCTGGTGCGAAGGCCGCACGGGCTACCCCCTCGTGGATGCGGCCATGCACCAGATCAACGAGACCGGCTGGATGCACAACCGCCTGCGCATGGTGGTGTCGAGCTTTCTGATCAAGGACCTGGGGATCGACTGGCGCAGGGGCGAGGCCTACTTCGCCGAGAAGCTCATCGACTTCGACCTGGCCGCCAACAATGGTGGTTGGCAGTGGGCAGCTTCCAGCGGCTGCGATGCGCAGCCCTATTTCCGCATCTTCAACCCCGTGAGCCAGAGCGAAAAGTTCGACCCACAGGGGAAGTTCATCCGGCGCTACCTGCCGGTTTTGGCGGGCCTGCCGGATTCGGCCCTGCATGCCCCTTGGGAGGCCAAGCCGGTCGATCTGGCCGCAGCGGGTTTGGCGCTCGGGCGCGACTACCCGCTGCCCATCGTGCAGCACGACGTGGCGCGGCAAACAACGCTGGCGCGTTACGCGGTGGTCAAGAGCAAACCCTGACCGGATTCGAACGTCCAAGCAACTGCAGGTGCGACTGACCGAGGTTCAGATCTGAACCATCTCGAAGTCTTCCTTGCGCGCGCCGCACTCCGGACATGTCCAGTTCATCGGCACATCGGCCCATGCGGTGCCGGGCGCAATGCCATGATCGGGGTCGCCGGCGGCCTCGTCGTAAATCCAGCCACAAATGAGGCACATCCAGGTTTTGGGGTCTGACATGGTCTTGGGCCGGCGGCTTCCGTCACTACAATGATCCACGAATTCTAGTCATGCCCCGGTGCGGTCCGGTCGGGTGTCCCAGCGGGACCGGGGCGCGACACCAAGCACATGAGTGACCAAATTCCACCGCCAGGCCTGGGCGATGCGGCGGCGCATGAAGCCGAATCGGCACCGGCCAATGTCCTGAGCTTCAATGCCAGCGAGGCCACGGGCGCAGGCGGCGTGGGCGGGGATATCGCTACCTTTGCCGCCATGGGTGCACACGGACTCCCCGTGGTGGCCACCCTGGTGATGCGAGACACCGCCGAGGTGTTCGACCAACACGTGATCGACGCCGATGCCGTGGCCGAGCAGGCCCGCACGGTGCTCGAAGACATCTCCATCTCGGCATGGAAGGTGGGCTTTCTCGGTTCTGCCGAAAACGTCAGTGCCGTGGCTGAGATCCTCTCGGATTACCCCGATGTGCCCCTGGTGGCCTACATGCCGGCCGTGGGCTGGATGGACGAAGACGAGCAGACGGCCTACGTGGATGCCTACCGCGAACTGATCCTGCCCTCGGCCGAGGTGCTGGTGGGCAACCAGAAGACCCTCACCGATTTCCTCTTGCCGGACTGGGATGGCGAGAGGCCGCCCTCGACGCGGGAGCTGGCCGTGGCGGCGGCCGAACACGGTGCTCGGCATGTGTTGGTCACGGGCATCGTGCTGCCCGCGCGGGCGGCGGAGGGTTTCGTCGACAACGTGCTGGCCAGTTCAAGCGGCGCCATCTGCGGCGAGAAGTTCGAGCGCTTCGAAACCTCCTTCATCGGCGCCGGCGACACCCTGGCGGCGGCCGTGGCGGCCCTGCTGGCTTCTGGAGCCGAGCTGCCCAGTGCCGTGTCCGAAGCCCTGTCCTTCCTGGACCAGAGCCTGGATGCGGGATTTCGACCGGGCATGGGGCATGTTGTGCCCGATCGCTTCTTCTGGGCAGTGCCTCCGGAGGATGAAGAAGGCGATGGCGACGAGCCCTTCGGCGGACCCGGTGGGCTGGAGGACAGCGGCACCGCGCGCGGCCCCAAGCGCATGCATTGAAACGGCCGGCCACGGCCTCGGATGAAACAAGACCACAAGGACTGTGACACTGCAGTCGGGAGAGGGAACAGCATGAACGAAAAGACCAATGCCGGACTGTTCGAGCGCGCGCAGCGGGTGATCCCTGGCGGCGTGAATTCGCCGGTCCGCGCCTTTCGCGCCGTGGGCGGCACGCCGCGGTTCATGGCTCGCGCCCAGGGGGCGTATCTGTGGGACGCCGAGGGACAGCGCTATGTGGACTACATCGGTTCATGGGGCCCGATGATCCTGGGGCACGGTCACCCCGCCGTGCTGCAGGCCGTGACACACGCAGCCGCCGACGGCCTGAGCTTTGGCGCACCCACCGAACGCGAAATCGAATTGGCCGAAGCCATCATCGCCCTGGTGCCCAGCCTGGAGCAGGTGCGCCTGGTGAGCTCGGGCACTGAAGCCGCCATGAGCGCCATCCGCCTGGCGCGAGGCGCCACCGGGCGCAACCGGCTGATCAAGTTCGAAGGCTGCTACCACGGACACGCCGACGCCCTGCTCGTCAAGGCCGGCTCGGGACTGGCCACTTTCGGCAATCCCACCAGTGCCGGTGTGCCACCGGAGGTGGTGCAGCACACGGTGGTGCTGCCCTACAACGATGTAGAAGCACTCGAAGCCGCCTTCGCCGAGCATGGCCATGACCTGGCTTGCGTGATGGTCGAGCCGATCGCCGGCAACATGAACTTCGTGCGTGCCTCAGTGCCCTTCATGACGCGCATGCGCGAGCTGTGCACCGAGCACGGCGCGCTCTTGGTGTTCGATGAGGTCATGAGCGGTTTTCGAGTGGCCCTGGGCGGCGCACAAAGCGTCTATTCGCGTTTGATCCCAGGCTTCCAGCCCGATATGAGCGTGTTCGGCAAGGTGATCGGCGGCGGTATGCCGCTGGCCGCTTTTGGCGGCTCACGCGCGGTGATGTCGCAGTTGGCCCCGCTGGGCCCGGTCTACCAGGCCGGCACCCTGTCGGGCAATCCAGTGGCCACGGCCTGTGGTCTGGCGACCCTGCGTGAGATCGCCAAGCCCGGATTCTTCGACGCGTTGGCCGGGCGCACGCGCGCGCTTGTGGACGGCCTGGTGGCCGCCGCGCGCGAAGCCGACATCCCGATGTGCGGCGACTGCGAAGGCGGCATGTTCGGCTTCTTCTTCCACGACAGCCTTCCGCAGGACTACCCCACCGTGATGTCCACCGACAAGGAGCGCTTCAACCGCTTCTTCCACGGCATGCTGGATCGCGGCGTGTACTTGGCGCCGGCCCTTTATGAGGCGGGCTTCGTCAGTGCGGCGCACAGCGCCGAGGACATCGCCCACACCGTGGAGGCTGCGCGCCAGTCGCTGCGGGCGCTGCGCGGCTGAGCGCCGTCGCGGCGCTTTCCCCGAGAACATGACCCGTCGGGCCGCGGCCACATCGGCGGCGAGCCCGCCTTGACCACCATGCACATCCACATCCTGGGCATCTGCGGCACCTTCATGGGTGGCCTGGCCGCA
>JACCED010222735.1_pt1 | contig 11298 bp, 11 predicted proteins | sample 7455021 | NCBI WGS metagenome assembly JACCED01 (sample SAMN15323456, study PRJNA562643) | freshwater metagenome | isolation source: river surface water | place: USA:Blue River Watershed | collected 2017-08-19
CAGGAGATGATGCAGAAGAACATTTCGGTGCGCACCCTGCGCGGCTCGCAGCTGAACATGGTGTGCATGGCGCTGGCCATGTCGGTGGTGGTCTTGGCCTTCCTGTTCTTGGGGGGCTTGCTGATGTTGTTTGCGCAGCAGGCCGGTATGCCCGAGCGCGGCGACCGCCTGTTCCCCGCAGTGGTGATGGGCCACCTGCCGGCGGTGATCCAACTGATCTTCATCTTGGCGCTGATTTCTGCGCTGTTCCCGAGTGCGGATGGCGCGCTCACGGCCCTGACGTCTTCCACCTGCAACGACCTCCTGGCCTTTGGGCGGCGCCGCGACTGGACGTCTGAGCAGCAGGAGTCCATTCGCAAGCGGGTGCACCTGGCCTACGCAGCGGTGTTCATGCTGCTGGTCATGGGGTTTCGCTGGCTGGACGATCCCAGCATGATTGGCCTCATCCTGAAAGTGGCCAGCTACACCTATGGGCCGCTGCTGGGTCTGTTCGCCTTCGGCTGGTGGACACGCCGCCCAGTACGCGATGCCTGGGTGCCGATGGTGACGGTGCTGGCGCCGGTGGCCTGTGGCGTGTTGGATGCGTTGCAGCCGTTGATCTTCGAGACCTGGCGCATCGGCTTGGAGTTGCTGCTGCTCAACGGCGCCCTGGTGTTCCTGGGGCTGTGGTGTATCTCGCGGCCGCCCGATCAGGTGGTCAGCGTCACCTTGGACAAATAGCTGGGGCGGTCGGGGTCGCAGCCGCGTGCGCGTGCCAGGGCTTCAACCATCAGATAGAAGGACTGGATCAGGCAAACGGGGTCCAGATCGGGGTGTGCAGCGGTGGTGCAGGGCAGGTTGCCCGGGGCACCGGGGCCTGTGACGGCCAACAGCACCCGCGCACCACGGGCGAGCATTTCTTGAGCCAGTTGGCGCATCTCCTCTTGTGCTGGACCGCGCGGCGCCAGGATCAACAAGGGATAGCCTTGGTCGATCAAGGCCATGGGCCCGTGGCGCAGTTCGGCACTGCTGAAGGTTTCGGCCTGGATGCCGCAGGTCTCCTTGAACTTCAGTGCGGCCTCCAAGGCCACGGCCATACCGGCCCCTCGACTCACCACCATCAGACGCTGCGCCTCACCCAGTGTTTCCACCGCTGGGCCCCAGTCGTGCCCACAGGCCTGCTCCAAAGCCTCGGGCAGGGCTTGAAGGCCCGCCTGCAAGCGCTCATCGCCTTGCCAAGAAGCCAAGAGATGGGCGCAGGCGGCCAGTTGGGCAATGAAGCTCTTGGTGGCCGCCACGCTCTTCTCGGCACCGGCGTGCAGGGGCAGCACGGTGTGCGCGGCCAAGGCCAAGGGCGACTGCGTGTCGTTGACCAGGGCCACCCCGCGTGTGTCGGGCCCGCTGAAGTAAGACAGGGCCTGTACCAAGTCCGGGCTGCGGCCACTTTGCGAAAACGCCAGCGCCAAGGTGCCGGCGCGCTGCAGGGGCGCGGCGTACAGGCTCAACAGCGAAGGCGGCAAGGACGTGACAAAACGCCCCAGCCGCAGCATGCACAGGTAGCCGAAATAGGACGCTGCATGGTCGCTGCTGCCGCGGGCGATGGTGACGATGTGCTCTGGCGTGCGCCGCCGCCACGGCTCCACCAGATCGGCCAGCACGCTGGCGTTCTGAGCCAACTGATCGGCCACAACGCTGGGTGATTGCAGCGCTTCGGACCGCATGTGCGATGGTGCGAACGGCTGGGGCATGGCCAAGGGGCCCCGGTGGGGGCCAGGGGCCTGGGGTGTCAAGCTGACGGTGGTGCGATGATAAGCAATGGGCGTCAAGGCGTGCTCGAACCGCGGTAGGGCTTTGCTGGGCCAGGCGTGGCCCATGGCGTGGTGGCGTTCAGGCTTGGGAGTGTGGGCCCTGTTGTTGTGTGCGCTGGGCTGCGTGCACCTGCAACCCAGCCGCGCACAAGTGCGTGGCACCTGGCTCACCACCACCGCCAACGACGCCCTGGCCACCCCGGAGCACACGGCGCGCACCATGCAGCGCTTGCGTGAAATCGGTTTGAACACGGTCTACATTGAGGCGTGGAAGAACGGCTACACGCAGTTCCCCTCTGAAGTCCTGCGTCGGGCCATTGGTGTGTCCCAACGCCCGGCAGGCCCGCAGCAAGCCCGGGCTGGATCCGTTCAAGTGGGCCCACACGCTGAGCGCGACCTGTTGCACGAAGCGGTCACGGAAGCGCACCGCAATGGCCTGTTGGCCATCGCTTGGTTTGAATACGGCTTCATGGCTGCGCATCAGGCCACCCTCAACCATCTGCGCCAGGCCAAGCCCGATTGGTTGAGCCGCAACCTGCAGGGGCATGAGGTGGCACCCAACGGGTTCGTGTGGCTCAACCCCTTGCATCCACAGGCCCGTGAGCTGCTGCTGGACTTGGTGCTCGAAGCGGTGGACCGCTATGACCTGGATGGCGTTCAACTCGATGACCGCATCGTATGGCCCCATGTGACCATGGGCTACGACGCCTACACGCGTGGCGTGTATGCCGCTGAGCACCAAGGGGCACAGCCGCCGGTGGACCACCTTGACCCGGCCTGGATGCGATGGCGAGCCTCGAAGGTGGACGAGTATGCGCGCTGGTTTGTGCAAGAGGTGCGCGCCCGCAGGCCAGGGCTGGTGGTGTCCTTGAGCCCAGCGGTCTACCCCTGGAGCTGGGACCACCATCTGTTGGATTGGCCCCGATGGACGGCGTGGGCGGAAGCCGACCGATTGAGTGGCCTGCCGGTTCGCAGCGAGCAAGCGCGGCGCGTGGTGCCGCATTGGGATGAGGTCATCCCGCAGGCCTATCGCCTGAACTATGCGGCCTTTGAAAAGACCTGGCTTGAGCAGACGGCCGCCGTGCAGGCCCGCGGGGCCTACCGTCCTGCTCAGCTGGTGGCGGGAATACGCATCGTGGGGGATGGCCCTGACTCCTCGTGGGACCAGCTCCAGCGATCGATGGAATTGGTGGAACGCCTCGGCCAAGGAGGGCACGTGCTGTGGTTCAGCCGCGGCGTGCTGGACCTGTACGCCCAGGAGCTACAGGGCTGGTATCGGCAGCGTGGGCCGGCCCATTCGCCACGGTTTGCGGTGGGCTGGCGCCCGGGGGCATGGCCCTTGATGCGCAACGCTTCAGCCGGCTCGGCACCGCTGGGTGCGGCGACCGATGCGCTGTGGTCCACGGAGCACTTGCCCGCTGGGCGGTATCGGGTGGTGGGGCGCCGGCCCACCGCGCCGGGTTGGCAGGACATTCAAAGCGTCGACCAGCCCCAAACCGGGCCGGCCGCCTTGGCGCTTTCGGGGGGCTGGGACCAGGTGGAACTGCTGGTCGATCGACGTGATGCGATGGGTGCCAGCCTGCGGCCTGGCGCGCCGGTAAGTCGGGCTCGCTAGATAGGTGTTCCGATCGGGTAGGGCAGGGCGCCGTCGTCACGGTGGCTTCATATTCCATCGGCACGATTTGTCACAGTGCCTGTAACCAACCGGAGCCTTTATGAGCCAAGCATCTGCACCGAACGAGTATGACGACAACGAGATCGTCAATTCCTCCAACAACCTTCATTTTGAGGACATCCTCAACGCCCGCCTCTCACGTCGACAGACCGTGTTTGGCGGCATCAGCGCCGCCACCGCTGCTGCCTTCGGAACCCTGAGCCTGACGGCCTGCGGCGGTGGCCAGGACAGTGGTCCTGAGTCCAAGCCATTGGCGCTGGGCTTCAGCGCCGTGGCCAAGAACCGCCTGGATGTGGTGACCGTTCCAGATGGATACCAGGTCAGCATCCTGCATGCCTTGGGCGATCCGCTGCACTTTGGCGACGAGAGCTGGAAAAATGACGGCAGCGAATCTGCTGACTCGTATCAGCGCCGTATTGGTGATGGCCATGATGGCATGTGGTATTTCGGCCTGGGTGAAGATGGCAAGTTTGCCGGCGACCGCTCAGACCGGGGTGTTTTGTGTGTCAACCACGAGTACGTGGTGCAGCCCTTCGGACTTCATCCCAATGGCCTGACCCCCGGAACCCAGCGCTTGGGTTCCGAGGTCGAGAAAGAGATCTACGCTCACGGCGTCTCGATTTGCGAGGTTAAGCGCAGTGGCACCAGCCCCGATATGGCCATGGTTCGGGGCTCGCGCCTGAACCGGCGCATCACCTCCGCCACACCGATGGCCTTCAGTGGCCCCGTGCGCGGCAGTGACTTGGTGAAGACCAAGTACTCGCCCAACGGCACCATGACCCGTGGCACCAACAACAACTGCGGCAACGGCTACACCCCCTGGGGAACCTACCTCACCTGCGAAGAAAACTACCTCAATGTGATTGCGCGCTCGGCAGGTGACGATGCTCAGCGCAGTGCCGCTGAAGTTCGTGCCTTGGGCCGCTATGGACTCCCGCAAGGCCGTGTGAGCCCCTATCGCTGGGATTCGGCGGGCACGGACGACCTTTACGCGCGCTGGAACTCGGCTGTGACCGCCGCTACTGCAGCAGAGGACTACCGAAACGTCATCAACACCTTCGGTTGGAACGTCGAGATTGACCCCTTCGACCCCACTTCCGTGCCGGTCAAGCGCAGTGCCTTGGGCCGCTTCAACCACGAAGGGGCCTGGCCTGCTCCGGCCGTGGCCGGTCAGCCGATCATCATGTACTCTGGAGACGATGCCCGTAACGAATACGTCTATAAGTTCGTTTCCAAGGCTCTGTGGGATCCCAAGGACATCGGTGGCGGTTTGGCTGCTGGCGCCAAGTACTTGGACGAGGGCACGCTGTATGTGGCCAAGTTCAACGCCGACGGTACGGGTGTGTGGCTTGAACTCACCCACGGCAAGAATGGCCTGGACACCAACAACAGCCTCTACCCCTTCTCAAGCCAGGCCGACGTGGTGACGTTTGCCCGCTTGGCCGCCGATTCGCTGGGCGCCACCAAGATGGACCGGCCGGAGTGGGGTGGGGTGAACCCGCTGAACAACGAGGCCTACATGACGATGACCAACAACAGCAACCGTGTGGCCTTGAGTGCAACTCCCACGGGCAACCAACTCAAGCCCGATGCTGCCAACCCACGCTACTACGAAGACACCTTCACATCGGACTCTGGTTCCTCTCGAACCAACCGCGGAAATGTCAACGGTCACATCGTCCGGTGGAAAGAGGGGACTTCCGCCACCGCCTTTACCTGGGACATCTACCTGTTTGGTGCAGAGGCTGCTGCGGCTGCCGATGTGAACTTGTCAGGCCTGACGGCTGTAAACGACTTCTCCAGCCCTGATGGCCTGGCTTTTGATCCACGAGGGCTGTTGTGGATACAGACGGATGATGGTGCGTTTACCGATGTCACCAATTGCATGATGTTGGCAGCCGTTCCTGGAAAGGTGGGCGACGGCACCACTGTGACGGCAGCAGGCGGTACCCAGACGCGACGGGGGGCATTGGCCACCGCCGATAACCTGCGCCGCTTCCTGGTCGGCCCCAAGGATTGCGAGGTCACAGGGATTGCCTTCACGCCTGACTACCAAACGATGTTCGTCAACGTGCAGCACCCGGGCGAGGACGGCACCCTGGCCAATCCCACCAGCGCCTGGCCGGCAAGCCAGGCGGGGGCCGCCGCCGGGCGCCGCCCACGGTCGGCTACGGTGGTGGTGACCCGCCGGGGCGGTGGCCCTGTGGGCACGGTGTAAGCCCACAGCGGTCCATGAGCACAGGTAGGCGGCAATGCCTATCGGGCTTGTGGTTCAGCGTCACAAGGCCCGCCACTGGCGGGCCTTTTTTCGTGGTCTGGGCGCCTTGCCTCAGAACGGGCGCGGGAAGATCCAGCGCAGGCCCATTGAGGTGAAGCGCGCACTGGGCCCAGCAGCACGATGCTGCTGCCCAGTGGTGGCGTCCAGCTGGAGCTGTCCCTCAACCACCCACCACCGCAAACCGGCCTGCACCTGCCACTGTGAAGAGGAGGGGCTGTTTCGCTCGGCAACGGCCCACAAGGACGGAGTGAGCTGTTGTTCAAGCCCCAATCCCCAGGTCCTCTCTTCGAGGATGCCGTAGGGTTTGGACGCACGCCCGATGTTCAGGTGCACAAGAGCCCTCTCATCGCGGCTCATCCAGCTGATGGGCAGGTACACGTATGGCAGTGCCTGAGCGTTTTCGTTCAAGACGCTTCCAACGGACGCAGCTACGCCGACCGAGCCGGCCTGCAAGTCCCATAGCAAGCGCTTGTACTGAGCAAGGCCACTGAAGCCAGTGGCACCAGGGTGTGCCACACGGCTTTGTTGCGCACCCAAAGACCATTCGATCCCGCGCCCCGCGCCGCAGGCAGGCAAGGCCCAGAGCTCTCGAACGCCAACTTGAACCATGGCCCACGACTCCACTTGGCATGCACCGGCTTCCACTACACGGGCATCATCGGTCAGCATGGGCCGAGCGGCGTGGGCGGCCGTTGTGCACCCCACCGCAACGAGGCTCACGATGAGATGATTCCACGATCGAAGGGTCAAGGCCGACCAGGCAAGGGCTCGCATGCGGACATGGTGATCATGGTGCGTGGCGCCAGTGTGACACCAACTGCTCGAGCACAGGACTTCGAGTCATGGGCCACAGTCGCCGTCATGAAATCGTCACGTTGGCCGATCACGATGCCGGCCAGATGCTACGGGAGGGGCAGCACAACTTGGGCCTACCGCGCGCTGGCTTTGGCCGGCGCCCCGCACCGTCGTGAGCGATCAACATATGCACCACTACGGAGCGGCTGCTGGCACCCGAGCCTGGCGCGCTGTTTCGCTTCATGCGACACCCTCCGGCTTGGGTATCGGCGTCGGACCTGGAAGAGCTGCGCCAAACCTCCGACGAAATGGCGTTGGTGCTGGATGACCTCAGTGGATTGAAGGAGCGCATCAAACTCTTGCAAGAAGAGATCGCGGCCCAGGCCAGTGAACAGTCCAATCGAAGCTTGTTTGCCCTGACCGCAACCACCGTCTTGGCGCTGCCCATCAACCTCGTGGCGGGCTTGTTCGGCATGAATGTGGGCGGTATCCCCTGGGCTGAAGACCCTCAGGGCTTCATCCTGGTGACCACTGGCATCCTCAGCGCTTCCGGTTTGGCCGCTTTCTGGTTCTTTTCGCGTCGGGATTGAACGGGCCTGTCCGGGTGGTTCGGGGGGCCTACAGATGCTCGGGTTTCAGCTGGCAAAACCCATCCAGCGTGCGGCCGCCTGCCACAGTTGATGGCCCAGTACCCCCAGTCCCCAGGTCAGGGCCAGTGTGTACAGCAAGGTCAAGCCAGACAGCGCCCACCCAAAGGCCACGGCCAGTCCATCTTCCATGCTGTGCCCCAGGCCCAGCACCACCAGGGCCACTGCCCCGAAGACATTACCCAAGGGTATGGGCAGGAAGATCACCACGCCCATTGCTGCTACGGGCCACGCCGTCCAAGTCCAGGCCCTGGTGCCGACCCAGCTGGGCGCCCTGGGCTTGAGATACCGTGCGGCTGACTCATGCAACCGCGCCAACGTCCGCAGCAGGCGACCCGCGCTGGCAGGTGACAGGCGCCAAGCCTGGACCCTTGCGGGGAGTTCCAGCGGGTGGTGGCCACGCCAAATCGAGACCGCCAGGGCCAGCAAGGCGCAGCCGGTGATGTTGCCAACCCCCGGAATCGGCAGCAGGCTGGGCGCTGCGGCCAGCACGATGAGCCAGCCGGGAAAAACAGATCCCCCTTGCCGGGTGAGCCAGCCCAGTGTCACTTCGCCGCGCAATCGGCTGGCTTGCAAGCGGAGCATATGCGCAGCGTTCATCAGGGCAGTGTGAGCCACTTGCGTGACAGGTTGATGGGGGATCCGATGCCCAAGCGTACGAACGACCGGTAGGACATGCGGAACCCGATCGGGCACAGCCGCAGCTCCCGTAACAGCCCGGTTTTAATGGTGGCCATTCGGTTTCGTCACAAAACCATCACAAACGGTCACTACGCTGCCTGAGGTGTTCAGCCAACCAACCAACCCAAAAGGAGTGAATTGATGAAGTTCCCTTACGCAGCAGCCCTGCTTGCCGCAGCCGCACTGGCATCGACCTCTGCTGTAGCCCAGGACGTCACGGGTGCTGGCGCCACCTTCCCCGCGCCGCTGTACGCCAAGTGGGCTGATGCCTACAACAAAGCCACTGGTGTTCGCATCAATTACCAATCGGTGGGCTCAGGTGCCGGTATTCGCCAGATTAAGGGAAAGACAGTTGACTTCGGGGCAAGCGACATGCCTTTGAAGGACGAGGAACTCGAGAAGGATGGGTTGCTGCAGTTTCCAACCGTCATTGGTGGTGTGGTTCCCATCGTCAACATCCCGGGTATCAAGCCTGGGCAGATTCGCCTGACGGGACCTGTGTTGGGCGACATCTACCTGGGTAAGGTCACCAAGTGGAATGACCCAGCCCTGACCGCATTGAACCCGGGCGTTCCCCTGCCGGCGGCTGATATCCAAGTTGTTCGCCGCGCTGACGGATCCGGCACGTCTTTCATCTTCACGAACTACCTCAGCAAGGTCAACGCTGAATGGAAGGCCAAGGTGGGTGAGGGCACTGCCGTCAACTGGCCGGTTGGCGCCGGTGGTAAGGGTAATGAAGGGGTGGCTGCCTTCGTGCAGCGCTTACCCAACTCGATCGGATACGTCGAGTACGCGTACGTGAAGCAAAACAAGATGACGTACACGTTGATGCGCAACAAGGATGGAAACTTTGTTCCGCCCAGCGAAGAGGCGTTCAAGGCGGGCGCTGCTGGTGCTGACTGGAACAAGTCCTTCTACCAAATCACGACCGATCAGCCGGGTAAGGACGCTTGGCCGCTGACCAATCCGACCTACATCCTCATGTACAAGACGCAGGACAAGCCGGCAAACGCTGTGGCGGCGCTCAAGTTCTTCGACTGGGCTTTCAGCAACGGTGACAAGGCTGCTGATGACTTGGACTATGTGGCCTTGCCTGCTGCAGTCAAGGAATTGGTCCGCCGCCAGTGGGCCACCCAGATGAAGGACTCCGCAGGGAAAGCCATCAGCTGGAAGTAACGGAAGCCGGGGGTGGGCTGAAAAGAGTCCACCCAGCTTCACCGATGAGAAGAAACCATGAGCTCGACTGCAGCCACGCAACAACCGGGGGATTCCAGAATGTCGCCAATGCAGACTCTGCGAACACCTTCCTCGCCGCCTGCTCCAAGAGCACCTCGTGCGTGGATAGATCCTCTTTTTGCGATGTGTGCGGCCGGTGCGGCCTGGCTGACCCTGGCCTTGATGGTGGGGATCATCGTTTCGCTTGTCATCGGTGCAGCCCCTTCTATCGAGCAGTTTGGCTTAGGCTTTCTGACCACCGCAGTATGGGATCCGGTAGGGCATCAGTACGGCGGCTTGGTGATGATCTACGGAACATTGGCCACGTCGCTGATTGCCCTTCTCATCGCTGTTCCTATCTCTTTCGGTATTGCTCTTTTCCTCACGGAGTTGTCTCCTCGATGGCTCAAGCGGCCGCTCGGGATCGCAATTGAACTGTTGGCTGCGGTGCCTTCTATTGTGTATGGCATGTGGGGCCTTCTCGTGTTCGGGCCGGTGCTGGCCAAGTATGTACAGCAGCCGTTGCAGGCACTGTTTCGCGGCGTGCCGATTTTGGAAAATCTGGTCTCAGGAGCGCCTGTGGGGATCGGAATCCTGTCAGCGGGCATTATTCTGGCCATCATGATCATTCCCTTCATCGCTTCGGTGATGCGTGACGTCTTTGAAGTCACACCGCCGCTATTGAAGGAGTCTGCGTACGGATTAGGTGCCACCACCTGGGAGGTCGTGGCCCGCATTGTTTTGCCATACACCAAGGCTGGCGTCGTGGGGGGCATCATGCTCGGGTTGGGCCGGGCCATTGGTGAAACGATGGCAGTCACGTTTGTGATTGGTAATTTCAACCAACTGGATTCCCTGTCATTCTTTGAAGCGGCCAACTCCATCACATCTGCCTTGGCAAACGAGTTTGCCGAGGCGAGCGAGGGATTGCATCAGGCCTCTCTGATCTATCTCGGCTTGGTTCTGTTCTTCATCACGTTTGTCGTGCTCAGTCTTTCAAAGGTGCTGTTGGCTCGCATGCGTCGGGCTGAAGGGGCAAGCGCATGAGCACATCAATTCAATTCGACAGCGACCGTCTCTCCCACCACAGGCGTCGCAAGGTAATCAACCAAGTCGCGCTGCTTCTCTCACTCGCTGCCATGGCGTTTGGCGTTTTTTGGTTGATCTGGATCTTGATCGAGACGATTCGCCTGGGTGTAGGGGGTTTGAACCTTGCTGTCTTCACTGAAATGACGCCCCCGCCCATGGCCGAGACCGGGGGCCTGGCCAACGCCATTTTTGGGTCATTGACCATGGCTGCGCTGGCCACACTACTGGGCACACCCATTGGCGTGATGGCAGGTGTGTATCTGGCAGAGTACGGCAAGACGAGTTGGCTGGGCAGGGTGACCCAGTTCATCAACGACATCTTGCTTTCTGCTCCGTCTATCGTGATTGGGCTCTTCATTTACGCAGTAGTTGTGGACAAGATGAAGAGCTTCTCCGGGTTTGCAGGCATTCTCGCCCTCGCGCTGATTGTGATTCCGGTGGTCATTCGCACCACGGAAAACATGCTCTCGCTCATTCCCTACGCACTGCGGGAGGCGGCCTATGCCCTGGGAACGCCCAAGTGGAAGGTGATCAGCGCGATCACGCTAAAGGCAGCGCGTGCCGGGGTGATCACAGGGGTCCTATTGGCTGTTGCACGAATCTCTGGCGAGACAGCCCCTCTGCTGTTCACCGCGCTTTCCAACCAGTTCTGGACAAGCAACCTGGGTGAGCCCATGGCGAGCCTGCCGGTGACGATCTTCAAGTTCGCGATGAGCCCATATGAAAACTGGCAGAAGTTGGCGTGGGCAGGTGTCTTCATCATCACCATAGGTGTTCTGATGCTCAATATTGCTGCGCGAGCCTTGCTGCGCAACAAGTACTGATCGGCACCGAGCAGACGCAAGTCGCTGCCACTTGGTCAACCTAGTCTATTCAAGGAATCTCATGAGCGCCGTTATCGATACCCCCGTCACCGAGAAGGCAAAGATCTCCGTTGAGATGCTGAACTTCTACTACGGCGGGTTCCACGCGCTGAAGAACATCAACTTATCGTTGCCCGAGAACAAGGTCACGGCCTTCATCGGCCCTTCGGGCTGCGGCAAGAGCACGCTGCTGCGCACCTTCAACCGCATGTTCGAGCTCTACCCCGAGCAGCGTGCTGAGGGGCAGATCCTGCTGGACGGTGCCAAC
>JACCED010411832.1_pt1 | contig 11298 bp, 8 predicted proteins | sample 7455021 | NCBI WGS metagenome assembly JACCED01 (sample SAMN15323456, study PRJNA562643) | freshwater metagenome | isolation source: river surface water | place: USA:Blue River Watershed | collected 2017-08-19
CCCCGGCCTGTTTTTTCTCCCTCCCGCGACTCTCGCGGCTCAATTTCCTCCCCCCTAATGAAAGAACGCATCGGAATCGTCACCGGCGGCGGCGACTGCCCCGGACTCAACGCGGTCATCTACGCGGTCGTGAAGGCCGCAGATCGGCTCGGTTGGGAAACCCTCGGCATCTATGGCGGCTTCGACGGCCTCCTCTCTCCCGTCCAGGCCCGCCCGCTCAATTATCAGGAAATGGACGGCCTCCTCTACCTCGGCGGCACCATCCTCGGCACCTCCAACAAGGGCCGCTTCGTCGCCAAGGCCGGCCACGGCGAGAAGAAGGAGATCGATCCCGCGGTCCTCTCCGAAGCCAAACGCAACTTCGACGCCCTCGGCCTCAAGGCCCTCGTCGTCGTCGGCGGCGACGGCTCCCTCTCCATCGGCCTCCAATGCATGGGCGCCGGCATCCCGATCGTCGGCGTGCCCAAGACCATCGACAACGACATCGACGGCACGAGCGTGACCTTCGGCTTCGACTCCGCCGTCTCGTTCGCCACCGACGCCATCGACCGCCTCCGCACTCACGCGCAGAGCCACAACCGCGTCATCGTCGTCGAGATGATGGGCCGTTACGCGGGCTGGATCGCCGCGCACTCCGGCATCGCCGGCGGCGCCAGCGTCGTGCTCATCCCCGAGATCCCGTTCACCTACGAGAGCATCATCAAGAAGATCGTCGAGCGCGAGGCCGAGGGTAAGCACTTCACGATGGTCGTCGTCGCCGAAGGCGCGCGTCTCAAGGGCGGCGACTTCGTCACCCACGCCGGCCCCGAGGAGAAGAACCGCGAGGCCCGCCTCGGTGGCGTCAGCGCCGTCGTGGCCGACGAGATCACGCGCCGCACCGGCAAGGAGACGCGTAACTGCGTCCTCGGCCACCTCCAGCGCGGCGGCGTGCCCACGACCTTCGACCGCCTGCTCTGCACGCGCTTCGGCGCCGCCGCGGTCCGCCTCATCGAGGAGAAACAATTCGGCATGATGGTGGCGGCCCGCGCCCCGGACACTGTCGCCATCCCGATCGCCGACGCCGTCGGCAAGCTCAAGACCGTGCCGCCCGAGGGCGACCTCATCCGCACCGGTCGAGCCCTCGGCATTTGCTGGGGCGACTGAGCCTACGCCCGCCTCCCGGCGCGCTGCCCGGAGATTTCCCGACCGCCGTCCTCACCCGAGGCCGGCGGTTTTTTTTGGCGCGCCCGGCGGGACGGTTTCTCCGTCGTGTGACGCGAATCGACGAAACCGCCGCGCCGCGCGACCAAGCGTGCGCGCGTTGCGACGGAGCGCGCGCCACGGGCGGCGAAGCTCCGCGCGCGCGGGGCCACCGGGCTTGCCATCGCTTCTCCGCGCGGCCTTATCCCCCGCATGCCCGCCCCGAGCCAGCCCCAGTGGAAATACATCCTCGGAGTCTGGACCGCTGTCGGCGTGTTGCTGGCGATCCAGACTTACGTGAGCCTGCCGATGGAGCCGCAATCCTGGCACGACCACGCCGTGCTCTGGGTCGCGCAGATGTATCGCGCGTGGCTGTGGGCCGCGTTGACGCCGCTGATCTTCACGTTCCGCCACGAGATCAAGCGCCGCCACCGGCACCGCGCCGTCATCATCGCGCTGCACCTGCTCGCCGCGGTCGCGCTGCTGGCGTGGTGCAACATCGTGCGCATGTGGGCGCTGAACGTGACCTTCGGCTGGTTTGAACTCCGCCACTACGGCCTCGACGCGATCCTCTCGATGGTGGGGCCGCGCTCGCTGATCGATTTCTACCTCTACTGGATCGTCCTCGGCGCGAGCTACGTGGTGGACCTCAACTTCCAGTGGCGCGAGGCCGCGCGCCGCGAGGAGCAGCTGCAGACCCAGCTCGTGCAGGCCGAACTCGCCGCGCTGAAACAGCAGGTGCAGCCGCACTTTCTCTTCAATTCCCTCAACGCCATCGCCTCGCTCGTCCGCGAACAGCGCAACCAGCCCGCCGTCGAAGCCATCGCGCTCCTCTCCACGCTGCTCCGCCAACTCATGACCAACGCGGGCCGCCAGGAGATCGAGCTCTGGCGCGAGCTCGACTACGCGCAGACTTACCTCTCCGTCGAAAAGGTGCGCTTCGAGGAACGGCTTCAGACCGAGTTCGACGCCGACGAGGACTGCCTCGACGCCCTCGTGCCCACGCTGCTGCTCCAACCGCTCGTCGAGAACGCCGTGAAGCACGGCATCGCCCAACGCCGCACGCCCGGCCGCGTCCGCGTCACGGCGCGGCGCGTGGAGGACCGCCTCCGCCTCGAGGTGTTCAACGACGCCGCCGAGGGCGGCCGCCGCGTCGCCGTGGCCGAGAGCCACGGCATCGGCCTGCAGGCGACGCGCGCCCGCCTCGAGCGCGCGTTCGGTCCGGCGCATCGCCTCGATTGTTCGCTCAACACTCCCGACGGTTCGCGCGTCGTCGTGGAGATCCCCCTCCAACTCGGCCGCACTCCTGAAGCGGCTCCGACCCCCGCCTGAGTCATGGACAAGCTCCGCGTCCTCATCGTCGATGACGAGCGCCCGGCCCGACGCGCCCTCCGCACCTTGCTCGAACACGAGTCCGACGTCGAAATCGTCGGCGAAGCCGGCGACGGCGAGCAGGCCCTCGAACTCATCGCCGCCCACACGCCGCACGTGGTGTTCCTCGACATCCAGATGCCGCTGCTCACCGGCCTCGAGGCGCTGCGCGAACTCGCCCCGGCGCGCCGGCCCGAGATCGTGTTCGTCACCGCTTACAACGAGTTCGCCGTGCGCGCGTTCGAGCTGCACGCCGTCGATTATCTCGTGAAGCCGTTCTCCGATTCGCGCTTCGCCACCGCGCTCGACCGCGCGCGCCGCCGCGTCCGCGCCGGTTCACTCGGCGCCACCGAGCAGGCGTTGCGCGCGCTGCTCGATCATTTGCAGGCCCCGGCCGGCGCGCTCACGACGCCCGCGACGAAGGCCGCCGGCGTCGACTTCTCGCGCCTCGTGGTCAAGGCCGACGGCCAGCTCCACTTCCTCAACCAGCCGGACATCCGCTGGGTGGAAGGGCAGGGCGACTTCGTGAAGCTCCACCTCAAGGAGCGCGGCCTGATGGTCCGCATGACGCTGACCAAGATCGAGCAGATGCTGGATCCCGAGCTTTTCGTCCGCATCCACAAGAGCACCATCGTCAATCTCCAGCGCGTGCGCCGGGTGATGCCGATGCTCGCGCGCAGCCAGGGCATGGAGCTCGACGACGGCACCGCGCTGCCCATCGGGCCGAGCTACCGCGGCGTGCTCGATCGCCTCAAATAGCGTTCGTCGTCCGCGCCGCGCGCCGTCGCGGATGCCGTGTTTTTCGTCGCGTTGGTCGCGGGAGTCGCCGCGCGTGCCGACGACCGCTCGTCGTCGCGGCACGGAACGCTTTGGTCGGCCGAACCGCTCGGGGTCCGCCTCGAGCGCGCCAACCAAACCATGAACAAAGACACCTCGCCCTCCCTGAGGCGCGCGCGCGGACCGATTGCGGCCGCGCTTGTCGCTCTCCTCGCCACGTCGTCGGGCTTCGCCCAGACGAATGCCGCCCCCGCGGCCCCTGAAAACGAGACCCTGAAGATGGCCGCCTTCGAAGTCACCGGCTCCCGCATCCGCCGCGTCGACGCCGAAGGTCCGCTGCCCATCGTCCAGCTCTCGCGCGGTGATTTCGACGGCACCGGCTACACCACCGCGGCCGACTTCCTCCGCGACATGCCGTTCAACTCCGGCGGCAACATCGACCCGCAGCGCACGAGCACCTTCGCCACCGGCGCCACCACGGCCAACCTCCGCGGTCTCGGTTCGCGCAACACGCTCGTATTGATCAACGGCCGCCGCATCGCCGGCTACGGCCTCCCGGGCGGCAACGGCTTCAGCACCGTGTTCGACCTGAGCGCCATCCCGTCCGCCGCCATCGACTCCATCGAGCTCCTCAAGGACGGCGCCTCCGCCATCTACGGCTCCGATGCCGTCGCCGGCGTCATCAACATCAAGACGCGGAAGGATTTCTCCGGACTCAACACCGAGGTCTACTTCGGCAACACGACCGACTCCGACTCGTTCTTCCAGCGCTACGGCCTGACCTTCGGCTCCAAGACCGAGAAGACCGAGGTCGTCGTCGTCACCGACTACTCGAAGCGCAACGGCCTCAAGCAGGCCGACCGCAGCTTCGCCGCCAACGCCGACCTCCGCAGCTTCGGCGGCCGCGACAACAAGTCGTCCGCCGGCTGGCCCGGTCGCGTCACCGTCCCCGGTCTCGGCACCGTGACCTACAACGCGCCGACCTCCACGCCGACCGTCGGCACCGCCGTCCCCTACAACGGCTTCGTGCACGGCTACAACTTCAGCCCGATCACGGACAACATCCCGCCGCGCGACGCCTACGGCGCCTACATCTGGGCCAAGCACCAGATGACGGACAACCTCTACGCGTTCGCCGAGGTCACGAGCCGCACCAACAAGAGCACCATCGAAGTCGCGGCCTCGCCCGTGTTCGGCCAGAACGAGCAGGGCTCGTCCACCGCCGGCCAGATGCTCTTCCCGGCCACGAACCCGTTCAATCCGTTCGGCGTGAACATCGCCGGCTCCGCGCTCGCCTTCCGTCTCGTCGAGCTCGGGCCCCGCTCCACCGCCATCCAGTCCGACGCCACGCGCATCCTCGCCGGCTTCGGCGGCACGCTCGGCACCTCGTGGAACTGGGAAGCCTCCGCGATGCACTCGGACAACAAGACCTCGCAGGCCAACTACAACCAGGCCTTCGACCGCCTCGTCCAGAACGCCCTCAACGGCATCGTCGGCCCCCGCACCGGCCGCCAGCTTTGGCTGAATCCCTTCGGCCGCAACGACCCCGAGCTGATCGATTACCTGCGCTCGAACTTCAACCGCCTCTCGACCTTCACCACGCGCATCGGCGACGTCTCCGTGTCCAACGGCGAACTCTTCGATCTCCCGGCCGGCAAGGTCGGCCTCGCCCTCGGCGGTGAGACCCGCACCGAGAAGCTCACCAGCTGGCGCTCGCTCGACGAGCAGCAGGGCCAGGTCATCGGCGGCAGCGAAGGCCTCAACACCTTCGGCGATCGCCGTGTGAACTCCGCCTACGCCGAACTCAGCGTGCCCGTCGTCAAGGGCGCCGAGGTCCAACTCGCCGGCCGCTTCGAGGATTACTCGGACTTCGGCAACACCACCAAGCCCAAGGTCGCCCTCAGCTTCCGTCCGGGCGTCGACTGGCTGCTCGTCCGCGGCTCGTTCTCGCAGTCCTTCAAGGCTCCGGACCTCGCCCAGCTCTACAACGGCGGCACCGTCTCGTTCTCCACCGGCAACGTCCCCGACCCGCGCCGCCCCGCGGATCCGGCCCGCCAGCTGAAGATCGTCACCATCGGCAACCCGACCCTCGCGCCCGAGGAGACCGACACCTACTACGTCGGCTTCGTCTTCGAGCCGGGCAAGAAGCTCCTCAACGGCCTCCTCGACGGCTTCACGTTCTCCGCCGACTACTTCAAGTTCGACGGCACGAACGTCATCGCGAACTTCGGCGGCCAGACGATCCTCAACAACGAGCTGCTCTCGCCCGTGTTCGGTTCCCGGGTCATCCGCGCCACGCCGACCCCGGCCGACGTCGTCGCCGGCCTCCCCGGCGCGCTGCTCTTCGTGAACGACTCGTTCCAGAACGTCTCCACCCAGACCTACGAGGGCTTCGACTTCTCCGCCGGTTATCAGTGGACGATGAAGGACCTCGGCCGCTTTGCCGTGAACGCCGACCTCACCTACACCAAGTCCATCGACTTCGGGGGCGTGGAGTTCATCGACTCGTTCACGTATCCGCGCTTCCGCGCCAACGCCCGCGTCCGCTGGTCCAAGGGTGACTGGGCCGCCTCCGTCTACGCCAACTACATCGCCGGCTACGACGACTCCGCCTTCGCCAGCACCGGCCTCGGCGGCAACGGCCTCCTCAACCGCGTGCAGGACCAGATCATCTACAACCCGCAGGTCTCCTACCGCGGCTTCTCGAAGTATGTGATCACGGTCGGCGCGAACAACGTCCTTGATACCGAGCCGCCGCGTTCCTACGCGTCGTCCGAAGGCTACGACAACCTCACGCACAGCGGCGAAGGTCGTTTCGTCTACCTCCGGATCAGCCGCGACTGGTAAGCCCTTTCTGTTCAGCCCCAGTCTGGTCAAAGCGCGCCGGGCCCCTCGTGGGCCCGGCTTTTTTTCGGCCGCTTTTCGGCTTTGTGTCGCCGCGCCGCGCGCCACACTGCGCGCCATGGTCAAGGAAGTCCTCCGCAACACCCTCGCCGCTCTCGCCGGTGCCCTCACCGCGATGGTCCTCATCCTCCTCGTGCAGTCGCTGAACCGCTGGGTTTATCCCGCGCCGGCCGGCGTCACGCCCGAGAACAAGGAGGCCTTCCTCGCCTACCTCCAGGCGGCGCCGCTCGCCGCGTTGCTCGTCGTGCTCGCCAGTTACCTCGTGGGCGTCACCGCCGGCGCGTGGCTGGCGGGCCGCCTGTCGTTCAACTTTCCGGCGCGCCAGGCCATCATGGTCGTCGCGCTCTACTTCGTGGGCAGCCTGATGAACCTCCTCGCGTTCCCGCACCCGGCGTGGTTCTGGGTCGCCAACATCGCCGCCGTCCTCGGCGCCGGCTGGCTCGCGCTCAAGCTCCAGCCCGCGCGCCCGGCCGCCGCCTGAGCGGCGCCGCCCGCGGGCCTCAGCAACGGCCCTGCTGGCCGCTCGCGCCCGGGCTTCATTCCACGATGTGACCAAGGCCGGCGTTGTCGCGCCGCCGCCCGGCGCCTAGCGTCGCGCACCATGGGCACGATCCTCGGCATCGACATCGGTTCCTCCTCCGTCATCGCGGGCATCCTCGACGGACCGCGCGTCCTCACGGAAGCGCCCCGCGCCTTCTTCAAGTCCCGCCACGCCGGCGCGCGCGTCGAGGTCGATCCCGACGAACTCCTGCGCGCCGTGCGGGCCGCCGTCGCCGGCCTCGGGCCGCGCGCGAGAGAAGTCGATTCCATCCACCTCGCCGTCATGTGCCCGGCCTGGGTCGCGCTCGACCGCGCCGGCAACGCGCTCACGCCGATCGTCACGCATCAGGACCGCCGCAGCGTCGCCGAGGCGCTGAAGCTCGAGGAAAAGATCGGCGCCGCGCGCCACCTGAAACTCTGCGGCTGCCGGCCGTTCCCCGGCGGCATCAGCTCCACGACGTGGGCCTGGTTCAAGAAACACGAACCCGCCGCGCTCCGCGGCGCGGACCTCGTCGGCCACCTCAACACGTTTCTCCACCGCCGCCTCACCGGCGCGCGCGTCACCGACCCGTCGAACGCTTCCTTCACCGGCCTCTACGACACGCTCACGCTGCGCGGCTGGAACGACGAACTCTGCGCCAACCTCGGCGTGAAGAAATCGCTCCTCCCCGAAGTCCACGACGCCGACCGCATCGGCGGCCGCATCACGCCCGAAGCCGCGCGCGCCTTCGGCCTGCGCGCCGGCACGCCGATGATCGTCGGCTTGATGGACGGCTCCGCCGGCATGCTCCTCGCTGGCGCGAAGGTCGGCCAACTTTTCAACGTCACCGGTTCCACCGACGTCCTTGCGCTCTGCACCGACCGCCCGAAGCCGCACCCGCGCCTGCTCACGCGCGCCCTCGGCGTGCAGGGAAAATGGCTGCAGGTCAGCACGCTCGCGGCCGTCGCGTCCGCCATCTACTGGGTGCGCGACCAGATGTGCCCGCAGATGCCGATCGAGGAATTCCGCGAGGAGTTTCGCCGCCTCGCCAAGATCGGCCCCGCCGCGTCGGGCAGCGTCCGCTTCGAGCCCTACATGGCCGGTGAGCGCACGAGCATCGTGCAACGCCAGGGCGCCTTCACCGGTCTCACGCTCGCCAGCACGCGCGAGCAGATGCTTTCGGCGGTCGTCGAGTCGCTCATCACGGCGAGTGCGGAGCGTCTGCCGCTCTTGTCCGCGTCCGGCACGAAGCTGATCCGCACCGTCGCCGTCAGCGGCGGCTCGGACCGCCTCGACGAGATCATGCGCCGCGATTGGCCGGGCAAATGGAAGTTCCAGCCCGTCACCGACGCGACGATGCGCGGCCTCGGCACCCTCGTGCCGCAGGAGATCTGAGCGATCGCCCGCGAAGAATCGCCCCCGGGGCACGAACCGTCCCCGCCCATGCTCCGCCACGGTGCCCCGCGCCCGTTTCCTCAATGTAACCTATTAGGTTACTTTGCCCGCTCCGCTCCAGTGAGGGTCGTCCGAATTTGTAACCTAATAGGTTACAAGTGTGGAAACGACTGGCGCCCAGGTGCGCGGGGGAAAGGCCGGTGGAATACCGCCGGGTGACGCGGGCAAACATGCCGGGGCGGGCCGGCCCGCTACTCAGGCGCGCTCGGCGTAGAGGCGCCAGAGCACCTGCGTGCCGTTGTCGTCGAAGCCCTTCGCGCTCGCGAGGTCGTAGAGTTTCTTCGCAGCGGCGAGGCCGGGCAGGTCGAGCTTCATCGCGGCGGCAGCCTCGAGGGCGAGGTTCATGTCCTTGATGAAGTGCTTCACGTAGAAACCGGGCGCGTAGTCGCCGCGCAATGCGCGGGGCGCGAGGACGGTCATGCCGGTGCTGCCGGCGGCGCCGCCCCCGATGCTCTCGAGCACGCGCACAGGATCGAGGCCGGCGTTCTTGCCGAAGGCCAGCGCTTCGCACCACGACATCATCACCGACGCGATGCCGATCTGGTTGGCGAGCTTGCAGAGCTGGCCGCTGCCGGGCGCGCCGTGGAAGACGATGATCTTGCCCATACGCTCGAAGAGCGGTTTCGCGCGGGCGAACGCCGCTTCGTCGCCGCCGACCATGATCGAGAGCCGCGCCTCGCGGGCCCCGACGTCGCCGCCGGTGACGGGTGCGTCGAGCGAGGACATGCCTTTCTCCGTGGCGGCCGCAGCGATGCGGCGGGCGAGGGCGGGGCTGGACGTCGTCATGTCGATGACGACCGCGCCGCGCTTCGCGTGGGCGAGCACGCCCTGCGGTCCGAAGTAGGTCTGCTCCACGTCGTGCGGGTAACCGACGATCGTGATGACGAAGTCCGCCTGCGCCGCAGCGGCGCCGGGCGTGTCGTGCCAGGTCGCGCCGGCGTCGAGGAGCGCCTGCGCCTTGGCCTTGGTGCGATTGTGCACGTGGAGAATGTAGCCGGCGGCCTGCAAGTGTCCCGCCATGCTGCGGCCCATCACGCCCGTGCCGATGAATGCGATCGAAGTCTGCGCCATGGGACGACGGAAGCGCGTCCGGCCGCAGACGCCAAAAGAAAATCGCGGCAGTCCGCCCCGTGCCGCGCGTGCGCCCAACGTGGTCGGCTCCGGCCTCCCGCCATCGTCACTTAATACGTGACAATCTCCAGTCCCGCACGCGGCGACGAGAGGGGCGCAAGCCACCGCGCACGGCCGGAATTTTGTCACTTATTAAGTGACAAACCTCGGCGGGCGCACGCGGCGAAACGCGACGGGGCGCGGGGGCGGGAGTGGTCGCGGCGGGTCCGGTTTGCTGCCGGGTGGTGTGGAGGGTTTTCGGCGTGGACGGGGCGCGGGGCGAATCGCACGCTCGGACCGTCATGGTCGTCCTCAATGCCCTCGTGCCCACGTTCCTCATCATTGCGCTCGGCGCTTGGATGCAGCGCTCGGGTTTCGTGACGGCGTCGTTCCTGCGCGAGGCGAACCGCATCACCTACTGGCTCGGCCTGCCGGCGTTGTTGTTCAGCCAACTCGTGGCGTCGCTGCACGACGCGGCCGGCGCGGAGAGTTTGCTCGCGGCGATGGCTCTTTCGACCGGCGCGATGGTCGTGCTCGGCTATGTCGGCGCGGCGGTGCTGCGCGTGCCGGGAGTCGTGATGGGGACCTTCGTGCAGGGCGTGTTCCGCGGGAATCTGGCGTTCGTCGGCCTGCCCATCGTCTTCGCGCTGCCCGACGTGCCGGTGTTCGGTAGCCTGACTTTGCACAACGCGGCGGTCATCGCGGTGGCGCCGACGATGGTGCTCTACAACATCGGCGCGGTCATCGTGCTGACCGTGAGCCAGCACGCGTTCGGTCCGCGCATGATCTGGCCGGTGGTGAAGCAACTCGCGATGACGCCACCGTTGCTCGCGACGCTGGCGGGCATCGCGTTCGTGGTGCTCGGTTGGAAACTGCCGCACGCCGTCGCGCAGACGATGAACGCGCTCGGCGAGATGGCGCTGCCGCTCGGCCTGCTCGGCGTCGGCGGTTCGATCGTGACGGCGAAACTCGGCGGCGCGCTGAGGGCGCCGGTGACGGCCGCGCTGTTGAAGACGTGGGCTGGTCCCTTGGTCGGCTTCGCGGCGGCCCGGTTGTGCGGGTTGACGGGACGCGAGGCGCTGCTCGTCGCGATCCTCGCGGCGTGCCCGACGGCGATCGTCTCCTACACGATGGCCGTCGAGATGAAGGGCGACGGGGAGCTGGCCGGCACGACCATCGCGGTCAGTGTGCTCGGTTCGCTCGTGTCGCTCGCGGTGGCGGTGAGTTTTTTCTGAGCACGGGCGGGCGAGCGCGGGGGAATGCGCTTGGCGGCGACGACGGAGCGTCGCCCTCCATGGGCGCGTGATACGGGAGTGGCGGCGTCGACGGGCGTCGCTTTTCCGCGGCGGGCGGATGCGTTACGGGATGCGCAGCGTGAGGCCGACGCGGAGCGTGGCCTTGGCGTCGAGGACGTCGCGGTTGGCGGCGACGATGTCGGGCCAGCGCTCGGCCGAGCCGTAGTAACGCGCGGCGATCTTCGTCAGCGAATCCCCGGCGGCCACGGTGTGCGTGCGGCCGGTCGCGACGGTCGTGGCGGCGCGGGTGGAGCCGCTGGGCAGCGCGGCCTTCAACTCGTAGTTCTCGCGGCCGAGCGTGGTGTTCGCGGCTTGGAGCTGGGCGATGAGGGCGCGGGCGGAGGCGAGTTGGGAGGAAGATTGGCCGGTGCTGCGCTGGAGCGCGGCGAGCGAGTCGTTCAGGCGGGCGACTTCGGCTTGGGCGTCGCGCGCGGCGGCTTCGGCGGTGGCAAGTTTGCCCGCCAGCGAGTCACGGTCACCGGTGAGGGCGGCGGTGGATTGGTCGAGCTTGGCCTGGAGTTCGTCGCGCTCGCGTTGGAGCAGCGAGTAGCCGCGCAGGGCGGTGGCGAGCTTGTCTTCCGTCTCGGCGAGCTTGGCGGCGGCTTCGTCGTTGGCGGCGGGAGCCGGCGCGGGCGCCTGGGTGACGGCGAGTTGGTGCTCGAGTTCGGTCACGCGGGCGCGGAGGTC